>Ga0209316_100250_pt1 | contig 19912 bp, 15 predicted proteins | sample 3C3metaG_FD_184150 | JGI IMG/M metagenome (GOLD analysis project Ga0209316, IMG submission 184150) | Freshwater bacterial and archeal communities from Indian Creek, Illinois, USA - 3C3 metaG (SPAdes) (version 3) | ecosystem: Environmental > Aquatic > Freshwater > Unclassified | place: USA: Indian... | reverse complement strand
GCCCCCCACCCCCGGCGCCCGCCCGGCCAGCGGCTTTGACGAAATCTGGCCTGAACCCGTGCTCGGCCCCGAGGCTGCGGTCTGGCAATGGGCCGATGCGCAGCCGCTGCCGGCGCCGATCGTGCGCGCCAACAGCCGCTGGCAGCCGGTGCGCTGGAGCGAACTGCCCGGCTGGGGCCGCGACGCCCTGCCCCAAGCCTGGAACGCCTGGCTGCGCAGCTGCGAACGCCCGGCCCCGACCCTGGGCGCGCTGTGCCAGGAGGTGCGCCGCCTGAGCATCGCCAGCGCCAGCGCGCAGCACGAGTGGCTGATGCGCCACCTGCAACCCTACCGCGTGCAGTCGCTCGAGGGCAACCCGCGCGGCCTGCTCACCGGCTACTTCGAACCGCTGCTGCACGCCAGCCGGGTGCGCCACGGCCCCTACCAGACCCCCTTGCACGCCGTGCCCCCCGGCCTGAGCCGGGATCGACCCTGGTTCAGCCGCCAGCAGATGGCCACCGACCCGCAGGCGCAGGCGCAGTTGCAGGGGCGCGAAATCGTCTGGCTGGCCGACCCGCTCGATGCGCTGCTGCTGCAAATCCAGGGTTCGGGCCGGGTGCTGGTGCGCGAACCCGACGGCCGCCAGCAACTGGTGCGGCTGGCCTTTGCCGGCCACAACGGGCACCCTTACCGCAGCGTCGGGCGCTGGCTGCTGGACCGCGGCGCCATCCGCGCCGGCACTTGGGAGGCCATCCGCGCCTGGGCCGCTGCCCACCCGCAGCAGCTCGACGAGATGCTGTGGAGCAACCCGCGCACGGTGTTTTTTCGCGAAGAAAGCCTGAACGAGCTCGAGGCCCAGTTTGGCCCGCGCGGCGCCCAAGGCGTGGCGCTGACGCCGGGGCGCTCGATCGCCGTCGATCCGCGCAGCATCCCCTACGGCACCCCGGTCTGGCTGCACTCCAGCGGCCCCTTCATCGAGCTGCGCCGCCTCGTGCTGGCGCAAGACACCGGCGCCGCCATCGTCGGCGCGGCGCGGGCCGATTTCTTCACCGGCTGGGGCGAACAGGCGTTCTTCCAGGCCGCCGGCATCAAACAGCCGGTGCACCTGTGGGCGCTGTGGCCGCGCAGCGCCCCATGAGCACCCGCGCCTGCCCGCAGCGCGTGGGCATCCTCACCGGCGGCGGCGACTGCCCGGGCCTCAACGCCGTCATCCGCGCCGTCACCCAGTCGCTGCTGCGCCAGTGCGGCGCCGAGGTGATCGGCATCGAAGACGGCTTTGCCGGCCTGCTGTGCGAGCCCGCGCGCGCCCGCCGCCTCGACTGGGACGCGGTGAGCGGCATCTTGCTGCTCGGCGGCACCATTTTGGGCTCCAGCAACCGCGCCAACCCGCTGGCCAGCGCCCAAGCCACGGCGCTGGTGCTGGCCAATGTGCGCCGCCTCGGGCTCGAGGCGCTGGTGGTGATCGGCGGCGACGGCACCATGTCGATCGCGCACGGGCTGGCGCAGCAGGGGCTGGCCATCGTCGGGGTGCCCAAAACCATCGACAACGACCTCTACGGCTGCGAGCGCAGCTTTGGCTTTGACACCGCCGTGGCCACCGTGACCGAGGCGCTGGAACGCATCCAGACCACCGCGCACAGCCACCACCGGGTCATGATCGTCGAGACCATGGGCCGCTGGGCCGGCTGGATCGCGCTCGAATCCGGCTTGGCCGGGGCCGCCGACGCGATCTTGCTGCCCGAGCTCGATTACGACCTGCCCACCCTGGCGCGCCACTGCCAAGCACGGCTGCAGCGCGAGCGCTACAGCGTGATCTGCATCGGCGAAGGGGCCAAGGCGCAGGGCGGCGCGCCCACGCTGCAAACCAGCCCGGCGCTGCCCGCAGACGCCCACCCCGTGCCGCGCCTGGGCGGTGTGGCGCACCAGTTGAGCGCGCAGCTGCAGCCGCTGCTGGATGCCGAGGTGCGCGCCACCGTGCTCGGCCACGTGCAGCGCGGCGGCAGCCCCACGCCCTCCGACCGCGTGCTCGCCACCCTGTACGGCAACCAGGCGGCGCAGCTGCTGCTGCAGGGCCAGTTTGGCCGCATGGTCACGCTCAGCGGCGGGCAGCTGGGCCACATCGCGCTGGCCGAGGTGGCCCAGCAGCAGCGCACCGTGCCGCCCGGGCACCCGCTGCTGCAGGCGGCGCACCAGATCGGGGTCTGCTTGGGGCAGTCGGATTGAGGCCGCGCCCACAGACCGCCCTTGGATCGCCCTGAGACCCCCTCCAAACACGAAAATTTGTCGTCTAGCTTACAAATTATTTCAAGCAGATGAAAAACCAAGCGGGGCAGGCGTAAAATTGAATTTTTAAAAATTTTCGGAGACGTCCATGTTCAAACTGAAACTGCTGGCCCTGTCTGTTGCCCTGGCGCTGGGCGTGGCCAGCGCGGCGCACAGCAAAACCTTCCGCTGGTCCAGCGCCAGCGACATCCCCACCTGGGACATCCACGCACAAAACAACGCCTTGGGCAACGGCGTGCACGCCGCGGTCTATGAGTCGCTGGTCTATTACAACAGCAGCACCTTCCGCATCGAGCCCAAGCTGGCCACCGCCTGGACCCAAGTCAGCCCGAACCAGCTGCGCCTGACGCTGCGCCAAGGCGTGCAGTTCCACGACGGCACGCCCTTCACCGCCGAGGACGCCGTCTTTTCGCTGCAGCGCGCCATGGCGCCGACCTCCAACTTTTCCATCTTCACCCAAGGCATCGAGCGCGTGGTGCGTGTCGATGCGCGCACCATCGACATCTTCACCCGCGGCCCCAATCCGGTGCTGCTCAACCAGCTCACCGAGCTGCGCATCATGAGCCGCGCCTGGGCCGAGCGCAACCGCTCGCTCGAGCCGATGAACATCCGCACCCGCGAAGAAAACTTCGCGCACCGCAACGCCATGGGCACCGGGCCGTTTCGGCTGCGCTCCTGGCAGCCCGATCAGCGCATGGTGCTCGAGCGCAACCCCAACCACTGGGGCGGCGTCACGTCCAACGTGACCGAGATCATCTACACCCCGATCAGCTCCGACGCCACGCGCATGGCGGCCCTGCTCTCGGGCGAGGTGGACTTTGTGCTCGATCCGACGCCGCAAGACCTGCCGCGGGTGCGCGCCAACGCCGCCCTGCGCGTGCTCGACGGGGTCGAGAACCGCACCATCTTTTTGGGCATGGACCAGTACCGGCCCGAACTGGTGGGCAGCGACGTGCGCGGCCGCAACCCGCTGCAAGACCTGCGCGTGCGCCGCGCGCTCTACCAGGCCATCGACATCGACGCCATCCACCGCGTCACCATGCGCGGCTTAAGCCAAAACACCGGCGCGCTGGTGGCGCCGATGGTGGCCGGCTGGACCGAGGGCGTGCACCAGCGCCTGCCTTTCGATCAGGCCGCCGCGCGGCGCCTGCTGGCCGAGGCCGGCTTCCCCAACGGCTTTGAGGTCGATTTCGCCTGCCCCAACAACCGCTACATCAACGACGAGCAGATCTGCCAGGCCATCACCGCCATGTGGGCACGGGTCGGCATTCGGGCCCGGCTGCGCACCCTGCCCCTCGTCACCTACTTCCCCATGATCCAGCGCCATGAAGCCAGCATCTACATGCTGGGCTGGGGCGTGCCGACCTTCGACGCGCTCTACAGCCTGCAGTCGCTGGTGCGCACCGTCGGCCCGGGCGGCGACGGCAACTTCAACGCCGGCCGCTTCAGCAACCCACAGCTCGATGCCATCATCGACCGCATCAAGACCGAGACCGACCCGCACATCCGCCCGCGCCTGCTCACGCAGGCGCTGCAGATGCACAACGACCACATCGCCCACATCCCGCTGCACAACCAGATCATCCCGTGGGCCATGCGCGCCAACGTGCAGATCGTGCACCGGCCCGACAACCGCATCGACTGGCGCATTCTCAACGTCAACTAGGCGGCGCGCGCCGCGCCCAGACGCGTACTAGGTACGCGCTAAGTCCGCTGCTGCGGCCCCCTGCGGGCTGCAGCAGCAGCGCTTTGTTCATGGCGCAACCAGCGCGCTTTGCCCTGCTGCCGAAAGTCAGGACCCCCCATGCTCGCTTTTATTTTGCGCCGCTTGCTGCAGGCGGTATTGGTCATGGTCACCGTGGCCTTCATCGCCTTCATGCTGTTTCAGTTCGTCGGCGACCCGGTGAGCCAGATTCTGGGCCAGGACGCCACCGCCGAACAAGTGGCCGAGGTGCGCGCCGCACTCGGGCTCGACCGGCCGGTGTGGGTGCAGTTCGGGCACTTCCTCTACAACGCGGTGCAGGGCGAGTTTGGTATGAGCCTGCGCCAAGGCACCCCGGTGGCCACCTTGATCGCCGAGCGCTTCCCGGCCACGCTCGAGCTGGCGCTGGTGGCCGCCGCGCTGGCCTTACTGGTGGGCATTCCGCTGGGCGTTTACACCGCCTTGCGCCGTGGCAGCGCCTTGTCGCAGGTGTTCATGACGCTGTCGCTGCTGGGGGTTTCGCTGCCCACTTTCCTGATCGGCATCGTGCTGATCTTGATCTTTTCGGTGCAGCTGGGCTGGTTTCCCAGCTTTGGCCGCGGCGAAGTGGTGCACATCGGCGGCTGGACCACCGGGCTGCTGACGCTGCAGGGCTGGCACCACCTGGTGCTGCCGGCGATCACGCTGGCGATCTTTCAGCTCACCCTGATCATGCGCCTGGTGCGCGCCGAAATGCTCGAAGTGCTGCGTACCGACTACATCAAGTTTGCCCGCGCCCGGGGCTTGAGCGACCGCGCGGTGCACTTTGGCCACGCGCTCAAAAACACGCTGGTGCCGGTCATGACCATCACCGGCTTGCAGCTCGGCGGCCTGATCGCCTTTGCCATCATCACCGAAACCGTGTTTCAGTGGCCCGGCATGGGGCTGCTGTTCATTCAGGCCGTGACCTTTGCCGACATCCCGGTCATGGCGGCCTACTTGTGCCTGATTGCGCTGATTTTTGTGGTCATCAACCTGATCGTCGATCTGCTGTACTTCGTCGTCGATCCGCGCCTGCGCGTCGATCACGCCAGCGGACACTGACCCCGGCTTGCACCCCCCTCTATGAAAACCACCCTCTTCAAGTGGCTCGACAGCGACGTCGGGCACAGCTTTCGCAGCTCGCCGGCGGCGCTGTTTGCGGCTGCGATTGCCCTCGTCTGCGGCCTGGCGGCGCTGTTTGCGCCCTGGGTGGCGCCCCACAACCCCTTTGATCTGGCCACGCTCGACCTAAACAACGCCCGCCTGCCGCCGGTCTGGTACCCCGAGGGGCAGTGGACCTTTCTGCTGGGCACCGACGGCCAAGGGCGCGACATCCTGTCGGCGCTGATCTACGGCGCCCGCATCTCGCTCTTTGTCGGCCTGATCTCGGTGCTGCTGTCGGTGCTGCTGGGGGTGACGCTGGGCCTGCTGGCGGGCTACCTGGGCGGCTGGGTCGATGCCTTGCTGATGCGCCTGTGCGACGTGATGCTCTCGTTCCCGGCGATTTTGATCGCGCTGCTGATCGCCGGCATCGGCCACACCCTGTTCCCCAACGCGCACGAGGCGCTGGCTTTTGGCGTGTTGATCGCCGCCATCACGCTCACCGGCTGGGTGCAGTATGCGCGCACGGTGCGCGGCTCCACCCTGGTCGAGCGGCAAAAGGAATACGTGCAAGCGGCGCGGGTGATCGGCGTTTCGTCGCTCGCCATCATGCGCCGCCACGTGCTGCCCAACGTGCTCGGGCCGGTGCTGGTGCTGGCCACGATTCAGGTGGCCACCGCCATCATCACCGAGGCCACGCTGTCGTTTCTGGGCGTGGGCGCGCCGCCCACATCGCCCTCGCTCGGCACCCTGATCCGCATCGGCAACGACTACCTGTTCTCTGGCGAGTGGTGGATCACCATCTTCCCCGGCCTGGTGCTGGTGCTGATCGCCTTGAGCGTGAACTTGCTGGGCGACTGGTTGCGCGACGCGCTCAACCCGCGTCTGCGCTGAACCGAGGTCTGCCATGAGCCTGTTGCAAGTCCAAAATCTGGTGGTCGAGTTCCCCAGCCGCCACGGCACCCTGCGCGCACTGGATCAGCTCTCGTTCGAGATCGCGCCCGGCGAAATCCTGGGTGTGGTAGGCGAATCGGGGGCCGGCAAATCGCTCACCGGCGCGGCCATCATCGGCCTGCTCGAGCCGCCCGGACGCATCGCCAGCGGCCAGATCTGGCTCGAGGGCGAGCGCATCGACAACCTGCCACCGGCACAGATGCGGCGCGTGCGCGGGCGCCGCATCGGGGCCATTTTTCAAGACCCCCTGACTTCGCTCAACCCGCTGTACTCGATCGGGCGCCAGCTGATCGAAACCATCACCACCCACCTGCCGCTGACGCACGCGCAGGCACGCCAACGCGCCATCGAGTTGCTGCAAGAAACCGGCATCCCGGCGGCGCAAGAGCGCATCGACCACTACCCGCACCAGTTTTCGGGCGGCATGCGCCAGCGCGTGGTCATCGCCCTGGCGCTGGCGGCCGAGCCCAAGCTCATCGTCGCCGACGAACCCACCACCGCGCTCGACGTCTCGATCCAGGCGCAGATCATCAACCTGCTCAAGTCGGTGTGCAAAAAACACGGCGCCGCCGTGATGCTGATCACGCACGACATGGGCGTGATCGCCGAAACCTGCGACCGCGTGGCCGTGATGTACGCCGGGCGCATCGCCGAAATCGGGCCGGTGCGCGACGTCATCCACGCCGCCGCCCACCCCTACACCCAGGGCCTGATGAGCTGCATCCCCAACATCGAGGTTGAACGCCAGCACCTGCACCAGATCGACGGCGCCATGCCGCGCCTCAACGCCATCCCTTCGGGCTGCGCCTTCAACCCGCGCTGCCCCCAGGTGTTGGCACGCTGCCACCACGAGCGCCCCGAACTCATGCCCGCCGTCACCACCCAGGCCGCCTGCTGGCTCACCGCCAACGCCAGCGCCACCCCTTCGTTTGAGGCCCAACCATGAGCGACCGCCCAACCGCCACGGCCGCATTGGGCCGCCCAGAAGCGGCCCGGGGGCCGGCTGGCTCCACCGCTCCTGCCGCCCCGGCCGCGCCGCTGGTGCGCGCCGTCGATCTGGCGCGCACCTTCGATGTGTCGGCGCCGTGGCTCAACCGCGTCATCGAACGCAAGCCGCGCCTGTTGCTGCACGCCGTCGATGGCGTGAGCTTCGAGATCGCGCGCGGCCAAACGCTGGCGCTGGTGGGCGAATCGGGCTGCGGCAAAAGCACCGTGGCGCGCTTGCTGGTGGGCCTGTACCAGCCCAGCCGCGGGCGTTTCGAGTTTGCCGGACTAGACGCGCACGCCGCCTACCGCAGCCGCTCTGGGCGCGCCATCCGGCGCCACATCCAGATGATTTTCCAAGACCCCTACGCCAGCCTGAACCCGCGCTGGCGCGTGGCCGACATCGTGGCCGAGCCGCTGCGCGAACACGGCCTGATCAGCGAGCGGGCGGCGCTCGAAGCGCGGGTGGTTGAGCTGCTGCAGTCGGTGGGCCTGAGCCCGCTGGATCGGGTCAAGTTTCCGCACCAGTTTTCGGGCGGGCAGCGCCAGCGCATCTCGATTGCGCGTGCGCTGGCCACGCAGCCCGAGTTTTTGGTCTGCGACGAACCGACATCGGCGCTGGATGTGAGCGTGCAGGCGCAGGTGCTCAACATCATGAAAGACCTGCAGCGCCAGCAGGGCCTGAGCTACCTGTTCATCAGCCACAACCTGGCGGTGGTGCGCCATGTGAGCGACCATGTGGGCGTGATGTACCTGGGGCGGCTGGTGGAGCTGGCGCCCAAAGCGCTGTTGTTTGGCCAGCCGCGCCACCCCTACACGCGCATGCTGCTCGAGGCCATCCCCAAGCTGCACCACACCGGCCACGCCCGCACCCCGGTGCAAGGCGAGGTGCCCAACCCGCTCAACCCGCCCACGGGCTGCGCCTTTCACCCGCGCTGCCCGGCGGCGAATCGGCGCTGCAGCAGCGAGCGCCCGGTGCTGCAAAGCCTGGATGGGGTGCGGGTGGCCTGCCACGCAGTGGAGGAGCGGCGGCTCTGAGGGGCCGGCTAGGGCGGGCCGGGCTAGGATGACGCTGCAGCCTCGAGCGCATCGGCAGCCAAGCACAAATCGGCCCAGGCGCGCGCCTTGTCGGCTGGGCTGCGCAACAAGTAGGCCGGGTGGTAGGTGACGACCAGCGGCAGCGTCTGCGCACCGATGCGGGCCTGGTAGATGCGGCCGCGCAGCTTGCCCAGCGGCAGGGTGTGGAGCTCGTCTGGGCTCAGGCAGCCGCCCTCGGCCAGCAGAGTCTGGGCGGCAAAGCGCCCCAGTACCAGCACGATTTTGGGCTGCAACAGCTCGATCTGGCGCCGCAGATAGGGCGCGCAGTGGGCGATTTCGTCGGCGGCCGGGTTGCGGTTCTGCGGGGGCCGGCATTTGATCACGTTGGTGATGTGCACCCGCTGCGTGCGCTGCAACTGCAGCGCCGCCAACATGCGGTCGAGCAACTGCCCGGCGCGGCCGACAAAGGGCAGGCCTTGGCGGTCTTCTTCTTCGCCCGGCGCCTCGCCCACCAGCAGCCAGTCCGGCCGCCGGTCGCCCATGCCGGGCACGGCGCACTGGCGCTGCGCGCCCAAGGGGCAGCGCTGGCAGCTGCGGATTTGCTGCTCGAGCGCATCCCAGTCTGGGGCGGGGGATAGGAGTGTGGTCGCGGGTGCTGCTGCGAGGGCGGTTGCAGTTGCGAGGGCTCGCGCCGAAGGGGCGGCGGCAGTGGTGGCGGTGTGCCCGGCGGGCACAGCGGCGAGTGGAGGCGCGTCCGCACGAGCAGTGTATGCGGCGTGCTCGGGGCGACGCCCAGGCCGTGCTGGCACAGTTTGCGGTGCAGGTGCGGGCGCGGCCTCGGTTTGGGTGCCAAACAGCCACCACGGCCGCACGCCCATTTCGGCCAGCATGGCGCTGTGGCGTGGGCTCAACTGCGGGCGGGCGGGCTCCCGCGCGGCCACTGCAATCGCGGCTGCCGCTTCGGCGTCGGCAGGCACTGGCTTGGGCGCGCTCATGCGACAGGCTCCAGTTTTTGCGTCGGCAGCGGCAGCGGCAGCGGCAGCGGCAGCGGCAGCGGCTGCAGGCAGCGGCGGAGCACCAGTGCGTCTTCGCGCGCGCCGCCCGCGGCCGGGTAGTAGCCGCGGCGCGTGGCCACGGACTCAAATCCAGCGCGCCTGTAGAGTGCCAGCGCGGTTTGGTTGCTGGCGCGCACCTCCAGCCACAGCGTCTGCGCGCCTTGGGCCTGGGCCGCAGCCACCAGCCGCCGCAGCAGCAGCCCGCCCCAGCCTTGGCGCACGCGGGCCGCGGCCAGGTTGTACAAATGCACCTCGTCGAGCAGCGTCTGCGCCACGAAATAACCCAGCAGAAGGCGGCCATCGGGCACGCGCAGCGCCGGCTGCTGTGCCTCCACGGGCTGCGCCTGCACGGCTGGAGTGCTACCGCTGCACAGCAAAAGCTGCGCCTGGTGCCCAGCGTGCAGCGAGTCGCGAAACAGCTGCTCGCTCCACGGGTGCGCATGGGCGCGGCGCTCGAGCGCGCACACCGCCTCGAGGTGCTCGGCCTGCATCTGTGCCCATTGCAGGCCCGGCGGCAAGACACCGTTCATGGCTGCCGCTGCCCCGAGAGCTTGAGCGGCAAGCGCTCAGGCTCTGAGTGAACCGTTTGGGCCATTTGCCCTGCTTGGGCAGCTTGGGCAGCTTGCTCTGCTAGGGCCTCGGTCGCGCGCTGCGCCTGCAGGGCGGTGCGCTCGGCGGTGGTGAGCGCCACCTGGTCGCGCACGTAGAGCGGCTGCGCCTCGGCGGCGGGTACCGCCAGCCCTGCCGCCCAATGCCAGCCCGCCAGCCGCAGCAGCGCGGCGGCGCTCGGCCATGCCGGCACCTGCGGCACCACCCGCCACGCCAGCGGCAAGCGCTCGGCGTAGGTGGCGAGCGCGTTGCTCAGCAACCAAGTAGGTTCTGCCTCGGCGCCTTGCAGCCACTCCAGCGGCAAGGCCTCGGGCGCGCACAGGCGCGGTGCGCCCTGCATGCGCCAGCCGGCCCAGGCGCTGGGTGCGCTAGGCCCGCCGAACGCGTCAAGCGCCTCGGAAGTGCCGAGCGCACTGGGCGTGCCAGGTGACCCAACAAGGCCGATGGCGTCAGGCGCGCTCAACCGCATTGCCGGCTGCCAAAGCAATTCGGCCACGTAGAGCTCGCCCATGCGCGCGTCCAGCGCCGCCACCAGCCGTGCTGGCCGGGGTTGATCACCCCCCAACCCCAGCGCACAGCCCGCGTGCCAACCCTCGTCGGCCAGCGCCAGCAAGGTGCCGATCGGCAGCACCGGCACCCCACCCGGGCGCGCCGCCAGCGCCAGCCCCTGCACCACCGCACAGGCCGTGCGCAGGCCCGTGAAGGCCCCCGGCCCTTGGCCAAAGGCGATGGCATCGAGCTCATCCAGCCGCCAGCCGACCTGGTCCAGCAAACCCAGCAGGCACGGGATCAGCAACGCCGACGCTTGGGCCCCGCCCTCGCCTTGGTATTGCGCCAGCGGCTGGGCCCCAGCCGCACCCAGCGCCACGCTCAGGCGCTCGGTGCTGGTCTCGATCGCCAGCACGCGCTGCGCCGCGTAAAACGGGCGCGGAGGCAAAGTGGGGCTGGTCGGGTTCATGGCTCTGGATTATCCTGCCAGATCCGCGCCACAGTTGCTGGCTGCTGCTTTGGCGCGTCCGCATCCAAGCTGCTGCTAAACTGCCAGCACGCCCATGCAGCCAGAATCTCGATGCAGGCCCAGCCGGGTCCGGTTGCTTTGGTGGCGCCCTCAAGGCATCATTCAAGGCCTCATCTGCGAGATCGTCCCCCATGCCCCCAGCGCACCCCTTTGGCACCCTGCGCCGCCCACCGGCCCCTCTCACCTCGAGTGCCCGGCGCACGCTGATCGCCTTGGCTGCCCCGGCCACCCTCGCCGCACTGCTGCTGTGCGGTGGCATGGCGTGGGCGGCCTCGGGCCAGACCGCTGCCACAGCCCCGCCCGCATCAGCCCGCCACACCACCCCCCTGCCGCCCGCCGTCGCCAGCGCCCTGCGCGCCGCCGCCGTGCCGCCCGAGGCGCTGGCGCTTTGGATCGCCCCGGTGCAGCCCGGTGCCGCGCCGTGGCTGGCGCACCAGCACACCGCGCCCTTCAACCCCGCTTCCACGCTCAAGCTGGTGACCAGTTTTGCAGCCCTCGACCTGCTCGGCCCCGGCCATCACTGGCGCACCGAGGTCTATAGCAGCGGCGACTTGCGCGAGCGCGTGCTGCACGGCAACCTGTACCTGCGCGGCGGTGGCGACCCGGCGCTGGTGACCGAAAAACTCTGGCTGCTGCTGCGCCGGGTGCAGGCGCTGGGCATCGAGCGCATCGCGGGCGACATCGTGCTCGACCGCCACGCCTTTGCCGAACCCGAGATCGACCCCGCCGCCTTCAACGACGAGCCGCTGCGCGCCTACAACGCCGGCCCAGACGCGCTGCTGGTCAACTTTCGCGCCCAGGTGTTCGCCTTCACACCCGATGTGGTGGCAGGCGTGGCGCGCATCCGCGCCGAACCGCCGCTGGCCGGGGTGCAGGTGCCGGCCACGGTGCCGCTCAGCGCCAGCAGCCCAGCCATCGCCAGCACCGCCAGCCCCCCCCCGGCAGCCAACGCCGCCCCAGCCCAGTGCGGAGACTGGCGCGCCGCCCTGCGCGCCGATTTTTCCCACCCCTTGCAGCCGCGCTTCCACGGCAGCTACCCCGCTGCCTGCGGCGTGCGCCACTGGCCGCTGGCGCACCCCGAGCCGCGCCGCATGGCCGAGCGCGCCGTGCACGCCCTGTGGCTGGCCAACGGCGGCACGCTCGGGGGCCAGGTGCGCGAAGGCAGCGTGCCCGTGGGCGCCACCGAGCGCTTGGTGTTCGAATCGCCCACGCTGGCCGAAGTGGTGCGCGATGCCAACAAGTTCAGCAACAACGTCATGGCCCAGCACCTGCTGCTCGCGCTCAACCAAGCCGATGGCCCCGCCACCTTTGCGCGCTCACGCCAGCGCCTGCAGCAGTGGTGGTTGCAGCGCTTCGGCCCCGACCTGCCCCTGCCCGAAGTGGGCAACGGCTCGGGCCTGAGCCGCGACGGCCGCGCCAGCGCACTCGCCCTGGGCCGGCTGCTGCAGCAGGCCTATGCCTCACACGCCATGCCCGACCTCGTGGCCTCGCTGCCCGCCAGCGGCCTCGACGGCACACTGCGGCGCAGCCGCATGGGTGCGGGCTTGGCGCACCTGAAAACCGGCAGCCTGCGCGACGTGCAAGCCCTGGCCGGCTACGTGCACCGCGCCGACGGCCAGCGGCTGGTGTTGGTGGCCCTCGTCAACCACCCCAACGCCCACGCCGCCCGCCCGGCGCTCGATGCGCTGGTGCAGTGGGCGGCCAGCGCTGAGCGCCCGGCAAGCCGCTGAAGCCCAGCGCCAAAACCCTCAAACCTGCGGCCCGTCCACCGGCCCAATGGCCACGGCGACTTCACCCACCCCCTCAACCCAGCCGCGCAGCTGGTCACCGGGTTGCACTGGCCCCACACCCTCGGGGGTGCCGGTGTAGATCAGGTCGCCGGGCTGCAGGTGGTAAAAGCGCGACAGGTCAGCGATCAGCTCTGGGATGCTCCAGATCAGCTGCTCGGTGCTGGCCTGCTGCCGCGTCTGGCCGTTCACTTGCAGGCCGATGGCCGATGGCGCCAGCACCTGCCCCGGCAGCGGCAGCAGCTCCGAGCACACGGCGCCGTGCTCCACGTCTTTGCCCAAGTCCCAAGGGCGGCCCAGCTCGCGCGCCGCCTGCTGCAAGTCGCGCCGCGTCATGTCCAGCCCCACGCCGTAGCCGTAGATCAGCGCCGGTGCCTGCTCTGGGGTCACTTCAAAGCCACCTTGGTGCAGCGCCACCACCAGCTCGACTTCGTAGTGGAAGTTGCGCGTGCCGGGCGGGTAGGGCAGCGTGGCGCCGCTGGGCACCAGCGTGCTGAGCGATTTGGTGAAATAAAACGGCGTTTCGCGGCTTTTGTCCACCGTAAAGCCCATTTCGGCGGCGTGCGCGGCGTAGTTTCGGCCCACGAAAAACAGCCGCTTCACGGGGAAACGCTGCGCCAAGCCGCGTACAGCCAGCGCGGCGACGGGTGGTGGGTCAAAGAGGTAGGTGCTCATGCTGGACAAGGATTGATGGGTGGAGCAAAAAGGGGGCCCAACTCAGATGCTAGCGCATGAGGGCCGACCACGAAGCCCAAACACGCAACCTAGCTGCGCCCCCAAACACGCACCCGCCCAACCAAAGCACGGCACTGATGCGAAAATCCCCCCATGGACGATCACGCTCAAGCCTACACCCCCGAACTCGTGCCCACCTTGGGCCGCCAGGCCCGCGGCGCAGCGGCGCAGATGGCCAGTGCCAGCGCGGCCACCAAGGCGGCGGCGCTGCGCGCTTTGGCTGCTTTGCTGCGCCAGCACGGTGCGCCGCTGCAAGCCGCCAACGCGCTCGATCTCGAGCGCGCACGCGCCGCCGGGCTGGCCGAGCCGCTGCTGGACCGCTTGCGCCTGAGCGCAGCGGCGCTCGAAACCTGCGCCCAGGGCTGCGAGCAGCTGGCCGCCTTGCCCGACCTCATCGGCGAGGTCAGCGGTTTGCGCCAGCAGCCCAGCGGCATCCGCGTCGGGCAGATGCGCGTGCCCATCGGCGTCTTTGGCATGATTTACGAGAGCCGGCCCAACGTCACCATCGAGGCCGCGTCGCTGGCCATCAAGAGCGGCAACGCCTGCATCTTGCGCGGCGGCTCCGAGGCCATCGCCAGCAACCGCGCGCTGGCGGCGCTGGTGCAGCAGGCGCTGGGTGCCGCCGGCCTGCCACCCGAAGCGGTGCAGCTGGTGCCTTGCACCGACCGCGCTGCCGTGGGCCAGCTGATCGCGCTGCCGCAGTACGTGGACGTGATCATCCCGCGCGGCGGCAAGGGGCTGATCGAGCGCATCAGCGCCGAAGCCAAGGTGCCGGTGATCAAGCACCTGGATGGCAACTGCCACACCTACGTCGATGACCCTTGCGACCTCGAGCTGGCGCTGCGCGTGACCGACAACGCCAAAACCCAAAAATACAGCCCTTGCAACGCCACCGAAAGCCTGCTGGTGGCGCGCGCCGTGGCGGGCGCGTTTTTGCCGCGCATGGGCGCGCTGTTTGCCGCCAAGGGCGTGCAGATGCGCTGCTGCCCCGAGAGCCTGGCGATCTTGCAGCCGGCGCTGGGCGCAGCCGCCGCAAGCCACGACCACGCTGCCCCCGCGTCAAGCGCAAATGGCAACGCGCCCACTCCGCTGCTCGTTCCCGCCACCGAGGCCGACTGGGGCACCGAATACCTCGCAGCCATCATCAGCATCAAGCTGGTGGCGGGGCTGGACGAAGCCATCGCCCACATCAACCGCTATGGCAGCCAGCACACCGACGCCATCCTCACCACCAGTCACGTGCACGCGCAGCGCTTTTTGCGCGAGGTTGACTCCAGCAGCGTGATGGTCAACACCAGCACCCGCTTTGCCGACGGCTTCGAGTACGGACTCGGGGCCGAAATCGGCATCAGCACCGACAAGTTCCACGCCCGCGGCCCGGTCGGGGTCGAGGGCCTGACCTCGCTCAAGTACGTGGTGCTGGGCCAGGGCGAAGTGCGGGGCTAAGCGCGCATGCCACGCTCCAGCCGCAGCGCACCCCGTGCGCCCGCCCCCGACCCGCGCTTTGTCGAGCAGCCCAGCCTGTTTGGCGATGACACCCAGCCCAAGCAGCCGCCCCAGCAGCCGCCCCTAGGCGCCGCAGCGGCCAACGCCACCACCCAGCCCAAAACCTCCCAGCCCAACACCGCCACCTCCCTGCTCGTGCAAGCCCCAGGCCAGCGCCAACGCTCGGCCGCCGGGCAGGCCTTTGAGCGCGAGCGCGCGCGCATCGAGCGCCTGCGGCAGCAGCTGCAAACGCTCGAAGCCGACGGCCAAGCGCACCGCACCCGCTGCGCCCAGCTGCTGGGCCCCTTGCGGCAGCAGCAAAAGCAGCTGCGCCGCGCCATGGTGCTGGCGCTCGACCCGTGGCTCGAGGGCAAACCCAAGGGCCTGAGCGCCAACCAGTTGGACACGCTGCGCCAGATCGTCTGCGCCCAGTCTGAGAGCCTGGCGCTCGAGGGCGAGGCCGACATGGCGGCTCTGCACGACCGGCGCAGCCCCCAGACCCTGGCCGAGCGCCAGCTCGAGCAAGCCAAAGCCATCCACCAAGACTTGCAGCAGGGCCTGGGCGACGCGCTCGAAACCGAGCTGCCCGAGTTCGACCCCGACAACCCCAGCGCCGCGCTGCACGCCGCCCTCGAGCACTTGCAGCAGCAATTCAAGCAGCAGCGAGACGAGCAAGAACAGCTGGCGCAGCAAAAGGCCGCCAAGCGCGCCGCCAAACAAGCGCGCCGCAAACCCAGCGCCGCCGCCGAAATGGCCGCCGCCCACCTGGCCGACGCCGACGCCACCCTGCGCCTGCTCTACCGCCAGCTGGCCAGCGCGCTGCACCCCGACCGCGCCGCCGACGCCGCCGATCAGGCGCACAAACACACGCTCATGAGCGCCGTCAACGCCGCCTACGCCAACCGCGACCTGGTGGCGCTGCTCGAGCTGCAGTGGCGCGCCGAACTGGTGGACCCCGACCACCTCGAGCGCGTGGGCGACGAGCGTCTGCGCAGCCTCACCTTGCTGCTCAAACAGCAGGCCGCCGCGCTCGAGCGCGATCGCCAAGCCTGCCAATGGCGCTTGGCCGAAGAGTTCGACTTGCTGCCCCATGAGGTGTGCAACCTCGCCAGCCTGCGGCGCGCGCTGCAAGACAATCTCGACGATTTGCAAGACGAGCTCGAGCTCATGCAGCACGACCTAGAGCAGGTGCAGGCGCTGGCCACCCTCAAGCCTTGGCTCACCGAGCAGCGCCGCCTGTTGCGCGCCGCCGAGCGCGAGCAGCAGCAGCGCCGCGCCTTTGCCAGCCTCGACGACTTGGACCCCTGGGGCTGACGGCCCCCCTTTTACTAGAGGCTGAACGCCCCACCATGAGCAGCAAACCCCGTGTCGTCGTCGGACTCTCGGGCGGTGTCGATTCCGCCGTCAGCGCCTGGCTGCTCAAGCAGCAGGGCCATGAGGTCATCGGCATCTTCATGAAAAACTGGGAGGATGACGACCAAAGCGACGACAGCGGCGACGGCGCCAGCGCCCATTGCAGCAGCCGCCAAGACTGGATCGACGCCGCCAGCGTGGCCGACCGCATCGGCATCGAGCTCGAGCACGTCAATTTTGCCGCCGAATACCGCGAGCGCGTATTTGCCGAGTTTTTGCGCGAATACCAGGCCGGGCGCACGCCCAACCCCGACGTGCTGTGCAACGCCGAGATCAAGTTCAAGGCCTTTTTGGAGCACGCGCTGCGCCTAGGGGCCGAGCAGATCGCCACCGGCCACTACGCCCGCGTGCGCCTCGACGCCGCCAGCGGCCGCTACCAGCTGCTCAAAGGGCTCGATGGGCTCAAAGACCAGAGCTACTTTTTGCACCGCCTCACGCAGGCGCAGCTGGCGCGCACCTGCTTTCCGGTGGGCGAGCTGCGCAAGACCGAGGTGCGCCGCATCGCCGCCGAGATCGGCCTGCCCAATGCGCGCAAAAAAGACAGCACCGGCATCTGCTTCATCGGCGAGCGCCCGTTTCGCGAATTTTTGGGCCGCTACCTGCAGCACCAGCCCGGCCCCATCCGCGCCCCCGACGGGCGCACCATCGGCCAGCACGTGGGCCTGAGCTTTTACACCCTGGGCCAGCGCCAGGGGCTGGGCATCGGCGGCCTCAAACCCCGTGCGGGCGCCCACGGCGGCGGCGAGCACGCGCCCTGGTTCGTGGCGCGCAAAGACCTGGCCCACAACACCCTGTGGGCGGTGCAGGGGCACGAGCACCCGTGGTTGCTGTCTGACGCGCTGCAGGCCCAAGACGCCAGCTGGGTGAGCGGCAGCCCCCCGCCACCCGGGCCCTATGGCGCCAAAACGCGCTACCGCCAGGCCGACGCCCCGTGCCGCTTCGAGCCCGGCGCAGAGCCCACCGCTGAGCCCGGCGCCCATTTCACCCTGCAGTTCGATCAACCCCAATGGGCCGTCACGCCCGGGCAAAGCGCCGTGCTCTACGACGGCGAGGTTTGCCTGGGAGGTGGTGTTATAGGCACGGCAAGCTCCGCGTGCGGCAACTGGCGCTCACGCTCGGCACAGGCACCGGCACCCAGCACAACGGCATTGCCAACGTGCGGAGCCTCTGATCATGGACCAGACTGACTTGATTGCCTTGGTGGACCGGTTGCGCGCCGAAGGGCGCGAGGCCAGCACGGTGGAGTTCAAGTCCGGCTGGGATTTGCCGCGCGACATCGGCGAATACCTGTCTGCCCTAGCCAATGCGGCGGTGTTGGAGCGGCATGACCACGCCTACCTGGTGTGGGGCGTGAACGACAAGACGCATGGGGTGACCGGCACCACCTTCAAACCGTTCACGGCCAAGGGTGACGGTGCGCAACCGCTGATCATGTGGCTGACACAGGCGACCTCACCTCGGCCCGACTTCGAGTTCCATGAAGTGCAACACCCGCAGGGGCCAGTGGTGGTGTTGGACATCAAGGCCCCACGCACGGCTCCCTTGGCATTCGCCGGGGTGCGCTACATCCGCATCGACAGTCATAAAACCAAGCTCAGCGACCATCCCGACAAGGAGTTGCGCATTTGGGACTTTTTGGGGCAGAAGTCCGATTGGTCGGGCGAGATCGTGCCAGACGCGACGGTGGCTGATTTAGACCCCGAAGCCTTGGATGCTGCACGCAAACGCTTTACCGAATACTTGCTCAAGGCAGAGCCCGACACATCGCGGCACGAGCACATTTGCGCTGATGCCCAAGGCTGGGATGTGGTGACGTTGCTGAACAAGGCACGCATCACCAAGGCCGGGCGCATCACACGCTCGGCGCTGCTGTTGCTGGGCAAAGATGAGTCAGCGCACTTTCTGGCCCCTGTGGATGCCAAGCTAAGCTGGATTTCGCGCAACGCTCAGAACGCAACGGGCCCCTCGCACCCCTACGGCATGCCCTTCCTGCTGGCCACGGACCAGATTTTTCGACGCATCCGCAACGAAGCCATTGAGGCCATGCCCGATGGCACCTTGTTCCCCGTGGCCGTGCAGCGTTATGACTCTTGGGTAATCCGAGAGGCCCTGCATAACTGCGTGGCGCACCAAGACTACCGCTTGGGCGGCAAGGTCAATGTGGTCGAGCACCCCGACAAGTTGGTGTTCACGAATCTAGGCCAATTCATTCCGCCCAGCGTGGAATGGATGCTGGAGCACCAATCGCCACCGGAGCACTACCGCAACCAATGGTTGATTGACGGCATGATTCGCCTGCGCATGATTGACCAGGTGGGTAGCGGTATACGGCGCATGTTTCAAACCCAGCGCGACCGCTACTTTCCTCTGCCTGACTTCGTTTTCGAAGTCACCGAACCTGGGCATCCGCGTGTGGAGGTGACCATTTTGGGGCAGGTGCTGGATATAAAGTACACCCAGTTGCTGATGAAGCGCGCTGACTTGGACTTGCGCCAGGTCTTGCTGCTCGACAAGGTGCAGAAAAAGCGCCCGCTGGCTGCTGAAGACGTGCGTGAGTTAAAGAAGTTCAAGCTGATCGAAGGTCGTTCGCCCAACTTCTTTGTGTCGGCCAAAGTGGCGGAGTGGGCGGGCCAGAAGGCCAGCTACATCCGCAACAAAGGCTTGGACGACGGTTACTACCGCAAGCTAGTGACCGACTACTTGAAGAAGTACGGGCAGGCTTCCCGCAAAGACTTGGACGAACTCCTGCTGGCCAAACTGCCAGACGTGCTCGATGCCGCCCAGAAGGCCCACAAAATTCGAAATTTGCTGCAAGCCATGCGGCGCTATGGCCTGATTCACCGCACGGGCCCCAAGGCCACGGCGATTTGGCGCCTAGCTGAGGGCGGCCCCGAGGGCCAAAGCTAGCTATTGCCGAAAGACTGTGCTTAGCAAACAAAAAACCATAAGTTGTTGATTTAAATATTTTCTTAGGCCCGCTTTGGCCGGCAATTTACAACTGGCTTAGCAATGAAGCTTCAAAGCGCCGTGCTCTACGACGGCGAGGTTTGCCTGGGAGGTGGTACTATTAGCACTTTTGGAGACAAGGATGCAAACGGACTTAAACGAACAGCGCCGTGAGCGCTTGGGGCGGTATCTGCAGGCCCATTTTGGGGCCATGGCACCCGAGGTGCTGCAGGAAGTGTGCGCGCACTTCAGTTGGGTCGAGCTCGAAGCGGGCGCGGTGCTGCTGCAGCAGGGGCAGGTGGCCGACGCCGCCTACCTGAGCCTGAGCGGGCGGCTGCGTGTTTACGTCAACGGTGCCGACGGCACCCAGCGTGCGGTGCGCGAGCTCGGGCGCGGCGAGATCATGGGCGAAATCGGCCTCTACAGCGAGGCCCCGCGCACGGCCACCGTGGTCGCGGTGCGCCACACGGTGCTGGCGCGCCTCGACAAAACCCACTTTTACGACTTGGTGCAGCGCCACCCCCAGGCCTCGCTTGCGCTCACGCGCCAGATCATCGAGCGCTTGCAGACCCAAAGCAGCAGCCGCCCCGAGGCGGCGCCGGTGATGTTGTGCCTGCTGCCCATCACCGCCCACGTGCAGGCCGCCACCCTGGCCGCAGACCTGCAGCAGGCCCTGGCCAAGCACGGCCGCGTCTGCTGCATCGGCGCCGCCGAGGCCCGCGCCCAAGCGCTGCACAAACACGGCGCGGCCAGCGACGCGGCCTGCGCGCTGGTGCTCGACGAGCTCGAAACCCAGCACGAT
>Ga0209316_100249_pt1 | contig 19939 bp, 22 predicted proteins | sample 3C3metaG_FD_184150 | JGI IMG/M metagenome (GOLD analysis project Ga0209316, IMG submission 184150) | Freshwater bacterial and archeal communities from Indian Creek, Illinois, USA - 3C3 metaG (SPAdes) (version 3) | ecosystem: Environmental > Aquatic > Freshwater > Unclassified | place: USA: Indian... | reverse complement strand
GAACTCAAAGAGGGTAATAGTGTCTTGGTTTGCCATGGGGAATCGCCTCCGAACCTATGTTTGTCTCAATTATACCAAACATTTGTTCGTTTGGGAAGTGCTCCTGAGCAAAATGAATAGTCATTAATGAAAAAATTGCTATTTAGTTCGGTACTTGCGGCTTTGCTGGTAATGTCTTTTGCCGGGCTGGCAGTAGCTAATAATCCTGCCCTGCCGCTTGAGTTTCCCCACATTAACTCTAACGACACCGGCTTCTTTACCGTGGAGCAAATCGGCACTTTCGGTTCACTTGTCCGGGCGGTGCCGGGGCAGTTGGTACATTCCGACTTCCAGTTAAATACCAACTCCTGCGCTTCCTGCCATATGACCCACACCGCCGCCGGTGAAAACCTGCTCTTTCAGCGCACCGTTACCGATACCTGTTTTGCTTGCCATGATGGTACCATCGGCGTTCTTAATGTCTTGGCGGCATCCCGTTCTGCTGCGACAGGAATCGAACGCTTTGGCGGCTCGGAGACGGCCGGCACTTTTGGGGTGACAGAAGAATTTAACGGTTCGGTGCATAATGTGGATGGTGGGGTCACACTGAGCGGCGCTCCCGGCGGGAACCGCAGTGCTGTTACCGACTCTGCGGGGATGCTTTCCACCGGCTGGGCCGGCACATTCAGTTGCTCGTCCTGTCATGCTCCCCATGGTTCCTACAGCATCCGGCTGCTTCATGCTAACCCCAACTTCTTAGGCTGGCGTGATCAAAACCTTGCCGAGGCCACCAATTTTGCGACCGGTGGCTTATGGAACAGAGGCAATACGCTCACGATCGGCGCTGTAGTCTCTGGCGAAGTTTATCATAGTGTCAGTGTGACGGCCGGTGTCTACGAAGGCGTATACAACAACATCGCCGCGCCTTGGCTGTATGGTTATTTGCGAGGGACAACGCTTGCCACACCGCTCACGGTAGGAACTTACACCTTCCCGGCCGGCCGTTACAACCAGCATAATACCCGCATTTACGCTACCAATTTGTATGACCCCAACTTGGCAGCCGATGGCGGCGGCCCCTTCAGCACGTTGGTAGACGCCGTATATTTATTGAACAGTTTCTTTGATATCAACTATATGACCGGCGTGATTAGCATTAACCCGGAAAACCGTGCTAGTTTAGTAAGCATGGGCGTCTACGAAGCCAACTTGCGGATTGATATTGGCCGGGCTTTAGTGGTAACGGCAAGCGCCAATCTCGGCAGGTCTGAATTGGCGCTTGACCATCTCAACACTAAAAGCTACGACCAACTGAATTACAACCGTTTTTGTGCCGCTTGCCACGCCGACTATCTGCCGCAAGGCACCGGCGCGACAGGTAACGCAGCGGCACGTGCTACCGCTCTGCCTGGCGGTTACGGCACCTACAGCTTGGCTCACCGGCACACTGTAAACCGTTCTGCGACACAAGGCCGCACGATGACTGTGACCGGAATCAACGCTTTGGGGGCTGATAACCAGTTGCTCTGCGTATCTTGCCATTTTGCCCACGGCGCCGATTCACGCATGATGCGCCTGGCTGATGCCAGCCTTAATGAATTTACCGCTCCGCTGCTTGAGGAGGACGTTAACCCGACTTCGGCGCTGAAGCGCTATGTCAATCAAGCTGTCTGCTGGAGTTGCCATGCCAACTCGGCAGCAACTGTCTTTAAAAACACGGATTATTACTGGAATAACTACGCAGCCAATTCAGGCTATAACTGGTAGAACAGAAAACTTGTTAACTTCTTGCCTGCGAAGCTTTCTGGCTTCGCAGGCCAAGGAAGCAGGCGCCCACTAATGGGGCGCCTGCTTCCTTGGCCAAATTATTCTCCGACGCTCACTGTGCTAAAAAATATCTAGATTCACCTTACAAAAAAAATGGCACGCTACGTGCCGGGAGGAATTGTATGCAATTACTTGGCGTGTTAAAAACCAGATTAAAAAGCAAGACGACCATTATATTATTAGTTTTATTTGCAGCCGCTGTCCTTTTTTTCTTTCTGTCGCAACGGGCTGGATTTTCGCCAGTCATGCCGCTTCCGGGAGGAGGGACGACTGCCGCCGGTCTAGCCGCTCCCCGGGATCAGGCAGTCTACCAGGTAGCGGAACAGTTTATTCTGGCGTTAATCAAGGATGAAAGAGAAGTTGTGCTCTCTATGCTGACGGAAGAGCATCGCCTCAACTGGACGGATGCTTCCTTCCTTTACGACAGAACGGCGCTGCAGTTGGGACAAAGCGCTGAGCTTGGCTCTTTTCGTCACAGTGTAGTCAACTATATCCAGTCGCCTGAATTAGGCGGTCAAACCTTAGCGCTGGTAACGGTCAAATACACAGTGCTCTTTAAAAATGAGACGGAAACAACTGCAGAAATACAAATAGAAGAGAGCATGGCACTCCAGCTTGTCAATGAGAGCTGGTTGATTGCCGCCGACCAGCGCGAAATAATTTCTGAGTGAAATAAAGTTAGGCAAACAATAAAAACCTTTCTAAGCATAATAAAGGACTGCGATTACGCAGTCCTTTATTATGCTTAGAACTAGCTTGTGCCGACTTCTCAAAAAAAATGAACCGGCTATCTGGGTCAGTTTTCTTGGATCCGACATCTGACATCTGACATCTGACATCTGACATCTGACTTCCGACAGCCAATTATTGGTAAACTAGTATTCTTCGGTTTAAAGAATCGGCAATAAAAATGCGCCCGCCTTGATCAATGTGTAGACCGTTTGGAAAGAGAAACTGGGTTAACCCGCCACCTTGACTGCCGAAACTGAAAAGATGACGACCGTCAAGGGAAAAACCGGCAATACTGTTAGCCATATTATTCGCGACTATCAGGCGGCCGAAGCGATCCAGGCCGATGCCGCGAGGGTTGATCAGCATCGAGGTGCCATGACCGTCGGGAGAGCCGTTAATCACCCGCAGCGGGTTGCCGTCGGGACCAAAAACCACAATGCGGCCATGTCCGGTATCAACAACATAAATATTTCCTTCCCGGTCGGTCGTCACACCGTTTGGCGCAAATAAATCTCCTTCCAAGCCTACTTCGAGCAATAATTCCTGGCTTTGCAAATCAAAGACTAACACTCTGCCCCGCTTAATTTCCGTAACATACAGCTTGCCATCGGCTAAATGCAATGCTCCCGGCGAGCGTAGAGTTCTGTTCTTGCTGTAAGCTTCTGCAAAAAATCCCTGAAATTCTCCGTTGGCGTTGAAAGTGTGGATTCTGCCCTGCTGCAAGTCAGCCACAAAAATACGGGTACTATCAGCCACAATTCCATAGGGAAAAATTAAATTTCCGCCGCCGCTGTCTCCTCGCTGACCAAATGTTAGCAGGCGCTGTCCATTTAAATCAAAGACTATCACACGGCTATTATCAATATCACTCACATAAACACGGTTGTTAGCGGAAAAAACAGCCAGTGGCCTGTCGAACTGGTCCTCGCCGAAGCCGCCGTAAATCACCTGCCGAAACGCGGGAGTGCCGCCGATAATATTGATGGCTGCCGGAATAGGCAGCTCAGGACGTCCCAGATAGTACATGTAAGCGAAAATAAGCAGCGGCAAGAGCGTAGCAATTTGGTAAACACGCTGAGCCTTAGCTTGCCTGATGGGTCGCCAAAGAAAGCGGACTGCCGGGTTACGCATCTTGATTGTCCTCCTTTAGCGCTGCTGCAGACGTTCTGCCGCCTGCAACGCGTCCTGAAAAAGTGGATTGATGGTTAACGCTTCCTGATAAGCCTCCAAAGCGGCATCAGGTAGTCCTTGGCGCTCAAAAAGAACACCAAAGTGATAGGAAATCTCTGCTGCGGCCGGGTTAAAAGCTTTGGCAAGGGAAAGGCTCTCCGATGCTTCATCATACATGCCAAGTTTTCTGTAAGAGATGCCGGTGTTCAGATGCCCGCGATAATCCTGCGGCGCCAGTTCCGTAACTCTCACGAAAGAAGCAAGTGCCTCATTGTGGAGAGCAAGCTCAAAGAAAACATAGCCGCGACTCAAATATGCAGGCATAAAGTTAGCGTCAAGCCGTAGTGCTTCTTCGAATTGAACGAGCGCCTGGTCGTACTGTCCCCGCTTAAAGAAGGTGTAGCCAAGATCAACGCGGTGCTCTGGATTGGTTGGGTCACTATCGACTAACTGACGAAAATAGTCTAATTCACGCTCAATCCGACGTGTGTCAAGCTCGCTCCAAAAAAATTGCCTGCCGACTAGCTGGCCGGATACAGTTAATAAGGAAATGATTGCCAGAGTCGTCAGCACTACCCGCCAAAGCGGGTAATAGCTTGCTTTAGTTGCTGCTGCATTAAAATCTCTTTCCATAAGAATGCTCCTTCTTGGATTTATTGAGATTAGTTTTGACTATTCTGCCCTCACCCTAGCCCTCTCCCATTATTAGATGTCGGAGGTCAGATGTCGGACTCGTTTGAATCGGCGAAATAGCCGATTCACAGACACCAATGGGAGAGGGGAGCAGCTGGGGCAGAGGGGATTGCACCAACCTTACCCTCTCCCTCCGGGAGAGGGTGGAGCGTAGCGAGGGTGAGGGGGACATGAGCTTGTCTGGCTTTCAAATATTGTTCATCTTGTTTTTAAGTTGTGTTTATCTGCCCTTACCTTAGCCGGGCCCTCACCCTAGCCCTCTCCCGCAGGAGAGGGGATTTGTAGGGGAGAGGGGTATTTGTCGGGATGGGAGAAGGGAATTAGGGGGTTATTTACATGTACAGCAGTCTGCATGGTTGCACATAAGGGAAAGCTAAGGAAAAGAAGGCAATTCCGGACGCGACTCACTTCCCTGCAGTGGCGGCTCAGACGCTGGCGGCGGAAGATGGCAAGCAAGGCAGCCATCCCGGGCATGGCATTGAAAACAAGTATCGGAAAGTCCCTGGCCGGGATAAATCCTGGCTGCACCGCGCCGGCGCCGGTTATGCAGTTCCTGCCAGCCATCCCGGTGCGGACTGGGATGACAGGCGCCGCAATACAACGAGCTGGCTTCCGGAAGATAAGCTTGAGGCTGATTGTCATGACAAATCATGCAAGAATCCAAATTTTCCTCTGCCGCCAGCCTGTGATTGCGAAAATCTGGCTGGTGGCTGGGCGGACGCTGGCGGTGGCAGTCCAGGCAGAAGTCGTTCCTCCTAGCGTATGCAGTCAAGTTCTCTCCCGGAGCAACTTCGATTTTCCTGCCGCGGGCGTCAAAGTTGTGGCAGCGATGACAGTTAGGCTTCTCTTGCGCAAGGCTGCCATGAGTTAGTATAAAATCGTCAGCCAGATGATCCGCCGGCGTTTTGTCATCCTCATGGCAGTCCTGACAGGAAAGCGTTAAGCGACGGTAAAAGTGACATGACATACAGCTTTCCTTGGGCGCGGCAGTGAACAAACGAGACATCTGGCGTCTGCCTTCGGGCAAGTCCCAGGAAGCTGCAGGGATCTGCAGAGCAACACGACGGCGGCTAATATTTCCGTGCGCCACACCGTCATGGCAGGCAACGCAACGTACCTGACTTTCGCTATGGTCGGCATGGGGAATAATCAAGTCACCAGCCGCAGTGGTGCCGCGATTAAAAGAATGGCAGCGCAGGCAAGCTTCGTCATCCACGCCGGCAAACATGCGGATCGGCAGGATATAGGAGTCGGTGGTTTGCACATAGGCGAAACGGGCTAAATCCGCCACTAGGTCGGCAGTGCCGCGCAAGCCGGGGGCGGCGTGGCAGTCCAGGCAGGACTGTTGGCTGTGAGAGGAGGCTTGCCAAGTGTAATAGTATGGCCGCATGGTGTGACACGCTCCGCAAAGTCCGGCCGGGTTACTGGAGAAGTCGCCGAGCAAGACGAGAAAAGTCATCACGACAAGAAACAGCAAAACCTTAAGGACGGCCGCACTGCGCTTTGGTGAATGCGGTATGGCTGCTTCCTCCGCAAGCCATTTGTCATACCAGTCTGGTTCTTGCCGAACAAGATCCTCCTTGGGAGTGTGTTCGCTCATCTTGCTGACCAACTTTCTGCGTTTTGTGCTTGAGCTAACTCCGCTGCGGCTAGGGTATGGCTGATTTTGTGCAGATTGAGCTTCTGCAACTCCCGGCCGTCCCACGGTGAAAGGGAGACAGCCTTGTGTGGGCAGAAGCGGGCACAAGCGCCGCAGGAAAGACAGAGGGAAACCTGATGGTTAAGAGAGATGCCATCTTCTCCTTCCTCCACAATCAGCGCCTTAGTCGGGCAAAGTACAACACAAGCCCGGCAAAAATCACAGGCAGCGCTGATTTCCAGACGCGCGAAAGGTAAAGCCTCCCCTGTTTTTAACATACCGGGGAAAAGAGCAAGCAGCTTTTCCCAGACGCGCCGCCGAGGTATCACAGTGTTTTTTTCTTCCCAAAACAGATTGCCTAATAAGACAGCACCGCTTTGTGCGTTGCGTTTGGTCTCTTGGCGTAGGAGCGTCAGAAAGTCGCGTCGGGAATAACCGGATTGCTGCTGTCGGCACGGCGCAAACTCAGCCGGCGGCGACGATGAGAGTGTCAGGACGAGTTCAGGCACAAAGGAAGCAAGCAGGGTTGCTTGAGCAAAGTTGTGGTTAAGCCGCCCTGCCAGACGTGCCTCCCTGTCTAGTTTGCAAATCGAGCAATCGCCGTGGTGCAGCCACACTTGGTGAAAATTAAGCAGTGCCGGCAAGATCAAGGCAGCAGGCTCCAGCGAGGCAAGGCAGGGGACAGTCACAGTACCGGGGTAAGTTTCTCGTTCTGTGGCTTGACAGGCCAGGCGCAACCGTTCTTCTTTAGCGCGTTGCCGGCGCATGGCGCCAAAAAGCGCAAAGATGTCAACGGGGTGGTCAATGGCGGCCATGGGACAGTTAGCGGCGCATAAGCCGCAGCCTTGACAGAGACGGTGATCTTTTTTAAAATCCGTGCCGATAGCATGCTGTGGACAGCCATCTCTGCAAGCGTGACAGGGAAAAGAGGGGTAAAGGCGAACAAGACAGGACGCATCTTCTGGGATATTTCCCTTGTCAAGCGCTCGGTTTAGATAGCGCAGCAGAGCATCGCCAAAAAGAGACATGGTTTACTCCTCGCAAAGTTGCTTTAAGGATTCGGCATCCTGAACCAGGAAGGCTTCGGTGATTTTGGCCATCCCCCGGTAAAACGCGTGATTGGAGACGCGGACTACATCGGCGCAGTATTTGGAGACCCAAGTCAGCATGTGTTCTCTTAAAAAAGTTTCCTGTAGTTTCAAGGACGTCAGCAATTGATCATGTTTTTTGCGTCTTGTAGCTTTGGCTGCTGCCCTGCAGAGTAGCTGCATGAACTCGCATTCTACGCTTAGATGGTCTTCCAGATATTTGTTTTCGCCTTCTTCCGGCAGGCCAAAGCCGGCTTCGCTGATAAAAATCCGTGCCTTTTCCCAAGCATCGCCCATAACTCGCTTCCATTCCGAAAGATAAACGGAGGCATAAGGATGGACAGTCTGGCAACCACCGCGAATAAGCAGGAAGCTGTGTTCAGCCTGTAGTTCTCGGACAAGTTGTGCCAAGCTCTTGCCCTCCGCCGCTTGGTTCAATTCGGCTAAGCCTTGATCAAGCAATGAAGTATCGGTTTCCTGGCAGCAGACAAAACTTTTAAGATAAACGGGAAAATCCGGAGAGGTAAACCAGCGCAGCCATTTTTCCGTTAAAGGACGGCTGTAAACTTCAGCCAATGCGGCATAAAAAGCGGCGCGGTCAACGCACCACTCCTTTGTGGCCGTCGCTTCCTCTTGGTTCAATTCCAATGCGGGATTATTGATCATAGTGAACCTCCTTGCAAACTTGTGCTTTCTGTCACTTGTCACGACTTTCCTGCTCCTCAAGCTTTCAGTTTAACGGCAGGCTGCGCGAAAAAGCATGATGTGAGGGATTCTTGTCGTTTTTTTATATTCTGGATACAGGCGTCAACTCCTGCTGAAAATTCGTCTGCTACCGGCTCTATTGCGGGTTTCAAATAAAAGGAATTGCGATGGATATAAGTAATTTATATGGATGAACTTTAGCGAGTGCCTATGCTCTGGAGGGGTCAAAATAAACACTAAGAGAGCAAGCGTTTTCCTTGAGTTTTTTGGCTCTGGCGCAGGGGAGGTGAGCGCGACTTTGGCGCATTCTCAGGCAGGGAAGGGAAAGGAGATCTTTCACAAGGTGGCAGGAAATTAGCGCGTCGTCAACGAATGCTGTCGAAGCAAGTCCTAGTTTGTCAAAAGGAGAGAAACGCGATGAAACTGGCGCAAATAGAAGCATTTTATACGGTTATCCGAGCGGGGAGTATTTCCCGGGCAGCCAGGCAGATGCATTTGACGCAGCCGGCGCTGAGTCTGCAGATTCGGGATTTGGAAGAATACTTTTGCGTACAGCTTCTTGAAAGGACAAATAAAGGCGTTAAGCCGACACCGGCAGGAGAGCTTGTCTATTATTACGGGCAGAAACTGATGAGTATGAAGGCTACACTCTGCAGCGAAATTGAAAAACTGCAGAGCAGTGCGCCTAAACATCTGCGTTTAGGCGCCAGCACGGTTCTAGGCGGCTATGCCCTTCCCTGCAGTATCCATTCCTTTAAAGAAAAGTATCCTCATGCTCAGATCAATTTGTCGTTAGCTAACAGCCAAACAGTGCTGGAAGCACTCTTAGAGGGGAACTTAGATATCGCGATGATTGAAGGGCCGTTGCCTGAGGGCATAGCGCAGTATCTCGATGAGTTCGTCTCTCGCAGCATTGGAGAGGATGACTTAGTATTGGTAGGCTCCCCTGCCCTCATTCCCGAGGGCAGGGGAGCAGTGACTTTGGCAGAGCTGCGGGGGCTGCCGTTGCTTGTTCGGGAAAAAGGCTCCGGTGTCCGCGCCACTATTGAAAAAGCGTTGCTGGAACAGGGTGTGCAGCCAGACGAGCTGAATATCATGATGGAAATTAACAGTTTAGATGCCATCAAGGCAACGCTGGGAATGGGGAAAGGGTATTCGTTCATTTCCTACATTGGGGTGCGCAGGGAATTGTATTACGGTACGCTGAGAGCGCTCTCCGTCGAGGGGCTTTCGTGTAGGAATATATTTACCATGCTGCACAAGCGCGGCGCTTTCCTTTCTCCTCTCGAGAAAGCATTAATTGATTTTATGCGTTCAAAGGATAAGGGTTTCTGCTGAGTTTGCCGGCAGTCGATTGTTTAAGCGTTTCTATAGGATGTGATTGTGCTGATTCCTTTCTCAACGGTCAAAAAAGTAGTTAAAAAGGTTGAAGATCTGCTGAAAAATCTGCGTTCCTGTCCGCTCATGATTGATTCTCTTGAAAAGTGGACAATCTTCTTTGTCCTAGAAAAGAGCAGCACGACATTGGGTGCGGTGAAGGCGCTGCGGAAAGCTGATTTTAATACTGACGCTTTGGCTCTGTCTCGTTCTGTGATTGAAAATCTTGCCAATCTGACATATCTCTTCGACAAACCCGAAGAGCGCCTGGAATTATTTCTCAAATACGAATACATCGAGAAATATCAGGCGCTAAAGGAATTTGAGAATGATTTTCCGGCAGAGGCAATTTCAGAAGAATTGAGAGAAGAAATCAACGAAAACTACCACAAATATAAGAACCTGTTTCCCAACAAGTTCTCTTGGAGTGGGAAAAGCGTAGTGAAAATGCTTTCCGCATGCAGTTTCCATACGGATTTCGCCATGGCATATAAAATGTCAAGCCGCTACCTACACACATCTCTCGGCTCTTTAAATAATTTTATCGAAAGCTGTCATAATCCTTGCGACAAAAAGCTTCCTAAAGAAACGGATTTTCAGAAATTGAACAGGGACGATGGAGATCTGGCACTGTTAATCTCCGCCCTCGCCGTATTTAACCTGATTGAGCTATTTTTTAAAATTTTCTGCTCGGAATTGCCGCCCTATTTTCTGCAGGCTCAAGAGGAGATTTCTACCCTTGTTTCCGAGCAGCAACCGTAAATCAAACTGGCTTGTCCGGCTACTTTAAGTTAAAGATGCGTAAAAACAGCTTGATTCCCAGCCAGGCGCCAAGGAAGGAAAAAAGGGCAAACACCCAGCCGCTGACGGAAAATGAGGCGATTGAGCTTAAAAATGCACCGATATTACAGCCAAGAGCCAGCCTGGCGCCATATCCCATCAGCAACCCGCCGGCGACGGAAACCGTGAAATGTTTGAGGGAACGTACCTTGCGGAGACGTGCCTCGGACGCAGCAAGCGACGAAATCAACGCACCGAAAATAAAACCGAAATTAAGCATACTTTCCATGGTGAGGAAAAATCCAACATTAAGGGCGTTCAGGTGTCGGGGGAGTTGGTAGTAAGCCCAGTCTGCAACGCTGCCGCCTAATTGGGTGAAAGCCCAGGTGCCCCAGTAAGTGATACCGGTAGTAACGGCAAAATAGCTGCCGCGTCCGTAGTAGAGCACAGTGCTCAGGACGGCGATGACAATAGCGCCCGTTTGATAAGACCAAGCTTCACTGTAAATTTTGCGAATGGGTGTGAATCCGGTATATTTCCAGCTGGTGGAACTTAGGCGTCTCAAATAGAGATAGAGAAAAAGCAGAGGGCCTAGGTGAACTGCTAGTGCCAATGGCCAGCCCAGTTGGGTGGGGAGAAAGATGGCCGGGGACTGGCAGATAATCGGCAGCCAAAAATTTTGATTCCAGGCGCCGATAATGGAACCGACTAGAAAGCCGAGCAAGGTGCCGTACTGCTGAACGTAGCCTTCGCCGAGACGCATCAGCATTCCGGAGGCGCAGCTGGCGGCAAGTACCATGCCGACACCAAAGAGAGTGGCACCGACTGCGGTGTGCATGCCGAAGGGAAGAATGCTGAGGGGCAGGGAAGAGTTGTTAAAAACATAATAAAAGAAAAGAACGATGAATCCCAAGGAAGAGAGAATTAAAAGCAGTACGGTTGACTGGAGAAGCTCGCTGCTGCGAAAGAGGATAAAGTCGCGAAATGCGGCGCCAAGGCAAAAACGAGAACGTTGGAAGGCGTACCCCAGTCCCAAACCCATCAGCAAGGAGAACGCCAAAATTTTGTAGCCGGAGTTATTCAAAAGATAACCGACACTAATCGCCAAGGCTAGGAGGAGAATGGAAGCAACAGGCTGAAAATCAAATGTTTTCAACTTTGTTACACTTTTCACGTCCGCTTGCATAGCCAATTTCCTCTTCCCCCCTTTGTTTTGCGCACATAAAAATGTTCCTTGAAAGGTTTATGCCGGCAAATATAATTTGCTAGCTCTTTTTCTCGATGATTATTTCCCAGATCCCCTTTGCAACTAAGCATATTTGTGTCTCGGCTTGCAGCTTCTTAAAATGCAAAGGAATCCCTTTCATCGCACAACTGTGGTCTGTTACGACGACAAGCCTGTCGCCAGGCGACAATGTCTTAAACAGTTTGTCCGATCTTAAGATCGGTAAAGGACACATTTCGCCTAGCACGTCGAGTTTATATTCACCCATGAAACTTCCTCCGTGATCTGTCATATTGTCAGCAGATAAGCAATTCCCTGCAGTTTTTGGCGGAAACTATTTCACTTTTAAGCATAATTTCAACGTCAAGGGAAAGGATTCCTGCATTGTTAACTATAAACTACTTCAAAGGCACGTTTTCCTATTCCTTCGTAACCGTTGGTCGTGCTGCTTATAACTTCTGTTACAATTTTGAAGTTGACATACGGAATATAATCCCTATAATTATACTTAGGAGGTGGAAAAATGAATATTGACATGGATGCAATGGTCAGCACAACTGATATTTCAAAATCCTTCGGCAAGTATTTGGCGGCATCTAAAAAAAACCCGGTTTTTATTCTTAAAAACAACGAAATAGAGAGTGTTCTGCTTGATATAGGCACATACAAAAAAATGGTGGAAGCCTATGAACTGGTACAGGATAACGTATTGGCAAGGGAAGTTTTTGAACAACCTACCATTAACCCTAACGATCAGGATGTATTTGATATAATCCGGGAAGTCGGGGCTGTTGACAATGCGGGTAAAACCTAAAAATGCCAACCGTTTCCGACATGAATTTCTGTTGTTAGAACGCCAAGACAGGGAGCGGGTTTTTGAGGTATTAAAAACTCTTGCAGAAACACCTGTTCCCCCCAACTCTATTTGCTTGGAAAAAAACTACTATCGGATTAGAACTGGAAGCATCAGAGTTATCTACCAATTGATCAAAGAAGAAGATCTGATCCTTGTCGGGGCGGTACTTAAGCGGAATGAAAATACATACAAGGATTGGAAGCGGTATTTTAGATAGCAACAATAGCAAAATGCCCTGCAAAAACGCAAGGCAAGCTAATAGCGGAGATTTGATCCCTATCGGCAGCGAACGTCCAGCAGTGCTGGCGTGGCTGGTTGAAGGTTGCCGAATATGGCAGGTTGAGGGGCTGCGCGAACCGGGGGCAGTATCCCTTGGGGTGGAAACGTTTACCATACGTTGCACTATGTTTCAATATAATGCCTGACGTGGAAAATTTCATCATGTTATATTAAGTTTGATTAGGTTGCATTACATTGCACTAAAAGAAGGAAGGAAGATGAAGGCGGTGATTGGCGGCAAATTCTTAGACAAGCATAAGGCTTGCAGGCGATAACACGCTAGCGCAGAAGCCGGGAGAGCCATCTATGGAGAGAAAAACCACCGACCCCAGCGCCACCCACAAGCATCAGCGTATCAAATATCTCAGTTGCGCCCACCTCGCCCACGTCTTGCCATGGAAACACCATCACGCCAACGGCGACGATAGCAGTGACGGAAACTTGGACCATAAAAAGCGCAAATTGTATAAGCAACCGCACCACAATAACACCCCTCTCACCCCTAATATACCACTAACCGAGGATGCTAGCAATGGAGCACCAGTGCAAGCAAGAGGTAGCGCTCAAGGCGGACAACAAGAGCGAGTTAATCAAGTATCTGCTGTAAAAGTATGCGCACTATGCGTACATAGGAGGAGTGAAGGACGATGGCCAAGCGGCGCGGCAATAATGAGGGCAGTATCAGTAAACGGCCAGATGGAAGCTGGTCTGCCAAAGTAAGCATGGGCATGATCCCACCACCGGCAAACCGAAGCGTAGGAGCTTCTACGGCAAGACCCGGAAAGAAGTAGCTGACAAACTGGCTGCTGCCCTGCGGGAAGCTCAGAATGGCGGTTACGTTGAGCCAACCAAAACAACGCTGGGGGAATGGCTGGATAAGTGGCTTACGACCTACAAGAAGGGGACAAATCAGGCCTAGCACTTACGAGAGTTACGAAACGGTTATTAACCTCTGTCTTGACGCTTGACCTGTATAGCCACTTTACGCCGGAAATGGCGAAGCTGGCGGCAGAGAGTTTGAACGGACTACTGGCAAAAAGAAAAAACCCTGCGAAGTCGCAGGGCGAAGAATAGAATTGTATTCTGGAACACGTAGCAGGGATTGCGCCCCTGCTATTTTTTTTGCTTAAAAACTGGGGTAAAACTGGGGTATTTGTGCTGTTTTATGCTTGTTCCTGAGATTTGCAAAAACTCTGGAACCCTTGATTTTATTGGTGCGAGAGGGGGGATTTGAACCCCCACAGGCGTAATGCCCACTAGATCCTGAGTCTGTAAAAAGGCATTTTTGTTGAGTTTTTCTGAAGTGTGCTAAGTGCCATTTACCCTTGCGGAGTAAGGGTTTTTACTGCATGGCAAATTGCAGGAGATCTGCTGAGTTTCTTTGATTTTAGATGACTTCGCACACAAATACGCACACAAAATGATTCGGATGGGGTCTTCATAGTCATGTCTGACAACGTATTTTCCTTGCTGCAATAAATCCATCCGGTGCGACATGCTACCGGATTAGTGAAGAAAAACGCAAAACCCTGCCGGATATAGCGAAACCCTTTACTGTCAAGGCATAAAGCCGCAAGGCTTTCTATTTTTTTGGAAGGTGGTTAAAATTCATGGAAACATACCTGCTGGTTAAGGAAGTGCCTATCCAGGGGAATTTAATCGATAACGGCTGGATCAAAAATTTGCGCTACCCCAACGGAAAGGAGAACATAAACGCCGTTCTGATTCTTTCTGAAATCGTATACTGGTATCGTCCTGCCGAGGTTATAGATAAAATCTCCGGGAAAGTGATTGGTTACAAAAAGAAGTTCAAAGCCGACAAACTCCAAAAGTCATACGAGGCACTGGGCGAAAAGTTTGGATTGTCTAGGGATCAAGCTAAACGTGCGTGCGATTTCTTGAGGGAAAAGGGAGTAATTACCATTGAATTTAGAAACGTTAAGACTGAGCACAGAGTTATCCCAAATGTAATGTTTGTCGAACTGATGATCGAAAAATACAAAAATATCACTGGTATTACCCGTGTCGCTCCTGATGAGCAGCTTGGAGCAGATAAATATACCCCCAATATGTATTCCTCAGAAAGGTCAGAAACAATGACATCGCAATCGTATCACAGAAAAGACCATATCCCCTCACAGAATATACCTATAACAGGTATCAAGATGCCACCACAAATACAAAAGATTACTACAGAGACTACTACAAAAGAACCTCCTCCTACCTCCTCCATAACCCTGCAAACGAAAAGCGAGGCGGAGGCTTTTTTTGTATCCGACGAAAAACTGAACGAGTCCGCTAACCCAAAAAGTAAACGCCAAAAAAATCAAACGGCCGCAGCTACGGTCCCTTACAATGAAATCGTGGCATCATACCACGAACACTGTCCATCGTTACCCCGTGTCCTTAAAGTCACGGACGCACGGAAGAAACAGATAGCCGCAAGGTGGAAAGATAACGACTGTAATTTTGCTCTGTTTACCGAATTTTTTCAACGTATCGAAAAAAGTGATTTTTTAACTAACAGGAGCGGTGCAAACCGGAACGGTTGGAGTTGTACTTTTGATTGGGCACTAAACGATCAGAACATGACCAAGATCCTAGAGGGCCGTTATGACAACAAAATACATGTACCCGTCCAAACACAAAAAGAACCGCAATACTCTGGTTGGGGGCCCATCGTGCCTGACTATGTACGACAATTAGCCGAAGAATCAGCTCAGCGCAGCCTAGGGAGGCGATAATAATCGAAAAACTCCCATACAGTTTACAGACCGAAGTTGCAGTTATCGGAGGTCTACCCGCGGACGGGCCGCTATTCCCGTTAATTAACCGGTTCCTTACGGAAAAAAGATTTCTATGAGCCGGCACACCAAACCATTTTTGCTCTCATGATCGACCTTTCTACACATAAAAAAGCTATCGACCGTACTGCAATCTATGCACGACTTGAAGAGATAGGCCGTAGCGACATTATCCAAGCGCTACCGATGCAATCATCTTTCCTGACAGGGCCTATACCGTCCTTAGTCTTAGAACAACACGCCATTACAGTACAAGAAAAAGCGATACGTCGCCGTCGTCACCAAGCATGCCTTGACGCAGCCGCAATCGCATTAAACGAAAAAGATTACTCGGCACCAAACGCGATGAAAGCGATCTACGATCGCGTTATCCAGCAAAGCGAATGGGTACCTGAGGTCCAATTAGCTTCTTGTGTCGCGCGCAACGCCGGATACAAGACGTGCTCTATGGGCAGCCACCCAATAACCCTAAAACAGGGTTTGTATCGTTCGGCCTGAATCGTTAATCATTAAACTTTGCGATATGTTTGATGCGCTCACAAATGATCGGCCATACCGTAAAGCCTTCCTGCCGGAGAAGGCTTTATTAGTTATGCATAATGATTTGAGTGGCTCAGAAGAACAAATTGCACTTAAAGAATTCCGTGCAGTTTTAGCTAAAAGTACGGCGGTAACCGCATATCAATTTAATAGTAGGTGAAGACCCTGTTTTCCTAGCAGCGCCACAAAAAAACAACTGACATCGGTGTAACCCATTTACCGCAAAAGCGATTTAGCACTGATATACGGAGTAGGATACCAGTATCGTTAGTAACGAATCATGCGATGGGTGACACCCTTTCCCGGGCAGCACTACTCTTTTTAAATAGGTGGCAGCCCACCCGGAATATAGTTGAATTTTGTGAAACTGCTTCCCAATATAAGTGAAACCAAATAGACAATTTCACAAACGAAAGGATGATGTCTAATGCAAATCATTGCTGTGCTTATCTATATGGCCTATATATATGGTGCTGCATGGGTACTAGCTATGGCGCAGATTCTGCAACCAGAGAATGTTAATATGGCGGTCGGCGTATTTGGATTAACCTTAGTGATTCTAAGTATATTGCCACCGGTTCGGTTCTTGCACTCACGGTACGCATTATTTCAAGTTGCTGGGTTTACAGGATTCAAGAGCCCTAACCTAACCGCAAAAGAAGAGCTCCTATCTATCTGGTCCGATGTTGTCCAATCCTGCGGGTACGACCCTAAACGGTTCCGTGTAATTGTGTACCCATCTAAACCGCTTGCATGGCCGCATACTACAGATAACGTTCTTTTACTCCCAGATGGGTTCCTTCTATGGGCACGGACGCGCGATGGTAAAGCAATACTAGTCCATGAGATGGGGCATCTTATTAACGACCGTAAACACACCTTTATAGGACTTTTTTATGGTGGGTACAAGCTAGCGCTCATGCCGATATGGTTATTATCGTTTGTTTGGCAGATCGCCGCACATATGCCGTTAATGAATCTGATTGCAATCCCGATTAGTTATGGTATTCGAGGTTTAGATTATGTGCTTGCCAACGGCTGCACCTATGTTCATAAACAATCGCAATGGCGTGCTGAGTACCGTGCGGATCAATTTGCGGCAGCTCATGGTTTTGGTAAGTCTATGATTTCTGCGCTAACCCAACACGGGGACGGACAGGACGAGCATGGTTCATTTACGCACCCGCCTAGCCGTGAGCGTGTGCGTCGTTTGCAGAACACTGTGTAAGAGAATAGCCACAGAAAGGAGAAATTCATATGTATCGGCGTATTGCGTTAGTGATAGCGCTTATTTTTTTTGTGCTGGCAATTATCCCATCCACCGCTACATTCGCAATAACCGGTGTTGAGGGTGTAGATACCACTGCACAAGGAACTACAATTGAGCGTGGCGGCCTGATAGAACAAAGTTTGGCTGGGGTACTTAATGGTCTAACTGCTGTATTACGCGGGACTGGTCTGATGCCTATTTCGACGATGCTTTATAATGTTACACCAACCGGTGGAGCCGCGCAACAATGGGGTGTTGACCCGCAACGGTGGGACTACTGGATGCTTCGTGACGGCCAATGGATGACATTTGCTGCACCGGCCTATCGTGCGTTTGTGACTGTTTGACAAAAACAACCAAGGCTGGCACGACAAATTGATGGACACCTATGTAATCAAAACCAAATAGGTGCATGATCATGCACCTATTTGTACATTTTCAGGTTAGTGACGGGTACCAACATGCGGGGATAGTGACGGGTAGGTGCATGATCATGCACCTGTTTGTACACTTTTAGGTTAGTGACGGGTACCAACAGGCAGAGATAGTGACGGTAGGTGCATGATCATGCACCTGTTTGTACACTTTTAGGTTAGTGACGGGTACCAACAGGCAGAGATAGTGACAGGTAGGTGCATGATCATGCACCTGTTTGTACACTTTTAGGTTAGTGACGGGTACCAACAGGTAGGGATAGTGACAAGTAGGTGCATGATCATGCACCTACTGACAAATAAAAGATCGGAGGTATCACGTATGGATAAAAGTATGGCACTAAAAAAGCGGTATATTATAACCTTATCAGGTGAAGCTCTGGAGAAAACGGCTAGGCTTCCTGCAGGAAGGATCAGCCAATATGCACGAGATGCCATTATAGAGAAGATCCAAAGAGATGCAGCATCTTATACTGGTCGCTACAACGATGACCTCATAAAACATCTTGCACGAATAGCCGATGCTCTTGAAAATATCACTGCTGTAATGTCAAATATATCAGTTAATAGCGGCAATATACTACTGCAAACGATTTCCAATCCACAAACAACAGAACCTATTGCGGAGCCTATTATTGACACTGACGATGAACTGAAACGACTTAAGGATATCGAAGATGAAAGGCTCATTGATGAAATGATTATAAATTCAGCACTAGATATCCTCAATAATGGTTGGGGGAATACGAGTAATGGTGAAAAATAATGCACAATGGCTTGATTCTGCCGTAGCAGAAGCATTTAACCGTGGAACCCATATATTTATTAAAACTAATTTGCGCCCGCCTAAAGCTAGCACTCTCCCTGTTCTTGGTCATTCTATGCGGGAATGGGACCCACGTGGTCAATTAGCGCAAAGAACATGGAATAAAATTATACAAGATGCCCTTTCTAAAATCGAATACCAATGTTTTGAGAGTGCTGTTGTGCTTACCGTTGTAAGGTCTCCATTCCCACGCTTTGACCCAATCAATATGAATCCAGAATTTGCTTTAGAAGCTATGATGAACTGTGAGTTACTAACAGATATCCGCCCTGGGCGAATGCTCTATACTACGGTTGGTCATAGGGACACACAAGGAGGCACAGATTTTTATATCGGATCACCTAAATTTGTGCCTGAAATGATGCAAATAATAACCAAAACTTTAGGCAACTCATGGACTCCCGAAAAAATGGGAATGGATTATTTTTTGGCTGCACAGCCAAGAGAAACAATCTCTCCGCAAAGGATACCTCCAAGAGAATGGCCGATATCACGTGCGCTTGCACAGGTTTCTGGAAAATCTCCAGAGGCATCACTTTCTATCGAAAAAACACATATCTTATTCAAAACCAACATCCATCCACCACAAGTAGGAATTCTTGTCCCGCAAGGGTTTCTACCATTCCCGTTGTATGTTTCTTGGGTAAAAGAAGCAAGAGGGATATGGATCGATCTCTTAGAAAAACATTATAAAACCATCACACTGCAAACGATAAAAAAATCTGTGGTATTAATAATATTTCGGACACAAAATCTTCGCTTCCATCCCATAAACTACGATATTAAAGCTATTACGAATGCATTGGTTGATTTGCGTATTATTGAAGATGACGCGTCCGATACCCTTGCATTTTTTACAGCAGCGCAACAATGTTCTGTGAATGGTGGGATTGATATTTATGTCGGAACCCCAGAATTTTTACAAGAAATTAACAAAATTATGGCTCCAATTTTGGGATGGAATCCATCGTTTTTTGTTCAAAATCAACGTGCTTAGTATGCAATTTCTAACTTATTTTGGTATGCGATTTCTAAGAAATTGAATTTTAGCATTAAAAGTGCCAACATCCCTTTAAAATCAACGTTTTTTTAAAAAAAAATAGCCAGAGATTTTAGGAAGTTTGTGTGTGTTGGTTTACTATGTACAAAACAGTCATTTGAAATGGGCCTATAAATTATGTTAATTTTGTTAATTTGGGAATCGCGCGGCTGTAAACTAATAACGGTTAATCATCTATACTCGCGCGGAATAATAGCTAGGTTGCTAGGAATCGCGCGGCTGTAAACTAATAACGGTTAATCATCTATACTCGCGCGGAATAATAGCTAGGTTGCTAGGAATCGCGCGGCTGTAAACTAATAACGGTTCGTATCTATACTCGCGCGGGATAATAACTAAGTTGCTAGGCGGCGCGCGGCTGTAAACTAATAATGGTTCGTATCTATACTCGCGCGGAACAAAAACCATGTTCGAAGGAGTGTGTATATTGAAGAACATAAGAATAGAATTACAGGAACGTGATTTAGCAATATTGTTATATTTGTACAATGCGAGGATTGCATCTAATACTGAGATGGCCTTAATATTTTTAATGACTATTCATTTTGCTCAGGAGCACTTCCCAAACGAACAAATGTTTGGTATAATTGAGACAAACATAGGTTCGGAGGCGATTCCCCATGGCAAACCAAGACACTATTACCCTCTTTGAGTT
>Ga0209316_100246_pt1 | contig 20135 bp, 16 predicted proteins | sample 3C3metaG_FD_184150 | JGI IMG/M metagenome (GOLD analysis project Ga0209316, IMG submission 184150) | Freshwater bacterial and archeal communities from Indian Creek, Illinois, USA - 3C3 metaG (SPAdes) (version 3) | ecosystem: Environmental > Aquatic > Freshwater > Unclassified | place: USA: Indian... | reverse complement strand
CCACCGTTTCAGCCTGTGGAGAGGAAGGCTCTGGCCTTGGGCGCAAGCTCGAGACGAAACCGGCCTCGGTGAAGCAGGAATCCAGCAGCAAGCTACCTATGGGTAGCTTTGCGTAGGTATGGACGAATGGTTAATTAACAATGGTCTAACACCGTCATCTTTGAGGGCTAGATTAGGATTTTGAGGTTATATAATTCAAATTATAAAAAGTATAAGTTTGGTCATGTGTTTTTTTGTATATTAGTTATGTTATCCAATTAATCTGTGCCCCATTGTGGTTCTCTAAATATAATTGAACTAATAAAAATTTTCAAATATTATCTTGACAACCCAATAACATAATATATTATACAAGGAATAACCTAATTGTAGGCATTAATAGAAAATTACTTAAAGGAAAAAAAATGAAATTAATTTTAAACAAGAAAAAAAGTCAGGGCTTTACACTAATTGAACTTATGATTGTTGTGGCAATTATAGGTATTTTAGCAGCTATTGCACTTCCAGCATATCAGAACTATGTTGCCCGCTCACAGGTCACAACAGGTTTGGCAGAAATTCGTGGTGGGGTTACGGCAGTAGAAGAAATTATGAATCGTGGTTCTGGAACCATAAGCTTGGAAACTGTTGGTTTGCGCTCCCCAACCACTCGTTGTAGCACAGTTGAAGTAACAGGCAACCTTGCTACAGGGGCAGCAACTTTGAGTTGCACATTGGTTGGTAATGCACGTATTGCAGGTCAATCAGTGACTCTAACACGTGACCCGGATTCTGGTGCTTATGCTTGCACCTCTGGGGTTGAAGAACAGTTCTTACCTGTTGGATGCACGGCTAACTAATTTAAATATTTAACAGTGTAATGCTGTTAATAAAGTTTTTATTAAACAGAGAAAGCCAAAACCATATGTTTGGCTTTCTCTGTTTAAGGGGTTGATGCTTCCAATTCAAACAATGGGATTAATTTAATATAATTTAAAGCAAGTAAGTCTTTATTATTCTCATCTTTGTTCTTACTTTTGTTTTTATTTTTTTGTTTGCTACAATTATTGCATAACCACAAAAAGGAAAAAAACATGACGAGAATAAATAAGACAGCAACAGGAAAAAGTGATAGCACAGGTTCAGCAATGGGTCAGCAGGATCTTTCTAGTAGCAGCATGAGTAGTTAGTGGTTTCAATATTCTCACATATGCACTTGCAAAAACTCATAAAAGATGGAATAGATATAAATGGGGATATCTCCAATTGGAATGTATCTGGTGTAACTGATATGAGAAACATGTTTACTGAGTCAACATTTAATCAAGATATATCAATGTGGAATGTATCTGGGATGTAGTCAGTGTAGAGAACACAAGTAGGATGTTTTAAAACTCCATATTTAATCAAGATATTTCAGATTGGACTACAATAAAATTAAAGCATAGAGAATCTATGTTTCATAAATCAACATTGGAGGATGAAAACAATTTACCTTATTGATATGTTGTTGATATAGTAATTTTAGAGCAAGCAATAAAATCTTTTCAATTGCATAGGCAGTTAAATAAAGATTTAAATCTATCTGTTGATAAAAATTTTAGCAGAGCAAAGTTAATAAAGTTGTAGATGTTAAATTTAATATTTAAGTTTTTTTAATTCTTTTAATGGAATTAATGATGTTATTCTATAATGTTTACAACAAGTGCAGCCTTGTTTTTAGTGTAAAAAAGTTTAAATTTTTCATAATTCATTGAAAATTTTAGTAATTTTGGCATATTGCTATAAAAAACTTTGCAGACATCTTCTTGGCTATCTTCCTCAAGTAAGTACTCCTGTAAAGTTTTATTTTTTGCTTTTGCTTGTTTGTTTAGCTCAATAAATGACTTGTCATTTTTGTTTAATTTCATTTATCTCCTTTTAAGTTTTTATTTAATCTTTGCTAGCTACTTCCATTATAGGGAAAGTATATGTGCTCTATTATAAAAATGTCAAGTTTTAGGAGTCAAGATTTAGGATGAGATTTACATGTTGGTAAAGAATAAAAAAAACAAGAATTCTTACAAAAGTTAAAGCAAGATAATTATATAAGTACAATATTTAAAACAAGATGCTGCACCAATAAATAACCCTCAAGCACATGATTTTAATTTTACAGTAATATTTTAAGAACAACACAGATATTGGTAATTTTTTAAGATTTAATATTGTTGCTGTTTGCTTGTTGTCCATTATGGTTAATTTAGTTGGCTTGTTCTTCTTGTTGCTTTTTTCATATCATATTCTTTTGATTGCTCAACCATTTGCTTTACTAAATTATGTAAAAGATTGTACTCATTATTCTTTTCCACCAAAATTTTAAGTGGCTTTTCCTTTAATATACTCATGTTTGGCAAAAAGTTCTCTTCAAAAATATTAGGTTCACCATTTTCATTTATTGTTTGTTTAATTCCACTGGTTGGAAAGGCAGCAGCATGTTCAAGCCTGGTTGCACTGTGATTTTCAATGGTTTTACTTAATACATCAAAGGCTTTTATTGCAATGTCCTTAATTTGAGCGTACTCACTATCTGATGAATAAACAGATTTAAGCCCATTAAAATAATTTTTAAGAACCACCTTGATTAAATCAAGACCCTCAACATCGACCTCACCCAAGCTTGGAAATTTTGTTTTTGGTGTAATAGTTGCACCAGCCTCAACTAAGTCCTTGACCTTTTTTATATACTGTTTAATTTGATAATCTTTTCTATTATATTCAATATGGTAGTAATATTTAGATAATTCTTCTTTGATTTGCATAATTGTTTCTTTGTTAGCTGACAGTATATCCATTATGTTTTTGTTGTCTTCTTGTTTAAATACATTGTGCAAAGAAGTGGCTAATTGTGCATTAATAAGAACAAATCCCAACTTTTTCTTGTGTTCTTCTATTTGTTCCCTTGTAATGGAAACTCCTTCTTTTACTATTGCATATAAAAATCCATCTTGTGGCAAAATATCGCTGTCTAGTTGGAATTTAACTATGTGTGTCAGGGTTTCATCACTCAGGCGTGCCTCTTTATCTTGGATGTTTTTAATCATTGGAGTTAAGTCTGCCCTATCATATTTTATACCTTGTCTAAAGCTATAAGAATCTTGAGCAATTCCCATACTTAACCCATCTGCAATATCAAATGCAGTTCTGGCTCTGACTTTTGCATCATTAAATACCATTAGGGCATTTTTTATATTATGGTCATAGGAGTTGTATTCTCTTTGGGCAAGCAGTGTTAAGGTTAGTTTATCTTCAAATGCCACATCACCCTTTTCATCAGTTCGCCATGGTCCATTGGCATGCATCTCATGGTGAATAACATTATCTATATTATATTTTGACTTAAATTGTAAAACCTCATCATAGATAGTTCTGATTTTTTCTTTTGGAATATTGGTATAAAAATTTACTAAATCAATGAAATCATTTGTAATGATTTCACCTTTCTTAGGCTCTTTCACACCCAAAACAGCTTTATAAATCCAAGCATCTGAAAATTTTTCTTGTATGCCTTTATTTAAAGCAAGAAAACTTTCTGTAAATTTAGTCAATAGAAGTTGTCCATTTTCTCTATCCAGACAAATTTCATTAAAGTGAGAAGTAAACCCCAAAATGTTTTTTTCTGCTGACACATCAAAATGATAATTATCTTGAAAGAATTTTAATTCTTCTGTGTAGCGTTCTAAATCTTTAAAGTCAGGGTGGCTTAAGTCCACATATTTAATATCAAATCCTTCATCTGATAACAACAGTGAATGTATCATCCATTGTTCTGATAACTTTTCTACAGAATATTTTACAGACTTCATTGGGATAGACCCAATAGTAATATTGTCTGCCAACTCCCTGTCAGTTACATTTAGTTTAACCTTTTCATGTTCTTCTTTATTAATTAAATAGTAGTTGCCATTTTCAATTTCTAACAAATACTTATTTGTTCTATCTGGAAAGTATCCATTTATATTTCTTGTTAAAAATTTAGATAAAGAAAAACTAGAGTGTTCACTGTTATAAAAAATTATGCTTTTTGGCAGCCCTTCAATGTTTTCAAAGTAAGCAACTTGTGTTACATCATAGGCTAACATCTCTTCCTTTGAAAAAATTGCACTATCATATACTTGGTTATTCCTTAGTGTTTCATACATTCGTGGCAAGTTTGCCCTCAAGATTCTGGCATCATATGGGATATTGTGTGCCCCAAACAAGACTGTTTTTCCACTGTAATAATTAAACATATCACTATCAATAAAAGCGCTTGGCTTGCCATACTGTTCTAAAACCTCTTGTGTTATTCCAGTTAGACTTATCATTTCTTGTGGAACTTTTAGGTCACCATCCTTTATTAGGTAGGCTGACATAGTTGCAGCTATCTCTCTGTTGTAAATTACAGTTCCATCTGTCTGCTCTTTAAAGTTTTTAACAATCATAAACCCTTCTATTTTTGTATTGGGATTTTTTTCTACTTGTGCTACCATTTTATCGTGGATGAAATAGGTATAATTCTCATTATTATATAGGTTGCTATGTTTAATCAAGACATGTTTTTTCAAGTTTAAAGGAAGATTGTCCTTTTCTTCTTGTGTTATTTGCCTCAAGCCTTGCTTGTCTATTTCACTTAATAAATACTCCTCACCCCTTAATGTGCAAAAATGGTTATTGAAGAAGGTTTCAGAATTTACCTGAACCCCAGTGGCTTTATTAATAAAATAATTCATTGCACCAATATTCATAATCTTTGCATTTGCAAAACCATTTGCTTCAACATCAAAAATAGTTAAATAATCAACATTATTGGAGTCAATAATTCCTATTGCCATTTTCTCAAAGAGATTAAAATTTAAGTTTCCATAATCATTGTATTTAAAGAATGGGTTATCTTTAATTTGTTCTCTGTCCATTGTGACCAAGCTTTGATTTTTAAAATCCTGTTCAAAAGATTCAATTAGGCTTGCTGTTTTTTTAGATATTATGGATGTGTCTATTATGCCTTTTATATCAGTGGTTGACAGCACCCTGTCAACCATAAAAACACCACCATCCATATAACCTAGGCTCAGATAATCTTCGTAATTTGATGCTACTATTTTTTTTATTAACTCCACAGGGACAATAACAGTTCCGCCAGCAAAGTCAGTATTTACGGTAATGTACCCATACTTTTTGTGCTTTGCTATGTCTTGCATTGTAAATTGTTCAGTTGTATAAGAGTCTGTCCAAACAGTGTCTTTACTCAATTTTAGCAAACAGTTTATTTTTTCAAAATTTGAAACATTGCCTCTGATGGTCTTATTTATTTTATCTATAATTTGTATGGAATTAAGGTCAACCAAGATGTGTTCTGTCTGATTCTTTATTTCCTGTTCCTTTATTTGTTCTATTGCTAAATTTATATGTTCATTTATTTTTCTTAGGGTGTCTGCTGTAATTGGAAATTTTTTTGGATTTTTAGATTTTATGATAAATCCAGCAGCCTTTTCATGACCAGGTGTTTCTATAGTAATATTTAAGTCTATCTCAAGCTTCTTTTTGTCTTTTAAAATATCACTAATATTATATAGCGATCTAAAGCTTCCGGAAGTTCTTTCTGGCTTTATGCTGTCTAATGTAACTGTAAACCCTGGATTTTCATCATTGTAAACTTTATTTAAAAACTTTCTGTTAAATATTTTTAAAACATGTGGATCGGCATAGGAGAAAGTACTGTTTTTTAATTTTTGCTTTGTAATTACCTCCCCATTTCTAAGTTCAGATGCCATAATCTTCTCACTTGCTTTTAATGACTCATAAACTGACTCCATCTTGTTTGCCAAGTTGTCTAAAAACACATCTTTTTCATAATCAGCATTTAATCCAAAAATGATTGGTCTCAATTGCTCAATATGGTTGGGGTTTATGTTTGCACTGCTGCCTAGATAATTGTTAATGTTATTTATTTCTTGTAAAAATATTGAATTAAATACATTTTCATTTTTAAAGTATTCCAAGTTCTCTTCTTCATCTGTGCTTGTTCTGTAAGCACCTTCTTGGTAGTTTTTAAATATTTTTAATAAAACTCTTGCAATTTGATTTTGGGTTTGAATGTTTTTAGCTTCCTCATGGAGAACTTCAATATTTAAATTAGTTATTTTATTCTTTAGTGACTCAATAATTTCTGGTGTAATTTCACCAACAATCATTTTTGAAATAGAATTATTTATATTCATGAGTGGCTGAAGTTTTAAAAACTTGGTTACCAAAAACTCCTTTTCTGGTTTATCTGCAGGATGGGAGTCAACATAGTCCAGTAAATTAGACACCTTACACAGGGTTGCTATTTTCTCTTTGTTTTTACTGTAAGAGTTTAATTCAATTGGTGTAAGTCTGTCTTCCAATAATCTGTTTAGTAATACACCAATTGTATTGGCCCCTGATATGTTGTACTTTTTAAAAAATTCTGTTGGCTTATAATGTGGATTAAAAATAACTGTTCTTTCATTTTCTTCCACAACCATATCTGGTTCTGGATTGTGATGGTCTGTAATAATAATTTTTGCATTTGGAAATTTAGCTAAAATTCTGTGTTGTTCTTGTCTTGAGTTAATTCCATTATCTGCTGTGACAATAAGAAATTCTTTTTCTTGGTCTATGTTGTGACCTGCAACCAGTAGTTCAACATGCTCCAGCGTCAATCCACGGCTGTTGTTGCCACCAATACTTTGGGCATATTCAACACGCATGTTTTTTGCACCATGCTTATCTATCTCCATATATTCATTTATTATTGCCTGAGCAAGAGAGCCATCATTATCGAAGTCAGTTATATACAATATTGGAATCTCTTTATTTATGGCATCATTCATAAATAAAAGTGATTTTTTCATTCCATAAATTTTATTTTTATATTTTTCCAAACCATAATTGTCTATTTTTTCTATTTCTCTAAATTTATTTAACAAAACCCTTCTTGAAAACTCATAGTTCTGTGCAAAGTTCTTTTCAAAAATAGCAAGCCACACATCTTGTGGTATTTTATTAAAAATCTCAAGCTCTTTTTCTGTTAAAAAAGTGGCTTTCTTGACTAGTTTTATAAAGTTTTCTAAATTTTTATGTGTGGCTGAGATTGTGTTTTTATTTTCCATAGTGTTTTATATATTCTTATTTAAGGTTATTCATTGTGACCATTTTAAATTTTATAAAAATAAAAAAAATAATCAACAAGCAATGTGAGAGAGGTTAAGATTTTCTTAGGAAAGAAAAAGTTTTTTATATCTTCCCTTATTGTTGATAAAGTTTTCAGAAGTTAAGTCATCAATCTTTTTAATCATGACTAGGTTAGGTTGCCCAATATTAAAGTCATTATGAGAATTAGGTATTGAATAAAATTGACTAACTTTACTGATTAAGCGCACAACTTTTTCTTGTGTTTGCATTTTAATACTTAATATTTCAGAGACTGATTGAATTGAAGCTAGAGAGGCTATTTGATGTATTAAATCCTGTGGCATAGAGTGTGCTGACAATATATCAACCTCTTGCATTAAATTCTTGTCAAAAAGCTTCTCTATGGCTAAAAATGTAGCATAGCCAATACTTTTCCCATGTTGCTGTGTTTTAAATATCTCACTCCTGCCTTCTACAACGGCCTGAATAAAAGACTTGAATCTATCGGGATTATACTCATTTCTATGTATTAAATAATTTTTGTATAATAAAATTGCACCAACATCAGCATAACTTTCTATATAGGCAGAGTTTATGTCTGCAATATTTAGCATGTCATCTTTATTAAATGAGACATTTAAGCCATTTCTTGTTAATTCCACATTAAGTTTTGAAACATCTTCTTGACTGTAGTTGGTTAATAGTTTTAAAATTTTTTTAAAGCCAAGGTGCTTCTCATCGTAGTTATTGGTTAAATCATGTTTAATTTCAAAACAGTGAGAAAATTCATGAAACATAATAAAAGCCAGTGTATCTTGTCTAGATATTTTGTTTTTAAATGTAGCTGTTAACTTGTCTTTATCTAAAATATCAAAGCCCAATACAATTAAGCCAGTATTCTCATTGCAAAAGGCTAATGCCACACTATCAGAATAGGCACACTGTATCTTGCGTCCCATCTCCATAAATTTAGTTTCCAAAAATAGCCCAACTTTGGTCATTAGTTTTGAAAATTTTGTGGGTCTATTAATTTGAATCACCAGACCATTCAATAGGTTTGTTTCATGTGTATTCTTTATAAACTCACATATTGCTATGGTGTCATCAAAATCCTGTTTGTGTTTTTTATCTCCAAATCTGGGAGTAATTGTCTTAAATAAGGTTCCCCAAAACCCTTTGTTTTCTATTTTATTTATAGACTCTTCTACACAAAAAGCAAAGCCAAAGCCAATGTTGGCACTCTGACTGATGGGGGCATTGACTCTTATTTCCATCTATGTTTTCTGCCGGTGCTTATTTGTGTTTGAGCCAAGATTTGATGGTGTCATACTATTCACTATCTACAAGGTGGCAAGTTTTTAAGGGTTAAAGGTTTTTTGACCTTTTGCATATTTTTATTGATTTCAATAGTAAAGTATAATACAATTTATAAGACAAATCAACAAGGACTCATACAGATGGCAATTGAAAACAAGAGTTTTTTAACTAATTTACAAAAAAAAATCACAGACAGAATAAGAACAAATCAGTCAAGGCAGGGTGGCACAAGTGATCTATTGCAGTCTCTAAACCAACAGGTGGAAGAGAATATAAAAATGCTACATGGTAGTAGAGATAAAGATGTGCCTGTTTTTATCTCAAATCACATGGCTGAAAATTTAGATAGAAAACAAGAATCAACACAAGTGCCACAATGCAGCCAAAACCAAGGCAAGAGACCTTCTCAAACTGAGGCTACCACTCCAATAACTTCTGTTGGCACACAGACAGATGGACTGTTGGGGGCAGTTACAGAAGCCCCACCAATAAGGCTTTTAGATAGAAAAAAAATAAAGACATTAGCTGCAACAGTAAACCAGAGTGTCTTTGGGCAAGACGACGTTATTGCAGAGGTTGTAGACATTTTAAAGGTTGCAGCCCTAAATATCAGGTCTAATAAAAGCAAGCCAGCAGGGATTTACATGTTTGCAGGGCCTAGTGGTGTTGGGAAAACAGAGCTTGCAATTACCCTATCGGGGGCTCTTGAAGTGCCTATTTTAAAAATTAATATGGGGGAGTATGGGCTGGAGCAAGATGTAACCAAGCTTATAGGGACATCACCTGGGTATGTGGGATATCAAGAGGGCGGTGTTCTTACTAATTTTGTATCACAAAACAAAAGGAGTGTTATTTTATTAGATGAGGTTGAAAAAGCGCATCACTCAATGGATAAAATTCTATTATCCATTATGGATTATGGTGTTTGTTCAGACAATAAGGGGAATGATATAAAGTTTGACCAAACAATTGTCATATGTACAAGTAATTTGGGGTCTAATGTGGAATATATTGAGGGGCTAAATTCATCTCAAAAAAATGAATTACGCATGGATACCATAAGGCACAATATGAGACCTGAAATTATAAACAGGTTTGACTCAATTTTTCATTTCCACTCTCTTTCAAAAGAGATATATGAAAAAATAGCTATAAAATTTATGAGTAGCATACAAAAAAACATAAAAGAAGAACATGGGTTTGATTTAAAATATACAGAAAAAATGATGCAGTTTATTGTTGATAAAAGCTTTGACCCTGCAATGGGTGGCAGACCAGCTAGGAGGTTTATTGAAAAGATAGTGATCAAGCCACTAGCTGATTACATGTTGGATGACAATTTTGAGCACACTGTAAAGGAACACAAGGAAGTGACTTTGGACATCAATAGGGAGCACAAAATATATTTTAAAGGAAAAAACAGGAAGATATTAGGTGTGCTTGAAAATACTGGCTATTTAGTTGGATTAATTGAACAAGGAAAAATTAGTAAAAAAACTAAACCTTAATTCCTTAATTTTTTATATTTTATAAACAATTTCTTTTTGGTGGTGGCAGTTTTGCTTTTTCTTTAATTGCCTATCCAGGTTAAGCAGCATGTTTTTCTTTTTTATGGACTCTATAAAATTCATCTCTTTTCTTACAGAAGCACTCTGTGTTCTGTCTGTCAACATTGAAAAGTATTCATCCAAAAATTTTGCAATTTTCTGACCACTAGTTATTAGATTAAAGGGGTGACAGGAACTAGAATTGGGTTTATGCATGCCATCATGATTAGGTGAGGCTGTGCTAACGCATTTATTTAAGTGGTTGTTTGTTTTTACATAATCAAACACCATACTATGGTTAACCTGCAAAGAGTTGATAAGGTGTAAAAGATTTAATGGCTCAGTTGTCAAATGAGCACAAAAACTAAAGTGCTCTATTAGGTGGTCATATTGGGGCTGCATTTTTACTAAAAGTTCAATATCTTCTTGGCTAATTTTTTTTGTACACAATAGAAAATTTGTTGTTAGGGCTAATTCTTTTCTATAAATTGCCTTATCATTTATATTGGCTCTTAATAAAGTACTTGCAATTTTATCTTTTAACTCAGGTGTGTGGCAATCATGCAATAACATAAATAATATTTTGTTTATTTGTTCTGCATTCATGCTCAAAGACTCATTAGATGGTGCAGACATTGGATGATGCACAATGCTATCAAATAGATCAATTGCCTCACTTATTAAAGCTAGCTTGTATTGATTTTTTCCCCTATAGCCATCTAAAATCCAACCAATTAATGTAGTGTTATCTTCATCTGTTTGATTTAATAAATGTGGGTGTTTTTTCATCCAAACACTGATTGTGTTAAAGTTACTCAAGTTAGAATATTTGTTAACCATTAAACACTATTAACAAGCAAATAAAAAATTGTCAAACCATGTTGTCAAACCATAAAAGCCCCTAAATTTATCTCAAATATTATGTCTTATGTTTACATATCTTATGCGGTTATGTTTTTTATTTAGTTAAACTAATTATTGACAATTTAAAAAAATATCATACCTTATTATGACAAATAAAATATTAGCAACATAAAGTATGACCACAAATAAGCCCCCAAAAAAAGAAGTTATATATTTTCCTTGTGAAACCCAACTAAAGGAAGAATTCTATAAGCTGGCAGTAGACAGGAAGTTAAGTCCTTCTTCTTTATTGAGGGCTTTCATGAGAAAGTTTGTTAAGGACTCTAAAAACCAAGAGGCAGGAGTGGTATCGGTTACCATATTGGATGAAAACACAAATTGACCTTCTCTTGGCCTGAAGGCAATAGTCAGCAGGAATGCCTAATTAATAAGAATTAATAAGAATTAATAAGAATTTTTAACTGTATTTATTTATTTATTTATTGTATTAAAACGTAGACTTCTTTGTTTGCTAATAGCAATTTCAGACAGTATATCTTCAGCAATTTCTTCCATCCGATCTTCTTTTCTAATATCCTCCGGCAAGATGTTTAAGTATGCACTGCTTTCATAAGGATTAACCTCTACTTGAAGCCCATATTTTTTACATAAATGAATAACCTTATTGTTATTTCTTAAACAATACATATGCATTTTAGTTACTTCATTTATTTTGGCAAATCTAATTAGCCTTTGCAATAATCTATTACCAAGCCCACACCCTTGGTAACTGCTTAAAATAGAAAAAGCCACTTCTGCCTCTATTGATTTTTCTTGGTTTTTACCACTGAAAAACACACATTCTCCCAATCCAACAATATGAAGGTCTTCATTAAATACACCAAAAAAACCATGATTGACTGTATCTATTTTAGAAACATGGTTCATAAGCGCGCTATCATTTGTGGAAGAACAAAACCTGTTGTAACGACTTTCTTCATCAAGTTCTTTGTAATGAGAAAGAATTGCTTCTTTATGGTTATCTGTTAGCCGCTTTATAATAAATGTATTCTTGGTCATGACTATTCTCTAAAATTAAATTATGCTGCACTGCACAATTTTTATTTTAGGATAAAATCAGGATTTGTCAAATTTTATTTTTAGGTTGTTTGCTTGGTTGCATTTGAATAGGTGGTAGTTGTGTTATTGCTTTTTCAAGTGCTGTTTGCATAGCCATTATATCATCAATATTATTAAAAATAATATTTGAAATATAATACTTTATATTTGGTGGTTCTTGTGCTTCCCATTTTTTATAAATCTTCATAAAATTATGTGTAGATAATGAAGCCTGCTTTGACCTCATCAGAGTCTTTATCTCTCTGTTGGGAAAGAATTTTCTGAGGCTATGCATTTCTTCAATAACAGTTAGCATTCTGTTGTTGTCAACAGCTAATGGTGGTAGTTGTTTAAGAATTTGAGCAAGTGCTTTTATTCTTTCTTTGGTTGGATTGGATATTTCCATCTCTATTGGCTTGTAGCTTGCTTGTGTTAATAATAATTTTTGAAGCCTATCCTCATTCTTTTGAAGGTATTCCTGCACCTTTTCAATACTTGAGTAAACATCATAAATTTTATTTGCAGATAGCTCACTTGTATTTGGCATGCTTGCTTGAAACTTCTCCAAATGTATGCTCTCGTACAGCTTATTAAAGTTTACAACCTTTTTTATGTAGCTTTTATCTAATAATCCACTCCCATTTTTAAAAGTTAAATAAAACCCATCCAGGCTAGCTTTAAAAATATTTTCACAATTCATTAAAACTTTTGTATGAGCTTCGTGCATAGCATCATGTGGTTTCATCTTTTCCAATATTTTGAGCAACTGTGTGGCATAATCAATCAAGAAAAGCCTAACTTCACGTGGATTATTGTTTTTTCTTAATTCTTCAAATATTTGCTTTATATTATAGGTATTTGCACCTGAAACATATGGTGAGACACTCAAAAAATCCATTAGGTCTAAGTTTCTTAATTTATCAGTTGAGGCTAGGTTCCCCATGATGGCAACTATAGAAGCACAGTTTATTAGATTTTTCTCACCAAGAGTTAATTCTTTTTTAAAAGAATTCAAAAAAGTCTTTTGGTATTCTTTTTGATATTCTAGTTGATTTTCATTTATTAAACCATTTGTTATATAATATGGTTTAAATTTAAAAAGCTTATATTTTAAGTTGTTTTCCAGACTCTCTTTTAATAATTTGTATTTTTGAAAGTATTGTTTTTGTTGTCCTTTTGTGCAGTACTCGGAAGTGGCAAATCCAAGATGTAATGTTTTTGTTTTTTCATCAACAATGACACCATAATCCAAATGATTTGCAGTAGAAATTTTTTTACTGCTGGATTTAGTGTATTCTTCTATATGAGGAGTTCCATCAGGCTTTTCTTTAACAATAAAGCCCTTAAAAGACTCCTTAAACTTTTCATATAAAAAAGTTTCCTTGTTTGGCTTTGTTTCCATAGATAAATAAGAAATATAATCAAGAGTTGCCTTACCTGAATTTATATAAATTATTAATCCCAAAAGCTCCTCTTGTTTTGCTTGCTTCCATATGACCCCTATATAATCCATGAGCAAAACTTCACCACCATATTTATTGCTTTTTTCTGCTAGTTTATTTATGTCTGTTTTTTTATTTATAAATTCAAAAATCTCAACAGAAGCAATTAATCCATTTAAATTACCAACATTTACAGAGTGATGGGTGGATGTTAAAATATTTGAAAGATACTTTTTTAATTGGTCTAAATCATTTATCTCTTCTTCAAAAAGATTCAAGATGGGGATATCTAATAATAATGAATTATAAAACTCAACTTCTTGTTTTTTGGTCTTGGCCAGAACTTGTACAATATTTAATACAGCCTCCTTAAATTGATTTGATTCTTTTTGATTGGCTATTAGGGGATTATTATCCTGTACTAGAGATTCATTAATTTTTGTGAGTTGCCTGCTTATATAGTTACTGAGTTCTTCTTTTTCTGATTGTAGATTAATTTGTTGCATTATATAAAATAGTTAATTTTTAAATTGTTAGGCGTTCAAAAGTGTATCAATTAATGTGGTCGTCATTACATTAATTAATTACCAAATTTGATTTTAGCAAAAATAAAGTGCTTTTCAACACAGGAGAACATGTTTTTATTCAAAAGCAGTTGCTTTATTTTGGAATCCATTGATAAAGTAGTTATTTTGAGATATGGTGTAGTTTAAATTGTATCAGAGACAAAAATATTATACATTAAATAATATATAATATATAATATATAATATATAAAGAGATAAACATAAGGAGAGTATAGTGGGTAGTTTTAAAATACAGGAAAGTCAAAGTTATAAATATTCACCAAGAACATATTTTAATGCAAAGTCTTCTGACTTAACCATAGCTTTCGCTGTGGATTTAACAACAGCAGGAGAGTTGCTGACACATAGGGCAGCAGGAGATAAATATTTGAGTTTTGGACTAACAGATGACTCTGATACACTGGAGATAGCTAAATCAATCATAGACAGGATGAAGAAAGACAATGTAAAAACATTAAATATTGCTGGAAATGGAATATATACATTATCAAAACATGGCTGCAACCAATCTTTTATTAATTTCTTCATATTTAAAATCTTAAATGAGGTGCGTTCAGAGGTTAATATAGAACATATTTTTACTGGTGGTCAAACTGGGGTGGATTTAGCTGGGGCTGTGTTCGCAAAATATTGCAAAATAAATGCCACAATAACTCTTCCAAAAGGCTTTATTCAAAGATTTGAAGATAAAAAAGACATTATTCAGTCAAGAGAAGACATAGAGGATCAAATTAATTTTTGGTGTGACGACTTAAGTAAAAGACTAAATTGCAAAAGCAAAGAGCAACATAAGTTATGTTTGTAGACAACATTACATTAATAGATAATAATATATCTTTAAATTTTAAAATATATTGACAGATGGCTTTCTTTGTGCAATAATAAGCATGTTGAACAAAATTTAACAACACATTCAAATAAACATTAAAATTAATACTTAAAATGAAAACTAAAATTAACCACAATTATTATGAGGAGTGCTACACAGACACTTGTGCCTGTTTTGTTTTGCTCAATTAAGAAGAGTAAATTAAGTAAAAAACAAAATAGACACAAGAAGTGTCTATTTTGTTTTTTACTTCCAAAAGGAGTATTGGATGAGTGGGGGAGTGGTTAAACCCAAGAGACTGTAAATCTCTCGCTTCGGCTTCGTTGGTTCAAATCCAGCCTTATCCACCAGCTTGTATTTGTTTTTTGCTTGGTTCGTCTATCGGTTAGGACATTGGCCTTTCACGCCAAGAAGGTGGGTTCGATTCCCATACCAAGCTCCACTCTACATTGGGTTAAAGCGTAAGTTAAGTCATGTAAGTATACTATTTTATATTCCCACCACTTATCTACATTTACATCATTATGAATTCTAGTAGTAACTTTGCAAAACATCCATTTCTCTACTGTAAATATTGGTGACAAAAAATTCTGGATTATTTGTGTTTTTAAAAGTGTTAAAGCCACGCTCTAAAAAATTATGAATTTCTAATAAATTAGCAATTTTAGCTGGAATCCGCATTGTTTTTAATACTTGTGAAATTAGTGGTATTTTTACTACACTACACAATTCAAGACCAACCTCCCGCACTAGATTAAGTTGCTGCTCTCGTTCATGTTTTGTAGTAGCTTTTGTACAGTATTTTTTATATTCCTGCTCTGTAATGGTAACATTATTGCCACCATCTAAAATAATGGCATTGGCCATTTGGGTGTCCAGGCGCTCAGTTAAGGCATCTAAAGTGAATGCCTTGGATATAATCTGGAGTGTTTGTTTTGGGAACACCTTTAGAATAAATGGGATTAGTTTCTCTGTTTGGGAATCTCTCTGTGTGAGGTCTTTTGTGTTATAGAGTTCTTCTAAAAAAAAGCATGTGGCCTCTTGTGTGTCAGGAGAATTTAGGAAGTCCTTGTGTGTTTGCTTAAGCCTGCTAACCTGAAATCTTTTTAAAGAGTTTTTCACACCCAATAACTCTGCATTTTGGGCTGCAAGAAGCCTGAAGTTTTTGGCATCGGTTAAACTTTTTAGCAGGGCATTATGCAGTTCTTCTTGAGAGACTGTTTTATGTGTGTGTTCTTGTGTTTGATTGGTATTATAATTCATTTTAAATGGTACTGAGAGGTGGTTAAGGATGGAAAAATAGGTCGCCCACATTATCTACAAGACCCTCATGCATGAGCACTTGATAAATAACAGACTTAAAATCATCTCCCCAATCAAAAGACTGGGTTTTGACATGAGAAACATTGGTTTGTGTTAAAAATGTTTTTGCAATTTCTTTATGGACAACAAATTCAAAATTAGCATTTAATCCTTCAACAGCTATATCAGAAGTTTTTTGTTGTTCACTGCCAATAGAAAATCCTAAATGTTGCTCAAAGTGTTCTAGCTGTATTGCTTCTGTAACTACAAAAGTTAGTAACTCATTTTTTTGTGTAATTTTTGAGGTAAACAACTGCATTTTTTTAATGTCAGTATATAAATCAACAGATTGTAAAATTACTCTAGCGGCAGCAGAATAGAAATCTTCTCCATGCATTAAGGGTGAAGAAGGCAAAGTCAACACTTCAGAAGAAGACGGGTTGTCAGTAGGTTTTTTAATTAAGACAACCTCTACAAGGTCAAGAATGATACTATCCTCCTCCCCATCAAAAGCAACAGTATACTTTCTTGTGGACACAACAGGAATTAAGCAGACCACCAATGGCACGGGAGTTGGCAAGCTCAGTTTTCCATCATTATTAACCATATTCAATACTTGCCCTGTATTGTTCATGGCTTGACCGCCAAGGAATTTTTTACATTTTTTGGTGTAAAATCATACCCTGCAGCCAAAAGTCGTTGCTCCAAATCATTAACACATTGCAGTGTTTTTTTGGTAGCAGCCTCAAATGATTTATTTATAGATTGAAGGCTTGCAATTTCACCAGTCCCAATCTGTGTTTCCTTTTGCTCTGCAAGGGTCTCATTAACTGCATACTGATTTAAAATCCAAGCAGTGGCATTATAGACATTTTTAAAATACCCCATGTCAGTTGTATATTCCTCACCAGGGCTCTTGCTATCTTCCCCTCTTTTCTTAACGAGTACAACAGTCCAATTATTGCTATCTGGAACAATTCTATAACCTAAAACCTCATTTTTTTTTGTAAAATAAAAAGATTTCTTTGCACTCTCTGCCTCACCCAATGCATCCAATTCAGACTGTGCTAATTGCTCAACTTGTGTTAAATTATGTTCTGTAGTCATTATAAGCCTTCCATTATTTATCCTGCTGCCAATTATACAGCAGACACTAAAAAAAATCAAATATACATTTTTAAATTGATTGTTTAAAAATTTTAACTTAAAAGCAAAATCAAAATACTCAGTATAGCCATTTACAGGTTGATATTTGCTTTTGTGTGCCTTATAATATATCCATTATATATTAGAACATATTATTCTAAAATTTGCCATTAAGAAAAAAGCATAAGCCAACCAATAGGTAACCAAACACTTGAAGGAAAAAAATGGACTACTGTATATTTAATGCTATCAAAACCCCAGATGGAACAGTTCTTTGGTGCAAGAATGGACATGACTACAATACACATAAAGATTCAGTCTCTGGTGAGGAGTATATGAACGATGGCATTGGCTACATGATAAGGCGCTCTGTCAACACTGTTCCCTATGAAGATTTATCAGTATTTACAAGTGATACACATGAAAAAATAAGAACTGCAAAATTTTGGGGGTCTTATGGCAAGGATGGGAAGGGACCAAGGGTGCTTTTAGCATTACAGGATATGGAAGATTCACATTTGGTTGCAATTTTGACAACACAAACTAGAATTATGGGTACACCATTGGAAAAAGTATTTAAAGATGAGATGGACTTTAGAAAACTCTTACTTGCTGAGAATTTGAATACAAGGCTGCCAAATAAAAATAGCAAATCAAAAAAATCAAAAATTTAAATATTACACTATACCATTATAGCATTACATGCGTTTAATATTTGACACATCCCACTCACTAATGTCACCTTGAAAGTTTAACCCATCAAAAAGATGGCTGATGTCAGTAACTTTTGAAATGTCTATATGGTTTAAGCTGCACTTGTTTCCGCGCAAGACAATTTCTTGTTTGATAAGCCACAGCAGGTGTGCCTTATCATTAGCCACAATCATTGGTTTTCCAGTGAATTTATTGTCCAGGGTTTTCATATAGATGTTATGGTATACAAAAAAAACTTAAATGTCAAAAAAGGTTACCTCACATAGGTTAATCTAAAGCAAATACAGAATTGGATTACTACACTTGACAAAACCAATAAGTCCAGATAATATCTCACATGTTATTCTTTGTTAGTTCCTAATAAGGGATAGATTATGCGGGTATGGTGTTAGTGGTAGCACTGTAGCCTTCCAAGCTTCAAGCGTCGAGTTCGAATCTCACTACCCGCTCCATTTTTATAAGAATTGATGTTTTCATTATTTCTGTGGTTCACATGTGCAAGCAGACATGCTGATGTATTGACAATATGAATTAATTCTATTAATTAACCTTATCTCACCCTCACTTTAGGTTGGCTATCATTTTAACAATGGTGAGTGGGTAATTATTTAACAAAAATGGAGTAAATAAATGTTTAATATATTTAATTGGCAATCTTCTGAAATGACTCACATAAAAAAACACCTTCGCTATGTGGAACTAAATAAAGGTGGGGAATTTACAGAAGCCAGTGAAGAATTCTTAAAATTATTTAAGTATCATCTGAGTGAGATTAAGGGAAAACATTGGTCAATGCTTTATGCAGATTCATCTATAAAAACCAGAAAACATAATGAATTATGGAGCAGCTTACAGTCTGGCACTACTGTGTCAGAAACATTTAGTATGACAAATAAAGCAGGTGATGTTTTGTTTGTAGAGGCCACATGTATCCCTATTGCCAGAAGTGGATTAATTAAAAAAATAATTATTATAGCAAATGATGTAACAGAAAAAGAAAGGCTAAAATTAGAATTTGAAGCTAAATTAATGGCCATAGATAAATCCATGGCCAGAATTGAATTTGATACTGGTGGTAGAATATTAAATGCCAATGATGCTTTTTTAGGGGCAGTTGGATATACCTTACCTGAAATTGTTGGAAAAGAACATAAAATATTTTGCTTTGAAGATTTTATTAAAAATGAGTATGAACAGTTTTGGAACAAGCTAAGAAGTGGGGCATCTTTTCAAAGCACATTCAAGCGCAAGAGAAAAAATGGGCAGCCAATTTGGATAGAGGCTGCATATAGCCCAATAATCAATAAAGAGCACGAGGTTATTGGGGTACTAAAATTGGCCCTGGATGTCACAAAAAGAGAAGTAAAAAGTCAAGAAATCAGCCAAGTGTTGGAAGATATAAGGGGATTGGTTAACATCTCAAATGAAAAATCACAATTAATGAAAGAAAGCTCAATTCTGGGTGAGACAAGACTGCAAAAGCTATTAGCCAACATCCTTGTGGGAACAGAAAAGGTTAATGAGTTAAATAACATATCTCATAAAATTAGTGGAATAACAGATGGGATTACAGAGATTTCACTAAAAACAAACATATTGGCTCTAAATGCTGCAATAGAGGCAGCCAGGGCAGGTGAAAGTGGGAGAGGATTTGCTGTTGTAGCAAGTGAGGTTAGAAATCTAGCTAATTCAACACAAACAAAAGCAAAAGAAATAACAGATTTTGTAGATAATATGAAAAAAAATACTGCTTCAACTGTTGAAAATTTAAAAACATTTAACTCTGAAACAGAAAAAGTAATAGAAGAGCACAAAAAATCTGTATTTGTTTTAGAAGATTTACACAAATGCAATTTAGATATTTCTGAAAACATGAGTAATTTTGAAAAAAGAAATGCATAAGACTTATTCAGATGAAAATGGTTCTTCTGTTTTTTGTCTGTATTCCCCACTATAAAATCTTTAAATCCAATGCTTACATATTTAATAACATGCTCTTGACATCCTCCCGCCCTAAAGGATGGGGATTCCCTCTACAGGCGCTCGATGTCCCGAGCGGGCAAGTAGGTTTTTGGCAGCATTGGTATCACGATCATGCTCGACACCGCAGCCACTGCAAGCCCACCGCCTTATT
>Ga0209316_100243_pt1 | contig 20234 bp, 16 predicted proteins | sample 3C3metaG_FD_184150 | JGI IMG/M metagenome (GOLD analysis project Ga0209316, IMG submission 184150) | Freshwater bacterial and archeal communities from Indian Creek, Illinois, USA - 3C3 metaG (SPAdes) (version 3) | ecosystem: Environmental > Aquatic > Freshwater > Unclassified | place: USA: Indian... | reverse complement strand
CCCCAAAAATGGCTCACATATGTCATTAACAACATCAACGACACTAAAAACTCCCAACTCAAAAACCTACTGCCGCAATATATTGATAAAAATCTAATTTCCTAAACGGGGTTAGTGGGGCGGATACGATTGAAACGCTTCTCTGGTATATTCTACTGGATCTTCTCTTAGTCGCGCCCCCTGCGGGCGCGTGGATTGAAACAAAGAAGCTCACGGCAATTATGAAGTGTTAAACAAGTCGCGCCCCCTGCGGGCGCGTGGATTGAAACTTGGAGCTCGTGCTGGTGCGGATATGGGGGCTGGTCGCGCCCCCTGCGGGCGCGTGGATTGAAACCAACCTATGTTGGCCCCGTTGCTACACCGCATTAAGTCGCGCCCCCTGCGGGCGCGTGGATTGAAACGAGACTAATCCTGGTGATTTCCAAAACATGGAATGTCGCGCCCCCTGCGGGCGCGTGGATTGAAACTAGACGGTTAAGCTCCTGCTATTGCCACTGCTATGTCGCGCCCCCTGCGGGCGCGTGGATTGAAACATTGGATGAACAACAAGACCGAACTTTTCAGTAAGTCGCGCCCCCTGCGGGCGCGTGGATTGAAACTACGGACATGAGTGAGTTAAAAACATACACCCGTGGTCGCGCCCCCTGCGGGCGCGTGGATTGAAACGAGCCTGTCTGGCTTTATACTTTTCCGATTGAAGTCGCGCCCCCTGCGGGCGCGTGGATTGAAACACAGCTGTTTCCAAGGCTGGTTCTTTAAAGTTTCGTCGCGCCCCCTGCGGGCGCGTGGATTGAAACGTGGGTGCGAGGGGCTTGGATGGCCTTATTTTGGTCGCGCCCCCTGCGGGCGCGTGGATTGAAACTGTAGAAATAATGCCTTACGGTGCTGCGCTCCAAAGTCGCGCCCCCTGCGGGCGCGTGGATTGAAACACTGAGGGATTGAATGTGTCGCAGTACCGCGATTTGTCGCGCCCCCTGCGGGCGCGTGGATTGAAACGGAAAAACCTACTGGAAGATTTGACTGATTTCCCGTCGCGCCCCCTGCGGGCGCGTGGATTGAAACGATGATCCAACACATCGCTGCCCTCCGGCATCTCGTGTCGCGCCCCCTGCGGGCGCGTGGATTGAAACGCAAAAGCGGAGCTGGATGAGGCTGTGTGCAGGTGTCGCGCCCCCTGCGGGCGCGTGGATTGAAACACAATATCCCGCTCGCAGTCAATTTCAATGCCATGTCGCGCCCCCTGCGGGCGCGTGGATTGAAACGGGATTACGACCATATTTATCAATATTGCCGGTATGTCGCGCCCCCTGCGGGCGCGTGGATTGAAACCCTAAAAATGGCACTCGTAAAATTACCAGTTTCAGTCGCGCCCCCTGCGGGCGCGTGGATTGAAACCCATCAATGTTATATACGCAAGGATGAGTAGTTGTCGCGCCCCCTGCGGGCGCGTGGATTGAAACCGATCAGAGGGACGCACATGGCTTTGCCGTATTGGGTCGCGCCCCCTGCGGGCGCGTGGATTGAAACGGTGTTTTAGCTCCACCAACATTAACGGCAAGGGTTGCGCCCCCTGCGGGCGCGTGGATTGAAACTTGGACTATGACTATACTAAGCATCCTGGGGAAGCGGTCGCGCCCCCTGCGGGCGCGTGGATTGAAACGCAATCCGTCATACCACCAATTTAAACCTCTTAAGTCGCGCCCCCTGCGGGCGCGTGGATTGAAACTATTCGTGGGAGTCGTGTTATAGGTGTGAACCGGTCGCGCCCCCTGCGGGCGCGTGGATTGAAACCTTACATGTTTCATTAACAACTGTATGTCTCTTTGTCGCGCCCCCTGCGGGCGCGTGGATTGAAACGAGGACATTTATCCGCGCCGCACGGGCATTGTAAGTCGCGCCCCCTGCGGGCGCGTGGATTGAAACGGGATTATTGCAAGGCGCTCGTAAAGGCGTGCGGTCGCGCCCCCTGCGGGCGCGTGGATTGAAACCAGAAGGTTTAAAAATTCAATTTAAAAGCATATGTCGCGCCCCTGCGGGCGCGTGGATTGAAACGGTTTTACAGAGGAACATATGGATGAGTTAAAGAGGTCGCGCCCCCTGCGGGCGCGTGGATATCCAAAATCAGGAATAATGCTGTATTAGGCATTAGGTTCTTGTTTAATAAAAGTAAAAACGAATTTTCAAGAATATTTTAGCAATATCCAAAAAATTTATAATTTTGTGTCGCAGGCGATATTGCCTGAAGCGATATAAAATTAAAAAATGAAAAATGAATTTTATGCTCTGAATGCAACGAATCTTCAGGGCAAGGTAATGGAGATGGAAAATTATAAATCTCAAGTTGTGCTTTTAGTAAACACGGCAACCAAATGTGGCTTTGCACCGCAACTGGTTGGGCTGGAAAAACTTTATGAAAAGTATAAGGATTCCGGTTTCGTGGTTTTGGGTTTTCCGTGCAATCAGTTTGGCAATCAGGAGCCCGGCGATGAAGCATCTATTGCCGAAAGTTGCAGTATCAACTACGGAGTAACATTCCCTATTTTTGCAAAAGTTGAGGTGAATGGCCCTGGAACACATCCTGTATTTCAATATCTGAAAAGGGAATTGAGGGGGATTTGGGGCGAGAAGATAAAATGGAATTTTACCAAATTTCTGATAGACAGAAATGGCAAACCGGTGAAAAGATTTTCCCCGTTTACGGATCCGGCAAAAATCGAATCATACATAAAAAAATTGCTTTAGAACATGCAAGAACCAGATTATAATCACCTGAAGCTGCAAAATCAAATATGCTTCCCGTTTTATGCGCTTTCCAGGCTCATCATACGGGAGTATCACCCGCATTTGTTACCACTCGGCATTACCTATCCGCAATATCTCGTGCTTATGGTTTTGTGGGAGAGTGACCAACAGACAGTTAATTTCATTTCAGACAAACTTGTGCTGAACACCAACACAATTACTCCACTACTGAAGCGAATGGAGCAGATGGGACTGATTAGCAGGCAAAGGTCGGACAGCGACGAGAGGAAGGTGATGGTGCGTTTGACACCTTCCGGCATCGAACTCAGGGAAAGAGCATCAGTCATCCCCATGTTATTGGCTGATGGACTTCAAAATACACCCACCACCATTGAGAAATTGGTTGAAATCAGGGATCATATTCAAGTGCTTGTGGAGTATTTAAAGAAAAAGGACACACATCTATCTGTCAGATAATAAAAATGATTTTGCAAATGCTTGGCTTGCTGTAAATGGCTTTTCGTTGAATCTCGAATTGTTCCCCATTTTTTTAAGCACCGGATAATTTGGCAAGGGTTTGAGAAAAATTGCTTTAGACATTACAAGTGTTTCTAATTGTGTTTTCGTTGAGCAAAAAATAAGGGGGGAAAATTTTTTCTGTTTTAATGCTCTTATATTTGTGAAGGCTTAAAATCTCTTAAAATCTTCTGCAAAATGGCAATTCCTACATCTTGGGCGGTTGGCAAAGGCAAAATACAAGTTGATGAAGAAAAATGCACCGGTTGTGGAACCTGTGCATTGGTCTGCAAAGATGGAAGCCTGGAAATAAGGGAGCAAAAGGCTGTAGCCTCAGACCATGCACTATTTGGCTGCATTGCCTGTGGGCACTGCATGGCCGTGTGCCCCCATGGAGCAATTGAAATTTCAGGAAGGACTCTCAACCCCGCGCATGTTTTCGATTTAGGGAGAACGGGAGAAATTGCTGATTACGGGCAACTTCTCAGGCTATTGCAAAGAAGGCGCAGCATGCGTGATTTTCTTGAAAAAGAGGTGCCAACGGAGATTGTCAACCAAATCCTTGAAGCTGCTGCAACAGCCCCCATGGGTATTCCTCCCTCTGATGTGGGAGTGCTGGTGCTTCAGGGAGCAAAGGCAAATGCAGAGTTTGCTAACAATTTTGCCGAATTGGTCAATAGCCAGAAGTGGATTTTCTCCGGCCCAATGCTTTTTCTGATGCGGGCATTTATAGCAAAGACTGACTATCAAATGCTCAAAAATTTTGCAGGGCCGGCTTTTCGTGAAATAGTTAAGAAAATTAAGGAGGGTAAGAATATGCTGACTTACAGCGCACCGCTCTCCATGTATTTTTACGGCTCGCCATATACAGACTCGGCCGATCCGATAATTGCTGCCACCCTTGCAATGTGTGCCGGCGAGTCATTGGGATTGGGCACATGCTGTATCGGATTGATTCATCCCATGCTTCAAAACGGTAAAGAGGCAGCTAAATTCCGTGAAAAATACGGAATCAAGCACAAAAGCAAAAGCGGCATCATGGTGATTTTTGGTTATCGGGCCATACAAATTCAAAAGGGGATAAAAAGGTCGTTCGCCTCAGTTTCCATTGTCGGGCATTAGGAAGCAAGCACTGCCGATGAAGAGATGTTTTACTATTCTTTGGAACAGCATTTGTGAGTAAATTTGCGCTTAAACTTTTTTCAAATGATTCAGCTGGCTTTTTTCCTAATCATGCTGCTGATGGCAACGGCTTCTTCGGCAGCGTCGAACACCTCCACTCTCAATAAATCATACCCAACTGAAAACTTATCAGGCGATCCGGTTTTTTCTTTTTTTTCACCGGAAAAAGCATCCGATTACCTGCAACGGTTGGTGAACGATGATTCAGTATGGGCAGATCCCAAAGATTCCCTTAGGTTGTCTTTGCAAAGATTGCTCGATCAATTTGCGCAGCCCTACCAAACGGTAAAGTCCAGACTTCACGAATTGTCCAGTCATCGTGCGCAGGTTGAGCCGGTTGAAACCCTGGTGTATGACACGCTCGCATTGCGGTGGATAGCCCCTTATACCTTTATTGTGGACACTGTCCCGCTGCAAGAGAGTCCGTTCATTATTCAGAAAACCATCGTAAGGCAGTCCATCGACCCAGTTGCACTTCGTCAGCTTGCCCATTTGCCCGACATAAAGTATCTATTGGAGAATTACATGGCTATTGCTGATACAATATCGGAGAGGGTCGTAAATACTGATTATCTTTCCTCAAAAGGAATTAAAGCACACCGTGTGGAGAATGGGCGTGTTGTACCTCCGCTGTTGCCTGCAGGCAGCAACAAATCGGTTCGTATTTTGCCCGATGGTTCTGCAATTGTGGTGGCTGAAGTCAGGAAAGGGTTCAGATTTGTGCAGCCCTCGGTGAGGATGTATGTTCCGACGCCGGGAATGCCCGATTCCATCCGTTTGGCTGTAAACACTTTGTTGTCTCACAACTTCAGGAGAGACTCCGTTCAGATATTTATTCGTGATTCAAAAGGCGCTTCGATGCCTGTTTGGCTGAGTGCCGGATACGATGAACCGATCCGTTTTTGGGTGAAAAATGCGGCCAACGATTCAGTAACAGTTTGGGTGGGGAACCCCACGAAATACGAATTGTCGCTTATTTTGGAAGATGAGGTAATTGTAGAGCGGCTTGCAAAGCGAGAGGTTGTTCAGCCTGTTGTAATTCTGGGAATGCCTGCAAGAGCACTAATTCGAAGAATTCCAATTCAGGAGAGGCCAACACCGTGGAATATTCTGTTTGAAAACTCCATATCGCTCAATCAGAATTTTCTTTCAAATTGGGCTCGTGGGGGCACCGGCTCAGTTTCGGGAATGATTGACATAAATGCCCGTGCCCGATATACCAATCCTGAGACTCGTGTGCAATGGACCAATATGGGAAGGCTGCGCTATGGGGCTATTCATACCCGGGAGCGGGGAACCCGCACCAACGCCGATTTGCTGGAGTTCAACTCTCAGTTCAATACAAGGATGTTTGAAAAAATAGACTTTAGTTCCTCCATGAATTTCCGCACCCAGATTGCCCGAGGCTTCAGGTCGCCCACCGACAATCAGGTAGTTTCAAAATTCCTAAATCCTGCTACATTTATTGCGGGTGTGGGTATCGAATTCAGGCCTTTCGAAAACACCCAAATAAACTTTTCGCCCCTTTCGTACCGAAACACCTTTGTATTGGACACAGCACGCATCAACCAAACCCTGCACGGTATAGAGGCCGGTCGGCGCTCACGGCAGGAGATGGGAGGGCAGCTAATGGTACGCAGCCGAAACCGCATTATTGAGGGAATGACCATTAACAATACCCTCAGGCTGTTCTCCAGCTACCTGAATCAACCCGAAAATATTGATGTGGATTGGGAGTCGAGCCTCGAAAAACAACTTACATGGCTGCTTTCGGTAAGGCTTAACTTGCATTTGATTTATGACGACGATATTAGGTTCCCGGTTTTGGACCAGACAGGACAGCCTTATCGGTTGCCGGATGGAACCCCCAAAAGAGTGGCAAAGCCCCAGGTGAACCAATTTATCGGACTTACCTTTTCCGTGCGGCTATAGGTTTATCTCACCTTTTGCTCGAGGCTCAATACCCTTTCGGGAACGCGCAGCAAGCGGTACAATTGTAGCATTGCCTGAATCAGGCTCTGATCGCGGGTATTGGTTGCGTAAACCTGATCGAGCCACCAGATGGCTGAGGAAAAGGCCTCACTGGCTCGTTCGCGTTCCCTGCGCACAAGGTGTATTTGACTAATCGCACGGATACCTTCTTCTATTTCCACACCTATATTGTAATAGCATGTTGCAATATTTACATATGCGCCCCATTGTAGCGAATCCAGTTGCACTACCCTTTTAAATGCCTCAATGGCCTTAATATTTTCGCCCATCCTCTGATATACAAAACCTTTCAGGTTGTGAAGTACTACCCCATCCGGCCTTTCCATCAGAGCATGCCGTAATAAGGCAAGAGCACCTGCTGCATTTTGTCTTGCGAGATACAAATCTGTTATGGAAGTCATGAGTAGGTAATCGGTAGGGCTTTTTGAAAGACCTTCCAAAAGAACTCTTTCCGCATTCAGTGTATCACCGGAGAATATATGCACCTGGGCCAGTTGGTGGGTAATTGCGGGGGAGGGTCTAAGTGCATGCAAACGGCCATAATGTTGTGATGCTGCAGTCCAATTTCTTGCCTCTAATGCTGCCAAACCCGCATTGTGAATCAGGGCAGTATCTATGATGGAAGGGCTGATATGGTTTTCTGTGATAAATAGCGCCCGTTCGAATGCAGTCAAAGCCTGGGAGAAATTGCGACGGCTGAAATGTCGCTCACCATATAAGGCAAAATCATTGGCCAGCTGCACAAATCTCGAATTGAGTCTCTGTTTCATGGCAGGTGAGGAATCCAATTGCAGTGCCTTTTGGAAGGATTCGTAAACTACTTCCAACTGATTGGGATATAGATTCAAATGTCTTGCGTCGTTGGTGCGGGTACCTTCTCTAAATGCCGATTGGGCCAGCAAACCCCTTGCGTACCAAATCCTTGGCCACTGAGCTATTCTTTCATCTACCACCATTTCCTCAACCACCCCTTTGGCTTCGGTAAACCTTTTGGCTTCAATAAGGTGAAAAACTGAAACTATCTGTGTGCGTTGCAGGTTGTGAAACCTGTTGCAACCGCTTGTTAACACTGCTGCAAAAAGAGCCAATGCCAGAAAATATTTTTTCCTTTTTTCCATTACTTCTATCATCCTTTTAGTAATTAGCCTTGCATCAAAACCCTCCATCAAAAATCGTTCCTCAATTTCGGGTTAAGCCCTTAAACATTGCTTAGGTTTGCTGGCGGCTGCTCAGCGACGGAGGGTTTATGTACTGCAAGTGATTGGGCTGTACAATCATTCAACTCATTCTATCAGCTCATTCTATCAGCTCATTGATTTCATCCAAACCTAAGTTTTTGAAAGGATTGCTTCGGTCGGCAAGCATATTTGCCAGTCCTTCTTTCCTTTTTTGCAAAAGCAGAATTTTTTCTTCCACCGTTTTGATGGTAATGTATTTGTAAACAAAAACATTTTTAGTCTGCCCTATTCGGTGGGCACGGCTTATTGCCTGCCTTTCCACGGCAGGGTTCCACCAGGGATCGAGCAGAAATACATAGTCGGCAGCCGTAAGGTTCAGGCCCACACCTCCAGCCTTCAGCGATATTAGAAACAGCCTTATATTGGGGTCAGTGTTGAATTGTTGTATCAATTTTGCTCTCTCAAGTTCCGTGTTTTTCCCCGTGAGCATCACAAATGGCAAATTGTTGTCTTCAAAATGACTCTTGTAAATGTTCAAGTGTTTAACAAACTGTGAAAAAATAAGCACCTTATGCCCTTCGGCAATCAGATCGTTGATGTTTTGGCTAACGGCTGTAAACTTTCCGGACTCATGCGCAAATTCCGAATCCACCATATAGGGGTGATTGGCCAAAAGTCTCAATTTCATCAGATTGCCTAATATGAAGAAACGGGCTTTTTCAAATCCCTGCTTTTCCACTTGTTCGAAAATCAAATTACGAATCTGAGATTTTTTCTCTTCGTAATATTTTTTTTGTTCCTCGCTCATCTCGCAGTAGCGAACGGTCTCGGTAAGCTCGGGCAGATCTTCTGCTACCTGTGCTTTGGTGCGTCTGAGAATAAAGGGTTCTACCAGCGTTTGCAGTTTTTTTTGCCTGATGTTATTGCTGTTTCGCTCTATTGGGATTACAAATTCTTCCCTGAAATAATGTGATGATCCAAGCAAACCTGGGTTAAGAAATGAAAACTGTGCCCATAGGTCGGTAAGTGAATTTTCGATGGGCGTGCCTGTAAGCGCAAGTCTATGACGGGCGTTCAACCTTTTGATGGCATGAAATGTCTTAGACTCTGAGTTTTTGATTACCTGACTTTCGTCGAGAACGATGTAGTTGAAACTGAAATTTTGCAAAAAATCCACATCATTACGAACAGTGCCGTAAGTTGTCAGAATCAGGTCGTTTTGCATAATATCCCATTGCGACAAGCTGCGGGCTGCTCCTGTATATTGTACGAATTCTAATGATGGTGCAAATTTCTTGATTTCCTGTATCCAGTTGTGTATCAGCGATAAAGGCATTATAAGAAGGGATGCGCCGGGTTTTCCATTGCTTTGTTGCGGCAGCCCTTCATCTATGGTAAGTTGCCTTGAGATTGTGCCGAAGGGAATTATCGGTTGGTCCTCTGGCTTGTCAATTTTGTCCACAGCCACCTTATGAGTATGCAAAAGTATTGTAAGTGCCTGCAGGGTCTTTCCCAGACCCATATCGTCGGCCAGGCAGCCTCCCATTTTGTTTTGGTGCAAAAAGGACATCCACTGGTAACCCTTTTCCTGATAGGGTCTCAGGATAGCTTTTAGTTGCGGTGGTACAACAGGTAGGGAGAAGTTTGACATCGCTTGCAAAGCGCTTTCAATGAAGGTTGTATCCGGCCTGATCCTTTCGAGTAAAGTAAAATGGTGCTTTTTTAAAAGGATAGTGCCGCCTTTGACAACAGCATGTTTTAAAATATCAAAATAGCGTGAGAGCCATTCTCCGGGTAGAATTCCTATTGACCCATCGGGCAGCAAAATCTCCCGGTTTCCCGCCAAAATATCATTGCGCAGTTTGTAAAATGGAATATCAAATTGTCCGAAATGCACTATTGTATGCAGGTCAAACCAATCATTTTTGTTGGTAACGGTCATGCCCAAAGAGGGCTTCCCTAAAAAATACCTTTTGGTAGTATTGTCAAAAAAAGCTTCAATAATTTCAACATCAAGGCTTTCCTTACGCTCAGACATCCATCCCATGTAGTCATAAAATCCTGCCAAAGTCGGCTCGCCGGATTCGTTCTGTCTTTTGGCCGGATACCATAGATAAAAGCCATCGCCTTGCCTGTTTATCAGTCCCAAAGATTCCAACCGGGCTGCGAATGCGGTTTCTTTTTCCGGATGACGCACAATTTTGATAAACCCAATCTCGTCTCCATGTTGTTGCAGTTGCACCTTAGATGGCGTTTGGTCGCCATAATCGAATTGCGCTTTGCTATAGTCTGATTTAAACTGCAAAACCCAATGGTTTTGCCAATTTTGTTCAAGTTTCAGTCGAAACACAGGATCATTGTCAACAACTTCCAGAGGAAATCCTGTACCCACCACTCTGTGTTTGCGAAGTACATCCAAAACAAATTTTTGAAAATATGCTTTTTCTGCCGATTTGGGAATCAACAACATTTCTTTTGTCAAAAATGGGATAATGCGCTTCCCTTCCCATCCTTTGTGGAAACGGTATAGGCATCCTCTATAAACCAACAGGCATGGAAAGTGTGCCAAAAGATAGGTTTCGGGCGTTAAAAGAGCTATTTCAGTGCCATTGTGGTGCAACTTCAGCTTATATTGCAGGCCGGTGGTGGTTTTCTCGAAATGAAAAACCGGATCTACATAACCGGGTGCAATTTCAATTGGGGTTTCGCGAATAAACTCTCCCTTGGTGCCAATGTAATACAAATGGAGGCCGTTGGCTTGCATGATATCCACAATCCGTGCCATGTATTTGTCTGCAATGGGTCTTATGGAAAGACTTACAAATTCCGGGGTTAGCGATTGATTAAACTCAGCGGGTTTGAGTCTTTGCTTATTGAACTTCTTAAACAGGGTGTCATCGCCATAATGCTGATACGCCTCCAGCAAACTTTTTTGCACATTATTTAACTCACCTAAATAATCCTTTGCAGTGATGTGGCTTACGCGGTAGAACTCATAGCTCCATTGACCCGATTTTAGTTTCTTAACGGCATAGGGTTCAATCAAATACCCCAGTATCGGATTTAAAACGATTGTGAAAATTAGCTGAAAAGAATTTTCAGGAATGACTGTTGCTGAATCCTGCATAGGTTGGGAGTCCCTTATCTGGGGACAGCACAAATTTAAAAACAAAACCTCAGCCAATATGCCTGAGTGATGGATTTTTCTGAAATAATAAAAAGGAAAGAGTTCCGATCAGGCAGTTTGATGCGGAATTTAGTACAGGATCACAATTTGAGAAATGTAACACCCAAAGGTCGGCAATGCCTGCACAATCCGTGCAGTACTCGGCATTTGAAAGAGGATGAAAAAGCAGATAGCAGGCTATTCGCCGGTTTCCAGCCACCGAATCACCCGTTCCGAGTCTGCTCTTTCTCTGGGCATCAGCACATCTACTAATTTCCCATCTCTATCAATCAGAAATTTCTGGAAGTTCCATCTTACTACCGCATCCATAACCCCATTCTTGCTTTTTTGTGTGAGCCACTGGAATACCGGTGCAATATCGTCGCCCCGCACTGATATTTTTGACATCATGGGGAATGTAACTCCAAAATTTGCCTGACAAAATGCAAGAATCTCCTCATTGGTGCCTGGCTCCTGATTCATAAAGTTGTTGGCAGGGAAGCCGATCACCACAAATCCTCTGTCGGCATAAGTCCTGTAAAGGGCCTCCAGTTGTTCAAACTGCGGAGTAAGGCCACATCGCGAAGCTGTGTTCACTATCATTACCTTTTTTCCCGAAAGTGAGCCCAAATCAAATTCGTCACCAAAAATATCCTGCACCACAAAATCATGCAGTGTTTTCTGTTGCGGGTCGGAGGCAATGCTCCATGAAGGTAATAAAGGCACCCATATCATTAAAAATATCAAACGAGCTAACTGTTTTTTCATATTCTGTAAGTTTTAAGTTCCTTTCTGATTAACCAAAATTGTTTCGCATGCCTTCAAAGTTTTTAATTACAGTTGGCACAATGCTGGCGCTGCTTTCTGTAAATTCATGTTTTGTGCTTTATAAACAAATGGTACAATCGAAATGTTTTCAAGCTTTCTTCAGGTTTTGCTTAATTCCTGTGTTGAACAATACTGTAAATTTACCGAATTTGGATGCTTTCTCGCGCATTGACAAGCTCACCACCGGCGACTACGAAATGCTTGTCATCGCTGAGTTTTAGTATTAGCCCTTTCATTGTGTATCCACTCATGGGTTGTGTTTTGCCTAGTAGTAAAGCATTTTGCCTTTAGGTAAGCCTTGGGCTATCTAAAACCCTTAGTTTTGTGGTCGCGAATTCCTTTTGGTGCTCGCCGGAATTACACTTTGCATTTTTCGCAACAATCCATTGAGCATGAAGTCTGATTCAGAAATGCAATATTTTGCAGAATTGGCTCTTAGGGCCACCCTCAAGGCAAGTGCTGCCATTATGGAAACTTATCAAAAGAGTTTTGGGGTAGAGATCAAGGCCGACGGTAGCCCGATAACCGATGCCGACAAAAAAGCAAACGATATTATTTTTGAATTTTTAAGCAGAACGGACATTCCCATCATCAGCGAAGAAACACCGGTGGTACCCTACGAAGAGCGCAAGCATTGGGAGTATTTATGGGTGGTAGATCCTCTGGATGGCACCAAGGAGTTTGTGGACAAAAACGGCGAGTTTACTGTGAACATTGCACTTGTGCACTATGGCAGCCCGGTGCTGGGTGTAATTGCTGCACCGGCCTTGGCTCAGGCTTGGTGGGGTGTTGTGGGTACAGGCGTTTTCAAACTTTCGGATACACAGTCTGTAAGTGCGCATGCAACACTCAGGGATGTATCAGTTCCTGTTGTTTACGCAGCCAATCCTTCGGTAGTGCGTGTAGGTGTTAGTCGTTCGCATTTGGAACAGCAAACCCTCAATCTGATTCAGCAGGTTCAATCTTCAGGCCAGGCAGTGCAAACCGTGGTAAAAGGCAGCTCCCTGAAATTTTGCTTGCTTGCTGAGGGTGCATTGGATATTTATGCCAGATATTCTCAAACCCATGAATGGGACATTGCCGCAGGTCATGCCATTCTGAGGGCCCAAGGCGGGGAATTATTCCACATTACCCGTCATACCCCATTAGACTACAACAAACGCGAATTGAAAAGCCCGGGTTTTATTGCATTTGCTCAAAAAAAGGCAGCCTCAGCTTTCTTTGAGAAATTTTCGTTTTAAAATCGGGTAGGCCAAAACCGCACTTACAAGAACTGCTGCGCCGAGGTAAAATCCGGGTGTCATTTGTTCTGTTTTGGGAAAAATCAGCCAGGCCAAAATGATACCATAAACCGGCTCGAGATTTATGGCGAGCATCACAGTATATGCCGAGAGCGACTTGAGAATGTGTACGATAGCCATAAATGCATAAGAAGTACATATAAGGCTCAGGATGAGCAGAAAAATCAAATCGGTACCAGATGGCAAGGCAAAACCCTGGTCGAATTGCCCGGTGACTAGAAAAAACAAGCTGAGGAAAGCAAATCCTCCAAACATCTCGTAAAAACTGATTACACCCGGATGGTACCGGTTGCTGATATTTCTGTTGAATACGGCAAACAAAGCATTGAGCAGGGCCGAGGCCAGAGAAAAAATAATTCCCTCTGTAAAACGAAATTCGAATCGGAATATGATGTAGATTCCCAAAATTGTAACCATTCCCAGCAACAGCTCGAGCCAGAATATGCGCCGCTTTTGCAGCAGTGGCTCCAGTATGCTTGTGAAAAAGGTAACAGATGCAAAAACTCCAAGGGTAACACTTACATTAGAAACCTTTATTGCATGGAAAAAGGTTATCCAATGCAAAGCCACAATCACTCCAATACCAAGCAGCCTGAGAATTTCGGGTGGCGACAACTTTAGAGGAATGCGCAAAAAGCCTAATATCATCCACAATCCTCCAAATGCAATAAGCATCCGAGACCATACAAGTTCTGTGGCCGGCAACTTAATCAAAGCCCCCAAAATGGCTGTGAACCCCAACAGCAGAACAATGAAATGCAGGTGCAGATATTGATTGATGTTTTTTGTAGAAATCATGTGATGGGTGTAATGGGGAGCTATAGAATTATTCCGGGGTTGGGTTTACTTATTGTTAATATTTCGTCCACTGCTGCAATGGCGTTGTGCAACCTTTGTTCCCCTATTCCATTTACAATCCTGTAGTTGAATCCCAGCCGGATAAGTTCGGTTTCGTACCAATCGAAAAAGTATTTTCTCAGGGTAGGATTTTCCCTCTGGGGATCGTATTCCCATGGCAGATCTACATCGCACAGCAAATAGAGGTCGAAATCTTGCTGCTGCAGCATTTCCAATATAAAAGGATGGCATCGGCTATATTTGTATTCGCTCCAAATTTTCATTACCAGCATTTCGGTGTCGCAAAACACCAATGAATTGCAGGTTTCTACTTGCCATAACAACTTTAACTGACCCTTAGCAATGGTCAGCAGGTCGTTTTCGACATATATCCGAGGATTGTTTTCCAGGTATTTTCTGGCATACTCCTCAGCAAAGCCTGCATGGTAATGTTTGGCCAGCTGAGAGGTTAGAAGGCTTTTTCCGGTGGATTCCGGCCCTGTTATTGCAACTTTTTTCAATTCTTTTATTGTATTTGGCATAAGCAGAAACAAAAGTGGTTTTGTTGCAATATCCTTCCTTTGAATCTTGCCAATTGGAGCAAAATTAGTATAATTGTCTGCCCTGAATCCATGAAAAATTAAAAAACACAAAACAGGTGATTCATGTACTAAAAAGGACTTTTTAGAGGGCTACCTTTGGCAATATAGCCTTGACGGAATAATAATCGGCAAAATGTTAAGAAGGCGCAAAAAGTTGTTTATCCTCGAAGACAATAAAACGGAGGGCATACTATTGAGGCTGTGTCTCAATGTCATACCGGATATATCTATCGAGAACTTTCCAGACAGCCGGTCGTTGCTGAGTCGAATTGATGATGAGCCTGAAATTCTTATAACCGGCCTTCAGGGGCAACGAGATATTGAGTTGATCAGACAAATAAAAACTATTACCCCAAAAACTGAGGTAATAGTTGTATCTGCCCAGGCTAATGTAGAACTGATAGCCAAAGTGCAGGAGTTGGGAATTTTTAACTATGTGGTTAAAAGTGATGCCTGCATTGAGTATATTCGAGAAATACTTGAAAAATATTTTGATGTGATAGATTCTTAGTGAATCTGCACCTTTATCGCGGCAGCAGGTTTAGCAAGAAAGCATATTCCCGTGCAATTTCTCTTAGTCTGTGAAACCTCCCCGATGCCCCACCATGTCCTGCTTCCAGATTGGTGAACAGCAAGATTTTGTTATCTCCGGTGTTGTGATGCCTGAGCTTTGCTACCCATTTTGTAGGCTCCCAGAATTGCACTTGTGAATCGTGCAGACCGGAAGTAACAAGCAAATTGGGAAAATCTTGAGCAGTAACATTATCGTAGGGCGAATAGGAAAGCATATACTCGTAATATATTTTGTAGTTGGGGTTGCCCCATTCATCGTACTCAGCCGTGGTGAGCGGTATGGAAGCATCGAGCATGGTAGTAACCACATCTACAAACGGCACTGCCGCAATTACACCCTGAAACAGCTCGGGGCGCATATTGATTACAGCACCCATCAACAACCCACCTGCACTAACGCCACTGGCGAAAAGCACTTCCGGATTGGTGTAATTTTGGGCTACCAGATAATCTGCAACATCAATGAAGTCGTAGAAAGTATTCCTTTTGTTTAGCAGTTTGCCATCCTCATACCAATGACGGCCCATTTCCTGACCACCTCTTACATGGGCTAACCCAAAAATGAAGCCCCGATCAAGTAAACTGAGAATATTGGAGTTGAAACGAGGCTCAAGGGAGATACCGTAGGCTCCATAACCGTGAAGCAATAGTGGGTTATTGCCATTCTTTTGCATTCCTTTGCGATAAACCAAGGTTACAGGTACTTCTACCCCGTCACGGGCTTTCACAAAAAATCTACGGGTTTGATAATTTGCAGGGTCAAAATCTCCCAAAACTTCTTGCTGTTTTACGAGGGTTTTTTCGCGGGTAACCATATTGTAATCAAACTGGCTCATAGGTGTAGTAAGCGAGGTGTAGTTGAATCGCAGTACCTGAGATTCCATCTCGGCATTGGCGCCTATACTGACAGTATATGCTTCCTCCTCAAAAGCCAGGTAGTGCTCCTCACCCGAGGTCAGATTTTTTATCCTTAGCTGCCTCAGACCATTGCTGCGTTCCTGCAACACCAAAAAGTTGTTGAACACTTCGATATTTTCAAGCAGCACTTCGGGACGGTGTGCAACTACCTCTGTCCAGTTTCGCATTGCTGTGTTTGCAACTGGAGTTTGCATAAGGCGAAAATTCTGGGCCTGATAGTTTGTGAGCACATAAAATTTATCTCCATGGGGAAATATTCTATATAAAACATCGGGTTGCCTTTGCTGAAACACCCGAAACCGGCCCAAAGGCTGATCGGAAGGCAAAAACCAGCTTTCATTACTTAGGGTGCTATTGATGGAAATGATAATGAATCGGTCGTCTTTGCTTCGGGAAACACCCATGTGATAAAATGTTTCATCGGCTTCGAAATAAACCAGTTCGGGAGCCATTCTGGTTTGGAAATTATAACGCATAATCCTGTCGAACCGCAGAGTGAGCGGATCAATAGTGCCAAAAAATAATGTAGCATTATCGGCCGCCCATACTACATTGCCGGCAGCATTTGCAATTCCCGTTGGGTGTATTTCTCCAGTTTGGAGGTTTTTTATTTTGATAGTGAACTGCCTGCGTCCCACAGTGTCAATACTGAAGGCCACCCATTTGTTGTCAAAACTTACATCATAGGTGCCCAGATTGAAATAGGGATGTGATGCTGCCATCTCCTTAACATTCAGCAACACTTCCTCCGGAGCGTCCATACTGCCTTTGCGCCGGTAATACACCGGATACTCGCTGCCAATATCGAAACGCCAATAGTAAAAATATCCATTAGAATAGACCGGGGCAGATTGGGCATCCTGGCGTATTCTGCCCTTCATCTCTACAAACAATTCTTCTTGCAATCTTGCTGTTGGGGCCATGCGCATTTCCAGATAGGCATTTTCTGCCTTCAGATATTCAATCACTGCTGGGTTGTCCCTGTCGCGCATCCAGAAATAAAAATCCGGCCGGGTATCGCCATGAATTATGTGATTATGCAGAATCCTTTCAGCAACTGGCGCTGTGGCTTCTCCCCACTGGGGAGCCTTGGGCTTGCAGCCCATGAACAATGATGTCATAACAAGGGCAATAATGAGAGTCGTTTTCATTAAATGATGGAATTAGGTTAAGGATATTTAGAACTATCAAAGATAAGAAAAACATTCACTTTTCCAGGGAGTAGAATAAGTTTTCAAAAATGGATATAATGAGAAGTTTAATTTGTCTAAATTTACGCCTGTGGAATGTGGATTTATTGGATTATGGTCTTATAAAAATTGAAATCATGAGTGGATTATGGTGATTTTTGCATTCACACAAATTGTGCATGCAATACATCGAAACAACGCCCATAGCTTTTTTTCGAATGCATGCTGGCTTATATTTGTGTAATTTTGCCGTTCAGTCCCCGATTTTCTTATGTACGCTATTATTGATATCGAAACCACGGGTGGCAACCCTGCAAAAGATAAAATCACGGAAATCGCTATTCTGGTGCATGACGGAAACCAGATAGTGGAAGAATTTGTTACGCTGATCAATCCCGAACGGAAAATTCCACCATTTATCTCCCGCATGACCGGAATTACGGATAGTATGGTGGTCAATGCACCCAAATTCTATGAAGTAGCCCGGCAGATTGTCGAACTCACCCAAAATACCGTTTTTGTTGCGCATAACTCCAGCTTTGATTATCATTTTATTCAAAACGAGTTCAGAGCATTAGGGTATGAATACAACAGGCAGAAATTGTGTACCTGCAAACTCAGCCGCAAATTATTACCTGGAATGGATTCTTACGGATTGGGTAAGCTTTGCAAACAGCTCAACATCCAAAATCATAGCCGGCACCGGGCTGCGGGCGACGCGATGGCAACTGCCAGACTGTTTGACATTTTGCTGATGCAAAACCCTGAGGAATTTTTGAACGGAGGCTTTTCGTACAACAAAAACTCAGCCATTGAAACCCCTGATTACATTAAAGAGCTGCCCGAAAAGACCGGAGTATATTACTTGTACAACAATGCCCGGGAAATTATTTACATAGGCAAAAGTAAAAATGTGCGAAAGAGGGTTGCCAGTCATTTTTCAGGACGCTCGACGCGCAAATCGCTGGAAATGGCGGGTCAGATTATGGATGTGAGTTGTGAAATTACAGGTAGCGAATTGGCGGCATTGTTGTTAGAATCAGAAGAAATCAAAAACCACCAGCCTCTGTACAATCGCAGGCAGAGAAGACATTTTTTCAACTTTGGTCTCTACAGCTTTACCGATGAAGCGGGATACATCAACCTGCGCATAGATAAAACCGGCATTGCTGACCTTCCCATTGCCACATTTACAAATAAGGAATTGGGCAAGGAGTTTCTTACAAAACTCATAGGAGCCTATCATCTCTGTCAGAACCTTTGCGGAATGTTTGGAACCAACGGTGCATGTTTTAATTATAGCGTGAAAAAGTGCAGGGGAGCCTGTATGGGCCTGGAACCAGCAGAAGATTACAATAAGCGTGTAGCCGAAGCCATAGAGAAAGCTTCAATGCCATACTCAGATTTGTTGGTGATTGACAGAGGTCGTACCGAGGAAGAGAAGTTTCTGGTGATGATTTTGGCAGGAAAAATTCAAGCAATGGGTTATGCAAATCCCGATCAGATGCAGGCATTGAATCCGGCTCACTTGCAAAATTTGCTCACTCCCGCCAACGATAATCGCGATGCCCGTCTGATTGTGACCAGTTTTGTACGCAGCAAAAGAGTGGAGAAAACAGTTCCTATCTAAATTGCTTTTCAAAAGTTGACAAAACGGCCTTTCCATAATTTTGAAATTCCGATATGAAGAAGTCTATTCAGTTAATGATAAGCGGAAAAGTTCAGGGGGTGGGGTTTCGGTATTTTTGCAACCTAAAAGCCCGCCAGCTTGATGTTTCAGGCTTTGTAAGCAACAGAGCAGACGGCAGTGTGTATGCCGAGGCAGAAGGTAGTGAAGAGAGCCTCAATGCATTTGTGGAATTTTGCAAAAAGGGTCCGGCAGCATCCCGGGTGGCTCGGCTCGATGTTTTGCCTCAGCCGGTTTGTAATTACGCGGGATTCGAGATTCGATAACACAAAATAAAAGACTCGCAAAGCCCATCATTAGCCATCGTACAATCCCGCAAGATAAAATAGAGTTTCAGACTGAAATATCTCAAATCCATTGTTCGCAAAGTCAGCCGACTTGATCATGGCTTTGGCCACCTGCCTGCCAGAAATGGGTTCGTAGGCCTTTAATAACCCTACCTTATTGAGCAAACGGATGGCACTGATTCCCAACTTTTCGGCAAGTCTGAAATCCTCCCGCTTGCCTGCCAAGGGTCCGGGTCTCAAAATCACACAGCCTGAAAAATTCAAAGTCCTAACTGCTTCTTCAAGCTCACCCTTCATGCGCATGTAAAAAAACTTGCTCTGAGTATCGGCACCCTTGGATGATACCAATACCAGTGCCGGAACTCCGTTAAGTGCTGCAATCCTGGCAAAATCGTATTGAAAGGTAAAATCTACCTTATATTGGGCACCTTTGCTTCCTGCCTGTGATAAGGTGGTACCCAAAGCCGAAAATAGCACATCTCCCACAACGAACTCTTTCCATGATTCAACCGAACAAAAATCAATAATCCTTTCCTCCAATTTGGGCGAGGAAATTCCGGTAGTTTTCCTGGAGAAAACCTTCACTTTTTCATATCTTGCATCTTCAAGCAGTAAATTCACTAATTGGCGACCCACCAGCCCTGTTGCTCCAATTACCAATGCGGTTTTTCCCATATCACAAAAAATAAATTATTGAGGTTCATTATTTTCGCCAAGCCACAGCTTATCTTCAATTGTAAGTTTCTCTGTTTGGCATACCCGACACTATCCTGGAAATTTACAATTGGAAAGATGTCATTTTCCTAAGAACGCCAACTAATCCCTTTTATTGAAGCTCACGGAGCAAATAATTATAAAATGTTTTCTTTTTCGCATACTAAAACCCCATTTTAGCGACAATAAATTATATTTTGGTTTAATCAACGATGAATTGAGTTTAAAGCCTCATTTAAAAAGCATGTTTGAGAAAATTGCAAAGCCTTGGTTTTCGCGGCCTATTAGTTTGGTTGTTTTCGGTTTGCTGGTAGCAAAATAACAAAGACAAATCATCGAGTATCCATTTTTGGTTTACTTCTGAGTTTCATGAATTCTATGGCATCAAAGCAAAGTATTTTTCGCAGAAAACTATATATTTGACTCATTTAAATTGAAATACAATCAAATGGGAAAAGGAAAATTTCTGCAGAAGGTATTAGATGGTGCCATTGACCAAAAAAAGATTTTCGGGACATCCT
>Ga0209316_100238_pt1 | contig 20490 bp, 19 predicted proteins | sample 3C3metaG_FD_184150 | JGI IMG/M metagenome (GOLD analysis project Ga0209316, IMG submission 184150) | Freshwater bacterial and archeal communities from Indian Creek, Illinois, USA - 3C3 metaG (SPAdes) (version 3) | ecosystem: Environmental > Aquatic > Freshwater > Unclassified | place: USA: Indian... | reverse complement strand
TATGAATAAACACCTGAAGTCCAATTATAGAAGAAAATCCAATAAGTGCTAACTTTCCAAAATCTGTGCGGACATTGGTGCTACCTGCAAAACCGGCATAAATCAATAAGAAATAGAGAGAAATAAAAAACATCGATCCTAAAAAGCCAAATTCTTCGGCAATAATAGCAAAAATAGAGTCGCCTGCGGGTTCTGGCAAAGAGTCTATTTTTAAAGTAGATCTACCATATCCAACACCAGTGAGTCCGCCTGATCCTATTGTAATAAGAGCTTGGCGTCTATGAAATCCCGCGCCACGAATATCTGTATCTGGATTTAAAAAAGATAAAACTCTTTCTGCTCTATATGGAGTAATGACAGTAATAAGACCAAGCGTAATAATACCTAAAAGACCCATTATGGCGACAAAAGATAACTTAATTCCTCCAGCAAAATAAACAATTAAAGCGGATAACATAATAATAACCAAAATGCTCGTAGCTGGCTGAGCGAATAACAGACCACTTATAATCGCGCAGATAATTAAGAAAGGCAATAATCCCTCGGTAAAATCTTTTTTTCGGTCTTTGCCTTTAGAAGTAAGCCATGTGGCAATATAAATAATAAAAGTGATCTTTAATATTTCAGATGGTTGAAATTGAAAATCCCCTATTTGAATCCAACGATTAGCGGTACCAAAATCTCCGCCAAGAGGTGTAAAAACTAATACTAGACCGACTATATTCAATAAAAGTAAAGTAAAGGCAATTTTTTTAAGAAACTTAATAGGAACAAACATTGATATAAAAAATGCTATAATTCCAACCCCAAAACCGAAAATAAATTGATGTCTAATAAAATGATGTGGGTCGCCAAATTGTATTATTCCTAAATGAGACGAGGCACTTGCAAGAACCGCCATACCAAGCACGATTAGTGTAGCGCAGATAGCGATAATAATGATGTCTGCTCTTTTAGCAATGGCGCGCATTTTTTAAATAGTTATTATTTCTCCAGCACGATTTAAGGCGACAGCTCCGTTTTCATAAGCAATTTTGCCGTTTACAATTGTGAGCTCTGGGCGATTATTTTTTAATACCACGATATCGGCGGCAAATCCTTCTTTGAGAATTCCCCTTTTTTTTAAACCAAGCAATCTTGCTGGATAAGTAAGTTTTTTAGCGATAAGTTCAATACGCATTTCTGAGTTACCAGCAGAGCGAATAAACTCAATAAAAGGTTCGGACAACATAGAGTGGATATTAGAGAGAGACGATATCGGGCTCCAAGAAGAGCTACCAACAATGCTTTTTGGATGAGAAATTATTTGACTTATGATTTTATCATCTGTCATTCGTGATAGAAAAATTGTATCTAAGCCGCAAATTTCTATAATGCGCGCGAAAGCATCTTCTGTGTTTATTTTTCTGTTTTCTGCAAATTCAGCAACTGACTTTCCTATTAAGAATTTAGTTTCTTTGCGTGGAGTGTTAAATATAAATGTTTCTTGAGGATTAAGCTCCTTAACCTTTTTAGAAAAGAAAGCAAGAGTTCTTTTTTTTGTTAGGCTTTTTGTTACGTTAATGGAGTCAGTCAAACCAATAGAATCAGGGAACATTTCAGATGCTTTACGCTGAAAATAAGGATATGGTGAGAACGAAAAAGCAAAGTCTGTTTTTAATAAGTTTTTTTCTGCTATGGTAGCAAGCTTATCAAAAGCGTTTTTAGTTTTAAGTAATTCATTTAATCCTCCGATAACGACTTTAGCACCCGGTTCAATTAAATTTTTATATGAATCATCTAGTATATTAGATGAAGCAAAAATAGTTTTTTTTGCTTCAGAAATAATTAAGGAAACAGCGTTAATCTCATCTTTTGAGGCGTCAAGCGCGCTAAATCCTCCACTACCTAAAGAAATACCAGCAGAGCCATCGATAAAGCATTGCTTAAGCAAAAGTGATAATACTTTTATCTCCCCAATTCCTAAATTTCTTAATTTTGGCGTTATAGATCGCCTGATAGTATCATAGCCAGACACATTGATAAAATTAACTCCGAGACGAATGGCGTGTATTTTTTCTAGATAATCTTTTGTAGTCTGCCATCCGATATTTATTAAAGGAATTTCTTCAGCATATATTGTTGGAGAAAGCGACCTTCCTCTTGTTCCACACACTATGGTTGTAACACCGTTTTTCAAAAAATCTGCTTGGTCTGGCTCGCTAAATAAAGTTAGGCGTTCATCAGAAGTTGCTGCGACATCAATAAATCCTGGAAGAACATAGCTTCCAAGTGCTTGGATAACTCTATCTGCCTTACAAGATGCTAAGTTTCCCATAGCGGCGATATGATCACCAACTAACAGTACATCACATTTTTGGGGAACGCCGCCTAATCCATCCAAAACCTCACCCCCCTTAATAAGGATACTCATAGAACAAATTATACTACAATAGAAATTAAAGACCAAAACTATAGCCGTCAACTAATGACTTATAATATTTATCGAAAATATATGTTTATTTTCAGATAAAAAACGATGGCAAAATCTTAAATAATTCTGTCTAAAAAGAAAAGAATTAATCCTGCGCTTGTTGCAGCTCCTGAGATGATCCAAAAGCGCATAGTTATTTGCGATTCAGGCATTCCTATTGCTTCAAAATGATGGTGTATGGGAGTAGAAAGAAAAAGCTTTTTCTTCATAATCTTCTTATGAGTCATTTGGATAATAACGGAAAGAGACTCAATAACCATAACAGCGGCGAAAAAAGGAAGCAGAAAAACCGTATTAGTAAGTAAAGCAATAACGCCCATAGTAATTCCGATCGCCATTGAACCAGTATCGCCCATAAAAAACTTTGCCGGATGTACATTGTGCCACAAAAAAGCCACTAGTCCTCCAATAAAAGCACCCGTCATAGCAGCAAGGTCATAGCGACCTAGAGTGAAAGCTATAATGCCAAGCGCACCGAAAGTAAAAATTGAAACGCCGCCTAAAAGCCCATCTAATCCATCTGTTTCATTCGCAGAAAAAGCACTCGCAATAATAATAAAAATAAAAACAGGAATATACCAAGCCCCAATATCAATAACGCCAAGAAAAGGGATATTTAATACATGCCAATCTAAATAATGCGGCGAATAAAACCACCACGCGCCAATCGCGCCAATAAACGCATAAAGTAATAGTTTTCCTCTCATAGGAAGACCCCCTCCTTTTGGGCCTATTCGCAAAACGCCAAGCACATCATCCGCAAGTCCAATAAAAGCGGCAATAATCATAGCGGCAAGAGGCAAGTAAGTTTCTGCTCTATCTATAAAATTAAGATGCGCATAAACTCCCCCTAAAATATGGCTTGCAAGCCACATTATAGCGGCAGTGATAAGAACGGAGCCCCATATGATAATACCCCCCATCGTCGGCGTGCCTGATTTTTTAGCATGAAGAGAAGCCATAACTGGTGCGGAAGAAGCATCTCTGATTTGTTTCTTTACTCCATATTTTTGAAGAGCTTTAAAAATAAGCGGGGTAAGTGCTATGGCGATAAAAAAAGCCGTTGTCATAACGGCAAGTATTTTAATAACTTGTGTTGGAATCATTGTTAATATGATTTATTATTTTTTCCATTTCTTTAATTCTATCATCAGCTCCAAGAATAATGATAGCAAAATTTTCTCTAGCAATTGAAAAAACAGCAATAAGATTTTGATTTGCGTCTAGAGTAGTGCCAGTTTTCCCTCCCAAAAAATCATTTCTCGCGGCAAGAGGATTAATGTTGTTTAAGCGGACGCTTTGGTTTAAATTAAGCTCTCTAATAACAATGTGCTCTCTTGCGGAAAGAGTAAAAAGCTCCGGAAAAAAATTCCAAGCATATCTTATAAAGATAGCTAAATCATCAGCTGTGCTTTGATTTAAAGAGGAAAGACCAGTGGGTTCGTGAAAGCGAGTATTATTCATGCCGATTGCGACGGCTTTCTGATTCATCAAATATACGAACTGATGAGCGGGCATATTTTCAGAAAGTGCAATAGCGGCATCATTTGAAGAAACAACCATCATTGTAGAAATAAGATCTTGCACGGAATATGAATCCCCCTCTGTAAATCTACCAGCGGCTCCCAATGCATTAATAGCAGTAGGAGAAATAATTATCCTTTGTTCTCTGTCCATATTTTCTAAGGCCACAATAGAACTCATTAATTTAACAATAGATGCCATCGGCCACCTATTATTTTCTCGTAACGTAAAAAATTTTTTTCCCGAAGAAAGATTAACGACAACACTTGCTTGAGCGGTAAGAGCTTCGACAATTTTTGTATTTTTTATACCCGGAATTTCCGGAACACTTAAGATAGCTGAGTTATCTGGAGATGAAAGAGCGTTAAGTATGCTTGCAGTAGCGATAAAGTTTTTATCTTGCGCTTGTTGCTTCGGAATATAGTCCGTGAAGCTAATTTTTATAGAAAAACCAATTAATAAAATTACAATCGCGCCAATTAAAATTTTTATTTTTGTAGATTTATTCATTTTCTATATTTTTTTTAAGTTCTTGATATTTAGCAAAATCAGGAAGATCTTCTTTGCTTGTAATTCCTAAATGTCTTATTAAGTCAGAAGTTGGTCGATAAAGATAAGTATTGGGCTTTTTAGGATGAGAAATGCGCTCTATAAGTCCTCTTATCATAAGATTTCTTAAAGTAAAACTTGAATTAACTCCCCTTATATATTCTAGCGAGGATTTAGCGATAGGACCAAGATATGCGACAAGAGACAAAGTTTCAAGAGTAGCGGGAGTTAGGTTTTCATGAGTTTCTGTTTTAACAAGTTGTGCAACTATTAGGGAGGCCTCAGGCTTTGTCGCGAGCTGAAGTCCATTTTCATGTTCAATAATATGAATACCGCTTAAAGGAGAATTATATTTTTCCTTAAGAGCTATAATAGCGCTTTTAATCATTTCTTCTTCTTCGGCAATAATACTAGCAATTTTTGAAATACTAATTGGCGAGCTTGCCACAAAAAGCACTGCTTCAATTTTTGCATGAATATTATTCATTATTGTTTTGTAGTAATCATTATTTCAGAAAATGCCGACTTTTGGTCTACGAATATCTTATTATCCTTCAAAAGATGTAAAAGCGCGAGGAAAAGAATAATCACTTCTTTTTTATTTTTGTTTTCGGTAACACAATCAAATCTAGAAATATTTTGATTAATTCTTGTAATTAATTCTGAAACATAATCCTCAAAATTAATAGCTTCATATTTTTCATATTGAGTTTTTAAAGCAACAATAGAAGACTGAGTCTTTGCTAAAGAAGCAAGAAGAGAATCACAATTAATTTCTGAAAAAGCAATAAAAACAGGATTTAATCCTATAAGTAAAGGATTTTTAGTAAAAGATATTTTATTCGTTGACCAAAGCGCGATAAAGTTTTCTTCGGCAATTTTTAGTGATTTATAAAGATTTAAGCGGTTTTGAAGATCTTTGATCCCCTCTTCTTCTTCTGGAGTTAAAATAAGATCAGGAACTAAAGATTTAGATTTTATAAGAATTAATTTAGCAGCAACAACAATAAAGTCCGCTAAAAAACGAGGCTCTTTATCCTCTACGACTTTAAGGTACTCTAAAAAATCACCTGTAATTTTAGCGAGATTAATTTCAGTAATTTCGTATTTTTTTTCTTCTATTAATTCAAGTAGTTTATAAAGTGGTCCCGCAAAGCCACTCGCTTCAATTTCGTAAGGCATTTATTGTTTGTAATTTAAATTCATAAACTTTGAAGTATTAATAGTGGAGCGCTAGCCAATTTAAGATTTTTTCTGCATCAGCGCGATTATCATCTGAACCTAAAATAATAATAGCTATTGGGCGCTCTTCTCCTGCGAGCTCAAGTCTAAATATACCAAGAAAAGTTTCTTTAGCGATATTCGTTTTGCCAGTTTTTCCGCCAATAAATAATGGATCGCCTCCAAAAAGATTAAAATTTCTTAAATTAGAAAACACAGGCTCTCCGTAAATAGAGTCTGTTATTCTTCCAGCAGACATTCTTAAAACAAAGTGTCTATTGTTATAAAGATATCTAGCTAAATTAAACAGGTCTGACGCGCTTGATTTATTTTCTCCACTAACTCCTGAAGGGTCAGCAAATTGCGACTCATTCATGCCAATTGCGCGCGCCTTTTGATTCATTAATGAAATAAATCGGTTACGCCCTAAACGACGTGCAAGGGCTTCAGCCGCTTCGTTAGATGATTCTAAAAGAAGCGGAAAAAGTAGATTATAAGCAGAAACAGAAGAGCCAGCTCTTAAACGAGGATGCGATGTTTGTATTAAAGACTCTTGCGAAATAGAGATATTATTTTCAAGCCTAATGTGCCCAATAGTAACAAGAGCAGTCATTAATTTAGTGATTGAGGCAACAGGCAAAACCTCATTACGATTATATTCAAGTAAAATATAATTATTACGCAGGTCAGCCACTAAATAAGCGTTTGCAGAAAGCTCTGGTAAATTAGGATGATAAACAAAATCGTCTTTAGTAAAACTTTCTTCAAAAACAATAATAGGCATTCCTACGCGAGCTAAACCATATACTCTTCTTGCAGACTCGTTAGAAAGCCTAATACACCCTCCGGAAAATTCGGTTGCAACTGGCGTCCCTCCCGGATAATGCGGCCAGCCGTGAATAAAAAAATTACCATGAAAAGGCAAGCTCCAAGGCAAATACACGTTAGCAAGACGAGAAAAATGGTTTCTGATTTTCATATCTATTTGATATATTCCAGCTGGTGTTTCCCACCAAGACCCTTCTCTTCCTTTCGCAAGAATAGGCGCTTCGTATGCTAAAATTCCCTTTGAATAAACACGAATTATCATATCAGAAAGATTTGCTTCAATAAAATCCAACTCATTTTTAATGAGGGTATTTTTAGTTTCAACAAAAAAATCAAAATCACCAAAAGCGGGCGCTGACCTGAATTGAAACTCCGTCGGAGGAAGCGATGTGTCGCCGAGAAAAGGCAGGGGTTTTGGGCTATCTTTCAAAACAGAGTAAGCAATAACGCCTCCGACGGCGAATAAAATAAAGCAAAGAATAACAATGGCAAGCGACACCTTAATGCCTAATATATTTTTCACGATAGTCATTATTTTAATAACTTTTTAGCTTTTGCTCCTCTAAATATGCCGAGTGTTAAAATTTGTTTTATTTTATATACTTTTAGTGCTATAATCAAGAAACTAAAGTGGTCTTCGCAATATATAGGCGGTACCGCCCGCGCAAAATATCAGAGATAGCGGGACAAGAATCTATCTCTAGTGTAATTCAAAACGCCGCTAAAACAGGCAAATTATCGCATGCCTATCTTTTTTATGGTCCCAGAGGCTGTGGAAAAACGAGCGTAGCAAGGATACTCGCGAAACTTGCAAACTGCGAAAAAAGAAATACGGACTTAGGCTTTCAACAAGTAGGAGAGCCGTGCAATGAGTGTGCGCGCTGTGTAGAAATAGACGCAGGAAGATCGTTTGATGTAATTGAAATAGACGCTGCCTCAAATAGAGGCATAGATGAAATAAGAGAACTAAAAGAAGGCGCAAGATTTACTCCTAGTTATTCTGCTCGTAAAGTTTTTATAATTGATGAAGCACACCAACTCACTAAAGAAGCATTTAATGCTTTATTAAAAATACTTGAAGAACCGCCTGCGCATGTGATGTTTATTCTCGCTACTACCGAATACGATAAGCTTCCAGCAACAATAGTTTCAAGGACTCAGAGATTTTCTTTCAAACGAGTTTCTATTGCAAGAATAACGGAGAAACTCGCAATGATAGCTAAAACAGAGGGAATTAAAATAAGCGATGAAGCAATAGAGGTCATAGCCTCGGCGGCGGAAGGCAGCTTTAGAGACGCAGAATCTCTTTTTGAACAAGTAGTTGCGATGGAAGACAGCGAAGTTACTCTTGCAGATGCGGAACGAATATTGGGAAAAGCCGGTTCTGCTAAAGCTGAAGCTCTTGCTGATAAAATCATCAATAAAGATTTGCCTGGCTCATTAGAAGCGCTCGCACACATTAACGAAGAAGGTTACAATCTCTCGCAACTCACAAAAGACCTTATTCATTATTTAAGAAGAGTGCTTGTCGTTTCGTATGACGCTAAAATGGCAGACTTATTCAAAGATGAAGTAACTTCAGAAACGGCAAATAAAATCATAAATCACGCCAAAGACTGCGATAAAGAAAAAATAATAGTCATATTAAAATCCTTGATTGCCGCGTATGGAGAAATTAAATACTCCCCTTTCGCCATTATTCCGTTGGAAGTAGCGATAATGGAAAGCTTAAAAGATTAAAAGTGCGCTTGTCTTTCTTGTCGCCATTCCTATCCCCTTTTTTTTATTATTCCCGCTCTCCCACTATCCCCTTTCTCTGTCCATCATTTTCTTTCTCTGTCCGTCATTCCCGCATCTTCCCTGTCATTCCCGCGTCTCTTTCCGTCATTCCCGCGAAAGCGGGAATCCCAAAGCTTTTCGGAAATCTATAGTTTGAAAACAATATAATTTTGTTTTAGGCTTATTAAAGATAATATTTGCTGGTCGCCTAACTTGCTCCATCAAGCTTATTTATCTAAAATATAAAAGTCTTTTGCGTAACATTTGGGGGATCGTCTAATGGTAGGACAGCGGCCTTTGAAGCCGTCAATCTAGGTTCGAGCCCTAGTCCCCCAGCCTTTTTTTGCATATAAGCAACGATAAAGAGCCTTTATTTACTGATTCCTTTGAATACACCAATTTTTTATATCTTGGTCTTGGATTCTATCACAAATTAAAGGATCTTGTTTGGCAGCAGCAACATGGCTATAGCAATGATCTATGAAGGGTTGCTCTTGAATTTTATTACAGATTGAAAAATCTTGTTTGGCGGCAGCAACAAGGAGATAGCGCTCGTCTTTTGCCCCCTGACTCTGAATTTTATTACAGATTGAAAGGTCTTGTTTGGCAGAGGCAACACTTCTATAGCACCAATCTTTTCCCTCTTGAATCTCAATTTTATGTCCTTCTTGATTCTGAATTTTATTACAGATTGAAAGGTCTTGTTTGGCAGAGGCAACATCTCCATAGCACCTATTTTTTCGCCCTGGGTTTAAAATTTTATTACAGATTGAAAGGTCTTGTTTGGCGGCGGCAACTCGGCTATAACACATTTCTTTTATAAATTGGTCTTGAAGTTTATCGCAGATTAAAAGGTTTTGTCTGGCAGTAGCGACAGCAATATAACAATCTTCTCTGCTTTCTTGATTTAGAATTACAGCACATTGAATAATGTGAATTAGAGTAGGAACAATAAGAGCCATAATTCCGAAGATTACTAAAACTAATATTAATAATAAAAGATATTTTTATTAATATATTTATTTCTTGATATTGCTAGAATGCGAGCTACATTAGCTATATTTTATTCTCATAAGCTATGCAGTGTTAATAATATGCGCTGGTGTATTGGAATAAGGAACTGTATACTGGATGTATCAGGGAAAAACACTAGATGAGCGCCGACGAAGATTAGAAAATCAAGAATAATTATGAATATAGATTTCTCTAGAAATTTAATAAAAGGGAAAATAACCGAAGTTATTTTCGAACAAATGATTCGTGAAGAAAATCGCTACACAGTTATTCCCTTTGGTTACGAACATACAACGCCTACCTTAGCGCAATATCGTCATATTTCAGAGGTTCCAAGAGTAATCGACAACATATCAGAAGCTCCTGATTTTGCTCTTATCTCTGAAGATAAAACTAAGATTTATCTTGTTGAGGTTAAATATCAGAAGAATTTTAATAATGAGGAAATAAAAAAGAATGCCGAAAAATTAGTAAAAAGATGGGAGTCTCCGTGGATTTTTATTGCAACGCCAGATGCATTTTATTGTGCTCCATGTAATGCTGTTTTAAATAAAGGCAGTATAAGTAAGCTTTCTGAAAATTGGGTTACAAAAGAACGACAACAAAGATACCTTAATCTTTTGAAAGAATTTGCGAATTAATTTGAGTTAATGATTAAAATAAAGATTAGTAAAAAAGCTTCTTATATTTCAATTTCAAATTCAAATTTTACTTAAAAAAATAAAGTAAGTTTTTTTATAAAAAATAAGGGGTCATTGCTTTTAAGCAATGACCCCTTTAGTTAATTCCTTAAAGGAACATAAATATTAATCTCTTCTAAGAGATTAAGTTGTTCCTTTGAAAGAAAAATGGCTGAGGCGCTGCCTGCCAAATTTTCGCGCCTCCTGGGTCGTGTTGACGGCGATATCTAGGTTTTTAGGACCAATTAGTCCTCCTCTGTCGTTAATTCGCCAGAGGCCAATATTCTCTATTAAGACATATGTCCCAAAGGGAATATTGCGTCCAGCGGCCGCTGTTTTCCAGGGCACGACCTCTTCACCGCTTGCGGTGATAAGAGGGTCACCACTATAATCCCATCCTGTTATGGCTTGAGGACAAAGTGGCGCATAAGCAGTCACCTCTATCTTCGTCGTTAAATTGAAAAAATCTCGTAGTGTTTGATTCTCTCTTCTAAGAGAATTATTCTCTTTTTCCAAAGATTCAATTCTTTTTGTGAAAGAATCGAGTCTTTGTGATAGAGTATGCTCGCTTATTTTGAGATGAGCAATGCAGATGGTGAGTAAAAAAATAATCGATACGCTGGCGAAAAAAAATATTTTTCTGACCCTGACTTTTTTTGCTTTCTGCGCTGACACTATAGTCTCTCCCCCTTTTTTTATTAAAGATCGATTTGTATAAAAACATATTAAAATATATTTGTCAATTTTTTTATATTATAATAATTTTTCTTGCCAAAAATATTTTTTTAATGTACTCTTCAAAAGTTCAATGCCTGGAGGAGATGTAGTATTAAGATTTAATAAAGTATCTTTTGGATACGGATATTCTAAGCCCATTATAAATGAGGTGGATTTTTCGGTGCGTCAAGGAAATAAAATAACTATTATGGGGCAAAATGGCGCTGGTAAAACTACTTTATTTAAGCTAATAACTGGCGAATTAGCCCCGGAGTCTGGCTCTGTTTCGGTAAACGAAAAAGCCTCTGTTGCTGAAGCCAAGCAAGTTATACCAAAAGATCAGCTTACAAAAACCGTTCGCGAATATTTTGAAGGAGCTTTTATAAAAAAAATATATGATATTGATCCAAGAATTAATAAAGTCTCTCAAGCGGTAAACCTTAATGCCCCACTTGATAAAAAAATTGGTGAATTTTCTGGTGGTCAACAGGCACGGCTTTTACTCGCTTTTGCTATGATACAAGACCCTGATATTTTACTTTTAGACGAGCCGACAAATAACTTAGATAAAGAAGGCATAGCATCTCTTAGGCAATTTCTGCAAGATTATAAAAAAACTTGTATAGTTATTTCACACGACGCTGATTTTCTTAATTCTTTTACAGATGGAGTGCTTTATCTTGATGCTTCAACTAACAAAGTTGAGCAATACGCCGGTAATTATTTTGATGTAGTAAAAGAAATAGAAGCAAGAATTGAAAGAGAAAGAATGCAAAACGTTAGACTTGAGCGCGATATACAAAATCGTAAAGAACAAATGAATTTCTTTGCTCAAAAAGGAGGACATTTGCGCGATGTCGCGTCTAAGATGAGGCAAAAAGTAGCAGAATTAGAAACGCAAAAAGTAGAAGTTCGACAAGAAGACAAAACCATACGCGATTTTGCAATACTCGCACAAGATGAAGTTTCGGGAGAAATAGCTAAAATTACCGCAGTATCTATGATAAAAGGCGGGAAACTTCAAAAGAAGAAGACCGATATTTCATTAAAAAGAAAAGAAAAGCTTTTAATTAAAGGCCCAAATGGCGTGGGCAAAACTAGTTTTTTAGAATCAATAGTTTCTGGTAAGGCCAAAGGAATTACAATACATCCAGATGCGCGTATCGGATATTACCGACAAGACTTTTCTACTTTGAATTCAGAAGACACCGTGTATAAAACGCTTGCTGACTCTATGGCTCGAGGAGGAGAAGAAGAGCTTCGCTCAGTTGCCGCCGGATTTTTAATTACAAAGGAACTTATTAATAATAAAATAGATTCGCTTTCTGAAGGACAAAAAGGACTGGTTCTTTTTGCTAAGCTGGTGCTTGCTCGCCCCACTCTTTTAATACTTGATGAGCCGACTAATCATATCAATTTTAGACATATACCAGTTATTGCTAAAGCTATAGATAGATTTGAGGGAGCAATAATTCTTGTAAGTCACCACGCAGATTTTGTAAATCAAATTAAAATCACTTACATTATTGATTTAGGCGAAAGCGATTAGGGATATAAAAAATAACTTACAGCCAATTTGGCCTAGAGTGCATATATTTTTCTGCTCTACGAATAATCTTCGTCATGGTTTCTACTACCTTAATAGGATGACGCCCTACTGCGGTTTCATCAGATAACATTACCGCATCCGCGCCATCAAAAACAGCATTTGCTACATCTGAAACTTCGGCTCTTGTTGGGTGATTGTTTTCAATCATAGAAAGCAACATTTGAGTTGCTACGATAGAGCCGGTATTATGCCAAGCAGCATGCCTGATAAGATGTTTTTGCACAACAGGAATATCTTCCATAGGCATCTCAACTCCAAGATCTCCTCTTGCAATCATAATCGCGTCGGAGGACCTGATAATGGCATCAATATTTTGAACTGCGATAGGCCGTTCTATTTTAGAAATAATTTTTGCCTTACCCCCAACAAGAGTCTTTAATTTTTCAACATCTTCGGCAGTCTGCACAAATGAAAGCGCAATATAATCCACATTTTGAGATAAACCAAATTGCACATCTTCAATGTCTTTAGGAGTAAGGCCAGTTGTAGTTAAGGCTGTCATCGGCACATTCACTGCCTTTCTGGAGAATAAAATTCCACCGTTTATGACAGATGCATATATTATTGTTCCAATTATTCTAGTAACAGAAAGTTCTATTGCTCCGTTTGCAAGATATATAAGGTCTCCGGGCTGTATATCATTATGCAAATGAGGGTCATCAATTAAAATAACCCCTTCTTTTTCTTCTTGTTTGTTAGTTGTAAATATAATTTCTTCACCATGGCGTAATTCGCGTCCGTTTTCCGGTAATTCCCCTACTCTAAGACGAGGCCCCTTAAGATCAAGTAGCATTTTTATATCTCTCTTTTCTTCTTCACAAATTTTTGCTAAGATATCGCGCCGAATAATATAATCATCATAAGTACAATATGAAAAATTCATTCTCGCAATATCCATACCAGCCAATACCATTTCTCTTAAAATTTCTGGCGACTTAGATTTGGGCCCTATGGTAGCTATAATTTTTGTTTTCATTTTTTATATTCTATAAATGTGGTAAGTTTACTTTCACTTAGAGAATAACGGTAATGGGGTGATTGGGTCAAGTAAAACAAAAACCCCTTTGCAGGGGTTTTTGTTTGCGACCGGATAAGCCGGATTCTGTAATCCACCGAAGTGGACGATGGCAATTTATCTAAGGCCGAGAATTACTTCATCGGCTCAAGCGACTCTTTCAGTATACGATTTTTGCAAACCATATATTGAACGCGGTCTTGCATTCCACAAGGATTTAGCCGTTTCACTTCCGTTTTTTGCGTCCTTATGACGGAACTAGGCCTTATTAATTGGACAGGCCTCTTTTCATCTTTCGGTGAAAAGCGTCACTGTTCGCACCTCTACCCATCTTATAAAGACGAGCGGCGGCTTTTAACCGCTGTGTTTTATCCTTTTTTAAAGAAGGAGAAAGTCCAGACTTTCCTCATCCTTTAATATTTCACCTATTGGTAAAATAAAAAAGGACGCTGCCATCCGGGTCGCACATTATAGATAACATTAATTAATTAAAGCGTCAAATAATTGAGGTTAAATATTGTTTATTAGATAATCTAAAATTTGTCAGCTGGTAGGGATATGTTATAATTTTTAGCATGATTTTTTTAAAAAATAAAATATTACTTATTGGTATTGCGCTATTAGCTGTAATAGCGATAATCTTAGTAGTCGTTACCCAAACACAAACAAAAGCTCTCTCTCCAGAATTAATGAATAATTTTAATAATATAGTTACTCTTGAGACATCTTTAGGTAATATAAAAATAGGCATTTATGATGCCGATGCGCCAAAAGCATCTGCAAACTTTATAGAACTTGCGAGGACTGGGTTTTATGATGGCACGATATTTCATCGCGTCATAGACGGATTTATGATACAGGGCGGATGTCCAGAAGGAACTGGTGGAGGTAATCCTGGATATTTTTTTGAAGACGAACTTAATCCAGAAACAGAATCAGCCCAAAAAGGATATATAAAAGGAACTGTTGCTATGGCAAACAAGGGACCTAACACTAACGGCAGCCAATTTTTTATTATGGTTGCTGATGTCCCTCTGCCTCACTTATACACAATATTTGGAAGAGTGCTTGAGGGCCAAGAAGTCGCAAACGCAATAGCGCGTGTACAAACTAATGCTGATCGTCCGTTAGAAGATATAACGCTCTACAGAGCATTGGTGGAAAGCAGATAGCTATTTTGCTACACGCTTCCACGGCAACTTAATAACAGAATCCGTAATATCTAAAGAAAAACTTGCCGCCGCTTTATGTCCTCCGCCACCTTTCTTTGCGGCAATTTTTGATACATCTATTTTGCCGTTTGAGCGCATAGAAATTTTTAATTTATTGCTTTTTTTATACCAGATTATACCTACGCTTTTACTCTTTAGAGCTAAGACATGGCCAATTTCAGAAACAAATACTGGGGAATTTACTGCTAGACATTTACGATTATTAAATAATACGCGTTCTGCGGAGGAAACAAGCGTATCTATTTGTTGTTGATTAAAGGTTGTAATAGCTAATCCTTTTTCGTAAAAACTTTTTCGCTTAACAATATCTTCAAAATCTTTAATTAATTTATCCCAAACTTTAAAATCAAAATTATGAGTTTCTAAAAAAGCTAAATATTCTTGCGTTCCCTTAAGAGACCACCTCCAAATATCTTTATCTTCAATGTATAGAAGAAGCTTAGGTATTTTTTGTTTAGGAAAAAAATATTTCCATGCTAATACAGCACCAGAATTATTTATATTAAAAATATGATCTGTAGAATATTTTATAGCGTTTTCCTGACTAATATGGTGATCAATAACTACAAGCTTGCCAACCTCTTGTAAGATTGCTCGCATTTCTTTTGCTGAATAACAAAAATCAAGCATATAGACTTCCTTGCCTTTTAAGTTTTTTGGTGGAGAAGATGGATGAGCGGCGGCAATATATTCCGCTTGATTGCCAAATTTTTTCCAAGCAGACCAAGCAGCTCCAAATCCATCAGGACAATTTTTATGATAAATAACTATAATTTTTTTCATCTGTATTTAATTCTTAGGGCCTCGAAGGCCGCAAGTTTCTTTCCTGCGAGAAACTCTAGCATTGCTCCGCCGCCAGTTGAGAGAAAAGAAAATTTATTCTCTAAGCCATATGAGATTATGGCAGAAGTGGTTTCTCCTCCTCCGGCAACGGAAAAACAATTTGTCTCAGCTATAGAGCGAGCAATAGATGCTGTGCCATGAGTAAATGCTTTTTGTTCAAACATGCCCAAGGGGCCTGCCCAGACAATTGTTTTAGAAGCAGAAATAATTTCAGAGAATATCGCTTCGGTATTTGGACCAATATCTAAAATGCGTTTTTTAGATACTCTAAAATCTGCAGGATAAAACACTTTTGGGTTATTTATTAATCCCTCTGTTTGAGAGATAAGAGATTCTTCGTAAATAGAATCCATTACATCATATCCTGCCGCTTTTAATGCAGTATTGCCTGCTCCTCCTCCTAATAGAACATAATCTGTTGTAGCGATAAGGTTTTGTATAACTGGCAATTTGTCGGACATTTTGCTACCGCCAATAATCAAAGTGAAGGGTCTGACTGGTTGTATTAAAACTTTCTGAAGAGCGGTGAGCTCTTCTCTAACTATTGGTCCTTCTAGGCTGGTTAAAAAACTAGCAACGCCGACATTAGATGCTTGTGTTCTGTGCGCGGTAGCAAAATCATCATTTATAAAAATATCACCAAAAGAAGCGTAGAGCCTTGCAAGTGAGACATCATTTTGATTCTCTCCGGATAAAAATCTAGTATTTTCAAGTGCAAAAATGCCTTTTTTCATAAACACTTGGCTAAGGCGATAATTAGGGTCTCCGTCTAAAAAGGTAATTTTCCGTCGCAATCTTAAGGAGAGTTCGGTAATAATAGGCTCTAAGCTTAAATTTTTATCTATCCCATCAGGACGCCCACGGTGGCTTAAAATAATAACTCTATCAAACTTAGGATAAAGGATCTTAAGAGATTCCGTTGCTCTCTTTAGGCGCAAAGAGGAGGATATTTCTTTCGGATCAATATCAAGATTCAAGCGAATAACCGCATTCATATTTTTTAACTGTATAACATAAATAAATAATCTACAACTATGCCTCACTTTATAGAACGAAACTTAAAAACTATAGATAATACTTGGTTATAAAAAATCCCACTCCATCAATAAAGAAGGAGCGGGAAAAGGTCTTGGGGCAAAACAATCCTCGATTTCACGCTTTCGCACGGATCGGAGATTATTTTACTCGCAGATGCATTATATCATATAATAAAACAAAGTCAATACTTTGCGCTGGTTCATGTGGATACTATCCACCCAAGGATGTAATAAATAAATAAAAACAAAATGATAAAAAAATAGCATTAATGATAGAAACTAAAGACAAATCTGTAGACGAACTTATTGAAGAGGCTTAGCGCAGATTAAAAGACAAAGGTATAGTTCTCGCAGAAGACGCAGCAAAAGAAGATAGTGTAAAAAATCAAGAAGAAAACTAAATGAAGACATGTACTGATGCTTCTGCTTCGTTCTGTTGGTAGAAATACATAAATAAAAACGATGCAGTTATTGGTTGAATAATTTATCCTGTTGCTTCAGATAATGTTTGAGTTGTCGAAACAATTTCAGTTTGAGCTAATAGCTTACGGTAAACAAAGGCTATAGCGAGCATGGTTACTGGAATAGTTATAAATAGGCCAACTAAAAACGAAAGCGCGCCTAACAAATTAATAAGTCCCATTACTATAAAAAAACCTAATAATTGCCACCTCGCTCCCCGCGTAATAGCGGAGCTTTGTTTAAGGGCCTCTATTGGCCCTAATTTTTTATCAATAACAAAATAATCAAAAAACCAAAATTTAATTCCCCAAATAATTCCTGGAATAATTAATAAGATTACTCCTGCAACCACGATCAATGAATAAAGAATAGAGGCCAATAAATACTTAAAGAACAAACGATATTGGGAAAACAAATCTTTAAGCTGGCCTTTTTCGTTATCACAAAATCTTAGAGCAATCTTTACCAGCCCCATAAAAATTAATATAGTTAAAGAGTAATCAGCAATATAGAGAATAATTCCTAAAAAAGTATTTATTGGTAATACTGCCCCAGCAATAACAGCAGGAATAATAAAAAGCAATCCAAAAGCTATTAAGAGCTTAACAAAAAAATCAAGATTATTTTTTGTAGTATTCCATCCGAAACGCAAGGCTTCACTTATAGAAAAAACTTTTGTAGTCATATTTCTATTTTATTCTTATTAAGAAGAGCATATCGCCTAATAGTGCTAATAAGCTTATCGCATAAGTCTGCTTATTTATAATAATAACACAAAGTCTTTTTTTATCAAATTTAGTAGCGTCTACTGAGCGATACCAGAACTTTCTTTAAGTAAAATCTAGACGCTGACTGACACAAAATTGTTTCACAATTTTATTAATGATTCGCGGGTAAAAATTCCTTCTCCTCGCAACGCCTGTAATGTTGCCTTTTCCGTCAACAATATTAAATTTGCGATTATTTGTCATTATTTTTTTAAAAACTCACCAGCGGAAACTAGTGGACCGTACCGGATTCGAACCGGTGACCTCTACATTGCAAATGTAGCGCTCTACCAACTAAGCTAACGGCCCTATAGTAATTAAAAAACTCTTAATATTAAAGCTGTTTTTGGCTTTATGTGCAAATTGAGCTAGGTTATTATAACAATGCATTTATTGTCTTAAAGCCCATTCGGAAACTTTTCGTAATTAATGACACCGCTGTCACGCACTAACTTTAAAGATTTAGCATATTCAATTAATACTTTGAGCGCATAATCAGTTCTCTCTGTAATCTGATTATTTACAAACGCATTATCAATTAAGCTTTGTTGAATGTGATCATAATATAAGCTTTCTGGTATCACTACAAAGCGTTTATTTTTATATCCCATAATGCGCATTTGTTGTAGTGGATATTGACCGCCTCTTCCGCTACTAACTCCGACTAATAAAACAGGCTTATCAGCTAATTCTTTATCAGTATAATGAAGCATGTTGTGTAAACCAGCACTAAACATCCCGTCCCATTCTGGGCTTATAAAAATAAATCCATCGCTTTGACTTAATAAGTGACTAATCTCTTTCCAAATTAATTCCCATGGTCCGTTTTCTGTGGCGTTATATAAGGGTAGCTTTTTGTCATTAAGGTCTAAAATAGCATTATCAATATTAAATTTTGTGAGACAAAAAGATAAATAATTAGCAACTTTTTTTGATTGCGAATTATCGCGCGTGCTGCAAGAAATAATAGTAATTTTCATTAAATAATTTTAGTTAATTATTGCTTAATAGATTTTTTTAAAACTAATTCTTGTAACATTAAAAGAGGTATGGCGGCGCTGATTAAAAGCAAAGTTGCTACTCCTAAAAACAAAATTTTAAAACCAAAAAAATTAGCAACTATTCCTCCTAAGCCACCGGCGATTCCTGCTCCTATACCAACTAATGAGGCTCTGGTGCTCCAACTTAGGGCCTCTCTGCCTTTTTCGATATGGCGAGTAAAAATTGCTGTATAGCCAGGAATATTCATTCCCATGCCAATCGCGTAAAGCCCCTGTAATACATAAATATGCCAAGGCAGGTAAGCAAAAATAAAACCAAAAACTGCGATTCCTCCTAAGGCAGTGCCGATACTTATAAAATAAAGATCATCTTTTTCGCTACGATTTTTATCTAGATATCTTCCAGCAGGAATTAAAACTAAAGACAAGGTAAACCAATAAGCAAAAGAGGCAAGACCGACAACCATCACGCTTCCTCCTTGAATATGTTGTGTGATAAATAAAGCAAAAACAGGAAGCACAAAACCAAATCCAGTAAGTAAAATAAAATCAGCTAAAATTAAAACCTTAATAATTTTATTCAAGGGGAAATGTTTGTGAAAAAAAATTGCAAAATTAGAAGGCATTATTTTAGAAATTATTGATTAACTAAAATTATTGCCAGCTTTCTTTAAGATAATCTAAAAGCAGTTTTTGCAATAAATCTTTAGATACAAGTTTTATATTATTTGTCTTTGCCAACTCTGTCGCCTCTTTAGTAAAATTACTCGTTGTGACCACCATTGCTTTATTGCAATCATAATGACCCCTTGCTGCGACCGCTTCTTGCACGGCGCTATTACCTACAGTCATATTAATATAACATTTTGCTTGGATAAGTATCCTCTCTTGATCTTTAGTAATTATTAAATCTCCTCCTTGATCGCCAGTTTTGCCAATTAACTGAACTGCGTATCCCATCGATTCACAAAGTCTATATAATAGTCGCTCAAAATCAGATCCGCTTAATTTTGAAAAGCTGTGCGTTACTACACTGATGCTATCATAAGTTAATGCACGCTCTCGCTCGTCAATATAAAACGATAATAAGGCGCTGATATCAGGAGACGATAATTTTATTTCTCTATGTGCTAAAAAGTTGCGTAGATCATCAATGCGTTCCCAGGCAATGCTATAGTTTCTTCGTGTCCATACATTTTTGCTTTTTTCTTGTCCTAATCCAAATCTGGAAATAAAATTTTTAATATGTTCTTCAAGCCCAGCTTGGCGTATAGCAGAGAGAATATTATTCAATTTTTGCTTATGCAAATGTGTTTTTGTTTTGGCCCAAAATATAGCACCTATAATAAATAAAAAAATAATTCCTAATCCATATAATGACCAACGCCAAAACTCTGCTCTATTTGTAAACCACAGCATAGTTAAATAAAGAATTAAAAACACACTTATTCCAGCAATCATATCCCGTACCTCTCCTTCATAATTGCCCTTTTTTCTAAAATATTTTTTATAATATCTTGCCATATTTTTATTTTAATATTTTTTCTTTTAAAAACCAAGTAAATAGGTCGCTTTATAAATTTTCAAAAATAATATCAGCTATATCGCTTCTGAATTTATTAATAAGCACTGCGTCTGGTTTTCTTACTGGAAAAGTATAGTTTGATAAAATAACTAAAGCAACTCCTCTTTTAATATCGCAAACACAAGAGCATCCAGTAAATCCTGTTTTTCCAAAA
>Ga0209316_100228_pt1 | contig 21144 bp, 20 predicted proteins | sample 3C3metaG_FD_184150 | JGI IMG/M metagenome (GOLD analysis project Ga0209316, IMG submission 184150) | Freshwater bacterial and archeal communities from Indian Creek, Illinois, USA - 3C3 metaG (SPAdes) (version 3) | ecosystem: Environmental > Aquatic > Freshwater > Unclassified | place: USA: Indian... | reverse complement strand
TCAAGGGGTTGGGGATTTTTCAGGGGCGACTATGTCGAGCCAACTCGCGTCGTCGAATGCACCGGTCCCAAAAGCGTGCCGACCACCTGCGCGCACCTCCTCGGCCACCTCAAAGGGCACGACGATCCGGCGGTACAGAAAGCGCAGCACGTCTAAGCTACCAGTGGCGGCGGCCAAGGCGATCAAGGGCGTGGTGTTGGTGACCACCGTGCCTTGGCACTCAGGCATGATCCACGTCCGAGGCCAGTTCGTCAACGCTCAAGTCTATCAGGGGCACGCCGCAGCGGTGCAACTGCGCCAGAAAGCTCACACGGTCCATACCGATCAACTGCGCCGCCATGCCGGAAGACAGCCGCTTCATCTCGAACAATTTCGCCGCCATGGCCAATTTGGCCTCTAGGGCAAAGTCGTCGGGGGCGCGGTGCATGGCGTCCAGGTAGTGAGTGGGCACATCGACAACAATTTGCATGACAGGCTCCTTGAGGGGCGGCGTGGGCCACGGATGGGTATTTTGCAACAGATGGGTGCGCAGGCGCTTCCTGCGCTCATTGCGGAGCGCGCCTTCAGCCTCTCGCGGCGCGCGCTTCCAGCGTCTTGCGCAGCAGTTTTTCAGCGCCGATCACGGCATAGATCGTCAGGCCCACGGCCAGCACCGGCAGCCATTCCGCGGCCGCGATCGGCGCGGTGTGGAACAGCGTGTTCATCAGCGGCACGTAGGTGAGCAGCAGCTGCGAGCCCAGCATCGCCGCGATGCCGACCCAAATCCAGGGGTTGCTCATCAGCCCAAGCCGCCACATCGACTGGCGCAGCGAGCGCATGTTGAGCAGGTAGAACGACTGGCCGACCGCGAACACCGCCAGCGCGATCGTGCGCGCCTCGGCCTCGGACAGCCCGCGCGCGATGGCGTGGTGGAACAGCACGGTCGCGCCGATCATCAGCATCACGCCGACGAGCACGATGCGCAGCACCAGCTCGAGGTTGAGGATCGGGGCCTCGGGCCGCCGCGGCGGGCGCCGCATGATGCCGGCCTCGCGCGGCTCGAAGCACAGCGTCAGGCCCAGCAGCACGGCCGTGGTCATGTTGATCCACAGCGCCTGCACCGGCAGGATGGGCAGTGGCTGCGCGGCCAAAATGGCGGCGATGATCACCAGCCCCTGCCCGGCGTTGGTGGGCAAAATCCAGCTGATGAACTTGACGATGTTGTCGAACACGCCGCGGCCCTCCTCGACCGCGGCCTCGATGCTGGCGAAGTTGTCGTCGGTCAGCACCATCGCGGCGGCCTCTTTCGAGACCTCGGTGCCGGTGATGCCCATGGCCACGCCGATGTCGGCGCGCTTGAGCGCCGGCGCGTCGTTGACACCGTCGCCGGTCATGGCCACAACCTCGCCGCGCGCCTGCAGCGCCTGCACCAGGCGCAGCTTCTGCTCCGGGGTGACGCGCGCAAACACGGCCGTGTCGGCGGCGGCGGCCTCGAACGCGGCGGCATCCAGCGCCTCGAGCTCGCGGCCGCTGAGCGCGCGCGGCGGGTGCTCGCGGCTGGCGCGCGGATCGAGCCCGATCTCGGCGGCGATGGCTGCGGCCGTGACCGCGTGGTCGCCGGTGATCATTTTCACGCGGATGCCGGCGGTGTGGCAGGCCTGCACCGCGCGCACCGCCTCCGCGCGCGGTGGGTCGATCATGCCCTGCAGACCGATGAACTCGAGGCCGCCGGCCACATCATCGTGGCCGATGTGCGCCAGCCCCTCGCCGCTGCGCCGCGCGAAGGCCAGCACGCGCAGGCCCAGCCGGGCCATGGCCTCGACCTGGGCGTGCACGGCGTCGGGGTCGAGCGGACGGCGGCTGCCATCCGCCGCCAGCGCATGCTCGCAGCGCGCCAGCACCGCCTCGACCGCGCCCTTGAGGTAGACCCGCGGCGGCGCGCCGCCGTGCAGCGTGGCCATGTACTGGTGCTGCGACTCGAAGGGCAGCGCGTCGAGCCGCGGGTGCGCCGCCGCCTCGGCGGCCTCGAGCAGGCCGGCCTTGCGTGCGGCCACGATCAGCGCGCCTTCGGTCGGGTCGCCGTCGATGCGCCAGCCGCCGCCATCCTCGCGCAGCACGGCGTCGTTGCACAGCCGGCCGGCGCGCAGCAGCTCATGCAGCGCCGGCGGTAGCACCGGCAGCGGCTGGCCGTCGCGGCTGAGTGCGCCCTGCGGCGCGTAGCCCACGCCGCTCACCTCGGCGCCCACGCCGCCAGCCCACAGGCGCTGCACGGTCATCTCGTTGCGCGTGAGCGTGCCGGTTTTGTCGGAGCAGATCACGGTCGTGCTGCCCAGCGTCTCGACCGCCGGCAGGTGGCGGATGATCGCGTTGCGCCGGGCCATGCGCGAGACGCCGATGGCCAGCGTGACCGTGAGCACCACCACCAGCCCCTCGGGAATCATGGCCACTGCCAGCGCCACCGCCGCCATGAACATATCGACCAGCGGCTTGCCGTGCACGAAGGTGCCGACGGCAAAGGTGAGCGCCGCCAGCGACAGGATGGCCCACATCAGCCAGTGGCTGAAGCGCGTGATGCGCTGCGTCAGCGGCGTGGCCAGCACGTCGGTCTGCGCCAGCAGCTGCGAGATGCGACCGATCTCGGTGCCGGTGCCGGTGGCCACCACCACGCCGGTGGCCGTGCCGTAGTGCACCAGGGTCGAGGAATAAGCCATGTTGCGGCGGTCGGCCAGCACCGTGTCGGCGGCCAGCGGATCGGCGTTTTTTTCGACCGGCAGCGACTCGCCGGTGAGCGCGGCCTCGGCCACGCGCAGCTCGCGCACCCCGAGCAGGCGCAGGTCGGCGGGCACCTTGTCGCCCGAGGCCAGCAGGACGATGTCGCCGGGCACCAGCGCGCGCGCATCGATGCGCTGGCGCTGCCCACCGCGCAACACGGTGGCCTCGGTGGTCAGGGCGCGCGCCAGCGCCTCGAGCGCGCCCAGCGCCTTGCCCTCTTGCACGAAGCCAATCACGGCGTTGAGGAAGATCACGCCAAAGATCACCGCCGCGTCGGTGTAGGCACCCACGGCGAGCTTGATGACCGTGGCCACCAGCAGGATGTGCACCAGCACCTGGTGGAACTGCAGCAAAAAGCGCAGCAGCGGGCCGCGCCCCTTGGGTGGCGGCAGCGCATTGGGGCCGTGGCTGCGCTGGCGCGCCTGCACCTCGGGCGCTTCGAGGCCCTGCTGCGGGTTTGCATCCAGCCGCCCGAGCACCTCGTCGGGCGGCAGGCGGTGCCAGGGTGTTTCAGGCACGCTTTTCATGTTGCAGGCAAACTCCAGTGGGGCGAGGGCAAAAAGCCAGGCTGTAAGGGGCAAAACCCGGCAGCGAGCCGATAATCATTCTAACCACGGGCGCTGAAGCAAGCGCTGCGGCCCCGTGCCCCGTGCCCATCTCGAACCCTCAAGGAGTACCCATGCAACTGATTGGATCGCTGACCAGCCCCTACGTGCGCAAGGTGCGCGTGGTGCTGGCCGAAAAAAAGCTCGACTGCGCTTGGGCCGACGAAAACGTCTGGGCCGCCGACACCCGCATCCACCAGCACAACCCGCTGGGCAAGGTGCCGTGTCTGCTGCTTGACGACGGCACGGCGGTGTACGACTCGCGCGTGATCGTCGAATACCTCGACACGCTCTCGCCGGTGGGCAAGCTGATTCCGGCAGATGGGCGCGAGCGGCTGGAGGTGAAGATATGGGAGGTGCTGGCCGACGGCGTGAGCGACGCCGCCTTTGCCGCGCGCATGGAGGGGCACTGGGAAGGCCGCACGGCCGCGCAGCGCAGCCCCGCTTGGATCGAGCGCCAGCTGGGCAAGATCGCGCACGGCCTGCGCGCCATGAGTGCGCGCCTAGGCGAGCAGCCTTTTTGCCACGGCCAGCACTTTACGCTGGCCGATGTGGCCACGGGTTGCGCGCTGGCCTACTTGGATTTTCGCTTTGCGCACATCGACTGGCGCGCCGCCCACCCCAACCTGGCCCGGTTGCAGGCCAAACTGATGCAGCGCCCGAGCTTTGCCGACAGCGTGCCGCCGGGCTAAAACGCAGCCGCCGTCAGCGCCCCGAGTGCGCCGCTGCCCAGCACCACCAACCACGCCGGCCACTTGCCCCACAGCAGCGCCAGCGCGGCCAGCGCCAGCAAGGCTGCATCTTGAGCGCTGGCCACCACCCCGGCCAGCAGCGGCTGCAGCAGCGCCGCCAGCAGCAGCCCGACCACGGCAGCGCTGACGCCAGCGATGGCGTTTTGCGCCTGCGCGCTCTGGCGCAGACGCTGCCAGTGCGGCAGCGCCGCCAGCAGCACCAGCATGCCCGGCGCAAACACCGCCAGCAGCGCCAGCACGGCGCCCAGCCAGCCGCCCGCCGCCGCGCCCAAAAAGGCGGCAAAGGTGAACAACGGCCCGGGCACCGCCTGCGCCGCCGCGTAACCGGCCAAAAAGGTCTGCAGATCGACCCAGCCTTTGGGCACCACCTCGGCTTGCAGCATCGGCATCACCACGTGGCCGCCGCCAAACACCAGCGCACCGCTGCGGTAAAACACCTCGGCCAGCGCCACCCAAAAGCTGCCGCTGGCCCAAGCCCACAGCGGCAAGGCCAGCAGAATCAGCGCAAACAAGGCGAGGCAAACCCAAGCCGTGCGGCGGCCGAGCGCGATCTGCAAGCCCTGTGCGCCCTCCGAGGCCGCCGCGCTAGGGTCTGGCGCCAGCACCCAGCGGCCGGCCGCCGCGCCCAGCACGATCACGCCCATCAGCGTCCAGGCGCTGGGCCACAGCAACACCGCCAGCGCCGCCAGCAGGGCCAGCGCGCGCCGGGGCGCGTCGGGGCACAGGCTGCGCCCCATGCCCCAGACGGCTTGCGCCACCACCGCCAGCGCCGCCACCACCAAGCCCGGCAACAGGCCCTCGGGCAGCCCCTGCCCGTGGTGCAGCAGCAGAAACGCAAAGGCCACCAGCAGCAGCGCCGAAGGCAAGGTGAAGCCACACCACGCCGCCAAGGCGCCGCGATACCCGGCGCGCGACCAGCCCAGCGCAAAACCCACCTGGCTGCTGGCCGGCCCGGGCAAAAACTGGCACAGCGCCACCAGGCTGGCGTAGTCGTGCTCGTCGAGCCAGCGCCGCTGTTGCACAAATTCGGTGCGGAAATAGGCCAGATGCGCGATCGGGCCGCCAAAGGACGTAAGCCCCAGGCGCAAAAAAACCAAAAACACCGCCCATGGGTGGCGGTCGGGGGCGGGGGCGGCGGTGTCTGGGGTCATGGGGAGTGGCGGCGTGGCGTGCATCAAACGGTTGTCAGCCTACACCGTGTGGATGACAGTTCAGGCCCGCACCTGCCACAGCTCGTCCCAGCGCGTGGTGTAGCACGGCGAACGGCGCTGCTGGCGCATCTGCCAGGGGCGCGCGGCGGGTTCGGCGCAGCCCGGTGCCGGCGGGCTGACACCCCCGCCCGAGGAACCCAGCCGCAGCGCCTGCGCACCAAAGCGGGCGTTGACGGCATCGAGCGCCTGCATCAGGCGCTGGCTGCGCCCACTGCCCTCGCCATCCCCGCCGTCCTCATCTGGCACACCCCAGTCGAGCGTGGCCTGCGGCGGCGCCGCTTGCAGATCGAGCAGCATCACCCCGGCCTTGGCGTAGCGGTAGCCCGGCCGGTACAGCGCCTGCAGCGCCTGCAAAGCGGCACCCACCAAGCGCACGGTGTCGTCGCTGGGCGGGCTGAGCGGCAGCACCAGCGAGCGCGCGTAGGGCGCGTCTTGGGGCCTGAAAGGGCTGGTGCGGATGAACACCAGCAGCGCGCCGGCGCGGCTGCCTTGCTGGCGCAGCTTGAGGGCGGCACGGCTGCAGAAGTGGCTCAGGGCTTGGCGCAGGTCGTCGAGTTCGGTCACCGGCTGCCCAAAGCTGCGGGTGCAGGCGATCTGCTGCTTGGGCGCCGGCGCTTGCTCGAGCCCGATGCAAGCCAGCCCGCCCAGCTCGCGCACGGTGCGCTCGAGCACCACCGACCAGCGCTGGCGCACCAGCGCCGGGTCGAGCCGCTGCAGCTGCAGCGCCGTCTGCACCCCGTGGGCCTGCAACTGCGCCGCCCAGCGCGGCCCCACGCCCCAGACCTCGGCCACCGGCGTGCGCTGCAGCAGCCAGTCGCGCTGGCGCGCGCTGAGCTCGAGCAGGTTGCAGACCTGGGCCAGCCGCGCCGGGTAGCTGCCGGGCTTGCGCTCGGCGCTCTTGGCGATGTGGTTGGCGAGCTTGGCCAGCGTTTTGGTGGCGCCGATGCCGATGCAGGTCGGCAAGCCGAGCCAGCGCTGGATGTGCTCGCGCGTCTGGCGCGCGCGGGCGCTGGCGTCGGGCACGCCGGCGAGGTCGATGAAGCACTCGTCGATCGAATAGATTTCCTGCCCGCAGCCCAGTGCGGCGGCCACCTCCATCAGGCGCTGGCTCATGTCGCCATAGAGCGCAAAGTTGGCCGACAGCGCCACCAGCCCGGCCTGCTGCTCGAGGTGGCGGATGCGAAACCACGGCGCACCCATGGCGATGCCCAGCGCCTTGGCCTCTTCGGAGCGGGCGATGGCGCAGCCGTCGTTGTTGGACAGCACCACCAGCGGGCGGCCGATCAGGCGCGGCTCGAACACCCGCTCGCACGAGGCATAGAAGTTGTTGCCATCGACCAGCGCAAAGGCGCCGGGGTGCTGGCGTGCCGGGGGGGCGGCAACTGGGGCAGCGGCTTGGGTGGACATAGGCAAGGTCGGCACTCAGAGCGCTGCGCTCAGTAATCCATTTTTTTGATGGTGGCCGTGACCACACCCCACACCTCCAGCGTCTGACCCTCGCTGAGCACGATGTCGGGGTAGTCCGGGTGCGCCGCCACCAGCCGGGTGCTGCCAGACTGGCGCTGCAGCGTCTTGACGGTGAGCTCGTTGTCCACCAAGGCGACCACGATGTGGCCATGGCTCGGCGTGAGCTGGCGGTTGACGACGATCAGGTCGCCGTCGTCGATGCCACGGCCGCTCATCGAGACGCCGCGCACGCGCGCCATGAAGGTGTAGGGCCGGTCGAGCGCCAAGTGCTCGAGCAGATCGACGCGCTCGTGCTGAAAATCGGCCGCCGGCGAGGGGAAGCCGGCCGGCGTGCGGCTGTCGAGCAGCGGCATGCGCAGCGCCGCCCCCGGCCCCAACAGAGCGCGCAGTTGCTGCACGCTGGCCGGCTCGAGCCACTGCAGGGCCGCACCCGCCGCCATGGCGGGCGCAGCGGGGCGGGCAAGCGGCGGCGTGGCTGCAACGTGGGCAGCGGGGGCGGTTGCGACAGAGGTGACGCTGGCAGGTCGGGCGGGCGCGGCGGGGCGGTTCATGGGGGCTATGCTAAACGCTTGGCTAAACGCTTTGCGCCGCTGCGCGTTAAGATGCCGCCATGAGCACCGCCCCCCATCTGCCGCGCTGGGCCGACTTGTGCAGCCCTGACTTTGCCGCGCTCGACCCGGCGCGCACGGTCGCGCTGCTGCCCGTGGCGGCGATCGAGCAGCATGGCCCGCACCTGCCGCTGTCGGTCGATGCCGACTTGGTCGAAGGCGTGCTGGCGGCGGCGGCGGCGCATTGGGAGCCGCTCTGGCCGGTCTATGTGCTGCCCACGCAGGCGGTGGGCTACAGCAGCGAGCACCAGCGCTTTGCCGGCACCCTGACTTTGCAGCCCGACACCGTGCTGCGTCTGTGGCTGGAGCTGGGGCAATCGGTGGCCCGCGCCGGGGTGCGCAAGCTGCTGCTGTTCAACGGCCACGGCGGCCACAACGGCTTGCTGGAGGTGGCGGCACGCGAGCTGCGCGGCCAGTGCGGGCTGCTGGTCTATGGCGCCAGCTGGTTCAACCTACCCTTGCTCGACGCGCAGGGGCAAGACCTGCTGCTGCACTTTAGCGCCGATGAGCGCCGCTTTGGCATCCACGCCGGCCAGCTCGAGACCTCGATGATGCTGGCGCTGCGCCCGCAGCTGGTGCGCATGCAGCAGGCGCGCCACTTCCCCTCCAGCTCGCAAGAACGGGCGCAGCGCTGGCCCATTCTGGGCAACGGCCGCAGCGCCAAGCTGGGCTGGCAGATGCAAGACTACCACCCCGAAGGCGCGGTGGGCAACGCCGCCGCCGCCGACGCCGCCTTGGGGCACGAGCTGCTGCACGCCGCTGGCCGCTCGTTGGCGGCGCTGCTGCGCGAGCTGTGTCAGCTGCCGCTGCCTGCGTTCGCACAAGGAGCGCCGGCACCGTGAAGCTGTGGCGTTTTTTGGGCTCGATCAGCACCTTGCATTTGGCGCTGGCGGTCTCGCTGCTGGCGCACGCGGCCGTGCTGACGGTGCAGATCGTGCACCCGCAGGGCCTGCAACGGGTCTGGCACGACACGCCGCTCGATGTGGTGCTGGTCAATGCGCGCGCGCCGCAAGCCCCCGAGCGGGCGCAGGCCATTGCCCAAGCCAACCTGGCCGGTGGTGGCGAGGCCGACGCCGGGCGTGCCACCTCCCCGCTGCCACCGGCCGTGATCGAGCGCAGCGGCGACGCGCTGCAAGAGCAACAACGCCGCCTGCAAGACATGCAAGTGCAACAGACCCGGATGCTGGCCCAATTGCGCCAGCAAGTGGCCACCCTCGCCCCCTTGAACGCCGCGCAGGCGCAAGCCGACCCACAGGCGCTGGCCCAAGAAGAGCGCCGGCTGGCTTTGCTCAAGGCCTTGGCCGAAATCGAGCAGCGCGTCAACGAACAAAACGAGCGCCCGCGCAAGCGCTACCTCGGCCCCGCCACGCGCGAGGCGGTCTATGCCATTTATTACGACCAGTTGCGCCGCCGCATCGAAGACCACGGCACCGCCAACTTTCCGCAGCTCCAAGGGCGCAAGCTATTTGGCGAGCTGACCATGGCGATCACCGTGAACCACGACGGGCGCGTGCTGGACACCGAAGTGGTGCAAGGTTCGGGCCAGCCGGCCTTGGACAGCCGCGCCGAAGCCATCGTGCACAGTCTCTCGTTTGGCTCCTTCACCAGCGCCATGCGCCGCCAGGCGGACCAGATCGTGGTGGTGTCGCGCTTTCGCTTCAGCCGCGATGAAACCGTGCAAACCCGGGTCGGTAGCCAATGACAACCCGCCCCACTTGGAAGCGCTTTGCGCTGCGCTGGCTGCTGTGGCTGCTGCTGGCGGCGCTGGCGCTGCAGGTGTTTTTTTTGCTGCGCATCGCCACCATGGTGCTGATCGACCCGGTGAGCACCACCTTTCAGCGCTCGGAAGCTTGGCGCCTGGCGCAGCAGGACGGCGAGCTGCGCTGGGCGCAGCAGTGGGTGCCTTACGCGGCCATCTCGCCGCACCTCAAGCGCGCCGTGATCGCCTCTGAGGACGCCGAATTTGCAACCCATTTCGGCGTCGATTGGCAGGCGCTGCAAGCGGCTTGGGATCGCAACCTGCGCCGTCAGGCCGCGGCCGAGGCGCGCGGACGCAACGCGCGCCTGGTGGGTGGCTCGACCATCACGCAGCAGCTGGCCAAAAACCTGCTGCTCTCGGGCGAGCGCACGCTGCTGCGCAAAGGCCAGGAGCTGGTGCTGACCAAAATGCTCGAGCTGCTGCTGAGCAAGGAGCGCATTCTAGAAATCTACCTGAACAGCGTGGAGTGGGGCGAGGGCATCTTTGGGGCCGAAGCGGCGGCGCGGCATTACTTTCGCAAGCCGGCGGCGCGGCTGAGCGCCCACGAAGCAGCGCGGCTGGCGGTGTTGTTGCCCGCCCCCAAGCGCTTCCAGCGCCAGTTTCGCGCCGGCTTCATCGACCAGCGCAGCGCCACCGTGCTGGCGCGCATGGGCGATGTGCAGCTGCCCTGAGCGGCTGCGTGGCACCAAGCCCCCCATGCGCATCCTCGGCATCGACCCCGGCTTGCAGGCCACCGGTTTTGGCGTGCTCGACGCCCACGGCAGCGACTTGCTCTACGTGGCCAGCGGCACCATCCGCACCCAAGGCGGCGCGGGCGCCCTGCTGCCGCAGCGGCTGGGGGTGTTGTTTGCCGGCATCCAAGAGGTGGTGCAGCGCTACCAGCCCACGGCGGCGGTGTGCGAGATCGTGTTTGTCAACGTCAACCCACAGGCCACGCTGCTGCTGGGGCAGGCACGCGGCTGCTGTCTGACGGCGCTGGTGGCCGCCGGCCTGCCGGTGAGCGAATACACCGCCTTGCAGCTCAAAAAAGCCGTGGTCGGCCACGGCAAGGCGGCCAAGCCGCAGGTGCAGGAGATGGTGCGCCGCCTGCTGCAGCTGCCCAGCCTGCCCGGCCCCGACGCCGCCGACGCGCTCGGGCTGTGCATCACGCACGCCCAAGTGGCGCGCACGCAGGCGGCGATCGCGCGCGTGAGCCCGCTGCAGGCGCGAGCGCACGCCAGCTACAAGGGCGGCCGCAGCTACTAAAAAAGCGGTGCGAGCGGCCTGGCCGCGCACCTAGCCGCTCAAGGACCAGTCGAACTGCGACACGAACAGCACACCAAAGAAGACCACGATCGCCAGCATGGTCCACTTGAACAGGGCAAAGCCCCAGCGCCGGTATTTTTGCTGGCCAGTGACGAGGTAGAGCACAAAGCTCAGGGCGCTGGCACCGAGCAGCATAAAGATCAGGATGCGCACGACCATCATGGCGGGTCGGTCCTCACCAGGCCGGTGCCAGTTGCGCAAAGCCGCGCGGCGCGCTGCGCTCGCTCTCGAAGCTCAGCAGCTCGTAGCTGTCGGGTTGCGCCAACAACTCGCGCAGCAGGCGGTTGTTGAGCTCGTGCCCACTGCGGTAGGCGCTGTAGGCGGCCAGCATGGGCTGCCCCACCAGGTACAGGTCGCCCATGGCGTCGAGAATCTTGTGTTTGGCAAACTCGTCGGCGCAGCGCAGCCCGTCGGCGTTGAGCACCTTCACGTCGTCCATGACGATGGCGTTGTCGAGCCCGCCACCGAGCGCCAGCCCCTGCCCGCGCAGCGCCTCGACGTCGCGTGCAAAGCCAAAGGTGCGGGCGCGGGCGATGTCGCGCGCGTAGGGGTCGCGCCCGAGCTCGAACTCGACCTGCTGCGCGCTGGCGTTCACGGCCGGGTGCTCGAACTCGATCTCGAAACAAAGCTTGTAGCCGTGGTAGGGCTCGAGCCGCGCCCATTTGAGGTGCCGCCCTTCACCCTGACGCACCTCGACCGGACGGCGCACACGCAAAAAGCGCCGCGGTGCGGCCTGGGCCACGATGCCCGCGCTTTGCAGCAGATAGACGAACGAAGCCGCCGAGCCGTCGAGGATCGGCACCTCTTCGGCGGTGATGTCCACCATCAGGTTGTCCACCCCCAGGCCACAGCAGGCGCTCATAAGGTGCTCGACCGTGCTCACCCGCACGCCGCCGCTGGCCAGCGTGGAAGCGCGCCGGGTGTCGCAAACCGAGGTCGCGCGCGCCGGGATGGTGACCGGCTCATTGAGGTCGGTGCGCCGAAACACGATGCCGGTGTCGGGTGCGGCCGGGCGCAGCGTGAGTTCGACGCGCTCGCCGCTGTGCAGTCCGACACCCACGGCGCGTGTCAGGGTTTTGAGGGTGCGCTGAAAGATCATTGAGCGCATTGTAGTTTTTTTGCGTGCCCGAGCCGCCCGCAGCAGCGAAAGCCCTTTGTTACAGCCGTAAGCAAACGCAAGCTGCGCTTTTAATCGGCTTGACGGCGCAGAAAAGCCGGGATGTCGTGGTCTTCCATGCCGCCGAGCGAGAGCGCCTCGACGCGCGCGGCGGCCGAGCTGCGGTCGTGCGGTCGCTGCCAAACCTTGGGCACTTCGGCGTTGCCGGCGCGCGTGTGCACCGTGCCGCGCGCCGCGTTGCCAAAGCCGCTGCCGCCCACCGGCGTCGTCAGGGTGGGGATGAAGGGCACGTCGTCGGTGCCGGTGCGCAGGCCGCGGGCGGGCGTCTGCACCACGGTCAGCGGCTGGCGCGCGCCGGCGCGGCTCAGGCCCGTGGCCACCACCGTGACGCGAATGGCGTCGCCCAACGACTCGTCGTAGGCGGTGCCGTAGATCACGTTGGCGTCGCTGGCGGCAAAGGCGCGGATGGTGTTCATGGCCAACTTGGATTCGTTGAGCTTGAGCGAGCCTTTGGCGGCGCTGATCAGCACCAGCACCCCTTTGGCGCCCTTCATGTCCACCCCTTCGAGCAGCGGACAGGCCACGGCCTGCTCGGCGGCGATGCGCGCCCGGTCCGGGCCGCTGACCACGGCCGTGCCCATCATGGCTTTGCCGGGCTCACCCATGACGGTACGCACGTCCTCGAAGTCCACGTTCACCAGCGCTTCGACGTTGATGATCTCGGCGATGCCACCGACGGCGTTTTTGAGCACGTCGTTGGCTTCGGCGAAGGCTTCGTCTTGGGGGATGTCGTCGCCCAGCACCTCTTGCAGCTTGTCGTTGAGCACCACGATCAGCGAATCGACGTGCGCTTCGAGTTCGAGCAGCCCGACTTCGGCGTTTTTGGAGCGCCGATCGCCCTCCCAGTCAAAGGGCTTGGTGACCACGCCGACGGTGAGCACGCCCATCTCTTTGGCAATCTTGGCGATGATCGGCGCCGCGCCGGTGCCGGTGCCACCGCCCATGCCTGCGGTGATGAACAGCATGTGTGCGCCCTCGATGGCCTCGCGGATGGTGGCCTCGGCCTGCTCGGCGGCGGTGCGCCCTTTGTCGGGTTTGCTGCCTGCGCCCAGACCGGTTTGGCCGAGCTGGATCACGCGGTGCGCGGCGGTTTTGCTCAGCGCCTGCGCGTCGGTGTTGGCGCAGATGAACTCCACCCCCTGCACGCGGCAGCGGATCATGTGCTCGACCGCGTTGCTGCCGCCGCCGCCGACGCCGATCACCTTGATCTGGGTGCCACGGTTGAATTCTTCGACTTCGATCATTTCAATGCTCATTGCTTTACTCCTTGCTTGTCCAGAAAAAACGCCCAAAAAATCAGAAATTGCCTACAAACCAGTCTTTGATGCGACCCATGGCATTGCCCATGGAGCCGCTTTTCTGCGCCACCTTGTGCCCGCGCAGCCGCGCCAGCCGCGCCTCTTCGAGCAAACCCATAACGGTGGCGGCGTGCGGCTGCGCCACCATGTCGCTCAAGGCCCCGCGGTAGCTGGGGCTGCCCCGGCGCACCGGCTTGAGGAACACGTCTTCGCCGAGCTCGACCATGCCCGGCATGGCGGCGCTGCCGCCGACGAGCACGATGCCGCTCGAGAGCAGCTCCTCGTGCCCCGATTCGCGGATGACTTGCAGCGCCAGCGCGAAAATCTCTTCCACCCGGGGCTCGATCACGCCGGCCAGCGCCTGGCGGCTGAGCAGGCGCGGGCCGCGGTCGCCCAAGCCCGGCACCTCAACTTGCTGCTCGGGGTCGGCCAGCAGCTGCTTGGCGCAGCCGCTCTCGACCTTGATGTCCTCGGCGTCCTTGGTCGGGGTGCGCAGGGCCATGGCGATGTCGTTGGTGATCAGGTCACCGGCGATCGGGATCACGGCGGTGTGGCGGATGGCGCCGCCGGCAAAGATCGCCACGTCGGTGGTGCCGGCGCCGATGTCGAGCAACGCCACGCCGAGTTCTTTTTCGTCGTTGGTGAGCGCCGACAGGCTGGAGGCGAGCGGATTGAGCAGCAGCTGCTCGACCTCGAGCCCGCAGCGGCGCACGCATTTGAGGATGTTTTCGGCCGCGCTCTGGGCGCCGGTGACGATGTGCACGCGCGACTCGAGCCGGATGCCGCTCATGCCGATCGGCTCTTTGACCTCTTGGCCGTCGATCACGAACTCTTGCGGCTCGACCAGCAGCAGGCGCTGGTCGGTGGAGATGTGGATGGCCTTGGCGGTGTCGAGCACGCGCGCCACGTCGGCGGGTGTGACTTCGCGCTCGCGGATCGCCACCATGCCGCTGGAGTTCAGGCCGCGGATGTGGCTGCCGGTGATGCCGGTATAGACGCGGGCGATGCGGCAGTCGGCCATCAGCTCGGCCTCTTTGAGCGCCTGCTGGATGCTCTGCACGGTGGCGTCGATGTTCACCACCACGCCGCGCTTGAGGCCGTTGCTGGGGGCCACGCCAAAGCCGGCCAGTTTGAGCGCCCCATCGGGCAACACCTCGGCCACCGCGACCATGATCTTGGCGGTGCCGATGTCGAGTCCAACGACGATGTCTTTGTATTCTTTGGGCATAGCGGTCTATTTTTAAGGGGTGGGGGCTGCGGGGCGCACCCGTGGTGTTCCAACGGCGGCATCCTGCACAACCGGCAATTGCAGTTCGGCCAGCGTGCTCACGCCCCGGATGCGCAGGGCGTAGCCGTCGGGGTGGCGCAGATCGGCGCTCTCCAGCGGCCGCCCGCCGTAGTGCTGCAACAGCGCCGGGACGGTCTGGGCGTACTGCTCGACGCGCTGCAGCAGCTCCACGGCGCTGCCGCGCCCGATCTCGATGCGCACGCCATCGTCGAGCACGGCGCGCCAACTGCCGCGCTCGTCGAGCGCCAGTTGCGCGATGCCCCAGCCTTGGCGCGCGAGCACGGGCTGCACGTTGCGGTAGAACTCGAGCACCTGTGGAGCGCGTTCGGCCGGGCCGGACAAGACGCTCCAGCGCAGGCCCTGCGCTTCATCGGGTTCGGCCTCGAACACCTCGCCGTGCTCGTTGAGCAAGCGCGTGCCCCCGGCTTGCCCCCACCATGCCACGGGCTGGTGCTCTTCGATGGTCACGTGCAGGCGGTTGGGCAACTGGCGCTGCACCACGGCGTGGCGCACCCACGGCGCGCCTTGCAGCAGCAGCTGCACCTGCTGCAAATCGATCGTCAGCAAATTGCCTTGCACCCGCCCGGCCAGGTGCGCCTGCAAGGCGGCGGCGCGCTGGTGCTGCACCTGGCCTTGCACCACCACGGTGCTCAGGCTCCAGAGCGGCTGGCGCAGCATCCAGCCGCCCAGCGCCACCAGCGCCAGCACGGCGGCGAGCAGCAACAGGGCGGTCGCGGCGCCGTCCATCAGGCGCACGTCGAGCGGCGGGGCGGGGGGCGGGGTCATGGCTTTACAGCGCAGCGGGCCCTGCTGCGGTCAGGGCTGGAGCGGCGGGCAAGGGGTTGTCGAGGCTGGCGCTGGCCAGCACCTGCAGGCACAAGGCCTCGTAGCTCAGGCCCACGGCGCGCGCCGCCATCGGCACCAGCGAATGCCCGGTCATGCCGGGGCTGGAGTTGAGCTCCAGCAGATACGGGCGGCGCGTGGCGGCGGCTATCATCACATCCACCCGCGACCAGCCGCGGCAGTCGAGGCTCTGGTAGGCCTGCACGGCCAGCTGCTGGATGGCGGCTTCTTCGGCGGCGGGCAGACCCGAGGGCACCAGGTACTGGGTTTCGTCGCTGAAGTATTTGTGCTCGTAGTCGTAGTTGCCGCCGGGCACGACGATGCGGATCAGCGGCAGCGCCTGCACCGCCTCGCCCTGGCCCAACAGAGCCACCGTGACCTCGTCGCCGGCGATGTACTGCTCGCACAGCACCTCGGGGTCGCACTGCGCGGCCAGCGCGTAGGCGGCGGCGCACTCGCTCGGGTGGCTGATCTTGCTCAGGCCGATGGTGGAGCCCTCGCGCGCGGGTTTGACGATCATGGGCGCGCCCAGCGCCGCCAGCGCGGCCTCGGTTTGGGCGGCGCTGCGCACCTGGCGCCAGTTGGGCGTGGGCAAGCCTTCGGCACGCCACAGGCGCTTGCTCATGAGCTTGTCCATGCTCAGACTCGAGGCCAGCACGCCCGGCCCGGTGTAGGGAATGCCCATGAGTTCGAGCGCGCCTTGCACCGTGCCGTCTTCGCCAAAGCGCCCGTGCAGGGCGATGAAGGCGCGCGCAAAGCCGGCGCGCTTGAGCTCGGACAGCTCGTGCCCGGCCAAGTCAAAGGCGTGGGCGTCGACGCCGCTGCGTTGCAAGGCGGTGAGCACGCCTTGGCCCGACATCAGCGAGACTTCGCGCTCGGCCGAAAAGCCGCCCAGCAGCACCGCCACTTTGCCCAGTGCGCGCGGGTCGATGGGGGTGGGGTTCGGGGTCGTCATGCGGGCTCCTGCTGTGGCTTGGGATGGGCGGTGCTGGGGGACGTAGCTTCGGGCGGTGGCTCTAGGGCTGGCTGCTCCGTGGCGTCGGCCAGCGCGCGCACCTGCGCCGCCACCGCGCCGATGGAGCCCGCGCCCATGCACAGCACCACGTCGCCGTCGCGGGCGTTGTCCAAAATGGCTTGCGCCAGCGCCCCGACTTCGGGCACGAACAGCGGCTCGAACTTGCCCGCCACCCGCAGCGCCCGCGCCAGCGCACGGCCGTCGGCAGCGACGATGGGCGCTTCGCCGGCTGCATAGACCTCGGTCAGCAGCACCGCGTCGACCGCGCCCATGACGCGCACAAAGTCCTCGAAGCAGTCGCGCGTGCGGCTGTAGCGATGCGGCTGAAACGCCAGCAGCAGGCGCCGGCCCGGAAAGGCGCCGCGCGCCGCCGCCAGCGTGGCCGCCATTTCCACCGGGTGGTGGCCGTAGTCGTCGATCAGCGTCGCCGTGCCGCCGCCGGGCAGCGGCGCTTCGCCGTAGCGCTGGAAGCGCCGGCCCACGCCTTTGAACTGCGCCAGCGCCTGCAGCAAGGCGGCGTCGGGCAGGTCGAGCTCGGCCGCCAGCGCGATCGCCGCCAGCGCGTTGAGCACGTTGTGCTGCCCCGGCAGGTTCAGCACCACCTCCAGATCGGGCAGCTCGACGCCATTGCGCCGCTGCACCCTGAAGTGCATCTGGGCGCCGACGGCGCGCAGATCGAGGGCGCGCACCTGGGCGTCGGGGCTCAGGCCGTAGCTGGTGATGGGGCGCTGGATCTGGCTCAGCAGAGCGCGCAGGTGCGGGTCGTCGATGCAGACGATGGCCGCGCCGTAAAAGGGCATACGGTGCAGAAAATCGACGAAAGCCTGCTTCAGGCGACCGAAGTCGTGGCCGTAGGTCTCCATGTGGTCGGCGTCGATGTTGGTGACCACCGCCAGCACCGGCAACAGGTTGAGGAACGAGGCGTCGGACTCGTCGGCCTCGACCACGATGTATTCGCCGGCCCCGAGGCGGGCATTGGCGCCGGCGCTGTTTAGGCGTCCGCCGATGACGAAGGTCGGGTCCAGCCCGGCGGCGGCGAGCACGCTCGTGACCAGGCTGGTGGTGGTGGTTTTGCCGTGGGTGCCGGCGATGGCGATGCCTTTTTGCATGCGCATCAGCTCGGCCAGCATGAGTGCGCGCGGCACCACTGGCAGCAGGCGCTCGTGCGCCGCTTGCACCTCGGGGTTGTCGGGCTTGACGGCGGTGGAGGTGACGATGCAGTCGGCGCCGGCAATCTGCTCGGCCGCGTGGCCGATGTGGATGCGCGCGCCCAGGCGCTGCAGGCGCTCGGTGCTGGCGCTGGCGGCCAGGTCGGAGCCCGAGATGGCGTAGCCCTGGTTGAGCAGCACCTCGGCGATGCCGCTCATGCCCGAGCCGCCGATGCCGACAAAGTGGATGTGACGGATGGCGTGTTTCATGGTGTGTGGGATACGTATTGCTGGCAGGCCTGCAGCAGCGCCGCCACGGCGCCGGTGCGCGCTTGGGCGTGGGCGCGCTCGGCGCGCTGTTGCAGTTCGGTGCGGTTCAGGTGTTGCAGGCGCTGCGCGAGGTCTGCGGGCTGCAGTTGCGCTTGTGGCAGCAGCCAGGCGGCGTCGGCATCGACCAGAAAGCGCGCGTTGTGGGTCTGGTGGTCATCGACGGCGTGCGGGAAGGGCACCAGAATCGAGGCCGCGCCCACCGCCGCCAGTTCGGTCACGGTGCTGGCACCGGCGCGCGCCAGCACCAGGTCGGCGGCGGCAAAGGCGCTGGCGGTGTCGTCGATAAAGGGCGTGAGCGTGGCCTGCACACCGGCGCTGGCGTAGGCGGCGCGCAAGGCCTCGATTTGCTTGGCACCGCTCTGGTGCGTGACCTGCGGGCGCAGCTCGGGCGCGATGCGCGCCAGCGCCTGCGGCACGACCTCGTTGAGCGCCTTGGCTCCGAGGCTGCCCCCCACCACCAGCAGTTGCAGCGGCCCGCTGCGCCCAGCAAAGCGCTGCGCCGGGGCCGGCTGCGCGGTGAAGGCGGCGCGCAGCGGGTTGCCGATCCACTCGCCCTTGGGCAAGGCCTTGGGGTAGGCGGTAAAGACGCGGTCGGCCACCTGCGCCAGCACGCGGTTGGCCATGCCGGCGACGGAATTTTGCTCGTGCAGCAGCAAGGGGGCGCCGGCCAGCACGCTCATCATGCCGCCGGGAAAGCTGATGTAGCCGCCCAGCCCCAGCACCACGTCGGGGCGCAAGCGGCGCATCACGCGCCAGCTCTGCCAAAAGGCGCGCTGCAGGCGCAGCGGCAGCAAAGCCAGCGTGAGCGCGCCCTTGCCGCGCACGCCGCCAAACTGCACCGGCTCGAAGGCAAAACCGCGCTCGGGCACCAGCCGCGACTCCATGCTGTCGGGCGCGCCCAGCCAGTGCACGCGCCAGCCCTGGTCGCGCAGCGCTTCGGCCACGGCCAAGCCGGGGAAGATGTGGCCGCCGGTACCGCCGGCCATGATCAGGGCGCAGGGCGCGCGCTTCACAGCCGGCCTCCGTGCATGAGTTTGCGGTTTTCGTGGTCGGCGCGCAGCACGATGGCGATGGCGATCAGGTTCAGCAGAATGGCCGAACCGCCAAAACTCATGAAGGGCAGCGTCAGGCCCTTGGTCGGCAGCGCGCCGAGGTTGACCCCAATGTGGATGAAGGCCTGAAAGCCGATCCACAGCGCGATGCCCTGCACCATCAAGCCGGCAAACACCTGCTCGAGCGCGATCGACTGGCGCCCGATCTGCATCAGGCGCCGCACCAGCCACCAGAACACCGCGATCAGCAGCAGCACCCCGACCAGGCCCAGCTCTTCGCCGATCACCGCCAGCAAAAAATCGGTGTGCGCTTCGGGCAGCCAGTGCAGCTTTTCGATGCTGGCCCCCAGCCCGACGCCAAACCACTCGCCGCGGCCAAGGGCGATCAGCGAGTGCGTGAGCTGGTAGCCTTTGCCCAGCGCGTGCTCGACGCTAAACGGGTCGAGGTAGGCAAAGACGCGCTCGCGCCGCCACGGCGAGCTCATGATCAGCAGCGCAAACACGCACACCAGCAGGCCCGAGACGAGGAAGAACATGCGCGCGCTCACGCCGCCCAGGAACAAAATGCCCATAGCGATCACGGCGATCACCATGAAGGCGCCCATATCGGGCTGCATCAGCAGCAGCACCCCGAGCAAGCCCAGCGCCACGCACATGGGCAGGACGGCGCGGAAAAAGCGCTCTTTGACCTCCATGCGCCGCACCATGTAGCCGGCGGCGTACATGGCGATGGTCAGCTTAGCGAGCTCGGAGGGCTGGAAGTTCATGAGCCCGAGCGGAATCCAGCGCCGCGCGCCATTGACCTCGCGCCCGATGAAGGGGATGAGCACCGCGATCAACAGCACCACCGTAGCCGCCAGCAACCAAGGCGACCATTGCTGCCAGCGCTTCATGGGCACCTGAAAGGCCAACAGTGCCGCCACCGTGGCCACTCCGAGGGCGATCAGGTGACGGATCAGAAAATGCTCGTGCTCGAGGTTGCGAAAGCGCGGGTTGTCGGGCATGGCGATGGTGGACGAATAGACCATCACCAGACCCCAGCACAGCAGCGCCACCACGACCCACAGCAGCACCTGGTCGAAACCGAGCTCGCGCACGGCGGTGTGGTGGCGGCTGCGCGCGTGATCGACGCTGGCCAGCCGCACCGGCAGTTCGCCGGCGGTGTCTGCGCGCCACCAGCCCAGCCAGCCTTGCCAGCCTGCATGGGGGGCGCTGCGCGCTGCGCTGGACGCAGCCGAGGGGTGTCGGCTCATGCGGGTGTACCCCCTTCTTGCTGCAGCTCGCGCACCGTGGCCACGAACACTTGAGCGCGGTGGGCGTAGTCGCGAAACATATCGAGGCTGGCGCAGGCGGGCGAGAGCAGCACCGCATCGCCCGGTCGGGCCTGCGCGGCGCACCAGCGCACGGCTTCGGGCAAGCTGGCGCAGCGCTGCAGCGGCACGCCGCAGTCGGCCAGTTCGGCTTCGATGGTGGCGGCGTCGCGCCCGATCAGCGCCACGGCTCGGGCGTAGCGCGCCACGGCTGCAGCCAGCGGGGCAAAGTGCTGGCCTTTGCCGTCACCGCCCAAAATGAGCACCAGTTTGCGCTCGACCCCGAGGCCGTTGAGGGCTGCCAAGGTGGCGCCGACGTTGGTGCCTTTGCTGTCGTCGATGTATTCGACTTCGGCCACGATGCCCACAGGCTCGACGCGGTGCGGCTCGCCCCGGTAGTCGCGCAGGCCGTGCAGCAGCGGTGCGAGTTCGGCGCCGGCGGCGCTGGCTAGGGCCAAGGCGGCTAGGGCGTTGCTGGCGTTGTGGCGGCCGCGGATGCGCAGCGCGTCAGCGGGCATGAGCAGTTGCAGGCGCGGGGCGGCTTGGGCCGTGGCATCGGCTTTTGCTTGGGCGCTGGTGCGGCGGCGGGGCGCGATGGCGTTTTCGTCGTCGGCCAGCGCGCGCACCAGCCAGGTGAGGCCGTTGACGCTCTGCAGCCCCCAGTCGCCGGGGCGTTGTGGCGCGTCGGTGCCGAAAGTTTGGTAGGGGCGCGGCGGCGGTGCGGGGGTGCGGCGGCCAGCGCTGGCTGGGACGGTGCTGGCGGTGGCGGCGTGGGCTGGGGCTGGGCACCAGCTCATAACGGTGGCGTCGTCGCGGTTGAGCAGCATCAGGGCGCGCTGGCCGTAGATGCGCGCTTTGGCGGCGCCGTAGGCGGCCATGGTGCCGTGCCAGTCGAGGTGGTCTTCGCTCAGGTTGAGCACGGTGGCGGCGCTGGCTTCGAAGCCTTCGACGGCGTCGAGCTGGAAGCTGGAGAGCTCGAGCACCCAGGCCCGGGGCAGCTCGTGCAGGTGTTGCGCTTGCAGGCGCTGGCGCAGCACGTCGAGCAGGTTGGGGCCGATGTTGCCGGCCACGGCCACGTCCCACCCAGCGGCTTGCAGCAGGTGCGCGGTGAGCGCGGTGGTGGTGGTTTTGCCGTTGGTGCCGGTGATGGCCAGGACGTGGGGGCGGTAATTTTGGCTGGCGTTTGTCGGGGCCGGGGTGGTGGCGCGGGTTGGGCAGGGGCGGG
>Ga0209316_100226_pt1 | contig 21176 bp, 21 predicted proteins | sample 3C3metaG_FD_184150 | JGI IMG/M metagenome (GOLD analysis project Ga0209316, IMG submission 184150) | Freshwater bacterial and archeal communities from Indian Creek, Illinois, USA - 3C3 metaG (SPAdes) (version 3) | ecosystem: Environmental > Aquatic > Freshwater > Unclassified | place: USA: Indian... | reverse complement strand
AAATGTTCCTTGAAACTCTTTGCTATGCGAATGCTTTAAGTGGGATACAAATTATCCCGCTTTTATTTTAAAAATTAACTGTCGTTGTCCTTGTCCTGATACATGTCAAATTGAATGACTCATAACAGACTTATAATAACTTCTTCTTGTGAAGACGAGCATTTCAATAGCAAGTACTTAAAGGCGCTGCAGGATCTTCTTATCCCTATAGTATTGATGGACAGAGATGTGAAGTACTCAAATTTCGACGCAGTATTCTTTGATGATATACTAGGAGCGTTTATGGGTGTCGACGCATTGATAAAAGCAGGACACCGTAAAATAGCGGCACTTTGCGGACCTACCGTGATGAGACCCGGACGCGACAGGCTAAGAGGTTACAAAAAAGCTTTTTTCATGAATAATATCCCACTTGACGAAAATTACATATTCTATGGCGAGCACAATATGGAGAGCGGTTATAAAGAGACGAAAGAAATCCTTCAAATGAAAGCTCCCCCCTCTGCAATTTTCGCCACAAACAACATGGTATGCCTTGGCTGCATGAAAGCGCTTTGCGAACTTGGCATCAGAATACCTCAGGATATTGCACTTGTAAGCTTTGATCAGATAGAAACTTTTGACATACTTAATCTTAACATTAGCGTTGTTTACAAAGATACTGAGAAAATGGGCAAAACGGCTATGAACCTTTTGCTGGAAAAACTAACCGACAAAGAAAGCGAGTCACACACGAGAAGAGTTATACTTCCGACAGAAATCAAACTTAAGGGTTCTGAAAAATATATCAGGTAGATTCCGGCGGCTATGCGTCATGCAAATCCAAATATCATGTTAGATTTGGATGCAAAACGTTTTATATACCCGCACACGTTTCAATGTACGTACCTGTATTAGAGACGACGCTTTTACGGAAGGAGGGCAGCGGTCAGGAAAAAAACTGTAAAGTGACCGCAGAACGCCATAGCGGAAACATTTACAGTTTTAAGGTTGTACCACCAAAATTATAACAATTTTAAGGAGGATTCGCAATGAAAACAAAAAAATGGTTTGCGGGATTGCTTATATTCGGCATGCTGGTATCGGTGTTTTTAACAGGTTGCGCTCCTGCGGCTGAACCCCAAAATGAAGATGGCCCGTTTGACGTAGCGGTAATAGTTAAAGCAACCGATTCTGATTTTTGGCAGTCTATGATCATAGGCGCTGAAAACGCAGGCAAGGAGAATCCGGACAAGGTAACAGTAACTACTTACGGACCTCCGTCCGAGGCCGATATAGATGAGCAAGTCTCAATACTTGAAGATGTAATAGCAAAAAAACCTGACGCCATAGTGATAGCATCGACAAGTTCTGAGGCGACTGTTCCGGCTATAGAGAGAGCATATGAACAGGGCATAATAATCATAACTGTTGACAACAGAGTAAAAACCGATAATGTACATTCATTCCTCGCTACCGACAATCTCAGAGGTGGCGGATCGGCCGCCGAACAGTTAGTCGAAAACTTAGAAGCAGCGGGTATGCCTCTTGAAGGCAAGGTCGGAATAATAAGCGCTATGGCCGGTGTACAAGTGCTTATCGACAGAGATGGCGGTTTTACATCAAGACTAGCGGAACTTGCGCCTAATCTTGAATTAATCGAAACTCGCCATGTAGACAACGATATGACAAGAGCAGTAGCTGCTGCCGAAGACATAATAACCGCTAATCCGGATCTTGTGGGCATATTTGCCAATAATAACATGACCGGCAATGGAGTGGCAAGAGTTATTGCTGAAAGAAATCTTCAGGACAGAATAATGCTGGTAGGTTATGATTCGGATCCCGAACAAGTTGCGGCTTTACGCGACGGTGTTGTAAGGGCTCTGATTGTGCAGGATCCTTTCGGTATGGGCTACAGAGGCGTTATGTATGCCTATGACGCGATAAGAGGAACTGATCTTGCCGATTTCATCGATACCGGAGCCGTTGTTGTGACTTCTGCAAATGTTGACGATGAAGACATACAAGGTCTTCTTGACCCGACTTTGAAGAGAATTGAATAATCAACAATCCTTTACATGAACTTTTAATTTGATGAAATACCAGTTTGGAGATTTCTCCAGACTGGTATTTTAAAAAGCGAGGAGTATCTAATGGAACGCAGTGTTATTGTCAGGATGGAACAAATCTCAAAATCCTTCCCGGGCGTCAAGGCATTAGATAGCGTAGACTTTAGTGTTTATCCCGGTGAAGTGCATGCACTTGTCGGTGAAAACGGGGCCGGCAAATCCACCCTTATCAAAATACTTATGGGAGCTTTAACAAAAGACTCGGGAGCAATAATAATAGACGGACAAAAAATTGATATATCGACCCCTAGCCAAGCAAAGCTTTATGGCTTAGGAGCTGTTTATCAGGACGTAATGCTTGCGCAGCATCTTTCTGTCGGCGAAAACTTCTTTTTGGGTAAATTGCCCATTACAGCATACAGAACAATAAATTGGAAAGTTATCTACCAGGAAGCTTCAAAAGTATTGGAGAATCTAAACATTAAAATCGATCCTAAAAAAATAGTCAAAGATCTCACTGCTGCACAGCAGGAAATGGTGGTTATTGCTAAAACACTCCATGAAAACGCAAGGGTTGTAATATTTGATGAGCCAACCGCACTTTTAGCAAATGAAGAAACTGAAGAACTATTTAAACTAATCCAAAAACTTAAGGAAAAAGGCGTGGGTATAGTATATATATCTCACCGGCTTGAAGAGATATTCAAAATTTCGGACAGGGTTACAGTGCTTAAAGATGGTAAGCTTGTAAACACACTTAATACTTCTCAAACAGATGAAAATTCACTTATATCCATGATGGTCGGGCGCAGCGCAAAGGACATGTATTCGATAGGGCATATCGCCAAGACGGCTGAAATTGTGCTGGAAATTAAGAAATTATCAAAAAAGGATGTGTTTGAGAATATATCCTTTAAACTTCACAAAGGAGAAATTCTCGGCATGTTTGGGCTTGTGGGTTCCGGCAGAACTGATATAGTGCGATGCATCTTTGGTGCAGATGCTTTTGACAGTGGAGAAATTTGGGTTAGAGGAGAAAGAGCATTCATCAAATCTCCCCTTGACGCGATCTCAAAAGGCATCGGTCTTTTACCTGAAGATAGAAAAAAACAAGGTTTGTGCCTTAATCTTTCCGTTGAGACAAACATAAATCTGGCGCTATATCCTGAAATCACAACAGCTGGAATAATCCATGCCGCAAAAGAAAGAAAAACGGCTGAGGCATTCAGAGAAAAAATCGCTATAAAAACTCCGTCGGTATCTCAAAAAGTACTGAATTTAAGCGGCGGCAACCAGCAGAAGGTCGTTATGGCAAAGTGGTTAAGCAAAAACAGCAAAATATTTATATTCGACGAACCAACGGCCGGGGTAGACGTAGGCGCAAAGGCTGAAATATACAAACTGTTTGAAAAACTCACCCGCGATGGTAACTCAATTATAATGATTTCATCCTACTTACCAGAAATTATGGGAGTTGCCGACAGAGCGATCGTAATTTCCGAAGGAAAGCAGACTGGTACTCTACTACGAGAAGAATACATCGGAATGACAAATGAAGATGAGGAAAAATTCTTAAAGCTCGCCTCAGGACTGAAGGTTAGCTAAACACCAAAGTATCTTACAGTTTTTTGGGAGGGAAAATCCATGGGCATTCAAATTGTAAAACATGGTCTGCTTAGTAAAATAATCAAATATTGTAAAAATACCAAAATATTTGCAACCGAAGGCACACTTCTTACAATTCTCATATTCCTTGCAACTTTTCTTTCAATAGCATCGCAGTTTTTTTTGACTTTTGAAAACATCACAAACCTTGTCAGGCACACATCTATCGTAGGTGTAGTGGCTATCGGTATGACTTTTGTTATTATATCGGGAGGTATAGATCTATCCGTTGGCTCGGTGCTCGGTTTTAGCGGAATGACAGCCGCAATACTTATGAGAGATGGAAACAACATCTATATAGCTATAATTGCAGGTATCCTGTCGGGCACAGTTATAGGCGTCATAAACGGAGTTATCATACACAAAGGTAAGGTTCCTCCATTTATCGCAACCATGGGTTCAATGATCGTGGTGAGAGGCGTTATAATGTTGATTTCAGGCGCTCGAATGGTAAGCGGTCTGCCGAGAGAATTTACTAACTTTTCTCAGCATGGCTTTCTTGGTGTGCCAAACCTTTTTATCGTATGGTTGTCAATCATGTTTCTTGCAAATTTCTTAGCAAAGCGCAGTCTTTTTGGCAGAAATATACATGCTATAGGTAGTAATGTGGAAGCCTCAAGGCTAAGCGGAATAAAAATACAAAACAATATCATTAAAGTTTATGCGTTCTGTGCTTTTATGGCGTCTGTTGCAGGAATAATGATGACTTCACGTTTAGCCAGCGGAGTTCCTACAGGGGGCGATGGCTTTGAGCTTGATGCTATAGCTGCCGCCGTAATAGGTGGCGCAAGTTTAAGCGGAGCTGAAGGCACAGTACTTGGCACTGTACTCGGAGCATTTATAATGGCTATGCTTCGAAACGGAGGCACTCTTATGGGGATAAATCCATTTTTACTGCAGATAGCAATCGGTTCTATTGTAGTTGCGGCAGTTTTGATAGATAAGCAAAAAAAGAGTAAACGATAATTTTAAATTAAATCGAAACGGGGTAATTATACGACATGAAAAAGCGCAGAGCTATTCTTTCCGGCTTAGATTTGTCCGTGTTGGGGTTTGGGTGTTGGAGTGTTTCGGGTCCTAAGGTATGGAACACAAGTACTGATGAAAAGTCATTTGAAGCGATACATAAAGCCTTGGATCTAGGCATCAATTTCTTTGATGTAGCACCAGTTTACGGATTTGGTCATGCTGAAGCGATTCTTGGCCAAGCTCTCGGACAAATGCGCAAAGATGTTTTCATAGCAACAAAATGCGGTCTTTTGTGGGATGATGAAGGTAATATAAGAAATTGTCTTAAGCCTCAAAGTATATACAGTGAAATTGATAAAAGTCTTAAGAGGCTCAATACTGATTATGTTGACCTGTACCAAATGCATTGGCCGGATACTGATACTCCGATAGAGGACTCTATGGAGGCTTTGTTAAAAATTCAGGAAAGCGGCAAAATAAGGAATATAGGAGTGTCCAATTTCTCTGTCCCGAGGACTAAAAGAGCGATGGCATGCTCACCTATCGTATCACACCAGGGCCTTTACAACATGCTCCAAAGAAACGCCGATGACTATCATGGTATTTCTCTCGAATACAAAACGGAAGAAGAAATACTACCGTTTTGCAAAACAACGCAACAGGCGTTTTTTGCATATAGCCCGCTTTGCCAGGGATTATTATCGGAAAGATCAAAAAACGGATTGAAATTTGATGAAAAGGACATAAGATCGAATAACCCTGAATTAAGAGGCGAAAAACTAAATGAAAACATGAAGAAAATCGAACTCTTAAGAGCTTTAAGCCATAAATTAGGCAAACCCTTAAACCATCTTGCCATAAACTGGCTACTATCCAAAAACGAGGTCACTTGTGTTCTTTTAGGCACAAGCAACCTAAAAGATTTGGAGGATAATGCGGCTGCTCTTAAATGGCAGCTTGATGATGCCACGATAACTGAAATAAATGCAATATTATAAAAAACATCAGGAAAAAGCATTGGGCACGGAGCCTATTGCTTTTTCGAGGGCTTGAATATTTAAGGATATGAGATCATGGCGGTGAGCGGGTAAAACTTTCGACAGCGCTTCCTTAGCGCTATCCATGCTTACCACTTGAGTTGCGGCTATCAATACCCCTAAAGCCACCATATTAGCCACCTTTATATTCCCTAAATCCGCTGCTATTTCGCTTGCGCAAACTGCATATTTTACGGTATTATTTCTTTTTGCTTCGAATTTAATAAGTGAGTTGTTGTAAATAAAGATACCACCTTCCTTAACAACCGGCTCAAATCTCATAAAAGAAGGGATGTTCATGGCGATAATCGCCTGAGGTCGGGACACTACAGGCGATCCTATCGGCTCATCCGATAAAACCACTGTGCAATTGGCTGTACCTCCGCGCATTTCCGGTCCGTAGGAAGGCATCCATGTAACATTCTTTCCCTCAAGCATCGCAGAATAAGCCAAAATCTGACCCATAAGCATTATGCCTTGCCCACCATGCCCTGCCATAATCACATCAAATGTCATATGCCTTCACCCTTCCCTGTGTCCTTATAAACGCCAAGCGGATAATACGGAATCATCTGATTTCGAACTTTTCCCATCGCCTCTGCAGGTGTCACGCCCCAATTCGTAGGACAGGTTGATAAAACTTCCACAAGTGTAAATCCTTTCCCGGCAAGCTGATACTCAAATGCCTTTTTGATCGCTCTGCGTGCCTTTATAATATTTGGCACATCGTGTACCGATACGCGCTCTATAAAGGCAACTCCGTCCAATGTTGCAAGCATTTCTGAAATGCGTATCGGATGACCCTGCTTTTGTAAATCCCTACCCGACTGCGATGTGCTCGTCCTATCTCCCGCCAAAGTGGTCGGAGCCATCTGGCCGCCCGTCATGCCATAGATTCCGTTATTCACAAAAACATTGGTAAAATTCTCACCGCGAGCCGCTGCGTGCACAATCTCGGCAAGACCGATCGACGCAAGATCCCCGTCTCCTTGATAGGTGAAAACAACCGTATCGGGGCAAACGCGCTTTATCCCTGTCGCAACCGCGGGCGCACGTCCATGAGCCGCCTCCTGCATATCGCATTCATAGTAATTATATGCTAAAACAGCACAGCCTACGGGAGCTATACCTACAGTGATATCCAAAATCTCAAGCTCATCTATCACTTCCGCAACCAATCTCTGAATTATGCCATGGGTACAGCCCGGACAGTAATGAGTGGGAACATCAGTGAGCGCTTCTGGTCTTCTAAATACTTTTGTCATCGTTTTAACCGCCATTTTATATCCCTTTCCGAACGTTAGTATATTGATTAAGTCACATTAGCTTTACCACCCGTTGATTATTTCCGCCACCTTCTTAGCTATCTCCTCGGGCGTAGGCACCATACCGCCCATTCGTCCGTAGAAATGCACTGGTTTTCGCCCTTCCACACAAAGGCGTAAATCTTCAACCATTTGCCCTGCGCTCATTTCAACGGCTAAAAAGCCTTTCGCCTTGCTAATCAGGCTCTCAAGCAAATCAGAAGGAAATGGCCAAAGCGATATAAGTCTAAATAATCCCACCTTTAAACCTTTATGCCGCAAGTCCGCAATTGCCGTTTTTGCTATCCTAGCTGTCGATCCGTAAGCTACGATCACGAGATCCGCATCTTCACAATCAATAATCTCAGCTCTTTGCTCACTTGCTGATATATCTTTATACTTTTTCTGAAGCTTTAGGTTATGTTGTTCAAATATCGGCGGATCTAAGAATAACGAATTTATTATATTTTTTTTGCCGCCGTGGTTTTTGCGCCCATTTGTTATCCAATCCTTGCACGGAAGATCTCGCGGCTTGATTTCCCGAAATTCTACCGGCTCCATCATCTGCCCCAGTATCCCGTCTCCTAAAATCATAACAGGGTTACGATAGATGTCCGCTATATCAAAGGCTTCAATCACCAAATCATAAGCTTCCTGGACACTTGCCGGCGCAAGCACAACCAGCCTGTAATCTCCGTGCCCGCCTCCCTTTACAGCCTGAAAATAGTCGCTTTGCGACGGTTGTATCCCTCCTAATCCGGGACCGCAGCGCATAATGTTGACTATGACTGCGGGAAGCTCAGCTGCTGCCAGAAAAGATATGCCTTCCTGCTTTAAGCTGATTCCGGGGCCCGATGAAGAAGTCATTACCCTACCGCCAGCACCCGCAGCGCCATAAACCATATTTATTGCGGCTACTTCGCTTTCCGCCTGAACAAAAGAGCCTCCTACCTGCGGCATTCGCCAAGATAAATATTCGGGAATCTCATTTTGCGGGGTTATGGGATAACCGAAAAAATACCTGCATCCGGCTCTAATCGCCGCCTCGGCTATTACCTCGTTACCCTTCATGAGGATGCGTTCACCCATTCTTATTCCTGCCTTTCAATTTCTATTGCCATATCGGGGCAAATACGCGCGCATCTAAAGCATCCTGTACATTTTTTACTGTCGCTTAAAGCCGCAACACGAGAGCCGCTTGCGTTTAATGTATCTGACATTATGACTATATTGACCGGACAAACTGTAGTGCATAACTCGCAGCCCTTACATCTGTCCGATGAGAATGTAACTATTATCATATGGTGATCTCCTAAAAAGTAAAATTAATTCTACTCATATACAAGCGCCTGTTCCTCCCCATTGAGCACCCTTAAAACTCCTTCGCACATAGCCTGCATCTCGTCTTCACCTGGTATAACCGCAACATTTGCGATAAATTTAACTGCGTTTATTATCCACGGTACAAAGTACTTACCTTCTGAGGCAAGGCCTCCCGTCAGTATAACAGCGTCCACTTCGCCTTCTAAAACTGCCGCCATAGCGCCTATTTCTTTTGCCACCTGATAAGCCATCGCTTTGAAAACAAGAATCGCTTGCTGATCATTTTGCTCAATGCGCTTTACAACCTCATAGCCGTCATTTGTGCTAAGATAGGCAACTAACCCGCCCTGTCCCGTAATCATTTTCCTGATTTCGCTTTCAGTGAAACGCCCGCTAAAACATAATCGCACCAGATCGCCAACCGGCAGTCCTCCGCTTCGTTCCGGAGAAAACGGACCGTCGCCGTCTAAGGCATTATTCACATCGACTACATTACCCTTTTTGTGCGCCCCGACAGATATGCCGCCGCCTAAATGCGCAACTATAAGGTTTAATTTGTCATAAGCGATGTTTTTTGCCTTTGCGTATCTTTTGGCTACAGCTTTCTGATTCAGCGCATGAAAAAAACTGTGTCTTTCAATTGTCGGAAGACCGGAAAATCGTGCCTCAGGATGCATTTCGTCCGCAACAACAGGATCGACTATAAATGCCGGTAAATTTTCCTTTGATGCTATATCAAAAGCCAAAATACCGCCTAAATTCGAGGCATGCTCTCCATATTCCCCATTTTTTAAATCATTAATCATCTTATAATTAACTACATATGTGCCGCAGGGTATAGGTTTTAGAAGTCCTCCTATTGAGACTACAGCTGAAAACTTTGACACAGGAAACCTTATTTTATCAAGGAAATCTGTGATTACGCCCAATCTTAAAGGATATTGTTCAGCTATCCGGCTATATTTCTTTAGATCTGAAGCTGTGTGTTTTAGTTTTTCATCAAAACGCAACTTATTATTTTCAAAAACAGCCACTTTAGTCGAAGTTGAACCGGGATTTAAGCATAAAATGAATTTGTCTGTCATATTGCCTACTTTCACGCGACAATGCTCGCGCAGGCTATCGATAATAATTTTGATTCGGAAGAATCCGATCGTGAAGTCAAAATAATTGGCGCTGTGGCACCTGCTATAAGGCCTGCCACTTTGGCATTAGCTAGATACACCAAAGCTTTGTAAAGCGCATTGCCTGTCTCAATGCTTGGCACTATGAGCACATCAACATCGCCCGTAACTTGCGACTCAACATTTTTGTGCTTTGCCGCTCTTGCGCTTATAGCGCAGTCAAAAGCTAACGGTCCATGAATTACGCAGTCGGTAATTTCCCCTCGCAAATACATCTGCTGCAGCTCAAAAGCGTCAACAGTTGAAGGCATTTTAGGATTTACCAGCTCAAGTGCAGTTACAATCGCTACTTTAGGCGTTTTGACTCCTAAAGCCTTAGCAACATCTACCGCATTTTGTGTAATCATAGCTTTCTGCTTTAGATCGGGAGCTATATTCTGAGCGCCGTCGCTTAAAAAAATCAGCTTATGGTACGTCGGAACTTCAAGTATCGCTATGTGGCTTAAAAGCTTGCCGGTTCGAAGTCCATGATCCTTATCTAGCACAGCGCGTAAAACATCCGCCGTTGCAATCTTCCCCTTCATGAGCATTTGTGCCTTTTTCTCCCTGACTAGCATTACAGCCTTTTTTGCTGCTTCGATTTTATTCAGCTCATGGATTATTTCCACTTTGTTTAGTTCAAAACCAATATCTATAGCATGTTTTTTTATTTTTTCTAAGTCGCCTATCAAGATAGCATCTGCAATGCCACGTGTTTGTGCATCTTTGATAGCTGACAAAACGTCAGTGTCGTCAGCGGCTGCAACGGCGATGGTGCGCTTATGCCCTCTTTTTGCGATCTCAAGAATTTCATTAAAAGTTACCGGCATACGTTTTTACTCTCCTCTAACACTATAACTTATCGCAGACCTTCCATAAGAGCCTCAATTATCTGCGGATAACGCCAATCTAACTTATGCCTGTCAAGCAATCCAAACCTCTCACCCTTGCCCTCAAAACACCCATTATCCCACCATATGCATGGAATTCCCATTTGTTTGGCTTTTGATACATAGTAGATAGCCCATTGTACTCTTGACTCGGTATTTTCCTTGTCTCTCGCTCCAAACTCACCTAATATTACGGGGAATCCTTTTGATACAAATATTTCGTTTAAATTTTTCATCAAATCATCAATCGGGTGAGTGTCCTTTGGGTTAAGCTTGCTCCATTCAGATTTTTTGCCGGCTTGTAAAGCAAACTCGTAAGGTGTGTAAGCATGAACGGAAACCATCACTTTATCATCCGCATTTTCGGGCATAATAAAGCCTTTAAGTGCGATTGTTTCTGTTGATGCGGCGTATGTAGGTATAAGCAAATGCCTGAGTTTATTGTTGCCGCGTCCATTTCGTATTGTTTCGATAAATACCTCATTAAGCTTGTTTAAAACGTCCCAGCCCTCGCTGTTTCCGCCGTTCCATTCAAAAGGAGTGCCTACCATTCTAGGTTCGTTCATCCCATCAAATATCAAGCGCTCGTCATAATCCGCGAATCTTTCAGCAATCTGTCCCCATACCTTTGAAAGGCGATGTTTTGCGTTGTCAAAATTGTCATAAGTGGGTGTGTGCCAGCTTTCGTGATGAAGATCCATAATAGTGAACATATCGTTACTAATCGAGAAATCCACTATTTCTTGTACTCTTTTCATCCAAGCAGCGTCTATGGTATAATCGGGCGCATCACTCATATGTTTATCCCAAGTTACCGGAATCCTAGTTGTATTAAATCCGGCGTCCTTAACCATATCAAGCATTGATTTACTTGTTTGAGGATTGCCCCAGGAAGTTTCACAAGTTAGACCTTTTTTACCGGTTGCGTCAAGAGTATCGCCAAGATTCCACCCTATCTTCATTTCCTTTACCAGCTCTAAAGAAGTTATATCGCGCATAATTCCCCTCCGTTCGTTATTGTGCCGAAATTCCCTTTATAAAAATTTCCTTCACAAGAAAATAAGCCCGTTGCTACACAAACACACGTTTATCATAAAACAGGTTTTAATATATTGACACCCAGATCAATCGTCCTTTGCTCGCCTAAAAAATTAAATATTACTTTCGCTCTACCTTTACGAGTGTCTATTGACTGAATGTATCCTTCCATAGACAGAAGCGGACCTTCTATAACCTGAATGGCGGTTCCTTTTACAAGTACTGTCGAAAATCCAATCAAATCATCATTCATAATTAGCTTGTTTATCACTTCTACTTCGCTGCGGGCTATTTCCGCAAGTTCATGCCCATTGCGCAATATGCGAACCAATCCTGTTATGTCTCGAAATTGCCGTGACCAGTCGACAATTTCATCTGAATTTATTAATATGTAACCCGGAAAAAGCGTCTTTTGAACATCAATCCAAGCCCCGTTCTTTCGTTCTCTCAATTTGCGTTTAGGAACGATGAGCCTATAATCATTAATATTATCGTAGTTCAATCGAAAATCAATGTGCTTTTTAATGTAATCCTCGCGCCCTGTATGTACAAATAGGGCATGCCAGTTTTCATATGTCATAAAATCACCTCACCAGCTACCAACCACCGGGACAGACCAACCACCGGGACGTTTTGTTTGGCAGGTCAATTTGGTATTCTTATTGTTATTATTCCATTCTAAGATCTCATCAGAATCATTCAAACGCATCAGCTATCAAGCAGCAGAACATTTTTTATCATGTATTAAGTATTATACTTCTGCCGACACCTAAAACCCTTTCAAGTTGACGTGAACTTGCTCCTGTTTCCTCTTTTATTCTTTTGATAAAATCATTTCTTTCGATATTTTCCATTTTCTTTAATTTTTCTGGTTCCACTATGTCTTTAACCGTTTGATACAAATCGTCATCTGACAATCTTGTTTTTTCTGTGTATTCCAAACATTGCTCATTACCCTCATGAGTATGAAAATTAATAAATTCTTTTAAGCTTCCAAAACATCCCATCACATCATCAAAATCAATAAACGTGCTTCTGCGTATCAGATAATCTTTATAACTGCTCCATTGATAATCGGAAATTCGATTTACCATTTTAGCCTTCACTGGATTTTGGTGGATATAGCGAACTACTGCAAGAAAATAGGCATCATTATCTACAGGTTCACTTAAAAATCTGTTTTGAAACAAATGTCCGGCTCTTGTATGTTTTTTGTTATGATACTGCGCATATCCCACATTTATCCTTCTGATGCTGTCGCCTATCTCCTCATTTCCTTCTTTTATGAGCAGATGAACATGATTAACCATCAAACAATATGCAAGAAGCGAAAAATTGCTCTTCTCTTTGGCATGTTCAACATGATGTAGAAAAGCGACATTATCGCTCTCACAGAGGAAAATTCCTCTTTTGTCGATTCCCCGCATCATAACATGATAAATACCTGTTTTGCTTTTCTCTCTTGGACCTCTTGGCATTTGCATCACCTTTTTCAATTATACAACAAAATTATACATATGACAAACAAAACGTCCCACTGGTTGCTAGCTATTATCTCAGAATTTCACGCGTGCTGTCAAATATTCTCAAAACCTGCCAAACAAAACGTCCCGGTGGTTGGTCTGTCCCCGTGGTTGGTTTCAGACTCTTACTCTAAACCATTCATAAGCCAACTTTTTAAAATCCTCCTGATTATTAACAGGGATTACTTTTACTCCTTCCGGTGAGAAAATCCTGACCTCATTCCCAAACATCGTCACCCTGCCATTTGGCGTCAAAATCGCCGCCATCGGCTCCTTATTGAATATGCTCTCCTTCGCATACTGACACCAGTAATTCGTCGCGATGAAGTCAACAAGATATGCCGGTTCATTTGTAAAGGAAATATAGTTCGACCATCCTCCGTTTCGATACTCCTGTATAATGTTACCCAATACAGGATCAAAGTTAAGCCTGTATATTTCATTGTTCTGTTTCTGCTCAATGCAGGAATCTAACACAAGCGGCCAGCGCGGCACTACGCCGCCCACGCCCACATCAGTAAAATAGCGCTTATCTTGTACATTCACCACAAGCACCCTGTGCCGCGGCATCGGCAACGGCGGTTCATCCCGAAGATAACGGGAAAAGTGTTCTGTTACACAGTAGCCAAGTTCCTTAAGCAACGCCCCAAACAGGCCATTGAGCTCAAAACAATAGCCTCCGCAATGCTCCAGCACAATCTTGCGATAGATATCAGGCAACTCCAAAGAAATCGGCTTACCTGCGAGGATGTCGAAGTTTTCATATGGTACAGCGATATAATGAGCTTCCTGCAAGGCGAACAGAGCCTCCACACTGCAATCCGGCGGACCTGTATAGCTAATTCTGTCCAAATATTTTAGAACATCTATCTTGAATTCCATTTGCTCTACCTACCTTTTAACGCATTAAACCTGTCAAGCAAAACGTCCCACTGGTTGCTACCTATTATCTCAGAATTTCCCGAGCGCTGTCAAATATTCTCTAAACCTGCCAAACAAAACGTCCCGGTGGTTGGTCTGTCCCTGTGGTTGGTACTTGACAAGCAACATGATGTATCGTATTATTTAGATATATTGATAGTTTAATGTTTAACGAAAGGGAGGATAAATCATGCCGTTAAAAATTTGCATAATAGGAGGCGTAGCCGGAGGTGCGACAGCTGCGGCAAGACTTCGGAGGCTTGACGAAGAAGCTGAGATAATAATGTTTGAACGGGGCGAACACGTATCGTTTGCAAACTGCGGGCTGCCTTATTACATCGGCGGCGTTATTACCGAAAAAGACGATTTGTTGGTGCAAACGCCGGAAAAAATGCGGGATAGGTTTAATATCGACGTCAGGACGAGATCGGAAGTTAGCAGAATTTACCCCGATAGAAAGCTTATTGAAGTGCGATGCTTAGCCGACGGTAAAACATACACCGAAACCTATGATAAGCTTTTGCTTTCACCCGGAGCCGAACCGATAAAGCCTAACATTCCGGGTATAGATTCCGACAGGATTTTTACATTGCGAAACATCCCTGACACCTATAGGATAAAGGACTTCACAGACGAAAAAAAACCTAAAAGAGCGGTTGTGGTCGGCGCAGGGTTTATAGGCCTTGAAGTGGCGGAAAACCTTTATCTGCGAGGTATCAAAACTACTCTCGTAGAATTGGCCGATCACGTTATAGGCCCACTTGACTACGATATGGCGGCGATAGTGCATCAGCACATGAAATCCATAGGGATCGAATTTTATCTAAAAGACGCCGTAAAATCATTTTCTCCCGCCGAAACGAACATTGAAGTCCATCTTACAAGCGGCAAGACAATTAAAGCCGATATGGCAGTCGTAGCGATAGGCGTCAAACCTGAGGTCAAACTGGCAATCGAGGCCGGACTAAAACTCGGCGCAACAGGCGGGATCTTGACGGATAGATTTATGTGCACATCGGATCCATACATTTACGCAGTGGGAGATGCCGTTGAAGTAATAGATTATATAAGCGGCAAGCCCGCCTTGATACCTCTTGCCGGTCCCGCCAACAAACAGGCGAGAATTGCAGCGGGTAACATGCTTGGCATAAACGAGGAATACGAAGGAACGCAGGGAACTTCCATAGTAAAAGTTTTTGACATGACTGTTGCAATAACAGGTAATAACGAAAAATCGCTTACAAAAAATGGGATTGAATTCGAAAAATCTTTTACCCATTCTCCTTCACACGCCGGATACTATCCCGGAGCCGCCTCAATGTCTATAAAACTTCTTTTTTCAAAACCTGACGGAAAAGTGCTGGGCGCGCAAATCGCAGGATTTGAAGGCGTTGATAAAAGAATTGATATTATTGCGACCGCAATAAGGGCGAACATGACCGTTCACGATCTTGAAAAGCTTGAACTTGCATACGCTCCCCCCTACTCCTCAGCCAAAGACCCTGTTAATATCGCAGGCTTTACAGCCTCAAATATTTTGAAGGGACACAATAAGGTGTTTCACTGGAACCGGATCCCTTCTCTTGATCCGCAAAATTCTCTGCTAATCGATGTGCGAACCAGAGAAGAATACGATTTAGGGACTATCGGTGCTGCAATAAATATACCTTTAGACGAATTACGCGGAAGACTTAGCGAAATTCCAAAAGACAAAAATATATACGTATTTTGTCAGGTCGGATTGAGAGCGTATGTGGCTTTAAGGATTTTATCACACAAAGGATATAAAAATGTCGCCAATTTGAGCGGCGGATATAAGACATATGAGTTGGCTGTACAGGAACAATCAAACATTGACCTTTACGAGTACGATTTGATTTTAAAAGACGATGAGATAAGATCAGCCAAATCACAAAGTGATAGTATCAATACCGAAAGTGTGGTCTGCGTTGACGCCTGCGGCCTTCAGTGCCCCGAGCCAATTATCAGAACCTACAAAGCGATAAATTCCCTAAATTACGGTCAGACCCTGACGGTAAAATCGACCGACCCCGCATTTGACAAAGATATAAGGGTATGGTGTGAAAAAACGGGCAACAAGTTGCTTGAAATAAAGTTTGATCAAGGTATATACAGTGCGATTATAAGAAAAGAAAGGCAGGATAAGACTGTGTCTGCAATAAAAGCTAACGATTCCAAGACAATGGTCATTTTCAGCAACGACCTTGACAAAGCGATAGCATCATTTATAATAGCCAACGGAGCTGCCGCAATGGGAAGAAAAGTCACAATGTTTTTCACCTTCTGGGGATTGAATATATTGAGAAAACCTGGTAATGCTAAGGTAAAAAAAGACCTCTTCGGCACAATGTTTGGGTTCATGATGCCAAAAGGTTCTCGCAAGCTTTCGTTATCAAAAATGAATATGGGCGGTATGGGCGCTGCGATGATAAGATTTATAATGAAAAAGAAAAATGTAGCTTCTTTGGAGGATCTGATAGCTCAAGCTCAATCAAGCGGTATAGAGCTTATCGCATGCAATATGTCTATGGATATTATGGGAATCAAAAAAGAAGAACTGATAGAAGGAGTGCAGATAGGCGGAGTGGCGTCATTTCTAGGTTCAGCCGAGGAGTCCGACATGACCCTGTTTATATGAAAAATATTATGGATATGAAAATTTATGAGTTGAAGGCAGAAAAACTAAAAGCGATGGCACATCCTTACCGTTTGTGTATTCTCAAAGGTTTGGCGGAAAACAAGTGTAATGTGAGCAAAATTCAAGACTGCCTGGGACTGCCGCAGTCTACAATCTCACAGCATCTTTCGAAATTAAGAGCCGCCGGACTGATTAAGGGCGAAAGAAACGGGCAAGAAATCTGTTACAAAGTGGTAGACGAAGAAGCCCTCCGCATAATAAAAGCAATGAGGACGGAGCCTGTTGCTTTTGTCACATGATGTTTTCGAATTTTCCGGTTTCTTTTGAAAAGATCGTGACTTTCTTTTCTGCGTCATCCAATTTGTCGCGGCAATGAACTAACAGCGTCATACCTTCCTGATAAAGCGCAAGCGCTTCTTCTAACGGACAGTCGCTTCGTTCAAGACATGCGATCACATCTTCAAGCCTTTTTAGCGCCTGCTCAAAAGTAAGCGCCAATTTCTTCGGGTGTGTAAGCATCATTTATCCCCCTCCGTTTACGTTTTTACAACTCTCGCTCCCACAATTCCCTGATGGAGCCGTATATTCAGAAAATCAGCATCATTTAGGCTATCCGCGTTTCTTACCACAGTACCGGCTTCATCAAGACAGATAGCGAATCCTCTTGCTAAAACCGCTTCGGGACTTAAAGCTTCCAATTTACCATCCAAATAGTTTAATCTTGCGGCGCAGCCCTGTAAAACATATGCCAATCTGTCTTTAAGTCGAGTGTCAATGCTATCTAATACCTGACGGTATTGATCAATACGCACATTAGGTCTGGTGATCTCCCTTGCGTTAGCCAAACTTTCCAGATAACGACGGTTATTATCAATCTTTGCCCGCATCATCATAAACATCCGCTTCTCTGCCACATGCAAAAACTGGAGCAGCTCGTGTTTGTCCGGCACGACTTGCTCCGCCGCCGCAGTAGGAGTAGCCGCTCTAACATCGGCCACGAAATCTGAGATTGTAAAGTCGGTTTCGTGTCCCACCGCAGATACTACCGGAATGCGTGAATTATATATGGCTTGCGCAACCGCCTCTTCATTGAAAGCCCATAGCTCCTCAATTGAGCCTCCGCCTCTCCCGATTATCAATACGTCCACATCGGAAAATGTATTAAAAAAATTGATTGCTTCCGCAATTTGTGCCGCAGCTTCGGTTCCCTGGACGAGTACGGGTACTATCCTTACTTCCGATTGAGGAAACCGGCGCGACAAAGTGGCGAGGATATCCCTTAAGGCTGCACCGGTAGGAGATGTAACAACACCGATGCATTGAGGAAAACGCGGCAACTTAACCTTTGCTCCTTGCGCAAACAGCCCCTGCGCCTCCAAGCGCTTCTTCAACATCTCAAATGCGGCAAAAAGGCTTCCCACGCCATCCGGTATCATTGATTCCACATACATCTGATATTGTCCATCCCGCTCAAATACGGATAATCGTCCGCCGGCCACTACCTTAAATCCATCGGCCGGACGAAACGCAAGACGTTCGTTAGCGCTTTTGAACATAACGCAACGCAAAGAAGCGGATGCATCCTTCAGCGTAAAATACATATGGCCGGAAGTATGATATTTGAAATTCGAAATTTCACCGCTAACACGCAGTTTGTTTAACATAGCATCAGCAGCAAACAAATCTTTAATATAAGCTGTTAATTGTCCGACTGTAAGTACACTCATAACACCAAAAAAGCAATGAAAGCAATGGGGACGGAGCCTATTGCTTTAAAGCCCCTGTCAAAATCCAACAACACTGCATCGTAATAACCAGACGGATAAATCTCGCACTCTTGTCTGGGCACCGCTCTCAACTCCTCACCTGCATATTACTTCTCCGGCATTAATGTCTAAGTATACCATATTCAGAAGTAATGCAACAGACACTTGTGATTAATCTGTGATAATGTCACCTTGCTAATTATTTTGATAAAATGTCACTTATGAGAGGAAAGATATTGATGTCACAGGAGCAGATCAAACGCTATATGGTAATTCATAAAAGTCAGGAGGGTCAGATTTCGGTAAAAGATGCGGCAACGGCCTTAAACTTGAGCGAACGCCAAGTAATTCGATTGAGAAAAGGAGTGAGTATTAACGGTGCGCAAGCACTGATACACAAAAACCAAGGCCGTCCACCCGCCCATAAAACTACAGAGGAGTTAAGAAAAGCAATAATTAGCCATAAATCATCAGATAATTACAAAGATTCAAATTTCAAGCACTTTCAAGAGTTACTAGCGAAACATGAGAAAATTGAAGTAAGCTATTCTTTAATACACAGACTTTTAACAGAGGCTGGCATCCCAAGCCCTAAGAAACGAAGACGGTTTAAACCTCATCGGAGGCGTAACAGAAAATCCCAAGAAGGACTTTTAATACAAATTGATGCTACTCCATTCGAGTGGTTTGGAGATGACCAAGCTTATGCCCTACATGGTGCAATAGATGATGCTACAGGAAAAATCGTCGGTCTTTACATTACAAAGCACGAGTGTTTACAAGGATATTTCGAGATAATCCGACAGATGCTCATAAATCAAGGTATCCCTGTAAGTATCTACTCCGATAGGCATAGCATCTTTTTATCCACCAAGAAAGGTAAACTTACGATTGAGGAAGAGCTGGCTGGGAAGGTATGCAATGACACCCAGTTCGGGAGAGCAATGAAGGAACTCGGAATAACTATGATATATGCCCGCTCTGCCCCAGCTAAAGGTCGGGTTGAGCGGCTCTGGGGAACACTACAATCCAGATTGCCGGTGGAATTTCAGATCGCTGGTGTAAAGAATATTGACGAAGCAAATAAATTTCTAAAAGGTTACATCAACGAATTCAACCAGCTTTTTGCTGTAGAGCCTCAAAATACAGAATCAGCATTTCGACCGCTTAGCGCTATTGATATTAATTCCATTTTGTGTGTCAAACAAAAAAGGAAGGTCGATGCTGGTGGCGTATTTTCCTTTTACGGTAAGTGCTTCAAGGTAACTACCGAAGAGAACTTACCACCAATTCCGACCCATTCTCAAATAACCATATTCGTTAGTAGTATAACTGGTGTGGGTGTTGAATACAATGGGAAGATCTATGGAACTGTCCCATTTATCAAGCCCAAAAAGGCTAGCCCAATTATTCAAAAACAGCGCAAGTCGACAGCGCATACACCACCGGACACTCATTACTACAAATATGGTCAGCACCTTTTCCCGAAACTTACCTTTGAAGAAAGCGATAGGGAAATACTCGAAATGCTGCAGGATATCTTTCTCGGCAAACAAAAAAAGATGGCTTGATACTGTCGGGTTAAACTCAGCAAATGAACTGTCAAGGCACCGTGGAATAAATGGCAAGATTCCGCTTGCGGAAGCTTGCCTTTTATGCCGCGAAAGGCCTTGACAGGACGTTCCTATATCCTTTTAAAAGAAGGTCAGGTAATCCTGACCTTCTGCCTTCCGGCGAGGATGGGGGGGTAAGGAGGGGCAAAGCCCCTCCTTTACTATTCATAACAGGACATAATCACGAGATAATTAAGTGCTCTTTCGATACTATTTAGGTGACATTTTCAAAAAGTATTGACATGCATATGCAAAAAAAGCAATGGGGACGGAGCCTTTTGCTTTTCTAAAGACCCCAAGCTGCGTAAGGATCTCTTCTGCTTTTTCTATCAAAGAAAGAAGCAATGGCATAGCTTCAACTGTCATTTTTGGGTGCGATACTCGATAATCGCTTGGTCACACTCTAGACTTGGGATTAGCTTGTCATAGTTCTCTTGTCACACACCATTCTCATCCGAGAATTCTAGCTTTTAGTTCATAAATTGCCGGATCGTAATCCCCTGTTGTGTCTATGTTGATTGAAGGAATATTCAGACACGGTTCATCATATGGGCTTACTTCTAATTTTACACCATTCCTTGCGATGTCAATACCTTTGTCCCCATGAAAATATTCTCGCATAGGATTAGCTAAACCGCGTTTTACGAACCGCTCAAGGGCAATCCTGTCATCTTCAACCTTGCAGATTAGCATAAACATTCTAGTTCTCTCTTTTAAGAGATCCAGCTGTGACTTCCACAATTTGTGCTGAAAGGCAGCTTCAGCAATCAAAGACACATTAGCAGACAAAAGCTGTGTTATTGTTTTAAAGAAAAGCTCCGTTACGATTTTATTTGTATCCTCCGGTAATTCAGAGTGCCTTTTCCCGAATGTGTGAACGTACCCTTCCTTTATTTCGTCCCGGCTGATTACAGGTAAAGACAGCTGCTTTCCGAGCTCTTTTGAAAACGTAGTCTTTCCTGACCCGGGTCTCCCTGTAACTACAATTAAATATGGCTTTATCAAAAATCTAATCCTCCTGCTGACATATCACAACTAGACTTGAAAACATGATGTCCGAACTCTGTTTAGCTTTTTATTAATGGAAAAGAAGCTACAGTTTTGCTCGCATTATCTTTAAGTAACTTTTAGATATCTTCGAATGGCTGCTACATATTATTCTGATTCCGCCGCAAGCTCAAGCGCTATCCCCATCATCTGTGTGAAAGAATTCTGTCGCTCTTCTGAGGTTGTGGCTTCATGAGTTACAAGCGA
>Ga0209316_100220_pt1 | contig 21480 bp, 18 predicted proteins | sample 3C3metaG_FD_184150 | JGI IMG/M metagenome (GOLD analysis project Ga0209316, IMG submission 184150) | Freshwater bacterial and archeal communities from Indian Creek, Illinois, USA - 3C3 metaG (SPAdes) (version 3) | ecosystem: Environmental > Aquatic > Freshwater > Unclassified | place: USA: Indian... | reverse complement strand
CAATTGGGATTAATCACTCTATTATTGAGGATCCGGCCATTTTTGCGGTACTGGGATTACACATTTTCTGGTTGTTGGTACCAAGGCTTATCATGGCTATCATTGCGGTTCAGATTTATCGTGGAATAAGATTCATTAAAGAAAAGCATACAATTTAGCTGAGTGCAGGGGGTGTTTATTTTGACGCACAAGGAAAAGATGTTAAAAGCTGTACGAGGTGAATGGGCAGACAAATTGCCATGGGTACCGCGATTGGACTTATGGTTTCAAAGTAATCTTTTGAAAAAGACATTAGAAAATCCTCTCATAAAGTAGCACTGTGCCGCCGGCTTAAATATAAACAGCCTGATTTCTGCTTTTATATATCTTTTGTGCGCTGAACACAAAAAACGTGTCTATTCAGAGGTATGAGGGGTCACAAAAAATGAGCGCATAAATACACAGTGATATCAGGCAGTTTTAAGGGTAATCGATAGAGCTTTTAAGTTAACCAGAGTCTACTGTTGGGGAGTTGAAATCTAGGGTTTTCGCATTCAGGATATCCTTGACTCCTTGAAAGACATCCATTTTGTGTTTGCGCATAGTTGAGATAACACTGGTGATTCGGGCATAATTGTCAGCACCGGTGTCAGATCTGAAACCACCGGATATGCGCACTTTACGCTTTGCTTCTTTCGCACCGCGTTCGGCACCGGTATTTCCACGGGGTACTTCCGGAACGGTGATAAACTTAAGATGTTCATTCGCATATTTATGGAGACGTTTCAGTAAACATTTTTCTTCATTGTACCGGGCGATTCTATTCTTTCCTTCAATGGCTTGCCGGTATTCGGAATCGCCAATATCCAGGATTTCCAGGAATCTGCTGAAATAATCCTTTATCTGCTGATTGCTGAAATACTCACCTTTAGTCATGAGTTTCTTTTTCAGTTTATCAGCATCGAAGAAAAAAGACCTCAACTTAAGCGCCCATTCGTGTTTGAGTATCTCGTTAACCGCTTTCAAACGCCTGTCAATATGATCATTGCATTCAGCATGGCTAAGATGACTGTACCTATAGTAAGATTTGAAGTGGTCATGCAATAAAATTCCCGTGAAAAGCGCAAGGATATCTTCACCCTCGAATAAGAGAGCACCACGATTCTTGTTATGGCTAAACAGGATAAATGGACCATTGGTAAAAATCTGAAACCAATCAAGCTTGCCGTTAACCCGACAACCGGTCTCGTCGGCAAGCAAAAGGCCGCATTTCGTAAGATGTTCTACCATGCGCTTCACTGTGGGATCCGCCTTTTTTGCCAGATCGGTCACAATATTTACGACGGTACCATCTGATATACGAATTCTTGCATCTGTCAGGATACTGATTAGCTCGGAAATCTTGTTTATCGGCAAATTCATACGGGTATTAAGCACAGAAACGAATGTCTTGATACTGTCTCCGTAATTCACAGGATTGATATATTTCTCCGAGAAACTTCCTTCATGCTTTTTACAGCACTTTTCGCAATAACCGACACTGACACGTTCTTCTTTGACATTAAGATTTACTTGGATATCAACCAATTGTTTGCTTTTGTATTTGTTTTTGACGCAAACCGTACCACCGCACTCGCATTTTTCAACAGGTGGACAAATGATTACGTCCGGATCCGGGAATGAAAGCAGCGTATGACCTTTATGTCCTGGTTGTCCGCCCGGTTTCTTACCGCTTTTGACTCGAGTGCTGATCGGTTTCTTGAATATATTCTCCGAAGACGGCTTGTCGGATGTTTCACTGGTTTTTTTAATCCGATCTTGCAAAGTTTCAAGCCTATCTGTGAGTTTCTCGATTTCGTTTTTTAATTGCTCATTTTCCGCAGTCAGGCGCAATACTTCTCTCTGCAGCATTGAAATAGTCTTTTCCAGCTCTTCATAGCCAACGCCATATTTTGCACGAAGGTTGGAAATTACGATCCGTAAATCTTTGATTGTTTTTTGAGCAGTCTGTAGAGAAGTCATTTCTTTTCACCGTCTCGTCCGAGCAACTGCCGATATTTCCTGTTCAACGGATATAGATATATATGTTTAATCGGAAGCGATGCCGAGTTGTCGATATCATCACGTCCCCTACCGACCGTTTTCCCGACATAAACCCAGTTTGCCGCCTTATAACAGGTCCCGCGAAATCGATCGCATTCGATGAAAGTTTCAAGACAGTAGATGGGATGCCCATATTTCATTTCCCAATCTGATGAAAGCCTGCGGGATACTAGAGATAGAATATGACTGGCAAGATGAGACACCTTCACCCATGGCAGCACGAGAAAACGGACATTGTTTGTCATTTCCTGCAAATTCGTTTTCCGGCTTTGTTGACTCCATCCGATATATACATCCCTGTCTTTACATGACCAGGCAGCCGATCCGTACAGTAAACAGGCAAGAAGTCTACCATCTGCACTGTAGACCATATACTTCAGATTTTCTCCAACGGTACGATTGAATCCGAGATAATGAAATTGCTCAATATATGATTTGAATTCATGTATCTTCCACTTTGCCTCAACTGCTTCGACTCGTAACGGCTGCAACGCTGCCAATTTCGTTTCAACCGGTGTCTCATCATGTAAGAATGACTGTACATGTTTCTTTTTGGAAGAAAAGTGTCCTGATACTCTGTTCGCCTTAGGCAGAATGATCTTTCCTGCTTTATCAAGAGCGCGCAGCATATCTCGACAAGAGATATCTTTGACTTGGCCGTTTGGCATCCGCCAATCCCATAATTCGCAGAGGTGTTGAGAAATCTTTGTCCGAAGCCAATCAGGATGATTCGCAATTATATCGTTTATTTGCATGATAAGATCATCTGTTACTTCGGGCCTGTTAAGCATGTGATACCTCCATAATCCTACTTGATCTCATTATAGCTTACTTCATTTTTAGAGTCCAGCTTTTTCTATAATGAGAGATCAAAATAAGAAGCTTTTCGGCTTCTTCTTTCTGAAATATTAATTATGGGGGTGCACTACCTCTGAATAGACACCCAATTTCCACCTTACTCCTTGTGGTGTATCCTCAACAATCACACCGACTGATCTTAACTCATCGCGTATTTTATCAGCCAATGCCCAATTCTTATCAGCTCTTGCTATTTGCCTTTTCTCAACCAATAATTTTATTCCTACATCAGTGATCGCATTTGATTTTTTTGAAAGAATGCCCAAAATTCCTGCAAGCTTCATGTAACATGAATAAGCCTCCTTGGCTTTATCCGAAGTTAACCCTGAAACGATTGAAGAATTAATATCTCTTACCATATCAAATAATACAGCCAAAGCTTCTGCGGTATTAAGATCATCTTCCATTGCTTGCTCAAATTTCGATATATAACTATTATAATCTAATTGGCTAAACTCAGAATCAATTTTTTTGACATTTTCAGTGGTAATAAAGTGTTCAAGGTTTCTTTTCAGATTGTACAGTCTTAAGAGAGCATTTTCAGCCTGCTCAAGCATTTTTCGGGCAAAATTGACAGGTTTTTTGTAATGAGCGGATAACATGAATAATCGTACCACTTCAGCATCAAATTCTTTCAAAACGTCTCTAACAGTGAAAAAATTACCCAAAGACTTTGACATCTTCTGATCCTCAATACTAACAAAACCGTTATGAAGCCAAATATTTGCAAATGGCTTTCCTGATACAGCTTCGCTTTGCGCTATCTCATTTTCGTGATGAGGAAAAATCAGATCCTGTCCTCCTGAATGGATGTCTATAGTATCGCCCAAATACATGGTTGCCATCACTGAACACTCTATATGCCAACCAGGTCTGCCCATCCCCCATGGGCTATTCCATGCGGGCTCATCTGGTTTTTGTCCTTTCCATAACACAAAGTCAATTGCGGACTTTTTGCTTTCGTTTATATCAACTCGAGCCCCACTGTATATTTCTTGAATATCCTGCCCTGAAAGCTTTCCGTATTGAGAAAATGCGGCAGTGTCAAAATAAACATCGTCTCCTGACTGGTATGCAAAACCTTTTGATATAAGCTTTTCGATAAACGCGATCATTTCGGATATATGCTCAGTAGCTCGAGGATGATATGTTGCCCGCATTATTCCCAATGCATCCGCATCCGTGTAGTATTCCGCAATGAATCTATCCGCAAGCTCGAAAACCGTTATGCCTTCCTTTTTTGCCCGATCAATCATTTTATCGTCGATATCTGTAAAATTCTGCACAAATGTGACCTTATACCCCTTATACTCAAGATAGCGTCGTAATACATCAAACACTATAAATGGCCTCGCGTTGCCGATATGAAAATAGTCGTAAACTGTCGGTCCGCAAGAATATATTCGTACTTCACCCGGGCAAATGGTTTTTAGTTCTTCTTTGGTTTTTGTCAAAGTATTGCTAAGCTTCAATTTGATGTGCTCCCTTCGAGCTGATCGATTCTTTCTTCCAAAGATGCAAGCTTCTTAAGCATTTCAGTTAGCTGTTCCTCTAAAGGATCAGGGAGCCTTATGTGATCTAAATCAATTTCATCCTTTTGTAGTTGTACTCGCTTATTATTCTTTTTAACGACTCTTCCCGGCACTCCCACTACTGTGCAATCCGGTAAAACTTCTTTTAATACCACGGCATTTGCTCCTACCTTTGAACAATCCCCAATGCTGAAAGGTCCTAGTATCTTTGCACCGGCGCTTATAACTACATTATCTCCTATTGTTGGATGACGCTTTCCGGTGTCTTTACCTGTTCCTCCCAAGGTAGCGCCTTGGTATATAGTTACATTATTCCCAATTTCAGCGGTTTCTCCAATAACCACTCCCATTCCGTGATCTATGAATAAACCCTCTCCGATTTTAGCGCCCGGATGTATCTCTATCCCGGTAAAAAATCTACTCAACTGCGATAACATACGCCCAAACAATTTAAATCTACGCATATAAAACCAGTGTGCCAATCTGTGCATCAAAACCGCATGCAATCCCGGATAACAAATAAATATCTCAAACACATTTCTTGCGGCGGGATCTCTTTCTTTTATAGCCTTTATATCTCTTCGTATCCTATTTAGCATAACTGTCCCCTTCCCAAAAACAATCCTTCATTCGAAATTCAATACTAATGAAGGAAACTATAGATTAAAATGGGATCAAACCCTCCACCCATGCCAAAAAGTCATTTATAGACTGCTCTATCCTTTCGACGATATTTATATTTTGTTCGACGAATCTCATGATTTCATTTAACACACTTTCAAAAAAGTTAAGAAGCTGTTCGATAATTTGATTTATATCAGGAAACAAACAAAACCCTCCTTCCCACCATATCAATTCAATAGCACGACTGCATAAGCTGCTATCCCTAATCCTTGCCCTTCAAATCCTAATCCTTCAGTAGTTGTAGCCTTTATGTTTACCTGCTCCGAAGACAAGCTAAGAACTTGGCATATGTTATTAATCATCGCTTCAAAGTAAACTGCCATTTTAGGAGCTTGAGCGATGATAACAGCATCAATATTAGATACATTAAAGCCTTTTTCACTAATTATTTCATAAACCCGACGCAAAAGCACAATACTTGATATACCCTCATATTCCTTGTCGTTGTCTGGAAAATGCCGGCCGATATCTCCTTGCCTCGCAGCTCCTAAAAGAGCATCCATTATTGCGTGTACCAAAACATCCGTGTCCGAATGTCCAAGTAGTCCTTTGTCGAATGGGATTTGCACTCCCCCTATAACCAATTTCCTTCCTATGACAAGTTTATGAACATCATACCCTATTCCTACTCTCATAGTGAGCCTCCCGAAAACTTTATAAGTTCTTGCGCGAGGATCAAATCTTCAGAAGTAGTGATCTTTATATTGCGATAGGAGCCTTTTATCATTTTGACACTAACACCTGAACGCTCAGCAAGAATACTGTCGTCTGTCCCGATAAAGCCATCTTCCAAAGCCTTTTTATGTGCTGCAAAAATTGTTTCATATCTGAAGATTTGTGGAGTCTGTACTATCCACAGTTCATCACGCATTGGTGTCGACGATATAAAATTCTGAGAATCAACTATTTTTATGGTGTCCTTTACAGGAACACCGACTGCCACAGCACCGTGATTTGCCGCTTCATCTATGCCATTTGATACAATCTGCTCAGTTATAAGCGGTCTTACGCCATCATGTATGACAACAAAATCCGCATCATGAGGAATTGAGTTAAGCCCATTCAGGACTGATTGCTGGCGATTAAAGCCACCTATAACTACGGACACTTTTTTCTTCAAGGTGTGCTTAGTCAATAAACTTTCACAAACGTAAGATACATCACAAGCAGCTACGACTAAGACAATCCCATCTATTGCGTCTATAGAATCGAAAATTTCTAATGAATACAATATTACAGGCTTTCCACACAATAAAATATATTGCTTGGCTACATCGGAAGCCATCCTTTCGCCTTTTCCCGCAGCCACGACAATGGCATATATTTTACCCACATACCTCGCCTCAACCTTCTTGGTAAAACTTACGCTCCTATGCCGATAAAGTATACAAGAAAAAGATGTCGGATGCAATCATGTGTTTCTAGCTGTCGACTGTTTTTGGTTTAGCAAAAATCATTCGTCCGGCCGCAGTTTGAAACACGCTAGTCACCATAACTCCTATTGTTTCACCTAAGTGTTTTTTGCCGCCGTCAACCACTATCATAGTACCATCGTCAAGATAAGCCACACCTTGGCCGGTTTCTTTACCATCCTTAACAACTTGTACTACCATTTCTTCGCCCGGAATAACAACAGGTTTAATGGCATTGGCCAATTCGTTTATGTTAAGAACTGTTACTCCCTGAAATTCGGCTACTTTGTTCAAATTATAATCATTGGTAAGCACTTTGCCGTTCAATGCGGCTCCCAATTTTAGGAGTTTCCCATCTACATCATTAACGTCTTCAAAATCCCTTTCGCAGATTTCAACTATAATATCCAATTCGTTTTGAATCTTATTTAAAACATCAAGACCGCGACGTCCGCGGTTGCGCTTTAGCTGATCAGATGAATCTGCAATGCGACGCAATTCATCCAGAACAAAGCCTGGTATAACAAGCGTACCCTCTATAAAGCCGGTTTTACATAAATCGAAAATCCTTCCATCAATAATAACGCTGGTATCAAGGACCTTTGGCCGAATATGCAAATATGGATCTTTTCCTTTAGTTTTCTGTGGTTTCTTAAACCATAAAAGAGCATTCAATTCTTCTCTTTTCTTTATTGCAGTACTAATTCCAAAATATGACATTAGAGCATAGATAAGAATAGTCAGCAAAATGGATAGCCTGGGTATTTGAATAAGATTAATTGGAAAACTTATCAAATAAGCTATTATTAATCCAACAATTAGTCCGACTGCGCCAAGCAGAATATCGATTATTGGAATTTCTTGTATTTTATTATCGATCCATTTAATAAATCCGGATGCAATGCTAATCAATCTTTGAGAGGCAAGGAAAAAAAGAAATCCTACCAGCGCCCCTCCCAGAAAGTATGCTATGACATCCTGGTACCAGAGCAAGATTAGAACATCATTTTCCTTTAGTAGTTTCAGGATAAACCAGACCACCACAGCACCAACTACTGAACCAGACAAAGTTAGAATGCCCTTCAATATTGTATGAAGCATTATTTCACCTCCTCCTATATTATCAAGATTATAACCTCTTTTTATAAGGAATATATGAAAATTAATACTGAAAATATAATCGACAATCTAACTGTATTCGCCCATCCCAGCTAGTTTGTCGACTAAATTAGTGATATCCTTTTCATCAGCATCATTTGACAAAACTAATTCGCTTATTAGAATTTGTCGGGCACTGTTAAGCATTTTCCTCTCAACCGTTGAAAGACCTTTATCTTTATCTCTTAGGGTAAGATTCTTAACAACATCTGCAACCTCGAAAACATTGCCGCTTTTCATCTTGTCCATGTTGTTTCTATATCTCTTATTCCAATTTCCAGGCATAGCGGTTTCTTTCCCGCTTAGCGCCTGAACTACTCGTTGAACCTCATCCGTTGATATAACCTGACGAATACCTATTTGACCAACGCTTTTTATCGGAATCATCACTTTCATACCGCCTACGGGTAATTTCAAAATATAATACTGTTGCTTTTCACCAAGTATTTCTTTTTCTTCGATAGACTCTATGACGCCGGCGCCATGCATCGGATAGACCACTTTATCTCCTACCTGAAACATGCCTCTGCCTCCTCTTCATAGAAACTACAAGATTATAATACCACAAATTTCTTACAGAGTCAAGAAAATCGAATATCGAACGGATAAATAGCATTTTACGCGGTTAGTTGCAACATGAAGAATTCAGCATAAAAATCTTGTTGTTCGGCGCATCGCACAATATATATTTCTACATTTATGCAAAAAATCTCTTTCGTGAAATTGTTTTCAGCCTTTTTTTGTTATGCCATAGCGGATCTTTGCTGTGGCAATAGTTTAAACTGGCTGTTATACAAGCTATAGTAAAAGCCTTTTGCTTTCAGCAAATCTTCATGATTCCCTTTTTCTAACACTTTTCCGCCATTGATAACAACTATCTGATCAGCGTTTCGAACTGTACTTAAGCGATGTGCTATCACAAATGATGTGCGTCCTTTCATAAGCTGTTGCATGGCTTTGCGTATATGCATCTCGGTCAGTGTATCCACATTGCTTGTGGCTTCATCCAAAATCAGAACTTCCGGATCCGCCAATATTGCTCTTGCTATTGCAATTAACTGCCTTTGTCCATGGCTTAAGTTTTCTGCCCCTTCGGACAAAACAGTATCATAGCCCGAAGGAAGCATTCGTATGAAACTATCTGCGTTTGCAAGACGCGCGGCATGTTCAAGCTCCTGATCTGTTGCACCAGGTCGACCATAACGGATATTAGATCTTACACTGTCTGAAAATAAGTAGGTATCCTGTAACACCAATGCCATGATGTTGCGTAGAGATTTTCTGCTGATATTTTTAATATCGGAACCATCTATAGAAATACAACCTTCGTTAACATCATAGAAACGAGTAAGCAAATTGGCAATCGTTGTCTTTCCAGCGCCTGTATGCCCTACAAGCGCAACCATCTCTCCCGCTTTAACAGCTATGTTTATGTTTTGTAAAACGGTTGAATTATTAACATAGCCAAAGGAAACATTTTCAAATCTTATTTCCTGCGATATATCGTTTAGCGTAATCGCATCCATCTCGTCGATACTCTCAGGATCTTGGTCCATTATCTCATAAACTCTTTCAGCGCCCGCAAGTGCTGACTGAACCATGTTAAACTGATTAGCAATCTCGTTTAACGGCCAGCTGAATTGTCTTGAGTAGTTCAGAAAACTAGCTATTGTTCCTAAAGTCGCCGCTCCGGTAACTACCATCCATCCGCCTGTTGCGGCAATCATAACCAAGCTCAAGTTATTAAGCATATTCATAATAGGTGGTATTATTCCTGCAAAAATTTGCGCATTGACGTTTGATTTTTTTAAGGTTTTGTTCAACCCGTCAAATTGCTGAGTGCAAGAATGCTCGCGCGCGAATACCTTAACTACTCTCTGCGCCGTTATTATTTCTTCTATATAAGCGTTAAGCGCGCCTAAATCCTGTTGCGACGCCATGAAGAATTTCCTTGTATAAGCTGCTATTCTGCCCGTAATAAAAAATCCGACAGGCACAAAAAATAATCCCGATAATGTCAACAAAGGATTCAACCAAAGCATCATGCCCAGCGCGCCTGCTACAGTAATAGCGCTTGAAAAGACCTGCACTATGGTGCCGCCTAAAACATTACCAATACTGTCCATATCGTTTGTCAATCTGCTCATTAATTCCCCGTGGGGCTTGTTGTCAAAATACTTGACAGGCAAAGTATGCAATTTTGATAAAGCCTTTCCGCGAAATTCAGTTACAGCTTTTTGTGAAATACCTGCCATAATGTAACTTTGAAACCAGGAAAACAAGGCGCCTATTGTATTTACTGCAAGCATACTTAACAAAATGGTTGCAATAACATACAAGGATCTTCCTTCAACAAATGCATTTATAGCTAGTCCAATTAATAACGGTCCTGTAAGACCTAAAATCGAGCTGATCATAGTCATCGCAAAGATCAAACAGATCATTGCTTTGTGTTTTATTAGTAGCTCTCTCCATAAACGCATCAGGATGCTTTTTACATTCTTTACTCTTGGCGGCGGTGATCCAGAACCCCAATGTCGAGGCATCATGAATCCTCCCGCTGCCGGTCTCCGCGATGTTGATTCTGTGCTTCTACTGCTATCCTTCATATCAGCTCGCCTCCTCTTCTGTCTGCGAACCGTATATATCAAGGTAAACTGGACTATTAGCCAAAAGATAATGATGTGTCCCTTGAGCTATAATTTTCCCTTCATGAAGCAACAATATATTATCAGCATCCATAATAGATGCGATTTTTTGTGCTACTATAATGCAGGTAATGTCCTTAGTTTGCAGCTTTATCGCATTATGTATGTTCCATTCCGTTTCAGAGTCAACCGCACTCGTGCTGTCGTCGAGTATAAGAACGGCAGGCTTTTTTACAAGAGCACGGGCTATATCTATCCTCTGTTTTTGTCCACCCGATAAATTGACTCCTCTTTGCCCTAGCGAAGTCTTGTAGCCATCAGGAAGACTTATAATGAAATCATGTACTTGTGCTATCTTCGCCGCCTGAATTATTTGTTCCGCGGTAGCCTCTTCCTTGCCAAAACGGATATTGTCTTCGATAGTGCCTGATATTATAATAGTCTCCTGTAATACCATCCCAATCATATCCCTTAGCACTTTTAACGGGATTTTCTTAACGTCCGTCCCTCCCAGTAAAACCATCCCTTTGGCAGCATCATATAAGCGTGGTATAAGGTTGATTAAGGAGGATTTCCCGGAACCTGTAGTTCCTAAAATCGCGACAGTCTCACCGGGTCGCACAGTAAATGAAATGTTCTTAAGCGCCATAGTACGATTTTCTCCGCCATAACCAAATGATACGTCAATAAACTTAACGCTGTTGTCTTTTGGGATATACATGTCTTCATCTGTGATGTCTTTAATCTGAGGCTCAACATCCAATACTTCGATTATTCTGTCGGCAGATGCCTTTCCTCTTGAAACAAACATTAGCACCATAGCCATCATAGCCATTGAAAACAGTATTTGTCCGGCATAGGTAATAAAAGCCATGATTTCACCTATTTCCATATGACCTAAACTTAACTCAATTCCTCCTACCCAAATGACAGCAATGACTCCAATGTTCATGATCAGCATTACGACAGGCATGGCGAAACTCGAAACTTTTGCGACTTTGATCATATTGTCCATGAGATCGTTTATAGCTATATTAAATCTTTCCTGTTCATATTCCGCTCTGTCAAATGCTTTCACTACTCTTACACCCGCAAGGTTTTCCTGCAAAACGATATTAACCCTGTCAAGTTTTTTTTGCGCAAGCCCGAATAGAGCAAAACCTTTTTTTATAAGGACAGCTATAACAATTGCAAGAAAAGGTACCGTAGCTACAAGAACTAGCGCCATACGAGCATTTATAACGAAAGCCATGGTAAGTCCGCCTAAAAACAAAAGCGGTGCGCGAACCATCAAGCGCATCATCATAGCTACCACCATTTGCACTTGCGCGACATCGTTGGTTAATCGTGTTATAAGAGAGCCTGTCTTGAACTTATCAAGTTCGCAGAAAGAAAACGATTGAACTTTTTTAAAAATATCCAATCTTAGATCAGCGGCAAAATTTTGCGCGGCTATATTTGATAGCGCCACACAGCCTAAGCCGCCTGCCGCTCCAATTAGCGCTATCCCTAACATTCTATACCCGCTTGTGAGTATAAATCCAACATCGCCCGTCTTAACGCCTAAATCGATAATTCTTGCCATAAGCATCGGCTGTAAAAGATCCATAACAACTTCAAGAAGCATAAGTATAGGAGCTAACAGCGCTATTATCCAATACGGCTTCAGATATTTCAACATCTTTTTTATCAAACTCCACACCCCACTTAAGTTTTATGTCAATAATTATTTTTTCATAACAATTATATACTTAAGCGTTGGTGCAGTCAATGCTCAACAAATATTTGACACAATACACTACAAATATTATATAATCAAAAAGAAAGCTAACAAGAAAGGAAAGCATACTTATGAACGATCCTAAGCTTGAGTCAATAGTCAGCAATCTGCTTTCTATAGTACCCCAATTTCATCGTAAACTTATCAGGATTGACGAACTTTTGGCAGCACAGGATATAGCCTCTTCTCATCTTAAAATTATGTTTCTTCTGGATGCATGCGGGGAGCTTACGGTTTCTGAAATTGGAGAGAAGTTATACATCTCGAGGCCAAACGTGACACCACTTATTGACAAGCTCGTTAAGGAAGGAATGGCGGAAAGAATTCGCGGAGTAACCGATAAAAGAATTTTTAATGTAAAACCTACAGTCAAAGGGAAAGAGTTCATATCAAATCAAAAAGATATGTTAGCTAAGAATCTCAAGAGTAGATTGTCCGTTATGTCCGATGATACACTTGACAGTCTGGATTCATCTCTTGCGATATTAAAAGATATATTGGCAAACATTACTTCCTAAAGTTAACCGCAATAGTAACTTGCCCCCAAAAAACAGCAAACCATGATTTCTCATGGTTTGCATAAAATTAATGCCGTGCACCAGTCTTTGATATTAAACTTCCGGGCGGTATCCTTACAGCCGGCTCCGTTCAAGCGCCCCCGCGGCACACGAAATTGTCCACTTACTGCTGCTTCCTTCCAGACCTGACAGGGTTCATGGATTTCCGTTGCGCAGGACCTGATCATCAACGCCACATATAAGGGCCTAGGACCCCACAAGCATAAACCTAAGACGTGGAATTCAACCCCGCTATAGCGGATTGCGGGCTACAGGGCACCGCTGCCTCCCCGTTTAGCACGGCAAACATTAACATGTTTATAGATGTTTTCTTCAAAAACACCACGTCGAAATCATTGTACACCAATAGCTCTTCCTAATCAATAGGCAGACATAAACTTTTATAACTTGTATATTATGGTATAAATTAAAAAAGACCAAGCTTTAGTAAATAAAGTTTAACTTTTTATTTATAAATGAGAAACTTAAATGTAATGCTTTGATGTTATAATTGTCGCACAAGCGAATTTAATCGCAGGAGGTCATTTCTAGTATGAAAATTTTATCAGTAGCAACAGCAATTCTAATTCTGGTGCTTACACTTACAGGATGCGTTGTGCGCAGGCCGGGAGAGGTTGAAGAACCAAGAAATATTCAACCTGCGGATGATGTAGAGCCCAATTTACCACCTCAAACTTCAGAGTATGTAGTATATCTTTATTTCGGTGATTCACAAGCTATGGGCTTTAACTTGGAGGAAAGGACTATCGATGCCGTCACCCCTGAGAGATTGGTCAAGGAATTGATAAATGGTCCTGCCTTCGAGCAAAACATGCAGACAATACCTGAGGGCACAAAGCTAATAGACATAAAGGTAGAAGATAGTGTGGCTTATGTGAATTTCAGCAGGGAAATGACTGAAAATCATTGGGGAGGCAGCGCCGGGGAAAGTATGACAATTGGGTCGATTGTCAATACTTTAACTCTAAATGAAGGTACCGGAATCGAAAAGGTACAGATACTTATCGAGGGTGAGAAAATAGAAACTCTTGCCGGACACATCGACACAAGCGTCCCGCTTGAGCCGACCAAATGACATTAACCTTGATTCAAGACAGAAACCTGTCATAAATCATTAAGCCAAAGACTGCAGTCTGCATCGCTAGGCATCCTCCAGTCGCCTCTTGGAGACAAGCCTACACTACCGACTTTTGGCCCGTCAGGAAGTGCAGAACGTTTGAATTGCTGGGAAAAGAACCTTGAATAAAATATCTTTAAAATTTCTTTGATATAATTTTCATCATACATTCCAGCAAAAGCCACAGATGCCAAGTATAGTATCTTTTTGGGGGGCATACCCCATTTTACGACATGGTACAGGAAGAAATCATGTAGTTCAAATGCACCTATCTGAACCTCAGTCTTCTGAGTGATTATTCCCTTTTCATCAGGAGGCAGTAATTCGGGACTAATCGGAGTATCGATGATCTTATTTAATACTTGCTTTATTTCATCATCCGATTCATTATCGGCAGTCCATTTAACAAGCAATCTTACTAAAGTTTTGGGTACGCCTGAGTTGATCCCATACATAGACATGTGATCTCCGTTATATGTAGTCCATCCCAGTGCAAGCTCGGATAAATCGCTTGTCCCTATAACCAATCCGTTTTCTTTATTGGCAATATCCATCAGGATCTGCATTCTTTCCCTGGCTTGCATATTTTCAAACACTATATCATGCGTGTTAGGATCGTGATCTATATCTTTCATATGTAAAAGACATGCAGGCTTTATATCGATTTCACGTGTATCGACATTTAGTGAGCGCATCAGTCCGATAGAATTATCATATGTTTTAGTGGTTGTTCCGAATCCAGGCATAGTTATCGCAACAATATCGCTTCTTGATCTTCCGAGCATATCAAATGTTTTTACAGTAACAAGTAACGCAAGCGTCGAATCAATTCCTCCCGAAACTGCGATAATAGCTTTCTTTACTCCGGTATGCTCAATTCTTTTGGCAAGTCCGGTAGATTGAATTTTGAACACTTCTTCACACCGGTAATCCGAAATATTTTTATCGACCGGAACGAATGGATAAGGATTTATGTTCCTGTCTAATCTAAACAAACCAGCGCCATCAGAGATCTCGTACCCGACATTAGTATACTTACGATACGCTCGATTCCTGTCGCAATCATCAGCATAGCTGGTTTGCGAATGTTTTTCAGCCATTAGCTTCCCTATATCAATATCTGAGTATATGATCTGATCATTTCGTGAAAAACTTTGGGATTCTTTTAATATTATACCATTTTCAGCAATAATGCTATGACCGCCAAAAACCAGATCTGTTGTTGATTCATGCACTCCTGAACCCGCATAGACATATCCGGCTATACAGCGAGCGCTTTGCTGTTCGACAAGTTTTCTTCTGTAATCTGCTTTACCTACAAGTTCATTGCTGGCTGAGAGATTTGCTAAAATGTTGGCGCCATTTAAAGCCATAATTGAGCTTGGCGGGATAACAGACCAAAGATCCTCGCAAATTTCTATTCCAAGTCTTACTTCATTCTTCTTATCATTGAACAGCAAATTGCCAAAAGGGACTTTGTAGCTATTGAAATCTATCTCTGACACAGTTTTGCATATTTCATGACCCGATGTGAACCATCTCTTTTCATAGAATTCATTGTGATTCGGTAAAAACATTTTTGGCACCAGACCAATTATGCTTCCTTTTGAAAGAACTGCGGCACAGTTATACAATCTTTCCTCAACAAAAACAGGCAGCCCGACAACACTCAACATATCAATATGCTTTGTCTGTGTAGCTAAAGATACCAATGCTTTCGCGGCGGCATGAAGCAAATTTTGCTGCGCAAAAAGGTCGCCACAAGTATACCCGGTAATGCTCAGCTCCGGAAAAACAAGGAGATACACATCTCTTTTATATGCTTCATGTATGAGCTGCTCTATTCTTTGAGCATTATAACTCACATTAGCAACCTTTAATCTTGGTGAAGCTGCTGCAACTTTTATAAAACCATAGGTTTGCATTTCTGATAAATTTCTCCTCTGTCATAATGATTATGTTGCGTGTCAATCAACGTAGCCTCTTATAATTTTATACGATGTCCCACTTTTTAGCAAGCAAGTATCCTTTCCCGCTTATTGTCAAAGGTAAAAGATGACCTTATTAAGCAGATAAATGGAGTAATCGCGCTTGTTTGACAGTTCATTAATAACTCTAAAGTCGTCATCCTGCTTTAACGAAATTAAGTCGAGGACCTGTTCGGTTAAGTTTTGTATATTCATAGAATATCACCCAATCATAATGGACAGAATTATTTCCAATTCTACTTTGAATCTCTATTTTTTACCTATCCAACCCCAAAATCTGCCGCACACGGCGCAGCGTATGCTTTTCAATAGCCTCCAGCCGTTCCTCCGGCCAGTTGATGAACGGATGCCGGGGAAATTTGAACCCGATCAGCCGCCGTAGCTGCTGCGCCTGCGTCTTGCCCATGACCTCGGAACAGATACGCTCAAAGGAAATATCTCCATAGGCAGGAAAACGCGTTTTCGCGTATTCGTCCAAATGAGCGATATCATCCCGCATGGCGTAATTGAACAGCGAAAGCCCATTGTCGAAGATTGGAGCCGGAGCGATGATCGCGCCTGAGTAGTTATCCCGCAGTACGCCGAAGTTGCTAAAGTACCGATCCTCGTTGTATATCACGGCGTCAAACACCAGCATGCTGTGCACGGTTTCCAGAAAATCCTCGCCCAATTCGGCATAGTAGTTAAAACAAGCCTGTAAGCCGCCGGAGCACACCAGCCGCCCGACGGGGATAAAGGCGGTATCAATGTCCGTAAACAATTTGCATTTGGAGGCGAGAATGCTTTTCCAGCGTTCAAAATCATATGAGACTGCGTTCAGCAAAAGTATCAAGCCCCTCAGCCAAAACTCTGGCTCTTACCCTCTGTCGATGTCCTTCATGAAGTTTCTTGTCGGTACTTTTGCGTATCACGCAAAAACAGTCTCCATTCCAAAAATTAGATATGTCCTCAAGGTTTTTTGACATTGATATTGCTGGCGTGCCCGGAGGGAGTAAAACCCCAGATCTTCTGAGTCGGTCAAGGCATATTTATAACCGATAATACGAAGTCAGCGAAATAACCGACAACAAAAGCAGGTAGCTTCTATAAATGCTTTGCAACCATTATCTCAATCTTTTTCTCAATTGCGGTCAGATCGGTTACATTTTCGACTATCTCGCCGTCTTTTAGCATAATTAACGATGGTGTTTTTTTATACAGTAGCCGACACGCAATACGATCCGAATTGTAAACATCGACCCGCCTTAAAAGTATTCTGCCCTTAAATTCGCTTGCAGCCTTCTCGACATGTTCCAATAATTCGCGGTCAATAACTTCAATCGTGTTATAGATATACGCTAAAACAAGCCCTTTTGTATCAAACAACTCTTTCTTGACGTATTCGAACTCCTGAACATACTTTTCGGCCATATAGCCTGCAATAGCTCCGTCACCCACTGCTGTGGCAATCTGCCGAAGGATTTTTTCCCGGCAGTCGCCCGCGGCAAAAATACCATCCACAGACGTCTCCATACTCTCATTTGTCTTGATGTAACCTCGTTTAGTCATATCGATCAGGCCTTCAAACACCTTGGTATCCGGAGTATAGCCAATGAACAGGAAACAACCATCTACATCTACGGGAATGACCTCACCTGTTTTTATATTTTTAAGATTGACCGTTTTGAGCATATCATCACCTTCAAAAGAGTCCACAACGGTATTCCAGATGAAGCTAATTTTGGGGTTAGTCATCACCTTCTCTTGCGCAACCTTGTCTGCATCCATGATTCCTTCATCGTGAATCACGGATACAATAACCTCCCGTGCGAACTTTGTTAAATACATACTCTCTTCGATCGCAGCGTTGCCTGAACCTATAACCAGTATACGCTTTCCCTCATTCCGTGCCGCATCACATGTTGCGCAAAACGAAATACCTTTATCATTTAAAAACCGCTCTTCCCCTTTGGCACCTGTAAGCCTTGGTCTGTTCCCTGTCGCAATCACAACAGCTTTGGTCATATAATCTATCCCAAACGTGGATACGATCTTTAGATCACAATCTACGCTTACGGAACGCACATCAGTTAATTTGACATGAGCTCCAAAACGCCGAAATTGTTTATTCATATGTTTTGATAATTCCATACCGTCAATCGTTTCCGGAAATCCGGGATAGTTTTCAATCTCACTCGTATATGTGGTCATTCCGCCGATCAGTGACTTTTCGATTAGCAGTGTCTTAAGCCGTGCCCTCCCTGCATACAGTGCGGCAGTCATACCGGCCGGACCTCCGCCGATCACAACGACATCATAGCACTCTATTTTTTTCTTCATCTACTGCAGTGCTCCTGATTTTTTCTTTCCATACCAGTCGGCAATAAAATAGACTACAATCAAAATGCCGAACTGAAAAATTAAAGCAGGAATCCAGCCTCCAAGCGCCTGTGGAAGGTATATCGGTTCAGGTGAAAACAGGAAGGTTTCGCGCACAGGAATCATCGCAATCGCACCTATCATCGATCCGATTATAAAAAAAACGATAGTTATCCATAGCTGCATAAAGCCTTCTCCCATCCGCACGAAAGTACCTGACGCACATCCGCCGGCAATTACAGCACCGATAGCAAATATAAAACCGCCAAGCAACGTTACTAAACCAACAGGCCTAACGTTTCCAGCCAGATCTTCGATGATCAGGTTTTCAAGGTTAAAGCCGGTTGCTTGCATCTGAAGGGCTGCAAAAACAACACTTGACAACACTAAAGTTAAAATCACAGCTTTTGTAAGGTTTGTAGTTCCTGTCAAATAAGGATCACGAAAGCACGCAGTGAAACAAAACCGTGAACGCTGCAGTACATAACCAAAAGCAAGCCCAATCATCAGAATAAATGCGGCATTCGGATTTATTTCCTGAGCATAGACTGCTAAAGCGATATAAGCGACGAGCAAAATAAGACCAATTATAATTTGTATAATACGTTTGCGCTTTCTTTGCTCTGGCGAAAGCTTAACAGCGACGGATTTACGTGGTTTTTTCACGACCGAAGCACTCATAAAGTATTTTTTTAACAGAACGCTTCCAACAGGTGCTCCGAAAAACATGGCGCCCATGAACGCCCAACCTTGCAGCGAAAATGCCGGCAATGCGGAAAAAAGAGCGCCTATATTACATCCATCTGCGAATCTTGCGCCTACGCCCATTAGTAGGCCTCCAAGTACAGCTGCTGCTACATTTCTCCAATTATTAATTCCTTTTAGTTTGAACTGCGCTGCCAGAAGTACTGCTACCAAAGCTCCGACAACAAGTCCCAAATTAGTCATTGATGCCATACTTCTCCAAAAGCTGAATTCCGCAACTCCGCTGAAAGCTGCTATAGCTCCAACATTTACTCCAAAAAGCGAAAGAAACTTTGCTCCCCAAAGATGCAAAGGTCCGGTAACACCCCATGCGCCACCTGTTACTATTGCCAAGGCTAAACCAAAAGCTGCGAGTAGTACAGCGCCGGTTTCATAAGACCATTCTTTCTTTAATAAGATGTCATATAAAGGATACTTAACTTTTGGAACAGTTGTTTGTGTTGCCTGTTGATTTAGTGAAACTTGTTTCATTCTTAATCCTTCCCCTTTATTTAAGTTTCTTGATGATTATATCCCAAACGCCTTCGTCAATCTCCTCGATTTCGACTGCGTGCCCACTGGAGCGCGCCCAATCGGGAATATTTTTCATCGCACAGCTGTGATCGATATTAACAGTAAGCATATCATTGATTCTCATGTCCTTCATCACCGTTTGTGTTTTGATTAGTGGTACCGGGCACGCCTCGCCCAAACAATCCAATGTCAGTTCTGCCATAATATTCTCCTCCTGATATAATAAATTTAGCAAGACTTAATCCCATGTAAACCAATTAGAATTATAGAGATTATAATATAGCATACTAAAATAAAAGTCAATAGCAAATTTATTTTTTGAAAAAGAAGACCAGAAGTATGAACGACAGCTTGATGAACTGGAAATAACTTCTAAACAGCTTGAGGGAAAAATTCAGGAGCTTATACAACAACATAACGAGCGCAACCGTCGATCAGAGTTTGTCGGAGGTGTTATGCAATGGCCGGTAGCGTGCTTCTACAGAGTGACATCTCCCTTTGGATATAGGGGGTTCACCCGGTATCTGGTACTAGAAGAAAGCATACAGGAATAGATATAGCTTCTAATTTAACAGTTCGAGGCAGACGCAGACAAAGCATATACGGGAGAAATTCCGAGGCCGCTGCGGGCGGAGTGGTCATATTAGCGTGCTGGTTTTGAGGATATGGCAGCAGTGTGATCATTGATCATGGAAACGATGTTACCACCCTTTATGCGCACGGTTCACGTATACTGATTTCAGAAGGGCAAAATGTCGACCGAGGCGATCCGGTTATGAACGTTGGGAGATCTGCGTATCAACAGGACCACATGCGCATTTTGAGGTAAGGATTAATGGCAATCCGGTAGATCTGATGCCTTATTTACGAAACAGATAAGTTTACAATGCTTAAATCGCCTTTCATCGTCAATTGACAGCAACCATACCCCCTTATCGGGTTTGACTTTCTGTGCAAGAAGGTGTATTCTAAAATTGCAATAGAGATATACGCAGCAAAGGAGTGAAGAACCTATTGCATTTACAGGTATATACGGAAGTCAACATGAATCGAAACAAGGCAATTATGCGAAACTTGATAAGCGACGAAATAGTACAAAAATCTATACTTTACGGAATCACGGCAAGTGCAGTATTACTCGCTGTTTATTTTGTTGTCACCCGCTAATTTCTGGATGGAGTTTAACTCAAAGCCAATTCTCTCAATTCTGCTATTTTATTGTAAGTCTCGCTATCGGTTTCGGTATTTAAATCGGACTCAATTTCTATCTAAGGAATCAAATTAAAGGAATGCACAACGAGGGCAAGGTAGAGAGTGTAACCGCCATAACTTCAAAAGTTGCAATGATTTTCTGTTGCACTCATTATCTAGCCAACTTTCTACCTATGAGCAAGGGCAAGTCATAGTCAAGGTTACGCCAACGATATTGAGCGACGAACAATGGAAGTTCGAAGTTGTGCTTAATACTCACTCCGTTGATCTTAGTCAGGACATGCTGCAGATCACGGAATTAGTCGATAGTCGAGGCGATCTTTATAAGCCGATTGTATGGGAAGGTGACGGGCCCGGCGGTCACTACAGAGAAGGAGTTCTGATATTTTCACCGTTTAGTCCAGTACCGGACAGTATCGAATAAAAAATCAAGAATGTTAGCGGAATATCCGAATGCTCATTTAAGTGGGTCTTACAATAACTTTGAATCACTTACAATCTTGAAATTATGCAATGAAAAGGATTTGTTCATGTTTTCCTGTTGTCTTTACAATTTATGTGTAAAGCATAATTATAAATAAGGAGAAATTACATTCGGTGGATATCAATACAGAAAGAATTCGGAAAAGATATGATAGAATAGCATATTTTTACGATTATTTAGAAAAACCGATGGAAAATATGGTTTTAGGTAAATGGAGGAAACATCTATTTCAAGAGGTTAAAGGAAAAGTACTGGAAGTTGGTGTAGGAACAGGAAAAAATATTGAACACTATCATGATGCGATAGAAGTT
>Ga0209316_100219_pt1 | contig 21503 bp, 18 predicted proteins | sample 3C3metaG_FD_184150 | JGI IMG/M metagenome (GOLD analysis project Ga0209316, IMG submission 184150) | Freshwater bacterial and archeal communities from Indian Creek, Illinois, USA - 3C3 metaG (SPAdes) (version 3) | ecosystem: Environmental > Aquatic > Freshwater > Unclassified | place: USA: Indian... | reverse complement strand
TTTATGCCGCTGAGGCATCAATCAAGTGGTATCGTCAGGAGGCTTATTATACGTCTAGCAGATGGAAAGGGACAAAGAAGCTTGACGGAGGTGGTGCTTTAATCAACCAAGGGGTTCACACGATTGATCTTCTGCTCTGGTTTGTCGACAGCAAGCCGAAGTCGGTCGCAAGCCTTGTACGGACGGTCAGGCATCCGATTGAAGTGGAAGATCTTGCGATGGCTCTAGTTGAGTTTGAAAACGGTGTAATCGGAAATATCACCGGATCGACTGCTATGAAGCCCGGTTTCCCGGAAAGAATTGAACTATACGGGGAGAAAGGCTCGATTGTGCTTGAAGCCGGACGAATCGTAAGATGGAAGATTGACGGCATTCAGGAAGAGGACTGGCTTGACGCGGTTTCTACAGGCTCAGGAAGCTCTGATCCCGGAGGAATTCCATTAATCAATCACCAGAAACAGTTACAATCTATAGCGCAGGCAATAATGAGCGGGAAGCAGCCGCCGCTTGCGGGGGAGGAGGCGCTTAAGGCACTTGATCTCATTATGAAAATTTACGCCGCCGATGGGAAATGAATATCCTCAATCTGATTATGATAAACGCATTTTCCAGCGACTAACATGTAAAAAGCCCTTGCTGTGCAAGGGCTTAAGAGGAATTCTGAGATTCACTGGTATGACTACACTGCAATAAAATCCTTTAAAAGCATAATAAATGTAATCTTTACACCCAACTCTCAAGTCTGCCAATGTCCTTAATCCTAACAATCTGACCGGTTATATCAATAATTTTCATTTTTTTTAAAATCATTATCGCCCGCGTAAACGTTTCTCTTGTCACTCCCACCATGTTGGCCAATTCCTGTCTTGACATTCCCAGATCTAACTCGATTCCATATTGAGTTTGTTTGCCATGATTACGTGCAAGATTCAGCAAAACCTCTGCCGTTCTGCTGCGTGCATTCTGAAAAGCTAGGCGTTCTATATGGGATTGCGAGTCTATAAGTCTCTTATTCAAGGCTTTGATTATTGCAACCGCAATTTTCGGATTATTTTCAAGTACTCTTTCCATATCGACATTTCGGATAAATGCGATGATACCGCCTTCTATGACTTCTGCAGATGCAGGATAAGAGACTTCATTAAAAAGGACAACCTCGGCAAAAATATCCCCCTGCGCCGCGATTGCCAACGTATGCTCCTTCCCATCCTCAGAAGTTTTAAATATTTTTACCTTGCCGGACATCACAAAATAAATTGCTTCGCCCGGTTCCCCCTGAGAAAACAATAGCGTGCTCCTTTTACATTGGCGTTGTCTCATGATTTTCTCAATCTTGAGTAAATCACCATTATCCAAACCTGAAAAAAGCAACATTTTATTAAGAAGCTCGGATTTATCAGGCAAATTGCATTACCTCTTCCAATATCCAGATACCATGAATAATTATATCACAATATATTACGTTTTCGTTATAAGATTACAAAACCAATTCATGCGGTTATGAAAAACTAGTATCCTATATTTTTTATACAAAGCATAAAAATCAAGAATAAAATAGGATCGGATATTATCCGATCCTATTTTCACTACAAGTTTATTCAGGTATAAGATCTTGTAACTCATTGATCATATTATAGACCTGCTTTCTTGAAATAAGAAATTCGGCAACTCCTCCTCTTAAGACAGCAAAGAAATCCTCGTTAAACGGTACATACGCAATGCTTACATTCGGCATATCTTCTTTGTTGAAGTAGAATGTTGTGGTAACATGAGGTTTATTATCGATCACATCTTTGTTTTCAGCCTCAACTATTAATCCAATGAGCGCTTGATAGAAAATCCTGAATTCCTTATCACCAACTTCTTTGCCATTAACAGCAAAAGTAGTTATAACTTCATCCTCTTCATCCTGCTCTTCCGCTTCTTCAACAGTTCTCGTAATTGTCAGATTATACTCGGCATCAACCGTTTCAATGACTATTTCATCAACATTATCAATGTCCACCATAAAAGAAAATCTATCGAACAGATCAAAAGGGGTTATCGCCATTAAACTTTCCAGTGCTTCTTTTTCCATTGCATACACTGTATTTTTCCCAGCTATCTGAAAATGAATATGCTGTTCATCCAAATCATTACCAAACAAAAGGTGTAACGTATTCTGGTTGTCCCTTACCTCAAGCTCCATAAGCGGGGTGTCCAGCCCATACTGCACAAGATCTTCCGGACTATCGTCTATAAATTTTGCAATCTCAAGTGGAATTAAAGCTGCTAAAAGCGTATTAAACATTTTATAATGAACATTCGCATATTCATTATAAGGCTGAATCATATGCCATATTGAGAAGTCCAATTGAATCTGCTGTTCGTCTTCTTCATCAGTTTTCACGATCTCTATCGTTCGCTGACCTTCTCGAGCCAATTTGAAGTAAACGACTTCCTGTATGTTTATTCCGGTTAGCTGGGTATCCCTTAAATCATTGAGAGTATAACTGAGATGGTTGCCATGGCTGACCCATACAGTAAATACTCTGGGATCTCCTTCTTTCATAAGATAAAACATATTACCTACAGGAGTCCTATTACCAAGATAAACTGTATACTCCCTGCCATCCAGAAGAGTAACAGTAGCTTCAACGGCAGGTTTGTCAAGCCCGAACGGAGAAAGATCCTCAGGCGATTCAGAAACCACCTCTTCAGCAGATAATCCGGTAAAACTATACGCTATGTCCTCAACATTCCTTATGTTGAGCACAACCGGATACGGATAGTCAGTAATCCAGCTTTCACCCTCTCGTGTAAGCGTAAGCGTTTTATCCTGAGATTTTAGCACCATTTCAGATATTTCTTCTACGTCAAACTCCAAAATCCTGACACGCTCGTCAGCCATAGGTTCCGGTTCGCCCACTCCTCTTATTTCCATAAAAGCGTAAACTCCGGCGATTAATGCCAATACTACAAACAGTACGATTAAAGTGCGACCTTTGCTCATAGGTGTCTCCTCTTCATCCAGACAAAGAGTCCTGAGCCAAGTATCAGCAACGGAATCAGGATAACTGCCACGCCCGCTAATATTAGCTGTTGCTGCCAATTCATATTTAGTCTCGGTGTTTCAAGGCTTCTAGGTCTTATCGAGATAGCTTCTTCTCTATCCTGTATCCAATTAAGACTATTAAGTAGAAAGTTCGCATTCCCTGGAATCTGGCCTGAAAACTCGGAACTTAAGAATCCTGCGTTGGCAAGAAGTATGAGTTTGGATGTTTTTGTCTGATTATCTGCAAAAACCTCATCTGTCACCGCAACTCCTACGTTAAATGGACCTTCGGCATCTCCTTCTTCTCTTTCTATCGTTTGAGCCTGAAGATTTGTCTTCCCCCAAGCCGATTCGGAAGTGACTAATAGCGGCTCGATATTCAAAGTTCTCCTTCTCACATCCATGATTTCTATGGACTGGGAAACTGGTATAAGCATACGCATGTCCGCAGTTTTCAAAGGCGTCATAATGTCATGTGATTCCATATTGGGTACAAGCCAGAGCGCGTTACCCACATGCATTTCAGCATCCCCCTCAACCACTATATGACGCTTAAGTTCAACACCGTAGCTTCTAAATATCGCTTCAAACCTTGGCAAGCCTTGTGGTATTATATCCATTAGAAATATTGCCCGCCCTTGTTGTTCAAGGTAATCTCTCAATATTTGCTCCTCTGTTTCGGTCAGATCTCTTTTTGGCGAAATCACCAAAAGAGCATGCGCATCATCAGGAACTGATTCAGTCGTCATCAAATTAAGTTCTTCTATTCTAAAGTTCTCAAGCTCCATCTGCTCTCTGATTTCAGAAGGAATTGGAGCTTGATCGTGTCCGGTAAGTACATAAATGACGGGTAATTCTTCTGTAGTCACATAAATAATCGCACCGGTCAACCTTTGCTCTACCGCAAGTGATTCTGCGATAGGCTGTTGCTGTTGATCAAATCTTATATTTATAAGCTCGTGTGCAGATATAACTTTGAATCGATTCAATTCCCGATTTTCAACGATTATACTACCCTGTGAAAGCGTTCCGCCATTCCCTTGGTATCTCATAACCAGATGTGGATACCTTATGGGATCTATTGTTGAAAAGTTAATATAACGACTACGCGCTGTGTACTGCTCTATAATCTTCATTGCGACAGGATTTTCAGCCCCCGGCTCGTTTAAGCTTATAATATCGATTTCTTGTTCCAATCCGTCAAGTAATCCAAATGTCTGCTCAGAGAGTGAAAAAAGGCGATTTCTTGTAAGATCAATGGTGAAATCAAATTGGTCGACAACCAGATTAACCAGTATTAACATTGTAATCACAACCACCGTTACAAGTGTGGCATATCCGCCGTATCTAAATTTCTTTTTACGGAAAGTCGTTTTGATAGAATTTAATAAATTATATTTCATAATCATATTCTTCATGGGTTGCCTCCTTAGCTCCATCTCCTTTTTTCGATCACACGAATCGTAAGAAAGACAAAAATTGCGCAGAATGTAACGTAATAAACAATAGGACTTATGCTTAACACACCCATGGCAAAATCGCGGTAACGCGCAAGAAGGGAAAACCAGTCAAGAACTCTGACTATTATGCCGTCAAAAACAATTGGATTTAAAAAGTACATTCCGGTCACAACACCTGAACCGACAGCAAAAACAGCGATGCTTACAATTATCGTTCTCGTTGCAAAGTACACAAAAAATGCTGCTCCAATCGCAAGTAGCACGGTAAAGACGATACCTGAAACTCTGTCAACGGGAATCCCTTGTTGTATCCAATCAATCAACCACATAAAAAGAAGTGAAACGAAGGTAACAATAGCCGCGATAACCTGATTGTCCGTCAATGAGGAAACAAACAGCCCAACAGCAATAAAAGATGAGCCTAACAAAAAAAATCCTATATAACCGCCAAGAATCTCCCAAACGGCAACAGAACCGAAAAAGCTTAGCATCACTGGATAAAGGGCAGTTACAAGAAGTGTAATCAAAAATACGCTTACCGCAGCAAAATACTTGCCTAAAACCATCTTTGTTAAGCTAAGAGGGCTGGTAAGTAGGAGCTGATCGGTTTTCTGCTTGGATTCTTCGGATATAAGTCGCATGGTAAGCACAGGAACAACAATCAGAAATATAAAAGTAATGCTCCCAAGTACGGCATTGTAGTCTGGGCTTGCATGCAAAACGTTTGACATCACGAAGAAAAAACCTGTAAGCAATAAAAAGAATCCCATAAATACAAAACCTGTCGGAGAAGAAAAATATGCTTTAAACTCTCTTTTCATTATAGCTAGCATTTTAGGAAACCTCCCTTTCTTTGGTAGTAAGCTGAAGGAAGATCTCTTCAAGTGTAAGATCCATTGATTTCATCTGTAGAATCGGGTATTGCGCACGGCTTAACGCAAAAAACAGCGGTTTGCGTATATCTACATCCTTATCGCCTTCAACAAGAACATCAACCGTATCCATCTCTTTTATTCCGTTGTACTCGGCTAGCTTAACCCCCGGTATATTATTTAAGACCTTTATGACAGATTCCTCAGGACCTGCTACTCTTAAGCTTAATCTACTGCTGTTATTAAGGTGTTTTGACAGGCTATCCGGAGTTCCGCTGGCAACTATTTCACCTTTGTTTATAATAATGACTCTCTCACAGACCGCGCTTACTTCCGGCAGTATGTGAGAGCTTAATATTATGGTGTGCTCTTTGCCGAGATCTTTGATCAGATTTCTAATCTCAATTATCTGTTTTGGATCGAGTCCGATTGTAGGCTCGTCAAGTACAAGTACAGGTGGATTACCAATCAAAGCCTGGGCAAAACCTACTCTTTGCTTGTATCCTTTGGAAAGATTCTTAATAAGTCGCTTTCTTACATCAGCGATTTTTATCAAATCCATAATCTTTTCCATGTCTTTGTTTTTTTGAGCCTTGCTGACCTTCTTTATATCGCTGACAAAATCCAGATACTCCTTAACCGTCATTTCAGTATAAAGAGGCGGGAATTCCGGCAAATACCCTATCCTTTTTTTGACTTCTTCCGGTTTTTCCAACACATCATACCCATCAATCATGACTGTACCTTCGGTAGCCGAAATATAGCCGGTGATTATGTTCATCGTCGTAGATTTTCCCGCGCCGTTTGGGCCTAAAAAGCCCAACACTTCACCTTTGTTTACTGTGAAGTTAAGATTTTTAGTCGCTATGTGTTGTCCGTATTTTTTTGTAAGTTTCTCGACCTGAATCAAACTCTCGCCCCCTTGTCTTATATCGTAACACAGCCATAAATGGTACTACAGCGAAAGATAGTGAATGAAGGATTGAAGAGCGAAGCCATAGGGACGGTTTCAGCGTTACCGGAATGAAATGGAGGTGACGATGGACCTGTCCTCGTGGCGTAGCGATTTCAACAGACTTCGCTGTAGTGATAGTTTATAAGGAATAATTGAACAGAATATGAACAAAATCTGAATTTTCTTTTAACAGCACAAATCAAGGCCTTTTCTCTACCAAATAAAGAATACGGCCGCAATTCTCGCACTCATTGGTATCGTTTCCATCTCTGATGCTTTGAAGTACCACTGAAGCCAACATCATATTGCATCCGCCGCAACGGTCGTTTTCTATAATAGCAACTGCAGTGCTTCGTTTGTCCTTTAGTCTGACATATCTTGCTAATAACGAAGCATCTATATTAACACCCACATCGTCTCTGTTACGCTTAACCTTTGCATATTCGCTTTGGACCTTCTCAAGCTCCTCGTCATACTTGACTTTCACGACAGTATACTCTTTTTTTGCTATTGAAACATTTGTCCGTATGGAATCAAGTCTCTTCTCAATTGCACTAATCTCCGTTAAAAGCGTTGTTATCTCCTTAGATTTTCTATTCATTCTTTCCTTAATCTCCAAAGCATTATCCCGCATTTGCTCAAGCTGCTTAAGCGTTTTAACTTGATCGGCTTCAAGTCTTTCCCACCCCGACTGAATTTCATTAGCACAACTCTCATATTCATGGTTTAAACGATTTAATACGATATTCTTTTTGTCGATGTCCACCTCAAACTTCAACAACAGCGCCTGTTGGTCGGTAAGATGGTTTTTAAGCTCAATTAGTTTTTGTCGCAAGGATGAACTCTTGCGTTGATTTTCACAATTATCAACCAATATGTCAAGATTTTGATATTTCCACAACAAATCCATTTGTTCCAATGGTGTTCCCCCTTTCGCTTGCTCTAAAAAGCAAACCCTAATACGGTCTTAAGACCTTCCTTCGTTCTCAAAACACGCAAGCAAAGCCTATTAGAAATCAAGTCTGCCGCGGTTTGTCGCCAACGTATGGAAAGGTTCGGTAACTGTATCAGGCAATAATATCTCCACACTGTATTGTAAAGCAAATGTTATCTTTTGTAAACGCTCAGTTAGCCAGTACATGACAGTAGCTTCTGTAGCATAGTGTCCGGCTGCCACTACAGGCATCCCAATGCTTTTAAGCTCCAGCGCTTTATGATACTTAATTTCACCGGTTAAAAAAAGATCGGCTCCCGAGTTTTTTGCGCTTATTGCCATATCTGCTCCGCTTCCGGCACAAACAGCAACTCTTGATATTTCCTTATCCAAATCGCCAAACGCATCTAATCTCTCAATATTCAAATGATTGCATATATGCTTAATAAAATCGGAAAGCCGTACTTTATCGGGTAGTATCCCTATTCTCCCCAATCCATGCTTATTAGTGCGGTTTTTAAGATGATACACATCATATGCGACTTCTTCATAAGGGTGAGCCTTAATCATAGCGTTAACAACATTATCGAGCTTGCTGTTAGGGACTGCCATTTCTAGGCGTGTTTCTTTTATGCTCTCAATTGAGCCTATCTGCCCCACAAATGGGTTTGTCCCTTCAATCGGTAAAAAAGTGCCTATACCTAAGGTGCTAAACGAGCAGTGGCTGTACTTACCGATATGTCCCGCCCCAGCCACTGCCATTGCCTCAAATACCTCCCGCTCGTGTCCCTCGGGAATAAAAACCGCAATCTTACAAAGCTTCTGCTCGCCTTCCTCGGCGTGCAACGTGCTTATCTCAGTTAAACCGAGGCGCGTTGCAAGCGCGTAATCAGTTCCATACTCAGCTTTGTCAAGATTAGTATGGGCACAATAAACCGAAATGTTGTTTTTAATCAGCAAATGGATTAGTTCGCCCTGATAATCATTTTTCCTGATGTTTTTAAGCGGTTCAAATATAAGCGGATGATGGGCTATAATTAAGTCCACCTTATTTGAAACGGCTTCGTCGACGAGCTCGCGAGTCACATCGAGGCAGACCATTATTTTCTTAGTCAACGATTCATAGTCGCCAAGCAGCAAACCTACATTATCCCAATTTTCAGCCAATTCGGTGGGCGCTAATTCTTCCATCAATTTAGCGATATCAATCACCTTCGGCAGCAAGGCGGCATCACTCCTTACAATCAAATTGTAAAAAAACAACACCGTACCATCTGGTGTTGTTTTTTTAATAATCTATGTGGTGGGCCTTCAGGGACTCGAACCCCGGACCAACCGGTTATGAGCCGGCCGCTCTGACCAACTGAGCTAAAGGCCCGAACAATAGTAAAAGTATACAGCAAGGAAATACAATCGTCAATAGTTTTTTGTGACAATCAAGCATCAAATAATCAATTGACTTATATCCGCATGATATAGTATTATCAGCCAGGAGTCAATTTTCTTTAAAATAAAGACTTGATGTTAAATTTAAGGGGGGGGGTGATAGTGTGGACGCCGGCCCTAGTAGTTTATCCGGAAGTTTTCTCAAACTGAATAAAAAAGGAGGGGATATGTTCGCATTGTTGCCCTTTGTTTCGGTTGTTAAGATATTTTCATAAGCTGTTTTGCCTTCTTGCGGCAATGTATTAATGCTTTGTTTATCTGCTGTTTGACCGAATTTGAGGGAGAAATAGGATAACACATCACATTGCTTTAACAAATTACAGCGAGGAGGTATTTTTATGTCATTTGATACGGTTTTACATTACTTAGAACTCAAAGGATATGCTCATTTCGATGGCTCAAAATCGGACATCCATCCGAATGATCTGGTTGAAATCATCGCAGAGCTTAACGCTCAACAAAAACAGGAACTTTTTTTGTTGCTATCAGAGCAAGACGCGGCTACACTGATACAAGAGATGGAGGAATCCGAGCAGGTTGAGTTAATACATTTATTGACAAAAGAACGTGCATCAGCCATTTTGAACGAAATGGACACAGACGACGCCACCGACCTTTTGGGAGAGCTAACCTCTGAAGAAGCGAACGAACTGCTAGCGCTAGTTGAGGAAGAAACCAAAGAAGATATTGAAGATCTTATGAGTTATCCGGCGGACAGCGCAGGCGGAATCATGACGACCGACTACATCGCGATGGCGGAAAATCTCACCGTCGCGGAGGCTTTCGTACAACTTAGGAAAATTGCCCCGAGCGCGGAAGTCGTTTATTACGTATATGTCGTCGATTCCGAAAACAGATTGAAAGGGACACTTCAGCTAAGGGATCTCATTTCTTCGCGCGATGATTCTCTGCTTTTGGATATAATGCGGCGAAACCTCATTACCGTCCCTGTTGATATGAATCAGGAAAAGGTAGCCGGAGTTGTTTCAAGATATGACCTCATGGCAATACCTGTAACTGATAACGACGGATGCTTGCTCGGAGTCATTACCGTCGATGACGTTTTGGATGTTCTAGAGGAAGAAACTACAGAAGATATTTTGCACATGGCTGGTGCGGGCAGAGTCGAAGGAATTAATATTATCGATATACCTATCATAAGCTTGGTCAAAAAAAGGCTTCCATGGTTGCTCATAGCTTTATTTGGAGGTACCTTAGCAGGCAGTGTCATATCCGCATATGAGACACATTTACAATCCGTTATAGTCCTTGCTGTATTTATACCGATGATAATGAACATGGGCGGAGGCGTGGGTACACAATCATCAACAATAGCGGTACGAGCAATCGCAACCGGGGAAATGGATTTAAAGATCATTTGGAGATATATTGTGCATGAGTTAAAGGTAGGCGCTTCTCTTGGGTTCGTAAACGGCGTGGCAATAGCGATAATCGCTACTATATGGAAAGGCATGCCCGCACTTGGTTTGGTTATTGGTCTTGCTACTTTCGTCACCTTGACGGTTGCAGCACTGATTGGAATTATGGTTCCAGTTTGCTCGGTGCATTTGAAGATCGATCCTGCTATGACAGCAGGTCCTTTTGTCACCACGATAAAAGATATAACGGCGCTTCTCGTGTATTTTGGTATAGCATCGTTATTTATAGGGTATCTTGTATGATATGATAACAAAAGCCGCAGACAATCTGCGGCTTTTTTATATATGCCAAAGCTCTTTTTTGCTGGTCGATACTGCCAGCGCACCTGCTTTGAGCGCTTGAATTACGTCCTCCTTGAGCGTTATCATTCCTCCGGCTATAATTGGCTGATGCACCCTTTTTTTAAGCTCTTCGATTCCTCTTGGTATTATGCCGGGCAAAACTTCCACAAAATCAGGATGATATGATTTAATGATATCGACTCCGCTATTAAGTGCTCGTGAATCCAATAAAAACAAGCGTTGAATCGTTATCAGACCTATTTCCTTTCCATGTCTTAAAAGATTGCTGCGAGTAGACAAAATACCGTTTGGCTTGATCCTTTGCTTTATGTAATCTACAGACGCAAAATCTCTGCCCAGTCCATCTATGAGATCGATGTGAACAAATACTATCTTATCATTGCTTTTAAGATTATTAACTACGTCAGATATCTTCAACACGTTCCCTGAAAGCAAAAATATAGCTTTTGCAGGGGAAGCGATTACATCGGCCAAAGAATCGTTGTTATGCAATGCCGCTATTATAGGATTATTCTCAAGGCAATCGGTAATTTCCACTCATATGCCTCTTTCAATGCTTATGTCCACATTATACCCGAGCAGCTTGCATAAACGCAAATTTTTGCGCAAAATACTTCACAGTACATTTTTGCAGTAGACACATCGTACCAGTTCTTCCCACAAAGCAGCGATATGTCCCTTGGCCTTGAAAAACTGCAACATTCGGCTGCTGATTAATGCAGCTCGTAATGAAACTAAATGTGTCATTACGCACTAGTTAGGCTAAAGCTTCATTCATTATTTTGCAGTAGATTGACTATTTCAGCGAAATCATGTTTATTTTATTTTCGGCTTGCTTCCGAGTTTGTTTTCTTTTCCTGCTAATAAACGTGTAATGTTGCCTTTGTGTAAATATACAACCAGTGCTGCTAATGCTAATCCGAAAACGATATACAACCAGTCGTAACCTGCTATCAAGAGAAGGATTGGCAATAATACGGCGGCAGCTATTGAGCCTAACGACATAAAACGTGTAATCGCAACCAAAGATGCCGAAACAGCGAACAAAATCAGTGCAACCACAGGAAACAACACTACGAGAACTCCAAATGATGTAGCTACGCCCTTTCCCCCCTTAAAACTTAAAAAAACAGGCCATATATGGCCGGCGACCGAAGCTGCTCCGGCCAGCATACCCCCGATATCACCGGCTGCAAATCTTCCAAGCAATACAGCTGCGACTCCTTTAAGTATATCGACAAAGAACACCAATATTCCGGCTTTAACGCCTAAGACCCTCAAAGTATTGGTGGCTCCCGCATTGCCGCTGCCAAACTTGCGGATATCAATGTTTTTTGTAAGTTTCCCTACGATAAATGAAGCAGAAACATTTCCCAAAAGATAACCTACGATCAGAGCCAGTATGTAATTCATGGCTTACCTCCCTTGTTTTGATTTTTCACGCAACTCAATGCGTATTGGTACATTGTCCATACATAAGGTTTTCCGGAAAAAGTTTTCTAGATAGCGCAAATACGAAAAATGCATGAGATCAGAATCGTTGACAAACAACACAAAGGTAGGTGGCTTAACTGACACTTGCGTACCGTAGTATATCTTAAGTTCCCTTCCGCGATCAGATGGCGGCTGATTGGAAGCTGTAGCTTCATAAAGGCATTTCCCAAAAATACCGGTCGTAATCCTTTTGTTATATTGAGCATAAACAGTATCGACCATCTCGATGGTCTTATTAACCCTGAGGCCGCTTTTTGCAGATATAAAGATACTTGGGGCATAATCCATATAACTGAAATGCTCCATTATCTTTTTTCGATATTCATTGACAGTATAGGTATCCTTCTCAATAAGATCCCACTTGTTCATAACAAGTATTGACGCCTTCCCCTCTTCGTGTAACATACCGGCTATCTTCACGGATTGTTCCGCGATTCCTTCCGAAGCGTCGATAACTATAAGGGCTACATCACAACGTTTAATTGCCGACTTCGCTCGCAACACGCTATAATACTCCAGATCCTCGTCTACTTTGCTTTTTTTTCTAATTCCTGCCGTATCTATAATCGTATAATTCCGACCCTCAAAAGAAAATGAAGTGTCTATTGCATCACGAGTAGTACCCGGCACCTCACTAACTATTACCCTTTGTTCGCCTAAAATACGGTTAACAAGCGACGACTTGCCAGAATTTGGTTTGCCCACTACGGCTATACTTATAGAATCCGTTTGATCATTTTCTGCATCCTGAGTATCAAAATGCATTATTACGTTCTCAAGTAGATCACCTAAACCATGTTTATGGATAGCTGAAACTATCAAGGGTTCACCAATTCCAAGCTTAAAGAATTCGAATCGTTCATCATGAAGATTTGCATTGTCAAGCTTATTGACCGCAAGCACCACCGGCTTATCGCTTTTCCTTAAAATTGCCGCAACCTCAAGATCATCGGGTGTCAATCCCTGCTGGCCGTCAACCAAAAATACGATCACATCAGCCGTGTCAATAGCTATACCCGCCTGTTGCCTTATCTGCCTTGGGATATCTTCCTGACTGAACGGCTCAAATCCTCCGGTATCAACAAGCGTAAATTTCCTTCCTAGCCATTCAGCCTGAGTATAAATCCTGTCTCTTGTCACTCCCGGGCTATCATCGACAATTGAAATCCTTTTTCCGCCTATCTGGTTAAAAAGGGTTGATTTACCCACATTTGGTCTGCCTACAATGGCTACAATCGGTCTTAACATACTACTTAAATTATCCCCTATTCTTTGTGCTTTAAAACTGCATTGAGTAATTCCCTGCCATTTACAGGAACCGGCACAACCGGTACTGATAAAGATTTTTCTATATCATCAATCGTGAGATCATCAAGAAATAAATCACCTTCAGCTCGAAGCATAGTCGCAGGAATCAGCACCCTGCATCCTAACTCCTTACCCTTAAGCTCGTCGATTATGTCTTGTCCGACAATAAGTCCGGCTACAGTTACACGCTCCCCAAAAAGGCGATTTGTAACAGGATAGACTGTTACTTTAACTCCAAATCTGTCAGAAATCTTTGAGGCAAGGCTTTTTATTATAGGATAAGCTAAAACTCCCGTTGCTATGGATGTATGACCGAAATCAGAAACGGTTAAATCAGCCTCATTATAAGCCTCATCAAATTCCTCGACAAATTTAGAAATAAGTCCCACACCGTTCTCAAGCTGTGGAAAGTCCTCATAATGCTCAAAATCAGGCAATGGTGAATCTGCCAATAAGTAAAGCTCGTCCGCCGCAAAAACTACAGCGGTATGGTATTTGCTTCTGCATATTTTCTGCCATTTCTGAACCTGTCTTAATAGGTTCTGCGCTTGTTCAGCGTTAAACGGTTTAATATCAACTAAATTTTGCCTGTGTGAAGTTAAGCCTACGGGAACGGCAGCGATCGATTGAACTGCAGGCCACAAACTCAAAAGATCACCAATCGTTTTGTCAAACTCATCGCCATCGTTAAATCCCGGGCAAACCACTACCTGGCAATGAATTGTGATTGCAGCTTTCTTTAATAAATCAAGCAGCTCCAGTATCTTACCTGCTCTTGGACTTCTCATCATTCTGTTTCTTAACGAAGGATTTGTCGAATGAACCGATACATAAAGAGGGCTTATGCGTTCTTTCGTTATCCTTTCGATATCATTTAGAGACACATTCGTTAACGTAACGTAATTGCCCATCAAAAACGACAAACGCCAATCATCGTCTTTAAAATACAATGTCGGGCGCATATTTTTGGGCAGCTGATCAACAAAGCAAAACACACATTTGTTTTCACAAGCCTTTTCTGCATCCATTATGCGCTCATCAAATATTATACCCAGATCTTCGTCGAATTCTTTTTCAATGTCAATGATCCATCTTTCACCGTTTACCTTAAGTATCTCCATTTCAAAATCATCATGGCTGGTCTTTTCCATATAGTCCAGAAGATCAACGATAGCGCAACCTGAAATGGTTTCAACAATATCCCCGGGTTCTATTCCCGTTTCATGGGCAACGCTCCCTGGCTTTACCCCAACAACTCTATGCTTTCCTGTATTCATGAAATCCCTCGACAAAAAATTAACTAGTTTATATTAGCTGTTTATATTAGCTGGTACTAATTGTACCCGTACGCTTATTATCATCCTAAATCATTCACAAGTCAAGCGAAATCAAACGCTGGCGCAAATTTTCCTTAACCCTCGTTACAAACTCAACAAATATTAGATATTAGAAGTTACCAGTCAGAAGTTGGAGATTAGATACAGAAAACCAGATAATGGGGATAGCAGATCTGTCCCCTTGATAGAACCGTCCCCAATATTAGCTGTTGAGGTCTTTTCGCTCTCCTGTCACAAGATAAATAATCCATTCGCACAAATTGGTCGCATGATCTCCTATGCGCTCAAGCGATCTTGCTACGAAAATAAAGTAAGTAGCTTGATTTATATTTTTGGGATCCTCTATCATGTATGTCAGAAGCTCTCTGAAAATCTGCTTATACAGTCCGTCTATTATGTCGTCTCTCTGGGATATCTGTTCGGCGGTCGGCGCGTCTTGCTTTACATAAGCTTCAAGCGAATCCTGTAACATATCAATCGCCAAATCCGCCATACGCGGTATATCAATAAGCGGCTTAATATAGACTTCGTCCGCCAGGCGTATTGCTATTTTTGCTATATCCACCGCATAATCCGCCATTCTTTCAAGATCTGTGCCTATCTTTAGCGCGGTAAAAATAAGACGTAGATCTTTTGCAACAGGCTGTTCAGTGGCGATAAGTTTAACGCATTGGCATTCTATAAATACCAGTAGCTCATCTATGGCATCGTCCCCATCGATAACTTCCTGAGCTAATTCAGCATCATGATTGACCAAAGCGGTTATCGCTTTCTTGACGGCCTCTTCCATGCTGCAGCCCATTCTAAGCAGTTCTCTTTGCAAATCCGCGAGTTTATCCAAATAATGCTGTCTGCTGCTCATAAAAACGCCTCCTCATCCGAATCGCCCTGAAATGTAATCTTCAGTGCGTTTGTTTTTAGGCTTGTAAAAAATCTCGTCGGTCGGTCCCGCTTCAAGCATTACGCCGTTTAAGAAAAATGCGGTCTTATCGGAAATTCGCCCTGCCTGCTGCATATTGTGGGTGACTATCACTATTGTGTAGTTGATTTTAAGTTCATCGAGCAGATCCTCTATTTTGCCGGTAGAAATCGGATCAAGCGCTGATGTGGGCTCATCCATAAGCACAACTTCAGGTTCGACAGCTAAAACTCTTGCTATGCAAAGCCTCTGCTGCTGTCCTCCGGATAATGCAAAAGCCGGCTTGCGCAGCCTATCCTTCACCTCATCCCACAGGACGGCTCTTTTAATACTTTTTTCGACGATCTCATCAAGCTTTTTTTTGTTTTTGATGCCATGAACTCTCGGTCCATACGCTACGTTGTCATAAACAGACATGGGAAACGGGTTAGGTTTTTGGAATACCATCCCAATTTTTTTGCGTAGCTCTATGACGTCGCAATTTCCGTTGTATATATCAATTCCTTCATAGAGTATTTGCCCGTTAATCCTAACTCCGGCTATAAGATCGTTCATACGGTTCAACGTCTTTAGAAAAGTCGTTTTACCACAGCCTGACGGTCCTATTAGCGCAGTTATTTTATTTATTTCTATATTCATGTCGATGTCTTTTAATGCCTGAAAATCCCCGTAGAAAAAATTCAATTTTTCAACTGTTATTTTGTTTTTTGTTTGCATAATTTTAAGTGCTCCTTAACCATGCATCCTGGCCATACGGCCAATGAGCTTGTTTGTTGCAAAATTTATAAGCAATATTATTATAATAAGTATCGTACCCGTAGCAAAAGCCCTTTCAAATGAAATCCCTTCCCTTACCAAAATATAAAGATGTACGGACATCACCCTCGCGGAAGAAAGAAAATCCCTTGCCAGTCTGTAGTCTGAGCCCATTGTGAAAAGTAGCGCCGCGGTTTCACCTACCGCCCTACCGATAGCTAATATAAGGCCGGTCATAATTCCCGGTACCGCAGCAGGTACAACGACACGTGTTACCGTTTGCCATTTAGTCGCGCCAAGCGCAAAACTTGATTCCCTCATAGACTGGGGAATCGATTTTATGGCTTCTTCCGAAGCGCGAATTATCGTCGGAAGTATCATAAATGTGATGGTGAGCGTCCCTGAAAGCAACCCGGCTCCTATGTCAAGGTACATTACGAAAAGTATAAAACCAAACAGCCCGAAAATGATTGACGGAATGCCGGCCAGCGTTTCAGTACCGAATCTTAGAATTTCATTGATACGATTTTGCTGGGCATATTCCGTTAAATATACGGCGGCTGCAACTCCTATCGGAGCCGATAGTACAAGTGTGAGAAATATCATAAATAAAGTATTGAGTATAATCGTTGAAATTCCCCCAACACGCCCTGCCCTTCTGGGTTCTTCCAATATAAAGGCAGTATCAAGATTAAGCTCTATCACGCGCCTTTCGATGTTCACTATCTCTAAGTCGTGAGCTATTGCGTCATTATAATAAGCAAAACCTATACTACCTGGATTTTGTACCAGAAATTGCGCCAGAGCATCATGGTTATCGACCACTTCGGCTGTATCAGGAATCCGTATATCGCCTAGTAATATCTCTTCAAATTCACTTCGTATAAGGCTGTTTTCTGAAAATACGGCGGTTAAAATAGGTAAATCCGCCCCCCCCAGCTCCGACCAGTTTTTGTATGTCCCAATAAAAATACTTTTTATCTGTTCACCTGTTAAGTAGCGGATCCTCATCCCGTTAGGCGGCCTTAGCACCTCGCTATTTACCGCGACAGAAATGCGCCTTATCTTAAGTGACTTTGAATCCGAATCATTAAGGTATTCAGCGCTCGCTTCCGAAATAAATCCTATGCCACCGCTGGTATTAGAAACAGCTTCAATTATTTGTCTGTCTGTATCCGCAAAGACCGTGTCCTCAGAAAATTGTGGTGTATCCGGAAACACAGCTCTTTCAAATAAATCTCTTATATTTCCATTTTGCGCAAACACTCTGACATCTATGTCCTGCTCGCTTACCCCTCCCCAATTATCAAGCTCGCCGCTAAAAAGATCTGTCACTTCCAAGATGGTTATATCTTTAATTCTGATATCCCTGTTGACTATGACTAAGAGCCCATTATCAGCATATTCTTCATTCGTAATCACTTTGCTTCCTTCGGGAAGTACCTCATACTGTATACTAAGGTCTGAAACAAAGCCTCGAAACAATATATACCCTACGATTACAAATAAGGTTCCCATAGTAATGCCGGCAGCGATCCACAATGCCAGCTTAGCGGTAATTTCCGCAAACTTTACTCTGCGGGTATGTGGAGAGAGCGTAAATCCGGCTTTTTTCAAACTCTTTTCTTCCTGCTTCAAGCTTTTACCCTTCCCTTCCTGGTGATTACCTTAATGACCACATTTAGCCCCATAACAAAAACGAATAGCACTATACTGGTGGTAAACAGCGCCGTTCTGTGTATTCCCGCCGCATAGCCCATATCTCCGGCTATACTCATAGTAAGGGTTCTTACCATTGACGTAACCGCCTCCGGCATCATCGGAGCATTTCCCGCGACCATAAGCACTGCCATGGTCTCGCCTACAGCTCTGCCTGTCCCTAAAATAACGGCGGCTATTATGCCGGAACTTGCCGCCGGGAGTATAACTCTTACAATGGTCTGCCAGTGTGAAGCTCCCAATGCCAGTGAAGCCGCTTTTAATTCCTTAGGTACGGACTTTATTGACACTTCCGACAAACTTATAATCGTGGGCAATATCATAATCGCAAGTATCACTGAGGCCAACAGGATATTAAAGCCGGTACCCCCAAATAACATGCGATTTATGGGCGCTAAAAGCACCGTTCCAAAAAAACCGTAGACAACAGAAGGTATTCCCGCAAGTATTTCTACTACGCTCTTTAAAAATCTCGAGGAACGTTCGCCTGCAAGCTCAGCTAGATATATCGCCGATGCAAGCCCTACTGGCACTCCGATAGCAAGCGCCCCTAAGGTTACTAAAATTGAAGCAACTATAAATGCCCATATCCCAAATCCCGGGTTTAGATCATCTGTCGGTCTCCATCGATCGCTAAATAAGAATTCGGTCACGCTGACTTCCTCAAAAAGAGGCAGACCTGTCATAAATATAAATATAGTAATAAACACAATGGTAAGGATAGAAACCATCGCGCATACAAAAAGCAGTCTTTCAACTGCACCTTCAAATAACTTCCTGCGTTTCACAAGTATATCACCTCTACACAATCTACCGTCTTCCTCATGCCGCTACGCCATTAGGACAGTTCCATCGTCTTCCCTTCGGCCTATCGCCATTCTTCGAGGACGCTATAACCGTCCCCGAGGTTTCACTCTTTTATACTTTATTTAGCAACTTTCGCTGTAATATTATATACCATGGATCATACGTCGGACAAGTATTTGTTTCTCAACAAACAAAACTGTCCCTCTATTTCTATTGAAAGGGACAGTTTCGCTTTCTTTCCAGTTAAATATTCTTACGGAAGCCTTATGAACCCTTCCTCTTCAATTATGCTTTGTCCTTCATCAGATAGAAGGAAGTCCACAAAAGCTTTTTCCAGAGTTCCTTCGACAAGTTCTCCCTTGTGTACGGCATATACCCTTCTTGATATCGGGTATTCGCCGGCCATAACGGTTTCCATGGTCATCTCAATACCATCCACCAGCACATACTTAGCTCCGGCTTCTCTTACGCGATCAAGATGTCCGAAACCAACATACCCGATTGTTCCCGGAGTTCCTGCTACCTTGGTTACAACCTCTCCGGCGGAAGCGACAACCATCGCATCAGCCCTGAATTCAGCGTCGTCTCCCAATACTTCTTCGATAACCAAATCTTCAAAAGCCCCAAATGTTCCGGATGCTTCATCCCTGTTAACAACTACTATAGGAGCATCCGCGCCACCGACTTCGGACCAGTTTTGGATCTCCCCGGAAAATATCCTTGCCACCTGCTCAAGAGTCATGCTGTCAATCCCTACTTCTCCATGAACTATGACGGCAAGCGAATCAAGGGCAATTTGTATGCCAAAAGCTCCCGCTGCTATTTCTTCTTCTCTTAAGTCCCTTGAAGCTCCGCCAAGGGAATAAACCCCGTCAATCACGCCTTGTATCCCAACGGTTGAACCGGGAGCATCATAGCTTACCCTGGCTTCGGGATGCAGATCCGCAAAAGCTTCTATAGCGCTTGTGAATATCGGTTCCAGTGCGGTTGAACCTCCGAAATCATATGTTCCCGTGAATTCGCCAGGCTGTTCATTTTCCTGCTGAGCAGGCGCACAACCAGTAAATGCCATTATTCCCAAAGCTAACAACAACACAACCATCGTAACCCAAACACGTTTTTTCATACCAATTCCTCCTAAAAATCATAACTTTACTTATCCATCAGTTACTATACCATGCTATTGTTAAGTTCATATTAAGTTTATGTTAAGATCATGTTAAAAAACTGCTAGCGCCGCACCGGAATGTAGATGACAAATTCAGTTCCCTTCCCCGGCTCGCTAATTACTTCGATATACCCGTTCATGGACTTTACGATATGTTTTACAATAGCAAGACCTAAGCCTGTTCCGCCCATAGTCCTCGATCGGCCTTTATCTATCCTGTAAAATCTTTCGAATATCCTCGGTATGTGTTCTCTTGCAATTCCAATTCCGGTATCCTTTACCCTCAGTATAATCCTATCGCCGGGTTCTTCGAGCAAAATGGTTATGCTTCCTCCCTGAGGGGTGTATTTTATAGCGTTGTCAATAAGATTTATTGCCATTTGCTTGATTCGATCAATGTTCGCGTTAAGCCATATCTCATCGTTTGCGAATCGATATCCGAGTGATATATCTTTCGCTCTGGCATGAGATTTCATCATCTCAATAGTGTCTTTCAAGATGGCGGAAATGTTGATTCTTTTGGAAAATGTGTTGCTTTTTTTAAGCTCAATCTCAGATAAACTTAGTATATCATTAATCAGACGGGACAAACGGTCAGTTTCAATTCCTATTATTTCAAGGAATTTTTTCGCTGTTCCCGTATCCTCAACAGCGCCTTCAAGAAGTGTATCAACAAACCCTTTAATTGAAGTCAAGGGCGTTTTAAGCTCATGAGATACATTTGCTGCAAAATCTGAGCGCATCTGCTCCAATTTATGAAGCTCGGTGATATCCTGCATGAGCATCACAGCCCCAACAGTTAAACCGTCAATCCTTAACGAAGCGACATCGATTTTTACAATTTTCGGCTCCTCGAGTTTCGTCCGAATCGTAATTGACGATTTAACACCCTTATTCACTACATTCAGAAGCGCCCTATCCAAACGGCTGTCAAAAAACACTTCAAGAAAATACCTTCCCGTAACATCATCATTAATCCCAAACAATTCTTTTGCAGCCGGATTTGCCAATAAAATATTGGATTGGGCGTCAACCGCCACAATTCCATTAGTAATCCCTTCCAATGTGGCTTTAAGTTCATTGTTACTCTTTATAAATTCTTTCTCTCTTAAATCGGCAACAGTGTGCACCTCACTTATTGCTTCCGCCAACTGAGCGAATTCATAAGATATTCCAATGAAATCAGAATTGTAAGTTTCTTCGCTTAAAGAACTTTTAACAAGTTTAGTCATGTAGTCTGCAACATTGTTTATCTCGTAAGAAAACCTTCCGGCAAAAAATGTCCCCATAACCATTGCAATTAATAATGTAAAAAGCAGAATTATAATATAATCCTGCACTCCAAAAACGAATCTTATAAGTATAAAACCAAAAACACTTATTACGGCAGTAAAAACGTATGTCCTAAAGATTTTACTCTTCATCAGCGTTCTTCCTTATAGTTGAATTTATATCCAATCCCCCTTACGGTCTCAATATATCTGCTCCCGTTTTCATCGCTGAGCTTCTGACGCAAATGCCTTATATGGACATCCACAGTTCGCGTTTCGCC
>Ga0209316_100216_pt1 | contig 21590 bp, 10 predicted proteins | sample 3C3metaG_FD_184150 | JGI IMG/M metagenome (GOLD analysis project Ga0209316, IMG submission 184150) | Freshwater bacterial and archeal communities from Indian Creek, Illinois, USA - 3C3 metaG (SPAdes) (version 3) | ecosystem: Environmental > Aquatic > Freshwater > Unclassified | place: USA: Indian... | reverse complement strand
CATTTGAGTCACTTAACATATGCACATATTCATCAATAACAGCTTGAAAGTTTCCATCCCTAAAGTATCTGAGAACATTTTTCCAATGAGCTTCATCACTTGCTTTTCCATAACAAAGCTCAACGATTGCGGTTGATTCAGGCATATTAAGACGATTCAGCATTACCTTTGTCAATTGGGAGGCATTAATGCTATTTCCTGCATTAGCACGGTATGCACACATTGCTGGGGAAGATATAGCCATATTCGCAAGTACTTTGATCAAGTCCTGCGGCATTTTACCCAGTTTGTTATCTTCAATCTCTAAATAGTACTGCTTCAGTTTATCCAGATGAAACCTGAAGCCTTTCTGCCCCTTGTCTTCCTCATCCTCATCGGTTTCAACTGATACTAAAGCGTTACCTCCACTAAACCATTTCATAACATAATCCTTTTTGTCCAAAAGGAGCGGTGCTATATAGTACCATCTGTCATCAGTCCTTCCATTACTCTCAAACCCTTTAAGTTGAAGCAGTAAGTTAGAAATTTCTTGACTAACATCTCGTTCAATATCTTTTATGGACATACCAGCGTTCAAGCATTTAATTGGATTATAAAGTCCTGCCAATTTATCTGAGGGGTATAAAAGACAGAATAGTGACATAGCTTTCGGTTCGTTACCTGAAACATTAAAACGCAGCCTTGCAACAGGAAATCGTTTATTATTAGGTGTAAAATAGTCTGTGTTCTGTTTGTTTGTTGGTATTTTTTCAAGCAGTTTTTGAAATCTCGTCATTTCCTTTTCATTATTTTGTGTGACAAGCTTCCCTACAGTTTTTCTTTCAGCTTCATATGAAATCAACGATGCAATCATCCTTGGCACCATCTCCCAAGCTGAAAACACCAAAATTTTTGAAAAGCTTTTCGCATTTTTAAATATACCCTGTGGTTCATAGTAAGGTTTTGAGGGTGGTACCCATAACAGCATATCTGCTTTATTATCAAAAGCAGCTTCTTTTAGCCTTTCTAGTCTTGCGTTTGTAGGACCAAGTTCTCCATAGTTTTTAATAGCATTATTATCGAGCCATAAATGCTTTTTGTTTGCTATTGTTATATCATCAGGATTTTTATGAAAATATTTCTCAATATGCTTTTTTAGTTTATAATGTTTCATAAACGAAAAAATACAAGGTGAAGATTTTATATATTCAACAGGTATACTGTAGCCTTGCCCTATCTCTTTCAGTAAGCTCTCGCCCTCAATATAAGCCAGAATATCATTTTCGTTTGCTTTTAAGGGTATCTTTACACTCTTGTCATCAATAAAATCGCCAGATTTGATTGCTGATATTCTCTCTGTACGGCAAACACCCTTATACATTGCATTCTCCGCACTATTTTTGACTTCGATAATCGAAAGATTGTCAAAGCTTAGTTCTCTAAGATTAACGGAAAAGTTATTCCATATTTCCTTGAAAGTCTGCTGCTCTTTAGGACATTCAAACAGAAAATTTATTACTTGTAAAAACTCTGAGTAATGTTCATCATTTTGTGTTTCATTTATCTCTTCAAGCGTTGAATAAAGCTTATATGGTGTTGCTGAAAGCAATAGAATCTTTATATTGTTCCCTCTTAAAAAACGGTCAGCCAATATACCGGTTTCAGTTGAAACATCGGCAGAAATCAGAAATTTAAACCTCTGAAATTCATCCATGATAACTAAATCTGGTTTTAAAAGATCAACACTAATCTGTGCAAACATCATACGCAGCCTATAGAGTGTATCATAAGTACTCCCGATACGGTTGCCACCAGTTGCCCTAACTTTTTGGCAGAGCGTTACCAGTTCTTTATTAATCTGCTTTTCATTAAAGTACTCATTGATAGCCTTCTGAACGGTCTCGATATACTCGCCGTCCGAAACCTTATCACAAGTTGCAACTCTTTTCTCATACCACGTACTTGCCCACCTCCAACTTGAGGTGGCACAATCGATAAGTATAATTTCAAGTTCCTTGATATAGTCTTTAAATGCCGGCATTCTCTTTAAGATTGCAAACATCAATGCTCTTTCCTCTACGCTTCCACAACCACTGGTCATGGAAAAGGAAGTTGACGGTGTGAGTGGAATTAGTTGAATGTATTTATCCTTTATATTCTGATCACTTTCTTTTTCAAAAATTTTCAAATGCTGCATCGAAAGGCGAGTATCAGTAACACCATCAACTGTGACTTCCCTGTTTATTTTGAGCTTGTTGATGTTCTGATTTGCAATATTCTGATTAGAACATATGTATACAACCTTAAAGAGTTCATCATTCAATTCCTCTTTATGATACCTGGCTGTTTTTGCGATAACACCTTTCGCAACCAGAGTTTTCCCAAGCCCTACTTCATCCGCTACAAGCACCCGGTTCTGTCCGCTCTTATATAGGGAAAATACCCTCTCCACAGTTGCCTGTTGAAAGTCCTTTAGTCCCTTCATTATTTGTCTTTCTGAATGTCCTAAGTCAATCTTCATTTTTTACTTACCGCCTTTTGAAATATCTCGTAAAGTTCCCTAAACCCTTCTGGAATAATGCTACTGTCAGATATTAGCTCCAAAAGTCTTTTTATTTCATCAAATTTTTGCGGCGAATGTGCTGCAGCTTTAAGCATTTTTTCATATAATGCAGGGATAACCTCACCACTGCCAAATACAAAACTCCCAGTTGCCATAGTATTGTTTTCGAGCAGTGATAGCAAATAATCATCGCCCAGCAAAAATGTTATATACTGAATAAACCCATTTTTATCCTTAATAACACTATTCACAACCGCGCTCTCTCTTGCTTCAGGAATATTGTCTGTCTTTATCTTGATAACCCTTTTCACCGAGTCATCACCGCTGATAGCTCTTATTACATAAAATTCCGATAGCTGAAGTAAATTTAGTTCGGAGAAGACTATCATTTCAGATAGCTTTTGCTCCCTATTTGATAAAAGCGGCGAAATATATACATTACTTATCTCTGGTATTTTCTCAAAAATTACCTCCAGAGAGTATTTGTTATCACAATCCGAGACTTTAGCATATGATTTCAACCTGCAAATTTCTTTAATAAGCTTATTTAAATTTTCATCCTCTGTTTGATCCAGTTCACCTTGAGCTTTCAATTCAATCTTCTCGAAAGGATTATCCTTTTCGTTATCTCCAAAAACATCCTTCTTCAATTGCTCAACATTTAAATGTCTTTTTTTATTGTATAGCTTTAAAATAAACTCAACATTACCGTAACAGGCGTTATTTGAAGCATTGAGTGAACCCAGATACAACTCACTATCAGAATATTTTGTCTTCAGATACACTTTTGCATGAATATCCTGCTTTTGTTTTTCTAATGACACTACATCGCTATCTCCCTCGCTTAATGCCTCTTCACCATCAACAATCATATCCTTCATGACAAAAACATCAAAATTGGTTGCTGAATTAGGCTTCAACTTTGCAAGCTCTGATTTTCGGGTAATAATCGTATTTCTGTTAGGGTTCGTTAAAGCTAATTTATTAAAATCGTTTATACAACCGTCACTCAAAAATGGCGATATAATAAAAAGCTCATGGTATGTATTTAAAAGCCCCGTTCTGGCTATATCATACCCATCAATACCGACAGGGCAAAAACAATAATCCGAAAACTGTTTTTCATCGAATTCAAACTTCACATTGAGAATGTCATTTGCCAGTCTTGCAAGTGCTCTTCTCTTGGCTGGATTTATTTCATTCCTCTTCGCAAGCTTGAGTACTTCTTGTAGAAAATCACTAACTGGGCGAGAGCTTTCATATCCTGCTTTTAATCTTCCATCAATCTTTGTTCTCCCTTCAAGACATGCTGCTACATCCCAGCTTCGGTCAAATGTTAAATTCCGGCTGAGGACAAGGCAACGGTATAGCTCTTCGCCGTTAGCATTTTCATATTTGACAAGCCAAAACTTGGGATGGAAGGATTTCTTGTTTTTCATGACAATCTCAAATACCATCTTTTCTAAAAGTATATGGAGTGCATGTGCATGTGGTGGAGCCTTTATCTGTCCAGCTTCACAAAAAACAATCACCTTATCTGCAGTTTTCTGCAATGCTTCAAGCAGATATATGGGATTATCCTTTAATTCACTGTCAACACTCTCTGAGAGTCCTAAAGCAATACTTATTCCTATTAGGGCATCAAGATCAAGTGAATAGGTTGTTCCAACCGCAAATACCGTTTCATATCCGGCAGGAGGTGCCAACATCTGGCTATAGTCTAATCTATCAGTTGTAGGCTTAAGCATTCTCATCACCCAACCCTTCAAAAATATCAGTAAGTATATTCTGAGCGTTCCTTAACCGATACTGCAGCTTGTCGATACCTACCCATCCTTTATATACAAATTCGGAAACATTGTAAAGTTTGGAACGCTTGTCCCCTTTTAGTTTCCTCTCACGTATTATTATCAGTTCGTCTAGTTTCTTTATATCATTTTTGAGCATGGCATCCTTACAATCTAATAAAAACTTGATAAGTCTTCCGTTATTTATCTTGAGTCTCTGAAATAGAATTTCATGTAAATCAATTTTTGCATAGTCTTCCATTGATGCTTCCCATAGTTCCCACTCTGCATTGACATAATCATCGTCACCCTGGGATAAGATGATGTTGTATCTTAAATGTGTACCAAAAACAAAATCTGCAAACTCTTTTGCCATTCTATAATCCGATTTCATCTTATCCGGTAGCATATTTGTAATTCCATCAAGATCGTCAAATCGATTGAAATATAAAAAATCTTTATAATTCTTTTTTAACACCCAAGCAAGCGTTGTGTCGGGAACCGCAGATATAATTCGCTCCTTCAAAAACTTTGATTCCAGTGTTGTAAGCTGTATTGAAAGCTCATCCCTCCATCTAGCAGGAAGCTCAGGCAGTTTCCAAAAACCACCAGTCAGTTCACCAGTCACTGCATCAATATCATCAGCATCCTGTTCATCATCCTTCATTTTCATACTTCCTTGTGTTCTAATACTTTGCTTTTTTGCCTTCAAAAGACATGTAAGGCGGGCATAATCATATAGAGACATTTTGCCGCCTGTAAATATGTCGAAGGTTCTGATACCGTTCCAATATATATCTGATGGTTTACGCTTCAGCTTTCTTCCTGCAGTTTCACCTATAACACCGGTTTCTCCACTCTGCTTCAATATATCTATACAATCTAGTTCCTGCTCATGTAGCCGATTGACCATTTTATCAGGTGTCATTCCTTTTTCGCACTCAAGCTCTGATAATATGTATGAAGTGAGCAGAAAATATTTTGCTCTTGTCTGGATTGTTGATGTACCAGGAAAGAATATATCTGCAAAAGCATCTCTAACAATACCTATTCCCAGTTCATCCACCGCACCAGGTTCAGATAGCAGATTAATTACACTTAACACCTTATTTCGCTGTTCTTTTGAAAAGTCAATCCATCCTATATTCATAAATCATCACCATTTTCTTTTTCAATATCATCATCAAATCCAATCTGCCAAAAACACATGTCCAAAATTTTCATGTGAGGATATATAACGCCATGACTGTTAATCCGATCTCTTATCAATTCCAATTCATCATAATTGTTCAAGTAAAACTTAGCAATACCTTCCAAGGAACTATTATTAAGAATTGCCGGAGCAACATTATGTTTTCTAAGTCCATAATTAAAATATCTATCATAGGCCGGTGTACATCCCAAAGTACCAAGTAATATTTTAGTTGCCAGGGTATCGGTTATTTTTTGTCCATAGGAGTCAATCATTCTCTCTTTCAGTTCCAAGACTTAAATTCTGAGTTTCTTGAGACAATAGTTTTTCCGCACTCACTGCTGATAGGCACTCATATTTGTTTTCCATCAAAACTTGTATTATTGAAATTGTATCTTGTAATCCTTTTGAAGCAAAAAGGAAGATCCCCTGTACATGCCCCAGCTTGCTAGATAAAATGCCAAATGCAATGCCATTAACTCAATACAGTCTTTTTCTTTTTTATGGTTTTGAAAGTAGGAATAGCAATGTTCCCAAGACTTGAATCGTGCATTTTTATCCTTTGAAATTTCGCTATAAAAAGAATTAATTTTTTAGGTAATATTCTCATTAATGATCCGTTTCCATTATCATTATCACTAGTTCCGCCACAATTTAAAGGAGCTGCTCCTTTTTCAAAACGTCCGAGTGCCCTTCTTGTTGCATTTCCAACATCAAAAACCTCTCCATGTGGGGTGAATTCTCCTTCATTAATCCATCTCATGAAATTTTTCATTATACTATCATAATCAAGACCTCTAGAAAGGCTATCTGCAAGGCATAGTGTCATGCTTGTATCATCAGACCACGTCCCCACAGGCTGGTTATAGGTACCATAGGAACGCATATCAACCACGGGGTTTTTCAAAAGCGTTTCTCTATCTACAAATTCAACCGGTACACCTAAAGCATCAGCAACACATAAACCCATTATTCCGTTCAATATATTGTTTGCCATTTAATCACCTCTTTCGAATTTAAAGGTAAAATTATCAATTTATTCTGAAAAATTAAAAATCTCCGTAATGTTTATTCCTACAATATATTTATCTTTGTAATTTTCAAAAATCGAGGCATACCCTTCCTTCAGTACTTTTGAAGAAATGCCATGCGATATTGATAGATAAGCCTCAATAAATGCTGACAAATGATCACAAGCCCTTATAATCTCTCCATCAACAGGATTGAATGAATCCTGGTTATATTTTAGGTTTATATCCTCTGATGATACTAATCTTATGTTGCCATCTAGTACTATCTTACTTGAAAATTCATCCTGCATCAGATACCTCATCTGATTTTGCCATGTTTTAGGTATTAAGGGGAAAAGCTTTTCTTCAAGTTGTGCACCCTCAATGTCTTTAATAATCGCTTCTAATCCCACTACAGATTTTTTTACAGGAGAAACGATATCCCTTGTAAGCACCTCTGGAAGGTCATGAAAAAGTCCGGCAAGAAAGTTATTTACCAACCGTTTGTCACATGCTTCTATCTGATATGAAAATAAATATGTCAGAATAACCACTATCAGCATATGACCCATCACAGATGTCTCTGGCAATCTGGGTGATCTTGTCCATCTCTGCTGAAAGCGCAATTGCCCGACCAGATCAGTAAAATTGCTTGTCTTCCGGCCAAGTCCAAGTTTCTGAACTCCCGCAAGATCATAATGCTCTTCCAATTCGTTCTCTATTTGTTTCTTGGTATCCTCTAGTCCATAAATAGTCGTATTCATGTTATAAATAATTTTGAACTCCCAGTCGGTTGCAAGATAATGTGCTGCCTTCAAAATCTTTCTCTCGATTTTCGCGTATTCTTTATCAAATAAATATCTGCTGAACTTTTTATTAAAATCCCCTTCTATGCTTTCTATGCAGTTATCAAGTTGCTCAAGTACCCATACATTCAATTTGTCTCCACTCTTCTCCATTAGTCGGTGAAATATTGGAGGCTTTATATCTGTAAGTACAACCCTATAAAGGAATTCAAAAATACACCCATCTATTAATTTGAGCCAGTCTATCTCAATGTTCCTGTCTTCTTCCTCATATTTCGCCAATACAAAGGCAATTATCATTTTATGCGCCTGCTTATCAAGTTCGGTAAAGCCTTTTCCCGGTCGTATATGATCATTCCAGCGCTGAATGCTTGCAGCATCATAAAGAAGTTCTATAAAAGCTTTCGATATCATCATTTTCTCTCCAGTTATTGATGATTTGGGAACCCATATAGTACCAGTATTGTTTCCATATCCTTCTGCTTTACCCTTTATGTAAAAACATCCAGCCAAAGCACAAACAATGGCATCCAGGACATCTTCATATCCCTTCAAATATTTGATTGGATAAGCTTGTTTGAAGGATAACTCGTGCAATATGTCAGGCAAATTTGGAACATATGAAATGAGTTTTGCTCTTAATTCGTTCAGGTTGGAAACAATATTTTTATACCTTTGTTCAGGAGTATCTTTCGGCCAGTATTTCAGTCTTTTTTGTACTTTATATGGAAATCTATATTTACATTTGAAGAGCTCAATGATTGCTGTATGTGGATATACCTCTATGAAAGACTTATTCTTTTCGGCATCACCATTCCAGTCAAATCCTGATTCCGAAAGCTGCCTGAAAATAATCTCTGAAATAACCCCAGGACGTTCTTCATTCGGGCTATGAGTTGATGCGCCATATTTCCCATAATTCCTTGATATTTGACTATCACATTCACGCCTTGCTTTTATCCTTTCAGGAGCCAAAGGAATATCAAGTGCTATCAGGTCTATATCCCAGCCATTATTCTTGCAGTAGCCACAAACGCCTGGCAAATCTGGTCTTGATCCACTTACAGAATCATTCCACTGGATGTTATCTTTAAGGAATTCTTCATAAGACCTTGCAATTTTAACTAGTTCTATAGAATTGTTTTCATTAACCGCAAGCAGAGCAGCTCCTGTCGGTTCTTTCTCTGTCCAGGCTGCATTTATACCAAGCACATATCTCATATTTTCTTTAGTCTCCTTATTGTATATATTTCCAACATTAAGTATTTTCTATTTCTCTATCACAAACCCACTCCAACTATCTGCATATTGCAATAGCAGTGTTAGAGGCTCCTCGTGAGTAGCAACAGAAGCGTTATCTTCAACATACTGTCCATCATGATATACAATAGCCTGAACTTCATCCTCAGTAAGATCGATATATTTCATAGCCAGGTAAATGCTTCTAACAGGTACACTCAAGTATGTAAGTTCGGAATTGAAACGATACGGATAATCCGGCTTGTATCCATATTTCTTTTGCTTCTCCGAAGGCTCATTTGTTAGGTATTGGGGTCTTCCGGGCATACCTGCCTTCCCAAGATCATGAAGGAGTGCTACGATGACACAGCTCTCATCACTAATATCTGGAGCAATGGCACTCTTTATCTTTATCATTGTCTCAGCTACATTAACTGAGTGTTCTAAAAGCCCACCTTCTTCGCAAAGATGATACTTTGTACTTGCAGGAGACGTTAACCATGCAGTTTCATTTTCCATAAAGCTTATTAGCTCATTAAACTGCACCTTACGCCCTTTGATAATTCCTTTTAATTTTTCATATCTTTCATTTATATCTATTTTATTCATGATCTTAATCTCCTGTCCTAATCTCCTGTTTTTCTTAATTATATCAAATGATGTGTACGATAAAACGGATAGTGTATCGTACACATCATTGTTTATTATCAGAGGGAGGAGATAAAACTCAGCCTAAATCATCACAATATTTTTTGCATTTACACCAACTGCATTTTTCAGATTTACTACATTGAAATTCGCTCAATGTTTTGTTCCCTAAAAGCCATGGAGCTGAGTTTATTAGCCTCTTCACAACACCTTCCATGTTTTCATTTCCTAACTCAACGCTAACTGCTTCACCATTATTAAGGAAATATAGCAAGACCTCCTCTACTATCACTTTCTTTCCTTTATAAAACGGTATTTGATTTAACGCCCATGCATAGGAAAGTAGCTGTTCCTCATAATCGTGTGCTTTCTCTACCGCTGTAAATAAATTATTCAATCTATTTGTCTTGTAATCAATGATTGCGGCTTTAAATTGTCCTTCTCTCTCATAAATATCTACCCTGTCTATAAACCCTGTCAGGTTAATTCCTTCTATAAGAGGCACCCTAAAACCAAATTCTTTTAGTGAAGCAACTAAGGTTCCTCTACTTTCTTTTCTTCGTTCTTCCTCTATCCTAAGGAATCCTTTCACTGACTTTTCAAAAAGATCTCTATCTGCTTGTGATAATTCTCTTTCTGTAACGGCTGCCACTTCAGGGCTATTATCCTTACACGCTGAATTATTCATATTTAGAATATCAACTTCCTCCAGGAATGCATGTAAAAGCGATCCAAAATCTGCAGCATTCATCTTGGCTGTGTCCTCTGCCTGCTCTATTAAATTCCATATCTCGCTTTTATCTATAATTCCTGCAAGGTTTTCAAGATAAAACCTCCTCGGGCAATCCCTATATTTCATCCAGGAAGATATGCTTATATTACCCTCTTCCGTGCTCTGACAGCACATTAGTCTTTGTTCCAATACTTCTTCATTTGTGTTGGTTCCTGAAATCTTTTTCATATCTGCAATAAATGCCGGAGGGTAAACACTTTGTTTTGGCTGGCTAGAAACAAGACTCATCGTATCAATCAAAGCTATTTCCTCTACCGAACCAGCTTTATTCATTGCCCAAATAAGCTGCTTCATAAAGCTGTTTTGCGCATCTATTTCCTCTTCACAATCAGCTTCCTGCTTCTCTCCGATTAAGCCCAAGTACTCCTTAGCACGAGTAGCTGCGACATAGAATAATCTTCTTGAGTCCTCCAACTCCCTTAAGAGCTTTTCAGTATATAGCTTTGCATACTCAGGGTTAGCATTTTCATTTATTTTTAGGCTTTCATCAAGCCCCATAACAATTAGTCCCTTTTTCTTGTCGACGAAGAAAAGTGGCTTGCTTCTTTTAGCTTGAGAATCCAGCTGTCTATCCATGTCAGGAATCAATACTGCCCTAAACTCAAGCCCTTTGGAAGCATGTATGGTTAAAATTTTCACAGCATCACTATCTTCATTGTCAAGAAAAGCCTCTCCGTCAATACCTCCTGATTCTTTTAAAACCTCAAGGTATTCTATAAGTTCCCTCGCACTGTACACTCCTTTTGCATCAAATTCTTCAACAATCCTTATGAGCTTTTCAATATTACGAAGCTTTTTCTCCCCCTGGGGCAAAGCGATTAGTACTTCATCATAAGCAGTTACTGCTATGATTCTATTTAAGAGCTCCAAACTATTTAAAATCCCATCCATCGGGAGAGTCTGTGCAAATACATTGATAGCTCTTTTGACCAACCAATTATCTTCACCGGATATTGTTTCCTCAAATGATTTCATCAGCTCATCCAGCTTTTTAGCTTTTTCTTTTCTCATAAATATAGAAAGTGCAAACAGCAGGTCATCAGAAAATCCGAATATGGGTGAACGAAGTACAGTAAAAAGTGATAGCTTATCATCAGGATAAAATATAAGCTTGTACAGCGACAGGATATCACCGATCTCCTGCCTGTCCCAAAAACCAATGCCACCCAGAACACAGTAAGGGATTTCATTCTTGGTCAAAGAATTTTCAATCTCTGAAAGGGATGTCCTGCTCCTTAAAAGGATTGATATATCTTTGTATAAAAAGTCTTCCGAGGTAAGCTTTTGAATAACACCTGCAATGACATCCCCTTGGTAATCCTTCTTACCTGCAGCATTAGTGTCCTCATATTCAGCTTCTAATGCTGTCCTTAATTCTTCTTTTGAAGCTTCAGTAAGAAGCAAATTCTTTGTGCAATCCCACCTTGTCTTGGGTTTGTTTTCTTTCAAAGTTGCCTTCTCCCAGCTGATAAGCTCAACTTTCTTACCGCTTGAAGTTTGTTGACCCGGATATTGAAGCTGTTCATAAGGGCTTAGAAGCTGCTTGAATATACTGTTAACTGTGCTAATAATGTTATTTGTACTTCTATAGCAATTGTTTAAATATTCTATCCTGCCGCAGCCTGAAATCTCATTGCAGGCTTCTTCAAAAACCCTGTAGTCTGAGCCTCTGAAACCATAAATAGACTGTTTGTGATCCCCAACTATAAAAAGCCTTCCTGCCGGTATTTTCCCGTCTTTTAATGTAAGATGCTCAAGAATTCTTTTTTGGAGAGGGTTTACATCTTGAAATTCGTCCACCATAATAGTTGTAAAACGATTAAAATAGTTTTCTCGTATATTCTCATTTATAAGAAGCTTCTCAGTTAGAATCTCCAAGTCATTAAAATCCAGCAGATTTTCCTTCTCCTTATACTCTCCATACTTTTCCTCTACATTGGCAATGAGTATTAAAGCAAGCCTCTCAATAATAGCCGCAGGATCTGCAGCTTTATTATCCTGCGGTACTAGCTTTGGGGCAAAACTGCCCACTTCAATTCCCTTTTCCCTCATGGCTTGAAAGGCTGCTAATATTCCCTGCTTAAACTTGCCTGTGAAAAATCCTACCGAGAAGGTTTCTATTATTACCCTTACCTCTGCTTCATTTTCATACTTTTCTATATACGCTTGTATCCCTTCATCAGCGATTTTTGAAAGAAGTACATTCTTGTCCACCTCTTCTATTACACTAAAGTTGGGGTCAAGCCCCAGAAAAGCAAAATGATCGCGAAGAACCTTACCACAAAAGCCATGAATGGTATCAATATTCCCATTAGTAATTTGCATTTTTATATTAGAAAGTCTCTTCTTTTCATTAACATCGGTAATCTTTGAAATTCTATCAGAAAGCTCGCGTCGAATCCTGTCTTTCATTTCAATTGCAGCTTTCCTTGTAAAAGTTATGGCTACAATATTATCAAGGGTTAAGGTTGGTTTTTCCAAAAGGTATCTCACAAATCGTTTGGTAAGTACTCTGGTTTTACCTGAACCTGCTCCGGCTCTTAGTGCTGTATTTATATTAATGTCAAGGGCTCTTACCTGCTCCTCATTTACTCCATACAATTCACAAAGGTCTTTTAACATTATAGAGCACCTACTTTCTGTGCGAGTCTTGTGCGATCATACCTGCACATACCGCTATAAAGGCAGCCAAACATACTTGATGCAGGACATTCTCTTGGGGTCATGAAATGTCCTTTTCGTATACTATTTATTACAGTGTTAGCTTCGTTTCCTGCCCAGGAAAGCACCACTTCCATATTAGCCTTTTCTGGTGTGCTTTTTGTTCCTTTTCTTGCTTCAAACAAAGCTTTTTTGATATCCTTACGAATGATTCCATTCCACTCAAGCTTTTCAATACTATAGTACAGAAGTGCCACACACTCAGGCTGGTCAATATTAAACTTATCTTTTAGAATGTTTTTAAAAGCATTATAGTATAGTGGAAGCTGAAAGTCACTTCCCTCAATACACTCCTTGATTCCTTTGATACCGCCCTTTTTATAGTCATAGATGATAAACCTCCCGGTATAAGAGCCTTTATGGTCCACTTCAAGATCTACCCTGTCTGCCACTCCCTTTAAAATGCTGTTTTCTTTACCGATTGTCATTTTAAAAGGTTCTTCCAGCATCACCGGCTTCAAAATACATCCTGTAGTTTCATAATACCTTGATATATTTTCAGCATCATGGATAATAAAGTTTTGAAGGGCCAACAGAAGCTCTTCCATGATAAATCTCTTAATCACAACTGGAACTGAATCAAAGGTAAGTTGCCCTGCCAGCTCCTTAAAAATGGCATTCAACCTCTCAATATCCGGTTCACATGGATTTTGATTTCCCAAATGGTAGGCATTTAGTACAGCATGATAAAAAGTGCCTGTATCCAGCATTTCTTTTATACTGTCATCCTCCACTACAAGGTCAAGCACTCTCTGAGCAAAATAAGTAAATGGGCACCGTGAATAACTATTCAATTGAGAAGCAGAAAACCCATACCCTACATCTTGTTGCGCAAGTACCGGATACTTAAGCTTACCATCATAGGCATCATACTCAGTGCCGAATTCTCTTGCGAATTCAATATCTGCAGCGTGTGCCGGATACTTAAGTTTGTTTTGCACTTCCCGGCTAATTATATTCTTTTCAGGAATAGCATTATTTCTTAAATGTGAGCTTGTCCTTTTAACAGATTCATTGACACTATAAGGCTCCCCTCTAAAACTCACCCTATCCCTCATAGTGACTAGATTTTCAACAACCTCTCTTTTACTCTCTTTGTCCAATATAGAAATTAATTCATCCATAAAAGGAGAAGCTATCATCACAGCACCATCTTCATCTGCTGTCCTATATGATAAATAAAGTCTGTTACGAGCAGAAGCTACACAGGAGTTAAACCTGATTTTTTCACGCTCCAGCTCCCACTCTGAACTGCCTAAATTAATGCCAATGCTAAAAAGTTCCTTAGTTTCATACTTATCAAAAAGCCTGACCTTACTTCCTGCTGCGGGAAAGGTACCCTCATTGACTCCTACAACAAAAACTGTGTCATATGTCTGTCCTCTAGCAAGATCCGGTGGAATAAACCTTACTCCATTCGAATCTCTGCTAATATCTCCTGTTTCAAGTCCCGCTAATAGATCAAATATGTCCCTAATTAAATCTTCCGGCTCAATACTCGTTTTATCAAAACCGTATTCTTCATATGCTTGATATAGCTGGTCAAATAGCTTTGAAACTTCACTTACCGCCTCCATATCACGCAGCCACAGTTTTCCATCCAGCAAGCCTTCACGGTAAAGTGCGCAAGTTTTTCTTTCAATTTGTATGGTCTCAAGGAATACCTTAAAACCTTCAATCGCACCCAAGGGCTGCTCCTGCAAAATCTTTTCAAAAACACAAACTGCGTTAATATAGCCCTTCATTGCTTCCCTAGATAATTCATCTTTTGAATTTTCAATATACTCACTCAAAAAAGCCTCAAAGCAGCTGCCTTGTTCCTTATTCTTCAATATGTTTTCACCAATTATAAATAGCCTATCAGTTTCAAAACCTCTTTCTGAAAGAACTTCAATTGGCAGCATGTATTTGGAGGTTACTATCGAAATAAAAGCATTGTGATACTCATCAGGGAGTCCAAGTCTCCATAATGCCATAGTATCCTTTATCATTGGTATAGAAGATAATTTGCTTTGATGCTTCACGTTTACAGGAATACCATACTCTCCAAAAACCTCAATTATCTTTGTTTTGTAACTTTCTGCTTCCGCAGTTACGACCGCTATACCAGACGGATTTATAAGATCATCCTGAATAAGTTCTTTTACTTTCCCGGCTACAAGCCTTATTTCGTGATCTATGCATGGACTGTTGTAAATTTTAAGATTTTCAGAATTGGCTTTTACATTACACTCACCTGAATAAATGTAATGGGAGATTGACTGAATACAAGGATTTACTGATATGCTTAAATGCTCCTCACCCTCAATTATTTCAAAACTCATCTTTTCAAAATCCCTTATGACTTCATCTATAAGAAACTGCTCATTGTTTTTATTTCTAAATGGGATATTGACATAAACTGAAATTCCAGGGTGTTCCTGCTGTATATTTTTTATGAGTTTAATATTTACCGGGTCAATGTTTATAAAACCATCCACTACAATGATCCCGCTGCCTTCAAATATCCTTGTGCTTGTGCAGGCATCGACAGCTCTTAGAGAAACATCATCTATATCGATAAAGCCCTTTTCTGCTTTAATTCTTTCATAACCTGAATAAATGTATTGAAAGCCCTCACACCTCTTCATTAAATCTCCATTGAAACCTGAAGTTCTTGAAAGGAAATCATCAGGAGAAATATTCAACCGCTTAAACTGCCTGATTGTTTGAATCAAGAGTTGCAAAAAGCCTGGCTTGTCTTTTACTTTATCAAATAAGGTACTTTCGGGTAGCACTTTTATTACATGCTTTAATAAAATCCGTTCCTCCACGTCACTGATTACCTTAACTTCATTCAAAGACTTACCAAGTATGAACCGTTCCAAATCATCAAAACCAAAGACATGGCAACCGAATATACCTCCCAATTCCTTTGTAAAAAGGCGTCTGGTGTCAAACATCGCCTCCCTGGAGGGCAATATGTAAAAAGCTTTCACTCCTGAATTTATATACTTCGCGCATTCCTTAACCAGTTCTATACGTCTACTACTCGTAAATGCTTCATAATACAATTTCTTCATCAAAACTCACTCCCGTCTCAAATCCTACTCTCATATTTTATCAGATTTTGCAGACGAAGGGTGGCTAATTTTGTAATTTATTTGCATCATATGTTTCCCGCAAGTAGAAAACATATGATGCAAAAATCGGACAGTGACTTTTAATTCATCTCTCTTATCAATCTTCTAAATATACTTTTAATTATTTTTGTTCGACACGTTCATTGCGTTTATATATTTAATATGCTTATTGATAATAAACAATGGCAATGGAAGTTTAGTATGTACTTTAAATGTCAGATTCATTTTCCTCAGATTGTGTGCCATCCTACCTATATTAATAAGCTCATCTGGGTTATCCTCTCCTACAACAATGAACTCTACCATTCTTTGCTTATTTAAAGGGGCTGTAGGATCAGACAATTTAGTTGCTGTTATGGGTGACTGCATACTATCAGACCTTTGACCTACTGAATAAAATGTGGTCAGATTTTCTGAGAACAATCCTTGATTTTTATTGTCAACAAATTTTTCATGGATTTTCAGCTGACTTTTATTATAATATTTACGATGTTCTTGGTATTTCACCAATTCATAACACTCAAGATTAATATCAAGGCTCTTAAAACTATATATTGTATCAATACTGCCGAGGTCTTTATTATTCCTGAGCTCTGTCAAAAAGCAATTGAAGTCTTCTGTGAATAAAATATAAATGTCGTCATCAAAGCGGTTTCCAGTTTCATACAAAACGTTACTAATCCATTCAATAAGGTCACAATGATTTATATTATTAAATTCGTTTGATTCAACAAACACGCCTTCTCCAATACCATTTATTTCTTTGGAAGACATAAGAAGCTTCTTACCAGTTATTATAGACTTACATGATTCAATGTCTTTATTAAAATTACTTTGATCCTTCTCTCCAAAAAATATTAATTCACTTGCATTGTTATTAAGACGGTAAATCACAGGATAGAGTTTTTCATCCACATTGATTTTTGTTAAGCCCAAAAAAATCTGTTTTTTAATACCTATAGCTTTTAAGCTGTCTTCAAATAATTCTTCTGAATCAAGAATTTCTGAATCAATCAAATAATTCTCTTGTTTACTTATCCTGTTAATTGAAAAGCTACCATCCTCCTGCACCAAGCTTTTATAACTCTTCAGTTCGTTATTTATATTACCAATAAAGAATTTAAAACTCTTTTCAAATTCACTCTCGCCACCATCATTAATGAAATAATCTGGAATTTCATACCCTTCATTAACCCTTATTACTCTCAAACGTTCTTTCCCAACAAGTCTTAGAGCAGAGATATCAAGATCATTATTCTTTAAAAAGCTCCATTCTCTATTTCTCAAACTTACATCGCAAAACAAATGTACAGTATCACCCTTATGTTCATTGAGTATTTTCTGAATCTCATCTAGTATCCAACTTTCAAATGCAACCTTTTTATTGCCGTATTCAATACTTGCTCTCTTTATTCTCTCCGCTGTGACATTCAACAGTGAATTGGGAAGCTTACTCCATTTTTCTTCTCCGTAAAACTTAATATATGGCATACCGTTTTCAAATTTCGACAAAGCATATATTTGATGTTCAGTCAAACTCATTACGCCAAGGATTATTCTATCTTCATACCCTGACATTTTAAAAATCCCTTCTTGAAATCCAGCATCACTTAATAAATCTAAAATACAACTCTTTACCTTGTTTTTATCAGCATTACATTCTCCATCTTCAATACCGTTAATAAATTGAGATAGCCTTCCCGCCTTTTTCATTCCTATTCTAATTGCATTTTTAGGGTCAAGTGTTGATTTAGCTAAAGCGTCTTCATCTCTTTCATCGTCATCTTTTTGATGGTATGCAGGGATATCAATTAAACATAAAACCGGGAAATCAGAATCCGGATATTGTACAGCACCATCTTGTATTTGTTTAACCCTATCATCATATTCACTAATACTGTCAAAAAGCCGGGTTATATTAGATGGATTAAATAACTCAAACTTAACTAGAAGACCTTGTCCAGATTTATAAAGATTTTCTTCAACCATCTCCAGCATTAAAATATCTTTCAAACTGTTTACAACTAATTTTGATAACTTCAAATCTTTAGTATACACTTCAAAATAAAGTTTTTTTACTGTATATGGCAAATAAGGACAGTTTGAATCTTTATTTAAAGGCTGTACCTTAATCTCAGCTATTCTATTCCTAGGGGCAAGTTTTCTATATTTTTCAGTTATTATATGAAATAGTTCCTTTCTTATAGGTAAACCGGGACCAGGTTGTACCATTTTTATCTTCTTCCCGTCTTTTAATGACGATGTAATATACATGGTAACGCCCCTATTTCCATCCATATACTTCATTGGATCAGTAACAGCTTGATCTATTTCAAACCCGTTGTTACTATACTCGTTGTTTAGAAATTCGCTAAAAACTTTTCCTCCAATGTCATTCCATTTACATCCCGTGCCATCTTTACGTGTTATCTTTACCTGAATAAACCTCTTCTTTTCAAAACCTATAAATGGATTTTCCAATGAAAAGAAGATAGATTTACCTTCTCCCCCTTTCAAATAGCAAGTACCATCTTTTATAAGACCTCTTGTTTCCCATGCCTTGACTCTAATATCAACATTAATTAACATTTTGCCTGGATAATCGCGATGATTTATTAGAGAAAAGTTTATAGCAAAAGAAAATCTCTTTTTTCTTATATCAATATATTCAGATATGCAGACATGATCACCATCCACATAGAAAACATTAAAATTAATAAGCCGATTTATTGTAGAAAACATAGGCGTTTCATGACAAAAATCATAGGCAAAGATTGCTGGAATTATTCCATACTGTTCGCCTTTTAGTTTCAAAACATCCCGTGAATTTATTTGTTTTGTCCACTCCCATTTGTCTTTAAATATTACATCACCAATTTCTTTTCTTCTATGTTCAGCCTCTGCTTCAAGCCAAATGCGAACACATCTTTTAATTGCCCTTAAATCAAAATCCTGTTGAGAATACAACCAAATAATGCTTTCATCTTCGATAATATTTTGCTTACTATAACAGAAAAGAACTTCCGGAAAAAGACTTTGAATTGCCTTTGAAAGTAATTCAAGCTTCATGCTATAACCCGCATTATTCGGGTTTTTAAACTTTCTAAGATATTCTCTCACCTCAGAGGGCATTTTGAGGCAATAAATCTGCATCTCCGGAACCGATTCTTCTGAAACCTCAAATGAATATATTTGTAAACTGCTTTCCTTAGCCATTAATTCTCCTCCTCACAATACTCGTCTGATACCCAACTGTTATTGATGTCAAAGATTGCCTCTTTTAACCCATTTAAAAACTCTCCGTATAATTCCTTAATTAACATATCATTCTCATGACTCACCAATATGCTTTCCCATGATTTTAACATACTGTTTTCAGGGGTAAGCGATTTTCTATCAATGATTGATGGAGCAAATGCACCATCCACATAAAATACTCTACAATCCGTTCCACCTCTTTGGAGTCTTCCTATTGCCTGCTTTATTGGAACCAATGTAAACCATGACATTATTTTTCTTTCATTCTCTCCAAGTGTTTTCCAGAAAGCAGGCTTAGTATAAAGCTTATTTAGTATTGCATATGATCTTTTTCTAATATGATCCATAGAATCTCCTAAGTCTAAGTCCCTTGATATAGCTTCAGATACTAATAACGGTAAATGAGAGTGTAAAATTTGTATCTGAGCTTCAAGATCTCCTGGTATCATATATGGCCTAGTAAAAAAGAATACAGAACCGAAATACGATTGCTCGCTTCCAATTTTGAGAATATTATATCCACGCTCTATTATAATTAAGGGCGCAATTAGTATATCTGCCTCTGTTTCCGCAAAATCCATCAATAATTCTCTTTCATATGTATTGTTGTCTACCTCATCAGATATATCAAGCACTTTATACCTTCCCCTAAAAGCCGCCCTTTCAAGTTCTTTAGACACTAATCGTCCATCAGCATAGCTATTAACAACCAGTAGTATTTTCCGAACATCCCCGGTCTTTCGCCAATAGTCCAATTCATACTCAAAATCATTTATACATTTACGAGTTAACAATAATAAGTTAGAATTTCGTTGTTCATCATCAACCCCTGATATTGAAATTAGTTTACCATTATTACTTTCATCAGTTTTCGGGAGAAAACGCTGAAAAATCTTTTTTTCAGGAATACTTGACTTCAGTATCCATTTTGGCAAAATATTTAAATGGTAGTGAGCAGACCCTGGAGCATAACTTGTACCACTTAAAAGTACAACACATGGCCCTTCAAGCCCTTTTTCGCCCTTTAATTCATGCCATCCTTCAAGAAGCTTTCTGCCTACACCAGTATATCGAACTAGATCAATTCTAATAAAATCATTTTTGCTTTTTTCCTTTGTTATTTTATAACCAAAAATTACACCTGTCATAGGTTCAGTTATAAAATGCATTAACCCTTTTGAAACACCTTCAAAGACTTGTAAAGTTTCGTATTCTTCTCCCAGCGTTTCTTTAATAAATGGATAATCTCTATTTAAAAGTCTAACATTGTAATCTATTTGCACTAAATATATTAGAAGTTCAAGCTGTTGGTGGATTAGATTAACATCATACTTTTTACCCTTGCTGTTTTTACTTGGTATTTGAACCTTATAATCTTCAAACAGCTTAATTATTAATTTTTTACTCTCAGCGACATCGTTCCCATAATTTTGTACTGTAATTAATTGTTTATACAAGTCTTGAAAGTCATGATTAAAAAAGTCTTCACTGACCTCATCGTCTGCATAATTCAAGTATTTTTTTATATATAAGAGGAAATCTTGATTAGAACTATTGGCTTCCAGTTTGCCTTCCAACACATTATATATTGAATATGGCGTTAATGTTCTTGAGGCAAGAAAGCTTTCTATGCTGTCAGAGGCTACAATCATTCTTCTCATTCGCAGAAGTGCAGTATCTAAATGTGTGAGGTTTATTGACCAAGTGTACAACCGGATATTATTAATTTCTTCTCCAGAAGCAGAAAGTTTGCTCCTAAAGCCTTTATATTTTTCGACAAGCTCATTCTGACCTCCAAGTAGACTATAAGTCGGAATGAATATAGAATCAAATGCTTTTTGAATGCTATCAGCTTCATCAATAAATATAACGTCCAGCAAATCATAAAATGCTTCAAAATAGATCCTTTTATAGGGATCTATCACACCAGGTATATATGACTTAAGTATCGCATGTGGTGTTCCTATCCATACATCCGCATCCAGAAGCTTTCTGGCTTCTTGAAAATGACCGCAATTAGTATATAATGGACAATACTTTTCATCATCTGAAGAAGTTATAAACTCCATCTTTTTACATGGAAAATCTCTGATGTTTGCATCATAGTCACATGCAATTGAAGCTGCTATACAATTTCCGGATAATGATGATAGTTCTTGATAATCCTCATTTCCAAAATCTCCAATACTATTAATGCTTCTTGCATTAGCCTTAATGTAATCATTTCTGTGCTTTTCCATATTTGTTTTTCCAATAACAACAGCAACATTTAAACCTAATTCTCTTAGGCCTTGTTTAATCTCAATAATATTAGCAACATTACTTTCAACAATTCCTACTTTAGCTGCGAATGTCCAGAAAAAAGTGATCCACTCGCTCATAAAATTTTGATCCACTAACGCTCATAAAATAGTGATCCATTTTGAAGAATACGCTCATAAAACTGATCCACCTACAGGCGGTGGGAAACAC
>Ga0209316_100215_pt1 | contig 21754 bp, 18 predicted proteins | sample 3C3metaG_FD_184150 | JGI IMG/M metagenome (GOLD analysis project Ga0209316, IMG submission 184150) | Freshwater bacterial and archeal communities from Indian Creek, Illinois, USA - 3C3 metaG (SPAdes) (version 3) | ecosystem: Environmental > Aquatic > Freshwater > Unclassified | place: USA: Indian... | reverse complement strand
TCTCTTGTCTTGGTCCGCTGACCAAGACAAGAGAACCGTCCCCCTGTCTGTTACCTGTTTATCGATTTCGCCCTATTTATTCTTTAAATTAAAAAATACTCCAAGCCCTTTATATTGAGCCATCGCGCCAAGTTCGTCCTCTATGCGCAGAAGCTGATTGTACTTGGCCACTCTGTCTGTCCTTGAAGGAGCACCGGTCTTGATCTGACCAGCGTTTACGGCCACAACAAGATCAGCAATAGTGGTGTCCTCGGTTTCTCCTGAACGATGTGATACTACTGCGGTATAGCCTGCCCTGTTGGCCATCTGTATGGCGTCGAGAGTCTCCGTTATAGTCCCGATTTGGTTGACTTTTACGAGTATTGAATTGGCAATTCCTAAATCGATTCCCTTTGAAAGCCTTTTAGTATTAGTCACAAAGAGATCGTCGCCGACAAGCTGAATTTTTCCACCTAACTCTTCGGTCAGCATTTTCCAGCCGTCCCAGTCATCCTCAGAAAGTCCGTCTTCTAGTGATATGAGCGGATATTTGGTGGCAAGATCAAGATAGTATTTTACCATTTGCTCGGAAGTTCTCACAGCACCCTCTCCTACAAAGTGGTATTTGCCATCTTCCGGGCTGTAAAGCTCTGTAGCGGCGGCGTCCATTGCGAGCCTTATATCGCTTCCATTTTTATATCCGGCCTTTTCAACGGCTTTCAATATAAATTCGATGACTTCCTCACTGGTCTTAAGGTTAGGTGCAAAACCACCCTCATCGCCTACCGCTGTACTGTAGCCTTTTGCTGACAGCACGGATTTTAAGCTGTGAAAAATCTCAGTGCACATCCTTAGCCCTTCTTTGAAAGAGGATGCTCCAATCGGCATTATCATGAATTCCTGTATGTCAACGGTGTTATCGGCATGTTTTCCGCCGTTTAAAATATTCATCATAGGTACTGGTAGTGTTTTCGCGTTTACTCCGCCAATATACTGGTAAAGCGGAAGTCCTAACTGCTCGGCTGCCGCTCTTGCTACCGCCATCGATACCCCTAAGATTGCGTTAGCACCAAGCTTTGATTTGTTTTCAGTACCGTCTAACTCGATCATCAGGCTATCAATTCCAATCTGATCGATAGCATCCATGCCAATAATTTCTTCGGCTATAACATCCTCGATGTTATCAACAGCCTTAGAAACTCCTTTTCCCATATAGCGTTTTTTGTCACCGTCCCTTAATTCCGCTGCCTCAAATGCGCCTGTCGAGGCTCCTGAAGGTACTGCTGCACGTCCTACCGCACCCCCGTCTAAGTATACTTCCACCTCAACTGTGGGGTTTCCGCGCGAATCAAGTATCTCGCGACCTAATACGTCAATTATTTCAGTCATGTCTATCGCTTCCTTTCTTATTTTGAAATTATACTGTTCCCTGTCATCAGGGCGGGCTTAGGGATATTCATAAGTACAAGCATCGTTGGAGCAATATCGCTAAGTCGTCCGTTTTTACGAAGTTTTGCATTTTTCAGATTGTCGTCAATCAGAATAAATGGCACCGGATTAGTCGTATGGGCTGTGTGTGGGTTTTGTTTGTCCTCGCTAAGCATCATCTCGGCATTACCGTGATCGGCTGTAATTATCGCTCTGCCTCCGCATTTGCGGATTGCCTCTACCACCCTGCCAATGCACGAATCGACTGTCTCAACTGCTTTGACCGCCGCTTCCATTATCCCGGAATGTCCTACCATATCACAATTGGCAAAATTTAAAATTATAACGTCATATTCGCCCGATTCAACCTTCTTTACTGCTTCTTCAGCCACCTCATAAGCGCTCATCGATGGTTTAAGATCGTAAGTGGCAACTTTCGGCGAAGGAATTAGCGCCCTGTGTTCGTTTTCGTTGGGAGGCTCAACTCCTCCGTTAAAAAAGAAAGTAACATGGGCATATTTTTCGGTTTCAGCTATTCGAAGCTGCTTTTTGCCCAAGCCGCTTATGTACTCCCCGAAAGTATTCGCAAGTGATTGAGGTTCGTATGCAATGCTTATGTCTTCAAACGTTTCATCATACTGTGTTAGCGAAACAAAATGCACCGGAAAATATCCTTTTTCTCTATCAAAATCAGAAAAGTCACGCTCAATGAAAGCGCGTGTTATCTGGCGCGATCTGTCCGGCCTGAAATTGAAAAAGATTATGGAATCCTCAGCTCCTACAACTGCCGTAGGCTGTCCGTTATTCAAAACCACGCCCGGCATGACAAATTCATCATTTACACCGCTATTATAGGAGTTTCCCATGATTTCAGATGCGGATTGGGCGAAATTGCCCTTGCCGAGGGTCAATGTATCATATGCCTTTTTCACTCTCTCCCAACGGTTATCCCTGTCCATAGCGTAATAACGACCCATTACAGTAGCGATGCGGCCTACTCCAATCTCAGCGATTTTCGCCTCAAGTTCCTCTATATATGCTTTGCCGCTTTGAGGCGGAGTGTCTCTTCCGTCCATGAAGCAATGCACAAATACCTTGTTAAGTCCTTCGCTCTTAGCCATTTTAAGTAAAGCGTAAAGATGTGTATTGTGGCTGTGTACTCCTCCGTCGGATAAGAGCCCGAAAAGATGCAGACTTGCTCCTTTTGTTTTCGTGTTTCGTACAGCTTGCAGAAGTACGGGATTCTCAAAAAAGTCGCCGTCTTTTATTGCCTTGCTGATTCTTGTAAGTTCCTGATAAACAATACGCCCTGCACCAATGTTTAAATGCCCCACTTCGGAATTTCCCATCTGTCCATCCGGAAGCCCCACATCTATACCAGCCGCTCCGATAGTTGTACTGGGGTATTCCTTCCAATACCTGTCAAAGTTCGGAGTTTTCGCGGCATATACCGCATTACCTTCCTTTTCCGGACTAAGCCCGAAGCCGTCCATTATTATGAGGGCGGTTACACTATTCATCAAATCCTCCCGCCCGTCAAATATTGACGATTCTTGAAAACTCTTTAGCCTTTAGGCTTGCTCCGCCCACAAGTCCGCCGTCTATGTCGGGCATGTTCATAAGTTCCGCAGCGTTATCGGCTTTAACGCTTCCGCCATAAAGAATCCTCACTTTATCGGCGAATTCGCGTGTAAACATTTTCCCGATCACTTGACGAATAAAATGAATGACCTCGTCAGCGTCCCTGCTTGAAGCAGTTCTGCCTGTGCCAATTGCCCAAACCGGCTCGTAAGCTATGACAAGCCTGTCAGGATCTACGCCGTCTAAGCCGGCAAGCCCTGTTGTAATCTGTTTTTCTACAAGCTCCATAGTTATTCCCTGTTCTCTTTGCTCAAGCGTCTCACCGACGCACACAATCGGGATAAGTCCGTTTTTTAAGGTAAAGAGAGTCTTTTTATTGACCGTTTCATCAGTTTCGTGGAAATACTGTCTGCGCTCCGAATGACCTATAATTACATATTCTACGCCAACTTCTTTGAGCATTTCAGGTGACACTTCCCCTGTATATGCTCCTTCGCTTTCCCAATACACGTCCTGTGCTCCAAGCTTAATATCAGTTCCTGTCAATGCCTCTTTTGCTGCAGGCAAACACACAAAAGGCGGGCATACAACCACCTCAGGGCGCGAACCTGCGACCAAGGATTTCAACTCGTCTATAAGAGCTCGGGTTTTGGAAGGAGTATTATACATCTTCCAATTTCCCGCAATAATCGGTCTTCTCATTAATCCTCCTATGCGTCAAGCAACGCCGCCACTCCCGGCAGCGCTATGCCTTCCATAAATTCAAGCGATGCTCCACCGCCCGTTGAAACATGCGTCATTTTGTCCGCGTATCCCATCTGCTCTATAGCGGCAGCCGAATCTCCGCCGCCTACTATCGTTATCCCCCTGCAACGGCTTAAGTACTCGGCAATAGCTTCAGTTCCCTTAGCAAATGCCGGGAATTCAAAAACTCCCATAGGTCCGTTCCAAATAACCGTCTGTGCATCCAAAATCTCTTTACCGAAAAGTTCGCGGGTAACTGGACCTATGTCAAGCCCTTCCCAGTCGGCTGGAATTTTGTCACTGTCTACTGCTTTATGATCCGCATCAGCTTTATACTCCGTTGCAACGACATTGTCAACAGGAAGCAAAAGCTTGACTCCTTTTTCCTTAGCATCTTCCATAAGGCGCTTTGCAAGATCCACCTTATCGGCCTCAAGAATCGATTTTCCTACTTCGTAGCCTAACGCTTTAAAAAACGTATAGGCCATACCGCCTCCGATAATTAGGGTGTCGACCTTTTTAAGAAGGTTTTCTATAACCCCTATCTTGTCAGAAACTTTTGCGCCGCCTAAAATTGCGACAAATGGACGCTTCGGATTATCTAAAGCATTACCCATAATTTCGATTTCCTTTTTAAGGAGATATCCCGCAACCGCGGGCAGAAATTTCGCAACGCCTTCGGTTGAGGCATGTGCTCTGTGAGCCGTGCCGAATGCGTCATTTACATAAACTTCAGCCAATGAAGCCAAAACTTTCGCGAATTCAAAATCGTTTTTCGTTTCCTCCTTGTGGAAGCGAACGTTCTCAAGTAAGACAATTTCCCCTTCTTTAAGCGATGCTACTGCATTTTTCGCGCTCTCTCCGATGCAGTCCGAAGCCAATGTGACTTTTTTCCCTAAAAGCTCCTCAAGCCTCGCCGCAACAGGGGCTAAGCTGAACTTTACCTCAAAACCGACTCCCTTTGGTCTGCCTAAGTGAGAAACCAAAATGAGCTTCGCTCTGTTTGTAAGCAAGTACTCGATTGTGGGCAATACGGCTTTTATCCGGGTATCGTCCGTTATGTTGAGGTTTTCGTCGAAGGGTACGTTGAAATCCACTCTAACAAGCACTTTTTTGCCCTTTACAACAATATCTTCAACAGATTTTTTGTTCATTATCGCTCACTCCTTTTTAAGAAATGCTTTACAGAAAATATCTCCATTGTGATGGAGATATTTTTATGAACTATATTCCCTTTTCAGCCATGTACACTATCAAATCAGCCGTCCTTACAGAGTAACCCCATTCGTTATCGTACCACGCTATCACTTTGACCATGTTATCACCTATCACCATAGTTGAAAGCGCATCTACTATAGAAGATCTTTCGTCTCCTTTAAAGTCTATAGACACGAGCGGTTTTTCCTCATAGCCCAATATCCCAGCAAGAGGTCCTTGCGCCGCTTCCTTTAGTGCTGCATTGACTTCAACCGCAGACGCAGGGGTCGCAAGCTCGGCCACAAAATCCACTACCGAAACCGTGGGGGTGGGTATTCTCATAGCAAAACCATTCAATTTGCCCTTAAGTTCAGGCAACACAAGCGCAACTGCCTTAGCCGCCCCTGTAGTGGTAGGTATAATCGATAAGCCTGCAGCTCTTGCCCTTCTCAGATCCTTGTGCGGCAAATCAAGTATGTTTTGATCATTTGTGTAGGAATGAACAGTTGTCATCAAGCCTTTTTTAATCCCGAATTTGTCGTTTAAAACTTTTGCTACAGGCGCAAGACAGTTGGTCGTGCAAGATGCGTTTGAAACCACATGGTGGTTTTTAGGATCATATTTGTCCTCGTTTACTCCAAGCACTATCGTTATATCTTCGTTCTTAGCAGGAGCAGATATTATTACCTTTTTCGCTCCGGCCTCAATATGCTTTACCGCTTTAGCCTTATCGGTGAATATACCTGTGGACTCAACCACGAGATCGATCCCTAAAGCTTTCCAAGGCAGGTTGCCCGGATCCCTCTCGGCTAAAACCTTGATCTCTTTACCGCCGACTATAAGCGCGCCTTCCTTTGCCTTGACATATTTGCCGAATATTCCAAAGCATGAGTCATATTTGAGCAAATGCGCAAGCGTTGCTGCATCCGTCAAATCATTTACGGCTACCACATCGATTTTATCCTCGTATTTTTCGATGATAGCCTTAAATGTATTTCTTCCAATCCTTCCAAATCCGTTTATTGCGACTTTTAACGCCATAAATTTTCCTCCCGCTTATAAATTAATATGCAATTTATGCATATCGATAGCATCTCACAATCCAAGTAAAATAAACTTGAAAGGCATACGAAAAGGCGTTAAAATCCGACTTATCGTTACCGAATTAATTTTACATTAATTCCCCGCAAAACTCAATAGCCATGTCGGATATTGTTAATTTTATATTTTAAAATCCAATTTCCGTCAAAATTGCTCTAAGAGTAGCCGCCGAATGCTTGAATCCTTCTTTTTCACGATCATTAAGCGGCAGCTCGAGTATTTTTACAAGACCGTCCGAATTTATAAGGGAAGGTAAGCTCACACATACGTCCTTAACGCCATAATGGCCATGCATTAGGGAAGACACCGGAAGCACGACATTTTCGTCCCTAAGAATCGCTTCGATAATTCTTCTGACCGCAAGGCCCACAGCATAGTATGTTGAGCCTTTACCTTCGATTATCTTGTAAGCAGCGTTTTTAACCTCGTCAAAAATGCGCTCCTTGTTTGTGTTGCCGCAGTCTTGTCCGCAATTTAAACAATAATCCTCAAAAGGAATCCCCGCTATATTCGACACGCTCCACGCCGCCACTTCGGTATCCCCATGCTCGCCTATTATGTATGCGTGCACGTTTTGCGAGGCAACATTGCAATGCTCGCTTAATAAAAATCTAAAACGTGCGCTGTCTAAAAGAGTACCTGATCCTATCACCCGATTTGAAGGAAGTCCCGAAATTTTTAATGCGACATAAGTCAAGATATCAACCGGATTTGTCACTACAAGAATTATACATTCCTTGTTGTGTTCAACGATTTTAGGCACAATCGCTTTAAACACGCTGACATTTCTTTTCAAGAGATCAATTCTCGTTTCACCGGGCTTTTGACTGACTCCGGCGGTAATAACCACTACGTTTGAATCCGCGCAATCATCGTATGTACCGGCTTTTATCCTGACGGGGGGAACAAAGAAAATCCCATGGTTCAAATCCATGACTTCTCCCATAAGCCTGTTTTCGTTGAGATCAATTAACGCTATTTCAGAAGCCGCCCCGGCATTCATAAGCGCATATGCGGTGGTGGAGCCGACAAGCCCCGCGCCGATTATAGTAACCTTATCAGTTGTAAATTTCTTGCCTGTCATTTTTATCTCTCCTTTGCCAGTAAGCGGGTTAGCTCTTTGACTGAGTTTCTCCCCACCAACTATTATAATTTGTATCTTGTAATAATTATACTCTCAAGCGGTAGATTTTTAAAGCTTTTGTCCATAAAACGTAAAAAGACGGGTTCACATTACCATGAATCCGTCTTTTCTTTGATTTTCGCTTAATTGAGCTCGATCTTTCTGCCACGCCTTACTTCTTTGGCTTTCGGCAAAACCACTTTAAGTATTCCATCTTTATACTCAGCATTTACACTTTCGTTATCGATTCCTTGGAGCAAAAACGATCTCGTGAACTGCCCTATTCGCCTTTCTCTGCAGATATAGTTTTTCCTCTCATCCGATGTGGACTCTTCGCACTTAGCCGTTATAGTTAAGCGGTCATCCGATATACTAAGGTCTATGTCCTCCTTTTTGACTCCCGGTAATTCGGTCTCAACGATGTAGTCATTTTCAGTTTCCCTAATGTCTGCTCTCATAACTGCCGCGCTTGCGAAATCCGTAAGTCCCGTGTCAAAAATCTCATCTATCAAATCCCTGCCGAAAAAATTCCTAAACAAGTCACCGGGTACAAGCCCACCACGCCTTCTTCCGAACGGTACTATCTCTCTCATTGATAAAACTCCCTTCATTTATAAAAAATATTTGTTCCCTAAAAGAACTGTCTTAATTATATTGCGAAAGTTAAAGATAGTCAAAGTATAAAAAAGACAAAGAAGGTCTATTTACGATTGTATACCGTGGAATTTTTAGCAAAATATCTTTATTTCTTTCAAAATCAAAGTTTTTCTTATTTTCTAGCTATCATACATCTGAAGAATACAGCTTCTAATATTGGGGACGGTTCTGTCGATGGGACAGATCTGCTATAGGTGTTTCCATGATTAGATTTAAAATTATGATCACTCATTCGTTTGACTCATCTGCCAAACAAAACGTCCCCCTGGTTGATCACCAGTCTGTGTGGAAAAACCCGGGCTTGTCGACCCTTTCATATGTGTGAGCGCCAAAATAGTCTCTTTGTGCTTGAATGAGATTTGCAGGCAGAATTTCGCGCCTATAGGAATCATAATACGCAAGCGCCGAATAAAAGGCAGGTATCGGCAACCCCGCTTTTGCCGCTAGCGCTATCACTTTTCTTAAGCTCTCATGCGAATTGTCCAAAGAATCAATAAAATATGGATTGAGCAAAAGATTTAGCAGCTTTTTGTCCAGATTGTACGCTTCATTGATCCTATCTAAAAACTTTGCCCTGATTATACAGCCTGAACGCCACAAAAGAGCTATCACTCCCAAATCAAACCCCCAGGAATATTGGATTGAGCCTTTTTTCAGGATATCGAATCCTTGAGCATACGAGATTGTCTTCGAGGCAAAAAGCGCCTTTTTTATATCATCTTCAAGCAACAATACATCTTTTGAAATATCAGGCTTCGTTTTTGGCATAAGCTCAGCGGCAATCACCCGCTCATCCTTTAAAGTTGACATATATCTTGCGAATACTGCTTCGGCTATCGTTGAAGAAGCAGAACCTAGCTCCAAAGCCTCTCTTGAAGTCCACATACCTGTGCCTTTTTGTCCTGCTTTATCAAGTATTATATCGACCATGGGCTTGCCTGTCTCAGAATCGACTTTGGCTAGTATATCTGCAGTGATTTCAATCAGATAGGAATTCAACTCGCCTTGGTTCCATAATCTGAATACTTCGCTGATTTCCAAATGCTCCATTCCTACCAATTCGCGCAAAAGAAAATATGCCTCGCTAATAAGCTGCATATCAGCATACTCGATTCCGTTATGCACCATCTTTACGAAGTGACCTGCTCCGTCCCTACCCAGATAGCTACAGCAGGGTAAACCATCAGAAGCTTTAGCCGAAATAGCGGTCAATAAGCCTGATACTTGTTCCCATGCTTTTACAGAACCGCCAGGCATGATGCTTGGGCCGTTTAACGCACCTTCCTCGCCGCCTGATATCCCAACTCCCATAAAATCAATACCCTTCAAGTGCAAATCATGAGTTCGGCGTAAAGTATCCTTAAAAAATGAGTTCCCTCCGTCCATAATAATGTCTCCTTTATCAAGCAAAGGAACAAGCGTGTTTATCAGTTCATCGACCGCTTCACCAGCTTTAACCATTAGAATTATTTTTCTCGGAGTTTTAAGCGACGCCACAAATTCAGGAAGCGAATATGCCGCGCTTAAACACTTTTTCTCTTTTGCCGCGCCTTTCATAAATTCAGCGGTTTTTGAATCGGTTCGGTTATAAACGCAAATTTTAAAGCCCTTGCTTTCAATATTAAGAGCGAGATTTTGTCCCATCACTGCAAGACCAATCAATCCAACATCGAATTTTGACATACAAGTCTCCTCCATTCGTATTGAAGTTTTATACGCATTTTAACACAAACATTCATTAAGTGAAAGTCTTCGGCAACTCTATAAACCTTGCTTTCCTTTTTTTGTATTATATAAATCAGCTCCGCAGTGGGGATATTCGGAAGAAACCATAAAAAATACTAAATTTGTGTTTAAATTTAAGAAATTTACACTTTCCCATCTAAAACAGTTTGACATCTTCAGGTAGGTAATATAATATATTTTTCATATGCACCCGTAGCTCAGGTGGAAAGAGCAGCGGTTTCCTAAACCGCGTGCCGGGAGTTCGAGTCTCTCCGGGTGCGCCAGATGATTGTTAACGGCAAGGCTTTCGTGGTTAGAAGTACTTGCCATTTATATTTTGCGCATCCTTTATGCTGAGCTCCTCTTCTAGCTTCATGCTTCCCTACATAGATTTATATAAGGCGGGGACGCGATGTCCACAAGTAAGTTTTTAGCATTAAAGCTGTAATATCCGAAACCTTGGATCTTCCCCGTGAAATTATGCTGAATATGCCAAAAATTATAATAATCGGCTATGATCAAATGCTGATCGAACATCACAAAGGAGTCATAGAATACACACCCCAGAAAATTCGGCTTAATTCAGGAACAGGTGTCATAAAATCGAAGGAACGGACTTAAACATAAAAAACATAGCAGCCTATTACATTATCGTGACGGTAGAATAACCGCAATTAATTTTATATGATTTTCAAGCGCATTTTGACAGAGGTGAGATCGAATGTTGATTTACGACATACGCAACTATTTTTCAGATATCTTATAGTAAAAATCAAGGGTATATCGCGTGAACGGCTAGTAAACACGGCTTTAGACTAAAACATCAAATTATGGGGATTACCCGTCCAAACTATCAGGAATTAAGCACGCATATAGACATTGCGAGATTTCGAAAATCATGTACTGTATCAAAATACCATAATTGCGGGTTTAAAATTCTGGCTAAGCGGGATATTCGATTCAAAACACACCGATTAAAACGCAGAAGAATGATATCCGTTGGTTTCTTAGTTTTTTTGCTTTTTTTGCATGGTTTATTTTCGTTCATATAAATGGTCGAAATTGAAGGGGTCGTAAACTATCAATGACGCAAAACTAATTGACAAACGGGTCAAATACGATATGATAGAGGATAAAGAGATTATTGCTACGGTTTACGCAGAAGTGTTGGAGGATATCGCTCAGTTAAGAAGTATAGAAACAATCGGAGGGAAATATTTATTGTCGGACAACCTATTGAGGGAAAAGACCTTTACCATCGACAGGATGGATGATTTAATGGCCCTTTTTGGTAACTTTGATCAAAACATTAAAGTTATAGATGAGGAACTGGGCGTTAAAACATTGGTTCGTGGACATGAAATAACTCTTGCAGGCAAAAAGACTCAAGTGGATGCAGCTTATGCTGCTATTTTAAAACTGCTCGAAATGATTAAAAAAGATGGTCACATCAGCAGAAGTCAGGTAAGATATGCAATCGGCATGACACTTGATGGAAGCGAAGATCTCTTGGATGATTTGCTTTCGGATGTTGTATGCACAACTTACAGGGGCAGACACATCAAATGCAAAACTTTGGGGCAAAAAAAATATGTAAGGGCAATAACTTCAAGCGATGTCACTTTCGGAATAGGTCCCGCTGGTACGGGCAAAACATATTTGGCTGTGGCTATGGCTGTCGCAGCATTCAAGAATAAAGAGGTAAACCGCATAGTAATAACCCGCCCAGCTGTTGAAGCCGGTGAAAAACTTGGTTTTTTACCAGGTGATCTGCAGACTAAAGTCGACCCCTATTTGCGACCGTTATATGATGCGCTGTTTGATATGATAGGGAGCGAAGCATACGCTAAAATGCTCGAGCGTTCCTCGATAGAAGTAGCTCCGCTTGCCTACATGAGAGGCCGTACTCTTGACGACGCTTTCATCATACTTGACGAAGCGCAAAACACGACATCAGAACAAATGAAAATGTTTTTGACTAGGACAGGTCTTAATTCTAAAGTTGTAGTAACAGGCGACATAACACAAATCGATCTCCCGAGAGGAAAAAGATCAGGCTTAGTAGAAGTAATCGGCATATTGAAAGGCATAAAAGGTATAGAGTTTATACACTTAACCCATAAGGACGTTGTACGCCATGAATTGGTTATGGAAATAATACGGGCATACGAACGCTATGATAAAGATAAGGAATCCCCAGATAATAACGAGGAGCAATCATGAACCGGCCAAGCATGGACGCGGACAAATATTTTGTCCGATACCCTATTATCGGATCACTCAACAATTCCTTAGTGACCAAGATTTTGATCGCGGTATTCACTTATGTCGCGATTTTTTCCATAGTATTGACAACAATTTCCCCGAACAGATATGATCTTGAACCGGGCGACATTCCGAATACGCCAATTAAAGCTACGCGAGACATAGTTGATGAAGTGACAACACAAAATAGGATTGACGCAGCCAGAACTTCTGTTTTGCCTGTCTATGTTCTTAAGGAAAATATAGAAACCGAAGTGGTTGATGAAGTAAACAAAATATTTGACGAATTTTTAATTATTCAAGAATTAGTCAGGCAGAGAACGGCTGGATTGATGAGTCTTGCAACTCCCGAGCCGGGAGCTTCCCCACAGAATGACGCTACACAGGACACAACCACTCAAGATACCGCCCAACCGGTTGAAGCTGAAAAACCACCAGTATTTGATGATCTTTTTCTTCAACAATTACGCACACACTTAAGCATACAACTCTCAGATGAAGAACTTCTCACATCTATAACAACAGAACAAATGCAATTAGATGAGCTAAAAAATCACATTTCCAGGGCAATATCAGATACTTTGGCTTTTAGAATAAAACAGGAAAACCTTCTTGAGGCACAAAGGGCCATGAGAGAAGAAATGATGAGATTGCCGCTTTCAAACGAAGTAAGACTGCTTGGTGCGACAATAGGAGTATCCGTAATAAGGCCTAACATGGTATATGATCATGCGGCAACCGAAGCCGAAAGGACAGATGCTGCAGAAAGAGTAGAACAAGTAGTCTACAGGAAGGGTCAGTACATTGCTCAGGCAGGACAGCCCATAACAGAACATCAGCTCATTTTGTTAAGGCAGCTTGGGCTTCTAAACCAGTTTAATTTTCCTATGATAATAGGAATAGGCATCGTCCTGTTAGTGATTTATTTAATGGTAATACTGTACCTGTTTTACTTTGAAAAGGAATTGTGCGAACAACCTCCGCTTTTACTCATGCTGAGCCTGATAGCATGTCTTACGTTGGGTTTGGGATATGTCACTTCCTCGATTGCCCCTTATCTTGTCCCATTCGCGCTAGGCGGCATGCTTATAGCTGTGCTTTTGCATTTTAGGGTTGCAATGATAATAAATATTGCTTTAGGGCTTTTGCTTGGACTGATGCTTGGAGGGCAGCTAAACTATGCTATTATTGCGGTAGTGACGGGTATGCTTGGTATTTATATGGCCAACAAGCTACAAAACAGAAACAGCCTTATTTGGCTAGGCGTTGGGTTAGGCTCCTCAAGCATGCTGCTCATTTGGGGTATTGAGCTTATACTGGTTGGTAATTGGCTAATCGCAATGCAATCGTCCGTTTGGGGTTTAGGCAGCGGAATGCTTGCAGCGGTTCTGACCGTTGGAACACTACCAATCTGGGAAAACTTATTTGGAGTGATAACTCCCGTTCGACTCGTTGAGCTTTCAAACCCGAATACTCCGCTTTTAAAGCGTATGTTGACAGAAGCTCCTGGGACATACCACCATAGCATAATAGTAGCAAACCTTGCCGAGAGCGCGGCTGATTCAATAGGCGCTAACGGGCTTCTGGCACGAGTCGGGGCATATTATCACGATATAGGTAAGCTGAAGCGCCCGCACTATTTCAAGGAAAACATGATGTCTTCCGAGAATCCGCACGACAAAATCAGCCCTGTGTTGAGCACCAATATAATAACATCGCATACCAAAGAAGGTCTTGATATGGCAAAAAAATACCATATACCGCGTGTGCTCCACGACTTTATAACCCAACATCATGGCACTTCTCCTGTGACATATTTTTACCATAAAGCAAAAACCACCAACGGCAAAAACGCAAAACTTGATGAATTCAGACATAAAGGTCAAAAACCTAAAACATCTGAGGTGGCTATAGTTATGATGGCCGATACGATAGAAGCGGCTGTACGCGCCTTACCTGACCCGACTCCCGATAAAATAGAAGGCCTTATTAGAAAGCTTTTAAAGGAAAAACTCGAAGACGGCCAGCTCGACGAATGTAATTTGACCCTTAAAAATCTCGATTCAATCGCAAATGCGTTTAAAAATGTTATATGTGGGATTTTCCATGAAAGGGTTGAATATCCCGAAGTCAACCTTAAAGAAGAGGAAAACAAAGTAGATGATTCTGGATATTAGCAATAACCAACAAAAATATGAATTCACTCATGAAATGGAAAGTCTCATCCGCAATTGCATCGAATCGGCGATTAAGGCTGAAAACCTTGATATTCCCGTAGAGATAAGCGTCGTTCTGACCGATAACGTTGGTATTCGCGATCTTAACCGGGAATATCGGGGAAAAGACGACTCCACAGATGTTCTTTCGTTTCCTCTGTGTGAAAGCAGCGACGATTTGAAGCTAATAGCGGGCGATGAAGCCCTAGCATTAGGAGATATTGTAATATCGCTTGAAAAGGCTCATTCTCAGTCAATCGAATACGACCACGAATTTTCGACTGAAATCGGTTTTCTTCTTGTGCATGGAACACTCCATCTTCTAGGCTATGATCATGAAATAGATGAAGATAATGAGAAATTGATGCGAAGCCGAGAAAAATATATTATGGACCATTTGGGTTTGATAAGGGGGGACTGGACGGATGGATACCAATGAACTGGTTTTTTTGGCGCAAAAAGCCAAGGAAAATGCTTATGCGCCTTACTCAGGCTTTAGAGTGGGAGCGGCTTTGCTTGATTCATCCGGAAAAGTCCATACCGGTTGTAATGTGGAAAACGTAAGTTTCGGAGCTACTAACTGCGCTGAACGTACAGCTATTTTCAAAGCCGTCTCGGATGGTATCCGCAATTTCGAAACGATTGCAATCGCCTCCGATTCAAAAGAACTGGTTTTCCCGTGCGGTATATGCCGCCAAGTGATTGCTGAATTTGGAATACAAAGGATAATTGTATCCAAAGATGACGGCACTTTTGCCGAATACAGCTTAGAGGAACTTTTGCCATACGCTTTTAAGGAATTCGATTAGCATGGGGATAGTGAGCACCGAAGGTTTGGTACTAAGGTATGCGGATTATAAGGAAACGGATAGGGTTGTTGTTTTGTTGACGCCTGAACTAGGCAAGTTAACCGTTTCCGTAAGAGGCGTAAGAAAACCTAAAAGTCGGCTTTTAGCTGGTGCTCAGCTTTTTTGCCGTGCGAACTATCAGCTTTTTAAGCTTAATGAGGCTTATAGCATGTCGCAAGTCGACCTTAGAGAATCTTTTTTCAACATAAGAAACGATATCAACAAGTTCGCTTATGCGACATACTTGATGAATTTAACCGAAGAAGCGGTATTACCCAATGAAAAAGCGCAAAAGATATATCATCTGGCCATTGACGCTCTTACATTCCTTGCGAATAGCGATATCAACACGCAAGATATAGCACATGCGTTTGAAATAAAACTTATAGATATTCTTGGCTATCGCCCGTTACTTGAGAACTGCTCTTTATGCGAAAACGTGTGCAACAATCAAAAAGTAAACTTCAGTATAGCCGACGGTGGGCTTGTGTGCGGAAATTGCCAGCCAAACGGTATTAAAAACCAATTAATCCAAATGAGCACCGTAAAAACATTAATTCACTTGCTCCAGATGGACATGCGAAGGCTCAATGTACTCAAAGTATCGGAACTGGTGCGAAGCGAGTTAGAGGTAATGCTGCCATCTTATCTTGAGTATGTATTTGATAAAAGGATGAAATCGAGAAAGCTTATTGAGTATACGAATAATTTGAAGCGTTGATAAGGAGGATTTCAAATGCCTGATGTTTACTATGTAAACGGTCGTTTCACAGAGCCTGAAAATGCGGTCGTGTCCGTTGAGGACAGAGGATTTTTGTTCGGAGACGGTGTGTATGAGGTGCTAAGAGCGTATGGGCAACACATATTCCGCATCGATGAGCATCTTGAAAGACTCTCCGGAAGTCTTAATGCAATAAATATCTCTTATTCAGACATACCGGAACTGAAGAGTTTGTGCTTTGAAGCCTTAAACCGAAGCGGATATTCTGATGCGCTAATTTATATTCAAATTACACGCGGCGTTGCGAAACGATCTCATGTTCCTCCAAAAGGTATGCAGCCAACCATTGTGATCATAGTGTATAAGACTCCGATTTTGCCCGAGCAGCTTTTTCGCAAAGGCGCGAAGGCGATTCTTAATCCGGATATTAGATGGGCAAAATGCTATATAAAAACGCTTCAGCTTTTACCCAACACAATGGCGCTTTCGCAGGCGAATGCAGAGTCTGCCATTGAAGCGATAATGCACAAAAAAGGAATAGTAACAGAATGCTGCAGCAGCAATGTTTTTATCGTCAAGAACAATCGAGTAAAAACTCACCCTGCCGATGAAACTATCCTGCACGGGGTGAGCCGAAAAACAGTGTTAGAAATTCTTCAGCATCAGGGTGTGACGGTCTTGGAACAAGAGTTCACAACCGAAGAACTGCTGCAATCCGATGAGGTTTTTATAACCAATACTTTGGTTGAGGTAATGCCCATAACAAAAATCGATGATACAACTGTAGCAGACGGAAATCCCGGGCAGCTAACTTTGATGCTAATGGAGGAGTTCAAACGACAGACCAACCAGCAGGACGTTTTGTTTGGCAGATCTGTCCCATCGATAGAACCGTCCCCATTATTTGGATAGTTTTACTTTTTCGGAGATTTTCTCAATCGTCATGCCGCGCGGAAGCTTTACGAAAAACTTTGCCTGTGTCGACGTTTCGTCATGCGGCGACATTTTAATATTATTAACTTGTACATCCATTTGCTTCATGATATCGATTACTTCGGCGATTTGTGATGAAGTTTCGCATTTTTCTATAATAACTTCTATAACTTCGGAATTTCCCGAAAAAATTGTTTGAACTTTTTTAAGTATCATAAGTGTTATGAAAGCCATTAAAGTTGCTCCGATAGAAAGCTTGTAGAATCCTGCCCCGACAGCGAGCCCAACGCAAGCTACCACCCAAAGGCTCGCTGCAGTAGTAAGCCCTCTGACTTGTGATCCATCTTTTATTATAGTTCCTGCACATAAAAACCCTATACCACTAATGACCTGTGCTCCCAATCGTAATGGGTCGAGCGCCACTAGTCCTTGATTCATTTCAAAAAAATTTATTGATGTAATCATGACGAGAGCCGCACCCATGCATAGGAGTGTATGTGTACGAAAACCGGCTGGACTATCCATTACTTCCCTTTCAATCCCGATAAACCCGCCAAGTAGCATGGCTAGGAAGAGTTTAAGCATATCTTCCCAAATCATAAAATCACATCCATTTCACATAATTTTCTCAAAAGGTGCAATTCGAATGCTGCATCATCAAAAATCCGCTATGCTGCATGATCTCCTTGTAATGCCAAATCATATGCATATTTTGAAAATTGTGTATCTCAGTCCTCTCCAGTTTCAACAGAGTAATGAAGACATTAAGCATCATCTTATCATGATCAAAAGCATTTTAAAACGCTGTCTGGCTTTCAGTGAATGAGGTTTACTTGCAGGCATTATGATCATTTCGCCTTTTTTAAGAATGTACAATTCTCCTGAAATAGTTATGTCCGTCTCTCCGTCTAAGACGCAGACCATTGCATCAAACGGCGCTGTGTGTTCGCTGAGTCCCTGTCCTTCATCAAAAGCGAAGAGAGTTACCGTACCTGAGCGTTTGTCAATTACAGTACGGCTTACTATAGCCTTATCCTGATATGCTACTAAATCCTCCAAAATAGACTGGGTCGTTGTTTCGCCGTCATCTAAGTCCTTTGGGAATTTTGCCATTTATATCATCCTCCTTACAAATTTAGCCACACACCAACCAGCGGGACATTTAGTTTGGCAGGTAACAGATATTATGATCTTACGAGATCTGTCCCATCGACAGAACCGTCCCCAATATTCGATGGAGGGATTCTTTTTTACCAAGAAGGACTAGAAGTTCGATTGCCCCGCCGGGAGTGGCTTGTTTTCCCGAAATGGCTATCCTTATCGGCCACAGAATTTGTCCGTTTTTTACCCCTAAATCTGCTACAAGTGCAAAAAGCGCGTCATGAATTGACCGCTCATTCCAATTCTCAAGTCCACCCAATACTTTTGCCGCTTCTTCAAGTGCAATTCTTGAATTATGCAAATCAGTTTTCATCTTTTTGTTTATAAAAAGCGAAGTATCGTATTCGGGCAATTTATCTATAAAGTCTATATTTTCTGGTATATCAGACAATACTTCCACTCTTGGCTGAAGAAGTCTGCTCAATGTAAAAAGATCAATATCCTCCCTTACTACGGTTTTTGAATAATAAGGAAACGCCAGAGCATGAAATTGCTCTAAAGTCTTTTTGCGGATATACTCGCCGTTCATCCAGCGCAACTTGTTTACGTCAAATATCGCGGGCGCTTTGTTGAGTCCGTCAGTGCTGAATACACTCTTCAATTCATCCAATGTAAAAAACTCTTGCTCAGTACCCGGACTCCAGCCAAGCAAAGCAATATAGTTCACGATTGCCTCGGTGAGATAACCCTTGTTATAGAAGTCCTCAAACGATGCGTCACCTTCGCGTTTGCTAAGCTTTTTACCCGCTTCCTTCATAACGGGAGGAAGGTGTATGTATATCGGAAGCGGCCAACCAAACGCCTGATACAAAAGATTATATTTCGGCGTAGACGACAGATACTCGCTGCCTCTCACCACGTGAGTTATACGCATCAAGTAATCGTCTATGACATTGGCGAAATTATATGTGGGCATTTTGTCCGACTTAAGAAGCACTCCTTCATCAAGCGTCGAGTTCTCAACGCTAATTGTACCAAACACCACATCGTCAAAACTGGTGACTCCTGTATCAGGAATAATTTGACGCACCACGCACGGCTCGTCTGCCGCTTCACGCTTAAAAGCTTCCTCAATTGGTATGCTTTTGCAAAGGCCGTCATATCTGAATTGCTCGCCTGCCTTTTGACACTGCTCCCGAAGTGCATCAAGTCTCTCTTTGGTGCAAAAACAAATGTATGCTCCTTTAGCTTTAATCAACTTTTGAGCATAATGAGTGTATATATTCTTTCTCTCGCTTTGCACATACGGGCCATACTCCCCTCCAATATCGGGTCCTTCGTCATGCTCTAATCCTACTTGCTCAAGAGTATTATAAATGACATCAGTCGCTCCCTCCACAAAACGTTCCTGATCGGTATCCTCTATTCGCAGTATGAATTTACCGTTATACTTTCTTGCTATCAAATAGGTGTAAAGCGCCGTCCTCAAATTCCCTATATGCATATATCCCGTCGGACTCGGCGCAAATCTTGTCCTTACCTCAGACATATTTATCTCTCCGTTCATACGTTCCATCGTCTTCCCTCCGACTCTTCGCTACGCATCAAAGACCCTCGAACCGTCCCCGTGGTTGTGCCTGTGATTTCTTACTTTGCATACATATTAATCAAATTCAACACGCCTTGTGTTCCCTTCCCCTTAAGCGTTACATCCATTGCTTGTGCATATTTTTGTCTTTGTGCATATAGACCCGAAATAGCTATGTATAAAGAGTCCGCGTTTAAATCTTCCTGCCTTAGCACTTTTGAATAACCCTTTTTCTCAAAAACTTCGGCATTTAGCACCTGATCCCCGCGGCTTGCCGATTTTGGCAGCGGTATCAGCAGATTAGGCTTTTTAATCTCCAAAAATTCGTTTATTGAGTTAGAACCGGCACGCGACACCACCAAATCAGCCATAGCCAACACATGAGCCATCTGTTCATTGAGATATTCAAATTGTGCATAACCTTCAATACCTAAAAACTTAGGATCAATATTGTTTTTCCCGCAAATATGAGCGATATCAAAATTTTTCAATAGCTTTGGGATATTTTCCCTCACACACCGGTTAATCGCTTGCGCGCCAAGGCTTCCCCCGACAACAAGAATAACAGGCTTATCTTTGCTAAAACCGCAAAACGTTCTTCCTTTTTCCGCATCCCCACGCATTAGCTCGTCTCGTATGGGTGTACCTGTAAATATGCAGTCACAGTCTTGAAACATAGAAACTGTTTCAGGAAATGAGGTGCATATTTTTGTGGCGAGTTTCGATGCTATACGGTTTGCAAGACCGGGAGTCAAATCCGACTCGTGGATTATAACGGGAACACTCGTCAAAAACCCCGCTATGCAGACAGGTACGGATACGAAGCCTCCCTTTGAGAATATAACCAATGGTCTTATTTTACTTATTAAAAATAAAGATTGCGCGATGCCAAACAACACTTTTAAAGGGTCGGTGAAGTTTTTCACATCCGCGTACCTTCTGAGTTTGCCGGATTGAATGGAGTGATATCGGACATATTCGAACCGGGAAACGAGATCGCGCTCTATCCCGTCCTTTGTGCCGATATAATGAATCTCCCAATTATCCTTAAACAGATAAGGTAAAAGCGCCAGATTCGGCGTAACATGACCCGCCGTGCCCCCTCCGGTGAGAACTATCCGCTTTCCCCTCGCCATTTTTACACCCTCTCCGGAGCCTTAAGCCCGATTAGCCAAAGTCCGTTTGATAGCACTGTACGCACCGCCTTTACAAGCGCAAGCCGCGACTTTTTGAGTTCCTCATCCACAGCAAGAATTGAGTGGTTGTGATAGAAACGGTTAAACGCTCTTGCAAGCTCAACAAGATAGCGGGTAATGACCGAAGGCTCAAGCATATCAAACGCCTGCTCAACCCTTAACGGGAATTCGTATAAACACTTGGCCACATCGTATTCTTCCGAATTCTCTAATATGATAACGTCAAAAATTACATTATCCTCAAAGCCGGATTTTTTCATGACGCTGCATGCCCTAGCATGCGTGTACTGCACGTAAGGGCCGGTTTCACCGTCAAAATCAAGGATTTCCTCCCATGAAAACGATACGTCCTTTATACGATTGCTGAATAAATCGCTAAATATAACCGCTCCTACTCCTATGCTTCTCGCAGTTTCCTCTTTATCATTAAGATCACCGCTTTTTGAAGCTATGATTTCTTCGGTCTTTTTAATGGCTTCATCAAAAATATTCTCCAAAAGCACCACATTGCCTTTGCGTGTCGAAAGCTTTTCTCCTCCCAGATTGACTGTACCGAAGGGGACATGCTTTAAATTCTTCGCCCAAGTATATCCCATGAGTTCAACCACTTTAAACCATTGTTCAAAATGAAGACTTTGACCGGCGCTGGTCACATAAATACAACTTTCGAAATCATATGTCCTTTTGCGGTAAATAGCGGCCGCGATATCTCTCGTAGCATAAAGCGTTCCGCCGTCTTTTTTAAGTATAAGGCAGTGCGGAAGCGAAAATTGGTCAAGCTCGACCAGAAACGCACCTTCGCTTTCTTTTAGAAGCTTCTTGTCCCTTAGCTCATCTGCCACATCAAGCGAGCTGTCGTTATAAAAACTCTCCCCCGCCCATGAATCGAAATGAACCCCCATAAGCTCATAAACCTTCTTAAACTCGTCAAGGCTTATATCTTTAATCCATTGCCACAAGGATAGCGCTTCCTCATCGCGCTTCTCCATACGGATAAACCATTCTCTGGCTTCATCCTCAAGCGCGGTGTCTTTCTCGCTTTCGTCATGAAACTTCACATAAAGCGCCATCAAAGCCTTGACCCCGCCATTCTCAATCTCCTGCTTAACCCCCCATTTTTTATAGGCCACTATGAGCTTGCCGAATTGTGTCCCCCAATCGCCTAAATGGTTTATGCCAACAGCTTTATAACCCATAAACTGATGTATCCTGTAAAGAGAGTTGCCTATGGCAGTTGACCTCAAATGGCCCACATGAAATGGTTTGGCGATATTTGGTGCAGAAAAGTCAACAACAACGGTTTTACCTTCTCCTCTTCCGCTTTTACCGTAATCGCTTCCGCAGTTTAATA
>Ga0209316_100212_pt1 | contig 22020 bp, 17 predicted proteins | sample 3C3metaG_FD_184150 | JGI IMG/M metagenome (GOLD analysis project Ga0209316, IMG submission 184150) | Freshwater bacterial and archeal communities from Indian Creek, Illinois, USA - 3C3 metaG (SPAdes) (version 3) | ecosystem: Environmental > Aquatic > Freshwater > Unclassified | place: USA: Indian... | reverse complement strand
GTGCGGCGCTCGCCGTCGAACATCGCAATCTCGCCAAACCAGACCCCGGGTTCGACGTAGGTGAGCGTGACCTGCTTGCCCGCCAGCGAGGTGGAGCTCACGCGCACGGCGCCCTTGCTCACCGCCGACCATTCGGTGGGCGGGTCGCCGCGGGCGGCGATCAGGTCGCCGTCCTGGAAGCGTCTGACAAAAGCGCATCGGAGGATGTCGTGCCGCAGTGAGGGTGAAAGGGTGTTGAACCAGCGACCGCTGTTGATCGCTTCGCGTTCCTGCATTGTCAGAATGGGTTCGTCCATGGGCTGTCTTGTGGGTGACTGGGGGCGGTGCGAGGTGTCGCCGGTGCGACCGCACTGGCTGGCGCGCGAAATGCTTGCACTCATCAATCGGCATTGAATTAGAGGAGGGGGTTCATGTGCCAAAATGAGTGCCGGTGAGCAAAATAAGCACGATCAAAACAAGGATGGGCAGATGATGAAGTTGGCGCTGGGCAGCGCGCTTTTGGTGGCGGTCACGCAAACGCTGGCGACAGGCTTGGGGCCAACCCAGGGCGATGTCATTATCGGTCGTCCCTTCGATGTTTTGGTGCAAACCCGAGTCGAGCCCGGTCAGGGTTTGGCCGACTTGTGTCTGCAAGTGCGGCTGCAGTATGGCGAATCGCAGGTGCCGGGCACGTCGCTGAGCACCAGCTTGCAAAGCACAGGGGCTGGTGGTGAGGCCCTGCTGCGGGTGCGCAGCACCAAACCCATCAACGAGCCGATTGTGACCTTGGGCCTGCAGGTGGGCTGCCAAACGGTGTTCAGGCGCACGTACACGCTGCTGGCTGATTGGATTCCGGTGCAGGCTGTTGCTGCCGCCGACCCAGCCGCTGCCGCCTTGGTTGCTCCGGCGCTTGTGCCCAGGCCCGGGCCCAACGGTGCGGCAGCCACCCCTGCCGCTGCAGCCGTGGTGCCGGCAGCGCTACCCCAGCCCCCTGAGCAAAGCCCGATACGCTTGAGCGCACCCGCGGCGCGCCCTGCCGGCTTGGAGCGGCTGCGCAGCAAAGCGCCGCCTCGCCTTGCTCAAGTGCCTGCCGCCTCACCGGTAGCGATCGCCACACCCGCCGCCCCGCCGGCTCCGCCCCCGCTCCCGCCAGTGGCCGCAGGTCCGCGCCTGCAGCTCGACCCGATCCCGATGCCGGCGCAGGCGCCACCGGTGGTGGCGGCTGCGCCCGATGCTGCTGCGCCCGATGCTGCTGCGGCTGGTGCGCTGCCCGAGGCCCCCTTGGCCGAAGTGGGTGCCGCCCCAACCGCGCTCACCGCCCAAGAGCAGGAACTGCAGGTGCTGCGTGCCGAGCAGGAGCAGCTGCGCTTGGCTCTGCAGAGCACCCAAGCCCAGTTGTTGCAAATCCAAGCCCAAGCCCAAGCCGGTGTGCCCGCGGCGTGGCTGTACGGGTTGGGCGCCTTGCTGTTGTTGTTGCTCGGCGGGGCCTTGTATGCCCATCGATCGGGGCGCTTGCTGCTTTCACGCCCGGCCGCAGCCACGCCGCCTGCACCGTGGTGGGAGTCCACCTTGCCCGATCAGGCCATCCAGTCCAAACCGGGCTTTGAGCCGTCGCTGCCCATGGCTGCGCCTGTGAATGCGCCAGCGCCAGTTGCTGTGCCCGTGCTTGCCAGTCCGGGCAGTGTCGCCGAGACAACGAACCCAGCTGCCCGCGCTCAAACCTCTGCGCTGCCTGCGGTTGGCGCACCTGCGGCTTCTGCGCCGGCGGTCGCGCCCACTCGGACTCCTGCAGCGCTGTCTTCGGACTGGCTCGATGCCGATGCGGTCACCGGGCTCGAGGTGGCCGAAGGCCGGGCCTCGATGTTTGCGGAAGTGCCTGTGGCGGTGCTCGATCAGCGTGCCTTGGTCGAGGCGTGGCAACAGGCCGAGTTTTTCGAGTCGATCGCCCAGCGCACCCAAGCCATGGAAGTGCTCAAGGCGTTCGTGGCCGGGCATGCGCGAGCCAGCGAGGCCCCCTACTTGCGTTGGTTGGTGCTGGCAGCAAAAGCCGGCGACGCGTCCGAGCTGGCCGAGGCCACGCGTTTTTACGAAAACCACTTCCAGCGCATGGCACCCCGCGCCGAAGCCATCCTGGCGCAGCGCGGGCTCGAGCACAATGTGGCGCTGCTGCAAACCTTGCAAGCGCAGTGGCCGCAGTCGGCCGCAGCGGAGGTCATCGAGCGCGCCTTGGCCTCTCAACCCGGTGAGCCCGGTGGCGAGCTGACGGTGCGCACGCTCGCGGCTTTCGACGATTTGCTCACCTTGGCCGACGTGCTGGATGCCGTGCTGAATCCACCCATGCCCATGCTCGATCTGGGCTTGGCTCCGGATCCGTCCGCGCCAGCGGCCCCGGCGGCCCCAAAATCCGACACGATGTCGATCGATTTCGACCTTGGTCAGTTGGATTGGGGTCAGGGCAAAGCCGCGGCCAAACCCGATCCGGACCCAAGCGCTCAGCGCTGATAGTGCAGCGACCCCGGGTTGACGATGTGGGTCGGGGTGCCCTTGATGTAGTTGAGGATGTTGTCGAAAGCGGCCGAAAAATATTGCTCGTAGCTGTTTTGCTCGACAAAGCCGATGTGCGGCGTGCAGATGCAGTTTTCCAGTCGCAGCAGGGCGTGCCCCTGCAAGATCGGCTCGGCCTCGAACACGTCCACCGCCGCCATGCCAGGGCGGCCGCGGTTGAGTGCGGCCACCAGCGCGTCGGGCTGGATCAGTTCGGCGCGCGAGGTGTTGACCAGCAGGGCCGTGGGCTTCATCAGGCTCAAATCCTCAAAGCTCAGGCAGCCTTGGGTGCTGGCCCCAAGGCGCAGGTGCAGGCTGAGCACATCCGACTGCGCCAGCAGCTCGGCTTTGGACGCGGCGGCCTCGAAGCCGTCGGCGCTGGCCTGGGTGCGCGCGGCCTCGCTGCCCCAGACCAGAACCCGCATGCCAAAAGCGCGGCCGTAGCCAGCCACCATGCGCCCGATGCGGCCATAGCTCCACACCCCCAGCGTTTTGCCGTGCAGCACCATGCCGATGCCAAAATTGGTCGGCATGGAGGCGGTTTTGAGGCCCGACTGCTGCCAAACCCCGTGCTTGAGGTGCGCCACGTAATGCGGCAGGCGGCGCATGGCGGCCAGAATCAGCGCCCAAGTGAGCTCTGCCGGGGCCACCGGTGAGCCTTTGCCTTCGGCCACCGCCACCCCATGTTCGGTGCAGGCATCGAGGTCGATGTGCGGCCCCACGGCCCCGGTCTGGGCGATCAGGCGCAGCTTGGGCAGCTTGTCGAGCAATTGGCGCGTGATCTGGGTGCGCTCGCGAATCAGCACCAGCACCTGGGCGTCGCGCAGCCGCACCGAGAGCTGGCCCACGCCCTTGATGGTGTTGGTGAACACCTTGGCCGGGTAGAGTTCGAGCTTGGCGGCGCAGGGCAGCTTGCGCACGGCGTCTTGGTAGTCGTCGAGGATCACGATGTTCATGGCGGCTATTGTGCCCGGCCTGCGCGGCGGCTTCGGCTTCGGCGTCTGCTGCGGTGGCAGCAATAGCGGCACACAGCGCGCGGTCGGGCGTTTGGGCTTAACATGGTTGCCCATGTCCAGCCTTCAAATCACTGCCACCACTGCCCCAGCCCTTGCCGTGCCGTGGCGCGCCGATGCGCGCGTGATGGGCTTGGTCGGGCTGGCGCACGGCAGTTCGCACTTTGGCCATCTGCTGCTGCCGCCGCTGTTTCCGCTGCTGATGCTCGAGTTTGGCCTGTCGTTCACCGACGTCGGCCTGCTGATGACGCTGTTTTTTGCCGTCTCCGGGATCGGCCAGGCGGCCTCTGGCTTTGTGGTCGATCGCGTGGGCGCGCGTCCGGTGCTGTTTGCCTCGCTGCTGCTGTTCATGGGGGCTGCCCTGCTGGCCTCGCAGGCCGATGGCTATGCGACGCTTTTGCTGGTGGCCGCACTTGCCGGCTTGGGCAACGCATCCTTTCATCCGGTCGATTTTTCGATCCTCAATCAGCGCGTGTCGGCCTCTAGGCTGGGCCATGCCTACAGCGTGCACGGCATCAGCGGCAACCTAGGGTGGGCGCTGGCGCCGGTGTTTCTGGTGGGTTGGTCGATGCTGCTGGACTGGCGCAGCGCCTACCTCGCCGCCGCTGGGTTGTACCTGCTGGTGTTCTTGCTGCTGCTTTGGCAGCGCGAGCACCTGCAGTCCGAGGTGCTGCCCCGCCCGGCGGGTGCAGCGGCGGGCAGCGACTTGGCTTTTATGCGCCAGAGCGTGGTCTGGTGGTGTTTTGCCTTCTTTTTGCTCACCACCCTGACGCTGGGTGTGGTGCAAAACTACTCGGCCTCGATCTTGAAGGCTCTGCACGGCGTGAGCCTGCAGGCCGCCACGCTGACGCTGAGCGCCTACATGGTGTGCGGGGCGCTGGGCATGTTGGCGGGCGGTTTTGTGGCGGCGCAGGCGCGCCGCAGCGATTGGGTGGTGGGCGCTTCGATGGGCGCTGGTGCGCTGCTGCTGCTGCTGGCCGCCACCGGCTGGCTGGGCGGCACGGGCACCATGCTGCTGCTGGCGGCCACGGGTTTTGCGGTCGGTATTGCCGCGCCCAGCCGCGATCTACTGATCAAGCAGGTCACGCCCAAGGGGGCCACCGGGCGCGTCTATGGCACCGTGTATTCGGGGCTGGACGTGGGCTTTGCTATCGCGCCGCTGATATTTGGCGTGTTTATGGACCGCGGCTGGTACGCCGCCACCTTGGCCGGTGCGGGGGTGGTGCTGCTGCTGTCGATTGGCGTGGCGCTGGGGGTGGGGCGGCGCAGCCCGCTGCGGCGCTAACTGCCCTGCAACACCGCGCAAGCGGCTTCGAGCAGCCCGGCGCTTTCGCACGCCAGCACCCGGCGCTGCGGCAGGCTGCGCAGCCAAGTGAGCTGGCGCTTGGCCAGTTGGCGCGTGGCGGCGGCACCTTGTTCGGCCAGCGTAGCGAGCTCGGTCGGTGTGAACTGGCTGCGCCCGCTGGCCTCGAGCGCATCCAGCGCCTGCCAGACCTGCCGGTAGCCAACGCTGCGCAGGGCCGGCAGGCCCGGGTGCAGGCCGGGGCGCTGGCGCAGGGCGCGCACCTCGTCGATCAGCCCGTGCTCGAGCATGGCGGCAAAGCGCTGCCCGATGCGCCGGTGCAGCCAAGCGCGCTCGAGCGGCTCCAGCGCCAGCAGCAGGCCAGGCTGGCCGTTGATGTGCAGCGGCTGCGGTTCGGTTGGGGTGGGCCCGCGCAGCGTGCGGGTGTGAAACGACGACAGCGGCCGCCCGCTGGCGCGCCAGACTTCGAGCGCGCGCCCGATGCGCTGCGCGTCGTTGGGGTTCAGGCGGGCGGCGGTGACGGCATCCACCGCCGCCAGTTGCGCGTGCAGCGCCGGCCAGCCCAGTTGCGCCGCTTCGGCCTCGAGCGCGGCACGCAGCGCCGGGTGTGCGGCCGGCATGTCGTCGAGGCCTTCGAACAGCGCCTTGAAGTAGAGCAGGGTGCCGCCCACCAGCAGCGGCAGGCGGCCGCGCGCGGCGATCTGCGGCAGCAGGCGCTGCACGTCGGCCACACAAGCCGCCGCGCTGTAGCTCTGGCCCGGGTCGAGGATGTCGATCAGGTGGTGCGGCACGGCGGCGCGCTCGGCGGCGCTCGGTTTGGCACTGCCGATGTCGAGCCCGCGATAGACCAGCGCCGAGTCGATGCTGATGATTTCGAGCGGGTACTGGCGCGCCAGCGCCAGCGCCAGCGCGGTCTTGCCACTGGCGGTGGGGCCGGCAATGGCCAGCCAGGCCAGCGGCGCGCTGCTGGGGCTGGGACTGGTGGGGCTGGGGTTCACGGCGCTCGCCCGGGCTGGGGTGAGGCTGGCGCCGGGTCGCCAAAGCGCTGCACCAGCGTCCAAGCCACGGCGGCGATCAGCACGCTCCAGAACCACAGCCCGTCGGTGAGCGGGCGCACGCTGGCGCCTTCGGTGCCGGTGGGCATCTGCGCTGCCAGATAGGTGCCCATGGCAAAAGCCACCATCATCATCAAAAAGCCGCTCAGCGCCGAGGCCGTGCCGGCAGCGTGCGGGAACGGCCCCACGGCCCCGCTCTGACCGCAAGGCTGGTGCATGCCGTGCGCCAAGATGAACAAATAGTAAGGCAGCATGATCGCCCAGACGCTGTGCCAGCCCAGCCAGCCCAAGGCGCCGATCAGGCTGCCGCCGCACAGCGACAGGGCACCAGCCACGGCCACGGTGCGGCGCAGCCCCAGGCGCACGATCAGGCGCCGGCACAGCACCGTGCCCGCAATGTACACCGCCGACATTGAAAACATCAGCAAACCGTACTCGGTTTTGCTCAAGCCCAGCGCGTTGATGAACACGAACGACGAGCTGGCCAAAAACGTGAACAAACCGGCGTACGAGGCGCTAAGCAGCAGCGCCCAAGCCCAAAAAGTGGGGTGGCGCAAAATCACGCCCCAAGTGCGCAGCAGCACCGCCGAGCGCAGCGCCTGTGGGTTGGGCTGGCGCAGGCTTTCCTCGAAGCGCCACAGCACCAGCGCCATTGTGGCGGCCCCAAACAGGGCCAGCACGCCCAAGGCGGCGCGCCAACCCATCCAGTCCGACAACAAACCGCCCAGCGGCGCGCTGATGCAGGCCAGCACGCCCAAGCCGGTCAGGCCCTTGGACATCATGCGTGCGCCCTCGACCGGGGCGTAGAGGTCGCGCACAATGGCGCGCGCGCCCATCACGGCCGCACCCAGCGCGGCGCCTTGCACGATGCGCCACAGCACCAGCTGCTCCACGTTGGCGGCAAACACGCTGCCCACCGAGGCCAGCGCGTACAGCGCCAAGCCCGCCAGCAAGATCGGGCGCCGGCCATAGCGGTCCGACAGCGGGCCCCAGAACAGTTGCGAAATCCCAAACGCCAGCAGCAGCGCCGACAGCGTGAGCTGCGCCTGGTGCATGGTGGCACCCAGGTCGAGCGTGAGCGCCGGCAGCGCCGGCAGGTACAGGTCGGTGGTGAGCGGCTGCAGCCCCAGCAGCAGCGCCAGCAACAGCACCACCAGCCCAGCGGGCATGGGGGCTGCTGGCGGCTGCCGGGCCGGGGTCAAATCACCCCTTGGGCCAGCATGGCGTCGGCTACCTTGACAAAGCCGGCCACGTTGGCGCCGTCGGTGTAGCTCACCGAGCCGTCGGCGCGCGTGCCGTGGCGCACGCAAGCCTCGTGGATGCCGACCATGATGCCGTGCAGGCGCGCATCGACTTCGTCGCGGTCCCAGTTCAGGCGCATGGCGTTTTGGCTCATCTCGAGGCCCGAGGTGGCCACGCCGCCGGCGTTGCTGGCTTTGCCTGGGGCGTAGAGCACGCGTTCGGCTTCGAGCAGGCGGATGGCGTCCATGGTGGTGGGCATGTTAGCACCCTCGGCCACGCACTTGACGCCGTTTTTCAGCAGGGTGCGCGCGTCGTCGGCGTCGAGCTCGTTTTGGGTGGCGCAGGGCAGGGCGATGTCCACCGGCACCGCCCAGGGCTTGACGCCGGCCTCGAAGTGCGAGCCGGTGCGCTGCGCGTAGTCGCTCACGCGGCCGTAGAGGTGGTTTTTGACCTCCATCAGTTCGGCCAGCTTCTGGGTGTTGAAGCCGTCTTCGTCGATCACGGTGCCGCTGGAGTCGGACACGGTGACCACCTTGGCCCCCAGCGCCATGGCTTTTTCGACCGCGTACTGGGCCACGTTGCCCGAGCCCGAGACGCTCACGCGCAGGCCGTCGAAGCTCAGGCCTTGGCGCTTGAGCATTTCTTGGGCGAAATAGACCGTGCCGTAGCCGGTGGCCTCGGGGCGGATGAGCGAGCCGCCAAAGCTCAGGCCCTTGCCGGTAAAGACGCAGTCGGCGCGGTTGCTGAGCTTTTTCATCATCCCGGCCATGTAGCCGACTTCGCGCCCACCCACGCCGATGTCGCCTGCGGGCACGTCGGTGTCAGAGCCGATGTGGCGGAACAACTCGCTCATCAGCGCCTGGCAAAAGCGCATCACCTCGCCCGGGCTTTTGCCCTTGGGGTCGAAGTCCGAGCCGCCCTTGCCGCCGCCCATGGGCAGGGTGGTGAGGGCGTTTTTGAAGGTCTGCTCAAAGGCCAGAAACTTGAGGATCGACAGGTTGACCGAGGGGTGAAAGCGCATCCCGCCCTTGTAGGGGCCGATGGCCGAGCTGTGCTGGATGCGGTAGCCGCGGTTGACCTGCACGTCGCCGTGGTCGTTGACCCACGAGACGCGAAACATGAGCACGCGCTCGGGCTCCACCAGCCGATCGAGCAACCCCTGTTCGGCGTACTTGGGGTGTTGCTGGATGAAGGGCCACAGGCTCTCGACAACCTCGGTGACGGCTTGCAAAAACTCGGGCTGACCGGGGTTGCGCTGGCTGACTTGAGCCAGAAAATCGTGCGCGCTGGCGTATTTCATGACGGGATGGTGGTTGTATGGGGGTGGGATGGACTAGAAAAGCGCACCGATTTTGCACCAATTTTGCGCCTAATTTGGCCTCAATTTGCCCCATGGTGGTGCGAGCAGCCCAATTCGGCCTAGATACCGCCCTAGACTGCTTGAGAATGGTGCGCAACCCCTAGCGCCCGCGCAAAAACAGGGCGTCGAGTTCTTTGAGGCTTAGCTGGCGCCAGGTCGGGCGGCCGTGGTTGCACTGGTCGCTGCGCTCGGTGGCTTCCATCTGGCGCAGCAGGGCGTTCATCTCGGGGGTGCTCAGGCGCCGGTTGGCGCGCACGGCGCCGTGGCAGGCCAGGGTGGCGAGCAGCTCGTCGCGGGCGCGTTGCAGCAGTTGGGTGCCGCCGTGTTGCTCGAGTTCGGCCAGCACGCCGCGCGCCAGCGCCACGGCGTCGCCTAGCGCCAAGGCAGCGGGCACGGCGCGCACCGCCAGCGTCAGGCGCGACAGGGGCTCGATCTGCAGCCCGAGCCGTTGCAGCGCCTCCTGCTGCGCCTCGGCCGTGGCCAGCTCCAGCGCGGTGGCGGCAAAGGTGGCCGGAATCAGCAGCGGCTGGCTGGGCAAGGTGGCGGCGGCGGCGTTCCACTGCCGCTTCAGGCCTTCATAGACGATGCGCTCGTGCGCGGCGTGCATGTCCACCAGCACCAGCCCGTGGCGGTTTTGCGCGAGGATGTACACCCCGTGCAACTGCGCCAGCGCGTGGCCCAGCGGCCAGTCGGTGTCGGGGGCGGGCTCGGGGTGTGGCTGGCGCAGATCGGTTGCTGCTGCATCTGCCCCTTGTGCGGCTTGTGTGGCCTCGGTGTTGCCTTGGGCTGCGCTCTGCGGCCACGACCCGTAGGCGGGTGCGGCTGAGGGTGTGGCTTCGGGCCTGCGCGGCCACAACGCGGCGACATCGCTCACCTGCCGACCCGCCGTGGCACCAGCCGGCGCGCGCTCGGGCCACGCACGGGCGCTGGGCCACGAGGCCAGCCCCAGCCCGGCTTGCGCCGCCGTCGCCAGGGCGGGTGGCGCGGCGGGGTGCAATGGGGCGCTGGCGTGCGCCGCAGGGGTTGGGGCCAGTTGCGACGCGCGCGGGGCCGCCAGCACCTGCTCCAGCGCCTGGCGCACTGCCTGGTGCACGGCGCGGCCGTCGCGAAAGCGCACCTCGATCTTGCTCGGGTGCACGTTCACATCAACCCGCGCCGGGTCCAACTCCAGCAGCAGCACATACACCGGCTGGCGCTGGCCGTGCAACACGTCCTCGTAGGCGCTGCGCACGGCGTGGCCGATCACTTTGTCGCGCACGAAACGGCCGTTGACGTAGCTGTACTGCTGGTCGGCGCGCGCGCGTGCCACCTGCGCCAGCCCGGCGCGGCCCCAGACGCGCAAGCCGTCGCCGCGCCAGTCGAAGGGCAGGCTGTGCGCCAAAAAATCCTCGCCCAGCACGGCCGCCATGCGCGGCGCCAGCGCCTCGGTGCTGCCGGGCAGGGGGGCGACGGGTTCGAGGGCGCTGGGTTGAGTGGAGTCGGGTTGGTAGGTGCCGGACTGCTGGGCGCCGGGCTGAGGGGCATGGTGGGCGCGCCACTGCTCGATCAGCTTGCCCTCGTGCCAGATGGCAAAGCCGACGTCGGGCCGGGCCAGCGCGTGGCGGCGCACCGCCTCGATGCAGTGCGCCAGTTCGGTGGCGTCGCTCTTAAGGAACTTGCGCCGCGCCGGGGTGGCGTAAAACAGCTCGCGCACCTCGACCGTGGTGCCCACGCTGCGCGCCGCCGGCTGCAATTCGCCCGTGCGCCCGTGCAGCAGCCAGCCGTGGGCCTCGGGGGCCTCGGCGCTGCGCGAGCACAGGCTGAGTTCGGCAATCGAGTCGATGGCGGCCAGCGCCTCGCCCCTGAAACCCATGGTGGCCACGGTTTCGAGCTCGGCCAGATCGCGCACCTTGCTGGTGGCGTGGCGCTTGAGCGCCAGCGCGAGCTCGTCGCGCGCGATGCCGCCGCCGTCGTCCTCGACCACGATCAGGCGCACGCCCCCGGCTTGCAGCCGCAGCGTGAGCTGGCGCGCCCCGGCGTCGAGCGCGTTGTCGATCAGCTCGCGCAGCACCGAAGCCGGGCGCTCGATCACCTCACCGGCGGCGATCTGGCTGATGAGCGCGTCGGGCAACTCGCGGATCGGCCGCCGCGGCTGGGTGCGGGGGGCGCTGGCAGCGGGCGCTGCGGTGGCGGGGCTGTCAAAGGGGGCGGTGCTCACGCCGGGGATTGTAGGCGCGGGGCGCGCGCCATGGGCGGCCTCAGTCAGGGTAAAGCTGCGCCACCAAAGCATCCACCTTGGCTGCCAAACCCTAGACGGCAACCCGGCTCACAGCCAGCGCCTGACTGCGTTTTTATAAGCTGAATAGTGCGCGCCAAACAGCGCCGCCAGAGCGCGCTCCTCGGGTGCGATCTGAAAGCGGTTCAGATACAGCACGAACAGCGGCGCCAAAGCCAAGGCCAGCGGGTTCGACAGGTAAGCCGCCCACGCCAGCAGGCACAGCAGTTGGCACAGGTACATCGGGTTGCGCGAGAAGCGAAACACGCCCGAGGTGACCAGTGCCTTGGTGCGCATGGGGTGGTTGGGGTGGATGGTGGTGCGGGCGCGCCAGCAGGCAGCCACGGCCACGAGGCCGATGGCCAGACCCAAGCCGAGCAAGGCCGCAGCCAAAGCGATGCGCCAAGCCCAAGGCAGCGGCGCCACCCACATGGGCGCCACCCACATGGGCGCCAGCCACATCAGCAGCGCCAGCAGCAGCGCCAGCAGCGGGGGCGGGAGCTTGAGTTCGAGCCAGTGCATTGCGTCGAAGTTCTGTCCAGCAGGACCTAGGCGTCGTCAGACCAAATGGCCTGCGGACCAAGCTTCAAGCCGCCGCAGCCACCACCACGGCGGTGCCGCTGGCCGACACCATGAGCATGCCGTTGCCTTGGCCCATCACCTCGTAGTCCAGATCGACGCCCACCACGGCGTTGGCCCCCAGCTCGAGGGCGCGCTGCTGCAGCTCGGCCAAGGCGATGTCGCGGGCTTTTTGCAGCTCGCGCTCGTAGGTGGCAGAGCGGCCACCCACCAAGTCGCGGATGCCGGCAAACAGGTCTTTGAATACGTTCGCGCCCAAGATCGCTTCGCCCGTGACCACGCCGCAGTAGCGGGTGATGCGCTGGCCTTCGATGTTGGGGGTGGTGGTGACGATCATGCAAATGCTCCTTGGGGTGCGCCCAGCCTGTGACCGCGACATTATGGCCCGGCAGGTGCAGGCGGGCAAGCGTGCGTGTCGGAGCAAACCTGCCGGAGCAAACCCGCCTTGCCGGTAAAATTCCGATCTTTGACTGTCCGAATTCCACCCATGTCCGCTTGGCTGCTGCCGGATCACATCGCCGACGTTTTGCCCTCCGAGGCCCGGCACATCGAAGAGCTGCGGCGCGCCCTGCTCGATGCGGCGCGCGCGCATGGCTACGAGCTGGTGATGCCGCCGCTGCTCGAACACCTCGACTCGCTGCTCACCGGCACCGGCGAGGCGCTCGATTTGCAGACCTTCAAGCTGGTCGATCAGCTCTCGGGGCGCACGCTGGGCCTGCGCGCCGACACCACGGCGCAGGTGGCGCGCATCGACGCGCACCTGCTCAACCGCAGCGGCCTGACGCGGCTGTGCTACTGCGGCCCGGTGCTGCATACCCGCTCCGAGCGCCCGCTGGCCAGCCGCGAACCCCTGCAGTTTGGCGCCGAGCTCTACGGGCACGCCGGGCCCGAGGCCGACCTCGAGGTGATCGAGCTGGCGCTGGCTTGCTTGCGGGTCGCAGGCATGCGGCGCATGGTGCTCGACTGCGGCGACGTGCGCATCGTCGATGCCGTGCTCGATGGGCTGCAACTGCCCGCCGCGCTGGTGCAGCGCCTGCACGCCGCGCTGGCGGCCAAAGACGTGGCCACACTGCGCGAGGCCGGGGCCGGTTTGCCCGCTGCCACGCTGCGCGCCTTGCTGGCCCTGACCGAGCTGCATGGCGACGCCAGCGTGCTGGAGCAGGCCGAGCGCGTGCTGCCGCCGTCGGCGGCGCTGCAGCGTGCGCTGGCCGATTTGCGCCGCTTGGCGCAGTCGGTGCTGTTCGCAACCCAAGACGGCGCCCAGGACGGCGCTCAGGTTCACCCAGACATCGAAATCGGCTTCGACCTGGCCGACCTGCGCGGCTACGCCTACTACACCGGCTTGCGCTTCTCGATTTTTGCCGCCGCCCACCCCGGGCAGGTGCCGCAGGAACTGGTGCGCGGCGGCCGCTACGACGAGGTGGGGGCCGTGTTTGGCCGCTGCCGCCCGGCGGCGGGTTTTAGCCTCGATTTGAAAGAGCTGGTCGCGGTGCTGCCGCGCCCGGCGCCGCAAAAAGCCATTTGCGCCCCTTGGGGCCACGACGCCGCGCTGCGCCGCGCCATCGCGGACTTGCGTGCCCAAGGCGAGGTGGTGCTGTGCGCGTTGCCCGGCCACGAGCACGAAGTCGAAGAATTCGAGTGCGATCGCGCCCTCGTGCCCCATGATGGGGCCTGGGTGCTGCAAGCGCTGCCGCCCTCCCCATGAACCCGTCCACCTCCACCTCCGCCTGCCAGACTTGGAACCAACCCCTATGAGCGCATCCCCCTTTCAGGCCCGTCCCGGCCGCAACGTGGTCGTCGTCGGCACCCAGTGGGGCGACGAAGGCAAGGGCAAACTGGTCGATTGGCTCACCGAAACCGCGCGCGGCGTGGTGCGCTTTCAGGGCGGGCACAACGCCGGCCACACGCTGGTGATCAACGGCGTGAAAACGGCGCTGCACCTGATTCCCAGCGGCATCATGCGCGCCGGCGTGGTCTGCTACGTGGGCAACGGCGTGGTGCTGTCGGCGGGCAAGCTGCTCGAAGAAATCGTGGGCCTCGAGCGCGCCGGGGTCGAGGTGCGCTCGCGCCTGCGCGTAAGCGAGATCTGCCCGCTGATTCTGCCCTTTCACGCCGCGCTCGACGTGGCGCGCGAGCTGGCCAAAGAGCGCGCCGGCACGGCCAAGATCGGCACCACCGGGCGCGGCATCGGCCCGGCCTACGAAGACAAAGTGGGGCGGCGTGCGCTGCGCGTGCAAGACCTGCGCCACCCCGAGCGCTTTGCCGCCAAGCTGCGCGAGCTGTTGGCCTACTACAACCAGCAACTGGCGGTGCTGGGCAGCGCTGAGGTCGATTGGTCGGCCTGTGCTTGGTTGCAAGGCCAGTCGCTGGCCGCCTTCATGCAGGGCGGGCAGATGCAGTTTGAGCCGGTGCTGGCCCAAGCGCAACAACACGCGGCGCTGCTGGCGCCCATGGTGGCCGACGTGTCGCGCGAGCTCAACGAGGCGCACCGGCGCGGCGTGAACCTGCTGTTCGAGGGCGCCCAAGGCACCTTGCTCGACGTCGATCACGGCACCTATCCGTTCGTGACTTCCAGCAACTGCGTGGCCGGCACCGCTGCGGCGGGTGCTGGCGTCGGGCCGGGGCTGCTGCACTACGTGCTGGGCATCACCAAAGCCTATTGCACCCGCGTCGGTGGTGGCCCGTTCCCGACCGAGCTCGACTGGGAGACCCCCGGCACCCCGGGCTGGCACATGGCCACCGTGGGCGCCGAAAAAGGCACCACCACCGGGCGCGCGCGCCGCTGCGGCTGGTTCGACGCGGCGCTGCTCAAGCGCTCGGCCCAAGTCAATGGCCTCAGCGGCCTGTGCATCACCAAGCTCGACGTGCTCGACGGCCTGAGCGAGCTGCAACTGTGCGTGGGCTATCGGCTCGACGGCGAACTGATCGACCTGCTGCCGCTGGGCGCCGACGAGATCGCGCGCTGCGAGCCGATCTACGAAACCCTGCCCGGCTGGAGCCAGCCCTCGGCCGGCGTGACGCGCTACGAAGACCTGCCGCCCAACGCCCAGCACTACCTCAACCGCATCGAGACCGTGACCGGGGTGCCGATCCACGTGGTTTCGACCAGCCCGGACCGCGACCACACCATCTTGCTGCACCACCCCTACCACGGCGCGGTGGCGTGAAACCGGGGCAGATTGCGGGGGCGGTTGCGGGGCAGGCGCAGGCACCGGAGCCAGAACCGACTGCGGCGCAACCCCAAAGCGCTGCGGGCTTGCAGGCGGCGACCGCGCTCATCCACCACCCCTACCAGCCGCCAGCGGGCTTTGAGGCCCTGCCGCCGGGCGTGTTCAAGGCCTCGACGGTGTTTTTCCCCAACGTGGCGGCGCTGCGCGCGCGCCAGTGGAAAGACAAATCGGGCTACACCTACGGCCTGCACGGCACCCCCACCACCTTCACGCTCGAGGAGCGCCTCGCCAGCCTCGAAGGCGGCGCGCACTGCCTGCTGTGCCCCAGCGGGCTGTCGGCGCTGGCGCTGGTCAATTTGGCCTTCTTGCAAGCCGGCGACGAGGTGCTGCTGCCCGACAACGCCTACGGCCCCAGCAAAGAACTGGCGCAAGCCGAGTTGCGCGCCTATGGCATCAGCCACCGCGTCTATGACCCGATGCAGCCGGCCGATCTGGCGGCGCAGATCGGCCCGGCCACGCGCCTGGTCTGGCTCGAGGTGCCGGGATCGGTCACGCTCGAATACCCCGACCTGCCGGCGCTGATGCAGGTGCTGCAAGCCGCCAACGCCGCCCGCGCTGGCCGCAGCAGGGAGGCCGCCACCCCAGCACGCCCGATTCTGAGCGCGCTCGACCACACTTGGGGCGCGGGCATCGCCTTTTGCGGCTTCGACTTCGGCGTCGATGTGGTGCTGCAGGCCCTGACCAAATACCCCAGCGGCGGCGCCGACGTGCTGATGGGCTCGGTGGTCACGCGCGCGGCGGCGCTGCACCGCCAGCTGCTGCACACCCACATGCGCCTCGGGCTGGGGGTGGGCGCCAACGACGCCGAACTGGTGCTGCGCGGCCTGCACACCCTGCACCTGCGCTATAGTGCTCAGGACGCCAGCACGCGCACACTGGCGCACTGGTTGCAGGGCCAGCGCGGTGTGGCGCAGGTGCTGCACCCGGCGCTGCCCGGATCGCCCGGCCACGCGCACTGGCAGCGCGACGCCCGCGGCGCCGCCTGTTTGCTCAGCCTGCTTTGGCAGCCACACATCCGGCCCGAGCAGATCGACGCCTTTTGCGACCGGCTGCGCCTGTTTCGCATCGGCTACAGCTGGGGCGGCCCCGTCAGCCTGTGCGTGCCCTACGACCTGCCCGCCATGCGCAGCCGCACTTGGCCACGGCGGCCCACCAGCTCTGCTGGGCCAGCGGCGCATTCGCCGGCCTTGTCCAGTCAAGTCCAGCAGGCCCATCAGGCTCATCAGACCCAGGCAGAGGCACCCTACGGCCCGCGCCTGGTGCGCCTAGCCATCGGGCTCGAAAACGTGGCCGACCTGCAGGCCGACCTCGCGCAGGCACTGGCAACGTTGGACTGGTGAGCGCAGAGCGCCCTTGCCAGTTTTGGGCGTTTGGGCTGGCGTCACCAAGGGCCCCAAAAGCCCTGCGCAGCCGACCAGCCTTTGCTCGTGCGTCGTTCAGCCCCGCGTCAACAGCGGGCGCAAGTGCGGCCAGACCTGCTCGAGGATGATGGGCTGCGCGGCTTCGTTGGGGTGGATGCCGTCGTTTTGGAACAGCGCCAGCGGATCGGCTGCATCGGCCACCCCGGCGAGCATGAAGGGCATGAGCGCGGCCTGTTCGGCCCGTGCCACATCGGCGTAGATCTGACGAAACTCCTGCCTGAAGCGGGCGCCAAAATTGGGTGGCATGTCCATGCCCAGCAGCAGCACGCGCGCCCGCGCCGCGCGGCTGGCGCTGGCCATGGCGCGCAGGTTGTCGCGGGTTTGCGCCATGGGCAGGCCGCGCAGGGCATCGTTGGCCCCTAGGGCGATCACGACTAGGGCTGGCTGCTGCGTGCGCAGCAGCGCCGGCAGGCGGGCACGCCCCCCGGCCGTGGTCTCGCCGCTGATGCTGGCGTTGAACACCTGCACACCGGCTGGCCCTTGGCGCTCGAGCCGCTGTTGCAGCAGCGCCACCCAGCCGCTGCCCCGGCGCAGGCCGTATTCGGCGCTGAGCGAGTCGCCCAATATCAGCACGCGCCGGTTGCCGCTAGGGCTGGCGGGCCTTGCCGGGCTGGGCGGGGTCGCTGGAGCGGCTGGCGTGGCCGGGATGGCTGGGTTTGCTGGGCTGGCGCGGGCCATGCCGGCGGCCGCGCAAAGCCCCAGCAGCGCGGTGGCGGCGGCATAAGCGTTAAAGTGGCGGCGTGTGGTTCCCAAAGCAAAAGGCGGTTTCATGGCAGAGGTGGTGATAGCGGTGCGCAAGCTGCGCAAGTCGGTGGCGGATGCCGCAGGCGAGTTGGAGATTTTGCGCGATATCGAGTTCGAGCTGTTGCGCGGGCAAAGTGTGGCCATTGTGGGCGCATCGGGTTCGGGCAAAAGCACCTTGCTGGCCCTTATCGCCGGCCTAGATACCCCCAGCAGCGGCACGGTGGTGCTCGATGGGCAGGATCTGTTTGCCCTCGACGAAGACCAGCGCGCTGCCTTGCGCGCGCTCAAGGTGGGGTTTGTGTTCCAGAGCTTTCAGTTGCTCGCCAACCTCACGGCGCTGGAAAACGTCATGCTGCCGCTCGAATTGGCAGGGCGCCGCGACGCGCGCGCGGCGGCCACGCACATGATGCAGCGCGTGGGCTTGGGTCAGCGCTTGGGCCACTACCCCAAGCTGCTCTCGGGTGGCGAGCAGCAGCGCGTGGCACTGGCGCGCGCCTTTGTGGTGCGGCCGGCGGTGCTGTTGGCCGACGAGCCCACCGGCAGCCTCGACTTTGCCACCGGCGAGCGCGTGATGGAGCTGATGTTCGAGCTCAACCGCGAGCACGGCACCACGCTGGTGCTGGTGACGCACGACCGCGCGATCGCGCAACGCTGCCAGCGCCTGATCACGGTTGAGGCCGGGCGGGCGCTCGAGGTCGCCGACGCACCGGCTTGAGCGGCTGGCGCGGACTGGCTTGGTTGGCCACCTCGCTTGGGTTTGTCAGTGCGACAGCCAGTGCGCCATCTGGCGCTGCAGGGCTGGCGGATAATCAGACCCCTATGTCTGCAAACAAAGTGCTGTTCGGCTTCCATGCCGTCGGGGTGCGCCTGAAAATCGCGCCGGCCTCGGTGATCGAGGTTTTATACGACCCCACGCGCCGCGATGCGCGCATGAAGGCCTTTTTGGAGCGCGCCCGCGAGGCTCACGTGCGCCTGATCGAGGCCGATGCTTTGCGCATCGCCAAACTGGCCGGCAGCCACGGCCACCAAGGCGTGGCGGCGCGGGTGCTGGCGGTGCCCAGCGCGCGCTCGCTCGACGAGCTGCTCGAGCGCCTAGAGGCGGCGGGCAGCGCGGGAAGCGCGGGAAGCGCGGGCAACCCAAGCAGCTCAAGCAGCTCAAGCAGTCTGCTTAACGCACCTGCTGGTGGCGGTTCAGACCCGGCCGATCCAGCCCCAACTGCGGCGCCAAGCCCAAGCGCAGCCCCCGAAGGCCGCAGCGCCCAGACACAGCCGCTGCTGCTGGTGCTCGACGGCGTGACCGACCCGCACAACCTCGGGGCCTGCCTGCGCGTGGCCGACGGGGCCGGGGTGCACGCCGTGATCGCGCCCAAAGACCACGCCGCTGGCATCAACGCCACCGTGGCCAAGGTGGCCAGCGGCGCCGCCGACACCGTGCCCTATTTCATGGTCACCAATCTCGCCCGCACCCTGGGCGAGCTCAAAGAGCGCAACATCTGGGTCGTGGGCGCCAGCGATCAGGCCAGCAAAACGCTCTATCAGACCGATCTGCGCGGCCCGCTGGCCTTGGTTCTGGGTGCCGAGGGGCACGGGCTGCGCCAGCTCACGAGCAAGAGCTGCGACGAACTGGTGCGCATCCCCATGCACGGCGCGGTCGAGAGCCTCAACGTCTCGGTCGCCAGCGCGATCTGCCTCTACGAGGCCTTGCGCCAGCGCGGCTGAAACTTGGTGGCACGTGGACGGGGTTCGTGTCGGCTGGCGCTCGCTGAGCACAGCTTGGACTGCAAATCCTGCTCGTCGATCTCGGTTTAGAGCCCCTGCCAGCGCCAGGACTTGTATTGCAAATCCACAGACTTCGCTGCTGACGCAAAGCCCAAAGATCAGGGCCGGCGGCTGCGCTGCAGCGCTTGCGCCACCTCGAGCACCAGCGCCGGCCCGCGGTAGATCAGGCCGCTGTAGAGCTGCACCAGATCGGCGCCGGCTTCGATTTTGCTGATCGCGTCGGCGCCGCTCAAAATGCCGCCCACGCCGATGATCGGAAAGTGCGGCCCCAGGCGCTGGCGCAGCGCGCGCACGACGGCGTTGCTGGCTTGCAGCAGCGGCGCACCCGATAGGCCTCCAGCTTCGTCGGCGTGCGGCTGGCCCTGCACGGCGCTGCGGTTCAGGGTGGTGTTGGTGGCGATGACGCCGTCCATGCCGTGGCGCAGCAGGGCGGCGGCGATGGCCTCGATCTGCTCGGCCTCGAGGTCGGGCGCGATCTTGATGAACAACGGCCGGCGCACGCCGCTGGCCGCGCTGAGTTCGGCGCGGCGCTGGGCCAAGGCGGCCAGCAGTTGTTCCAGCGCGGCGTCGCTTTGCAGGGCGCGCAGGTTTTGCGTGTTGGGGCTGGAGATGTTCACCGCCACGTAGTCGGCATGGGGGTAAACGGCCTCGAGCGCGGTGAGGTAGTCGTCGCTGGCGCGCTCGATCGGTGTCGCGGCGTTTTTGCCGATGTTGAGCCCCAGCACCAAGGCCGGCGCCGCGCCGTCGGTGCCAATCGCCCCATTCGAACTGGATGCACCAGCGGTGCCGCCGGGTGCTTGGGCGCGCAGGTGGCTGCGGCGCACGTTGGCCACGAAGGCCGCCAGCCCGTCGTTGTTGAAGCCGAGCCGGTTGATCAGCGCTTGGCTCTGGGGCAGGCGAAAGATGCGCGGTTTGGGGTTGCCGGCTTGCGCCAGCGGCGTCACGGTGCCCACTTCGACCAAGCCAAAGCCCAGCGCGCCCCAGGCGTCGATGCAGCGCGCGTTTTTGTCCAGCCCGGCGGCCAAGCCGACGCGGTTGGGAAAGCGCAGCCCGGCCAGCGTGATCGGGTCGGCCACGCGCGGCTGCTGGAGCAAGGCGCGCAGTGGGCTGTGTTGCAGGCGCTCGAGCTGCGTCAGCGCGAGGTCGTGCGCTTTCTCGGCGTCGAGACGGAACAAAAAAGGGCGCAGGAGCGGGTAGGGCAGCAGTGACATGGGGATAATGCGGTTTTCGTAAAAGCGTGCGGTGCAGTCGGGCCGGCGCTATTGTCCCAAATGCCGGTCAGGCTTGGGCCCGGCCACCACCACTGAGCCCATTCAATCCGCGACCGAGCAAACCCAAGCACCATGAACCAAGACCAACTCAAAACCCTCGTCGGCCAAGCCGCCTTGCAGTACGTGTTGCCGGGGGAATACGTGGGCGTAGGTACCGGCTCGACCGTGAACAAGTTCATCGACGCGCTGGCCAGCCTCAGGGGCCAGATCCGCGGCGCGGTTTCCAGTTCCGAGGCCTCGTCGGAGCGCCTGCGCGCGCTCGGCATCGAGGTGATCGACGCCAATGCGGTGGATTCGTTGGCGCTGTACGTCGATGGCGCCGACGAGATCGACCCCAGCGGCTGCATGATCAAGGGCGGCGGCGCAGCGCTGACGCGCGAAAAGATCGTGGCCGCGCTGGCCCAGCGCTTTGTCTGCATCGCCGACCAGAGCAAGTACGTGCCGGTGCTGGGGCGCTTTGCGCTGCCGGTCGAGGTGATCCCGATGGCGGCGCAGCAGATCGTGCGCCGCTTTGCCGCCCTGGGCGGTGTGGCCACGCTGCGCCTGCAAGCCGACGGCAGCGCGCTGCGCACCGACAACGGCCAGCACATCCTCGACGTGACCGGGCTGCGCATCCCAGACCCGCTGGCCTTCGAGAGCGCAGTGAACAACTGGCCGGGCGTGGTCTGCGTGGGCGTATTCGCGCACCAGAAGGCCAGCGTGTGCCTGCTGGGCACGCCCGAGGGCGTGAAGACGCTGACCTTTTGAACGCTTAAGCGGTTGCCGGTTCCAAGGCATCCGCAGCCAAGTCCGCATCCGCCATGCCCTGATGGCGCAGCAGCGCGTCGATGCGCGGCTCGCGGCCCCTGAAGGCTTGGAACGACTCCAGCGCCGGGCGGCTGCCACCCACTTCGAGGATGGTCTGGCGCAGGTGGCGGCCGGTGGCTGGGTCGAGCACGTTGCCGCCATTGTGAGCGGCGGCTTCCTCGAAGGCGGCGTAGGCGTCGGCGCTCAGCACCTCGGCCCATTTGTAGCTGTAATAACCAGCCGCGTAGCCACCGGCAAACACATGGCTGAAGCTGTGCGGCATGCGCTGCCACGGCGGCGCCTCGAGCACCGCCACTTCGGCGCGCACCTGCGCCAGCAGCGCCATGGTGTCGGCGCTGCCGTCGGCGGCCAGCGGCGCGCCGCCGCTGTGCAGCAGCAGGTCGAACAGGGCGAACTCGACCTGGCGCAGCGTTTGCAGCCCGCTCTGAAAGTTTTTCGCGGCCAGCATCTTGTCGTAGAGCGCGCGCGGCAGCGCGGCGCCGCTGTCCACGTGCGCGCTCAAATGGCGCAGCACCTCCCACTCCCAGCAGAAGTTTTCCATGAACTGGCTCGGCAGCTCGACCGCGTCCCACTCGACGCCGCTGATGCCGGCGACGTCGCGCTCTTGCACCTGCGTCAGCAGGTGGTGCAGGCCGTGGCCGAACTCATGGAACAGGGTGATCACGTCGTCGTGCGTGAGCAGGGCCGGGCGGCCATCTAGGCCCTCGGCAAAGTTGCACACGAGGTGGGCCACCGGGGTTTGCAGGCCGGCGCCGTCGGGGCGCAGCCAGCGGCAGCGGGCGCCGTCCATCCACGCGCCGCCGCGTTTGCCGTTGCGCGCGCCGGGGTCGAGGTAAAAGTGGGCGATCGGGGTGGGGGCGCTGTCCTTAGCCCCTGGGCGCTCGATACAAAAAAACTGCACGCCGGGGTGCCAGGTGGGGGCGTGGTCGGGCCGGATGCGCACCTCAAACAAGGTTTCGATGAGGCCAAACAGCCCTTCGAGCACCTTGGGCGCGGTGAAGTAGGGTTTCACTTCCTGCTCGCTGTAGGCGTAGCGCGCCAGCCGCAGTTGCTCGCCGATGTAGGTCCAGTCCCAGGCTTGGGGGTCGGGCAAGTCGAGCTGTTCGGCGGCAAAGGCGCGCAGGTCGGCCAGGTCGCGTTGCGCCCAAGGGCGTGCGCGCGCCGCCAGTTGGCGCAAAAAGGCGCTCACTTGTTCGGCGCTGTCGGCCATTTTGGGCGCCAGCGACACCGCCGCGTAGTGCGGGTAGCCCAGCAGCTGCGCCTCTTCGTGGCGCAGCGCCAAGATCTGGCTGATCAGGGCGCTGTTGTCGTGCTGCGGCGTGCTGCCGAGCTCGCTGGCGCGGGTGGCGTAGGCGCGGTAGAGGCGCTGGCGCAGCTCGCGGTGGCGGGCAAACTGCATCAAGGGCAGGTAGCAGGGCAGCTTGAGCGTGAGCAGGTGG
>Ga0209316_100208_pt1 | contig 22240 bp, 17 predicted proteins | sample 3C3metaG_FD_184150 | JGI IMG/M metagenome (GOLD analysis project Ga0209316, IMG submission 184150) | Freshwater bacterial and archeal communities from Indian Creek, Illinois, USA - 3C3 metaG (SPAdes) (version 3) | ecosystem: Environmental > Aquatic > Freshwater > Unclassified | place: USA: Indian... | reverse complement strand
GCCCCTGCTCCTGCCCCTGCTCCTGTTTTTACGCCTGCATCTGAACTCGTACCCCCGCCCGGCAAATCGTTTCGCGTATTGCCTGTAGATAAGGTAGCGGAAGACGAGATCAGAATCGCATCGATAATGGTGCAGAACAATCCGTTCGGTATGGCTGTAATGGAAGGTGTTGACCATGCAGAAAAAATTCTTGCAGACAGGAACGTCAGAGTTGACTTTATCTCTGTTCCTGACTTTGACCCGCAAGGATTCCATGATGCGATCGAAAGTGCCATCACAGCTCAATACGATGCAATCACATTCTTTGGTTTGTCAGAGGCGTTAACGCCGATAGTTAATAGAGGCGTTGAAGAGGGTATCCTCATGTTTTCCTTCAACACCGAGCCAGGCATGGACTCCAAGAGACATGCATACTGGGGACAGGATGGCTTTGCCGGAGGACAGAAAAGCGCTCAATTGCTGATGGACGCAATGGGCGGTACAGGCAAATATGCCATTATAACCGGTTCATTTAGTGTTCTTGGCCATGAGCTTAGGAGAACAGGCGCGAGATCAATATTTGACAAGAATCCAAACATGGTACTTGTCGGCGAATTCGAGAATCAGGACAAAGCAGAAGAGGCTTACAACATTACCCAAAACCTATTGACAGCGCATCCTGATCTTAAAGGTATCTATGTAACAGCTGGCGGACCGTTTGGAGCCGCAAAGGCGATACAGGATGCTGGTTTGACCGGCAAGATCAAAATCGTAGCCCACGACTGGATGGAAGAGACGATTGCTTTCGTTAGGAGCGGAGAAATTACGGCTGTTCTCGACCAAGATCCGTTCAATCAGGGTTTTGCACCGGTTGTAAGTGCGTTCAATCAATTGGCCGGAGGAATCGTACCCGAGGAAATCAACTGGTTTGAAGGTGATGTTGCTACACCTGAGAATGTAGATGAGAAAGTTCCGTTGAGGTAATAACGAACAATAAAGTTATCAGGGAAGTAAAACGATTTTCCGTTTTGCTTCCCTGAAAAAATCCGGAGGTATCTCAAATGAGCGAAAATATTTGTGATTTTGTGAATATCACAAAATCATTTCCCGGGGTTAAAGCGCTAAACAATGTAAGCTTTAATATTGTAAAAGGGGAAGTACATGCTGTAATTGGTGAAAACGGAGCCGGGAAATCAACTCTGATGAACATTCTATCAGGCGTTTACCTTCCTGATAAAGGATATATTGAGTTTGACAGTGAAACGGTACGATTCAAAGATACAAAAGATGCTCAAAATCATGGCATAGCGATGGTTCATCAGGAATTGTCTTTAGCGAAATACATGACTGTCGCTGATAATATTTTTCAAGGCAGAATGATCAAGAAAACACTTTCTTTCATAAATAAAAAAAAGATGCTGAAAGAAAGCCACGAACTGCTGAAGAGCTTAGGCGTAAATTTTATAGATCCGAATACGTTGGTTGAAAACTTAAGTGTCGCACAAATGCAGATGGTCGAAATATCAAAAGCGATTTCGATGAATTCCAAGCTTCTAATCATGGATGAGCCAACATCTTCTTTGACATCTCCAGAAATCAAGTTGCTGATGGACATTATGCGCTCTTTGAAAAAAAAAGGCATATCAATGCTCTTCATTACACACAAACTCGAGGAAGTGCTTGAGATAGCAGATAGGATTACAGTATTGCGTGACGGCGTTTATATCGAAACTATGAACAAGTCTGATGCGACATTGCAAAAAATGATCAATTTGATGGTAGGTCGTAATTTCGATCTTATCAAGCACAGAGAATTTATTAAGGATTATACAGACAAAGAAGTTGTTCTGGAAGTACAAAATTTGAGCGTAACGGAACGTGTTCGCAACGCCAGCTTTAAACTGCATAAAGGCGAAGTTCTTGGGTTGACTGGATTAGTCGGTGCAGGAAGAAGTGAATTGCTTCAAGGAATTTTCGGAATGGAAAAGGTAGTATCAGGAAGTATATTTGTTAAAGGTAAGAAAGTACGTATCAATCACCCCACCGAAGCGATAAAACTTGGCATTGGTATGGTACCTGAAGGTCGTAAAGAGCAAGGTATGTTCCTACAGCTTTCTGTTCAGGATAATATGACAATTGTATTTTTAAAGCACCTTTCCAACAAGCTTTCTTTTATCAATCGTCTAAAAGTGAAAAAAGTTGCAACTGAATACACCCAAAAATTATCAATAAAAATAACGGGGTTGATGCAAAAAGCAGAAGACTTGAGCGGCGGCAATCAGCAAAAAACAATACTTGCGCGCTGGCTGATGAACAACCCTAACATTGTTTTTTTAGATGAACCGACACACGGTATCGATATTGGCGCGAAAAATGAGGTCTACAGGATTATTGATGATTTGTCAAAGCAAGGGGTTTCTATTGTGCTTTTGACTTCTGAGCTTCCTGAGGCTTTGGGATTGTGCGACAGAATAATGGTTATGCATAGTGGGGAAATAAGGGGAACAATCTCGCATGAAGAGGCTAACCAGGTTAAGATCTTGAGCTACATACTCGAAAAGAATAAAAATAGTAGTTGCCCAGCCACCCCACTGAATTAAAAAATAATACCGGGCTTGGCACTGTTTTTCATGGAGAATGAAGATTGGACAAATTCTAACGTCAATGGCAACTGCATTTATGCCAACTAATCGTTTTTAGATTCTTTATGTTATTGTATATCCGCCATCCATAACGATGTTTTCCCCGTTGATAAGGTCGGAAGCATCACTCGCCAAAAACACAGCGCAAGCGGCCACCTCTTCCGGGTATCCGAAGCGACCTATAGGGATGAGCTTTTTAAAGTCTTCTCCAACTTTTCCGTCCCATGCTTGTTTGCCCATCTCTGTAAGTATGACTGTGGGTGAAATGCAGTTCGCTCGGATGTTGTATTTTCCCCATTCGAGCGCCAAGATCTTGGTCATCATGATAAGGCCCGCCTTTGAGGAACTGTACGCTATGTGTTTGTTTAGAGCAACGACTCCTGCCTGTGACGCAATATTGATGATTTTACCCCCGCCATTTTTAATCATTGTACTGCCCACAATCTGAGACAATACAAAAGGCGCTTTTAAATTTACGTCCATTGTCAAATCCCAAACGCTTTCCTCCAGTTTTTCAGCGTTGTCTATAAGCCCAACGCCCGCACAGTTGACAAGAATGTCTATTTTCTTAAACAACTTTATCGACTGTTTCACAATCTCTTCGAGCACGATTTTGTTTCTGACGTCTCCAGACAAACTTAAAAACCCAACGCCGCTCTTTTTACAATAATTTTCTAGGCAGGAAAAATCATCGGTCTTGTCAAATGCAATAATATTCGCGCCTTTGCGTGCAAACATCTTGGCGATCTCAAGGCCGATCCCTGAAATAGCGCCAGTAATCAAAGACGTCTTTCTGTCAAGTGAAAAATTTTCACTGAAGCTTTGTTTGTCCATAATCGCCTCCATAAACTACATACATACTTTCTCGGAAACTAGCAAGCAAATCTTCATGTCACATTTTGACCTAGAGGTTTTTTATTTTTACCCCCAGGATATTTAGATCGCTTCATATAGAAATATAGTAATAACAAAAGATAGTTTGAGATACACGAAGCTATAAGGATTAAATAAGCATTTAGTCCACCATCTCACAAAACGCCTCATGTTTCTTTTGCGCGACACAACAGCCCTAAATTATTCAATGCCTTTACTCATTGATCATAATCTCAATATTCTTTCTGCTGATTTCACCTTCCATAGGTCCAAGCTTCATAACATTAAGCGCGCCCGCTGCAGAAGCCATCTTTCCGGCTTCGAGCAAGGATTTACCTTCCATCAGTCCACAAATCAGCGCTGCGTCGTAACAGTCTCCCGCACCCGTCGGATCAATCTGCTCAACTTTGTACAACGGGCAGTCTACCTGCTCGTAGCGGTTGTACAGCGTGCTGCCGCGGCTGCCTCTTTTGAGCGCAACGACTTCCATATTCTCATATTCGAAAAGCTTTTTGATGCCATCTTCAATTGTATCCTCGCCCGTGAGCATATTAAGCTCGTCGGTACTAGGCATCAGTACAGAACAATTTCTTAAAACTTCGCCCAATACCTCATCGATTGTCCTGTTTCCCAGAAGCTCCGGTCGGATATTGGGATCAAACGAGATTTTTGCACCTGCTGCTACAAAACGGATTGCGGTATCAATGATCTGAACTTTAAACATTTCGCTTGCCATCAACGAACAACCCATGATGTGGAAGTATTTCGGAGAATCGATATCTTTGATATCAAACGGCTTGGGATGTACTGCCGGCGTATTGCCGATATGGTATATAAATTTGCGCGAACCATCTTCAAAGTATGTCACAAAAGCTACGGCTGTTGACTGGCTTGCATCCTCAAAAACATAATCCACATTTACACCATCTTTTTTCAGCCTATCGAGTATCTTCTTACCGAAATCGTCCTTCCCGATGCCGCCGAATATACCCGCTGTATGCCCAAGCCTGGCAACTGTGTCGATAAAAATTGTCGGCGCGCCACTTGGAAACGGACCGACGAATTCGCTAGTCTCAAACAATTCTATACCTGTCCGTGGCCGCATGATCTCGACAAGCATTTCGCCCATCGTCCACACTTCACACATATTTGATGCTCCTCGAATAATAGTTTTTGCAGGATTTTGCATAAGAGCTTCCAGTTATAAATCCTCGGGAATCGACTCCAAAATCACTGGAAAGGTTCCTAGCGTTTACCCAGGAAAAGTCTTTTCCAAAAAAAGTCCGGGGGCACTTCCATGATTATCATATAAAAATTCTATTCGTATAGTTTAAATGAGAAACGATTTTTTTAAAAATGCGAGAGATTCTTTGATACTTTCATCCATTTTGGCAACATCCGCACCGTTGCTGAGATCACGCCAAACTTTGATATCTTCACCGACTTTACCACCCATCTTTACAAACGGTTCCATGACGATGCCTTTATCATAACCTATGTCTCTTAATGCCTGTCCGATTTCATCCCACGGCAAAGAGCCCTTTCCCGGCAGATTGCGATTGCCTTCTCCAACATGCACATGCCCGAGATATTTGTCCGCCATATAAAATGCATCGGCGATATTGTCTTCCTCAATGTTCATATGAAAGGTATCAAGAAGCAACTTGACGCTTTTTAGACCCACATCCTTGCAGTACTGCAAGCCTTCCGCACATGTGTTGAGTATGGTTGTCTCGAATCGGTTGACGACCTCAAGGCAGTAATCGATTCCAATATCTTCCGCAATTTTTCCAAGTATTCTAACGCTTTCCACGCCGCGGGCCCAAATGCCCGGTTTGTCAAAATCGTCAAACTGTGCCGGCCAGTAAGTGTACAACACGCCTGCCAGAGTTCTTGAATCAATACGATCCATCTTTTTCATAATATCTATTAAAAACCGTATGCCTGCTTCCCTTACCTTGGGATCCCTGGAAGCCACATCTTTGTCTTTTGGCGGTCCGATATTGGAGGTAATACTTAGTTCTAAATCCTTTGCAGCGGCTCTTAATTCAACGATCTCTGTATCGGTCATCTTCAGAAGATCTCCGGCTGAAATTTCAAGAATATCAAAGCCTATGTCCTTGACCTTTTTAGCAAAAAAACTGTAGTTACCGTGCCATTCATTCGTCCAGTACGCGTATAACGTTCCGAATTTCATACTTTCACCTCTTCAGTCAGGATTTTTTTATTTTTTCCTAAAACTGTTTTATTGAAAACGATTCATACCGATATGAACCGCAGCAATACTCACCTAAAAAAAGTTTAACTTACAAAGAGTTATTTACTGCTATTCTAATCAATAAACTTTTACGTGTCAAATGTAAAAGGCATCGACATTTTTTGTTTCCTCGCTGACCTGTCGACCAATCAGCCTAGTAACCCAACTTATGAATTGCCTGCCCCGTTTGCGCCAGAAAATGAGCAATACACCTTGAAAGCTCATAGAACTCATTGTACTTTTCGGTCTTTCTTCTATCAGGTTCGTGGCGTGCACTAAACTCGTGGACAACGTCAATAGGTTCATAGTCATCCCAATATCCTAAACCAAAAGCTACCAGAGCCGCTGCACCGAGAGATGCACAATCCTGATCGACAGTGGTTTTGATTATCGGAATTCCAAATACGTCTGCCAACATCTGTCGCCAAAATGGGCTTTTGCTTCCACCGCCGACTAAAAGCATCTCTTTTATGTTGGTGTTGTAGTTCATAAGCACTTTCGTTGCATAACAAAGATTGTAGGTGATTCCTTCAATAGTAGAACGGATAATATCATCCCGGTTGTGCCGCAGGTTAAGACCAATAAATCCGCCGCAAATGTGTTTCGATTCTTCGATCATTGAACCTCCGGCCAAGCTTGGGTTAAAAATCAAACCCTTGGCGCCTATCGGAGACGACTCTGCCATTTGATCCATTTTGGTATACGCGTCTTTGATAATGCCACGCTGCTCATCATGATAAAGATCAGGACAAAAATTATCCCTGACCCAACGCAGACTGCTCCCCGCCGCAAAAATGCATGTCGCTGAGGTATACATGTAATCGATCACATGTTTGAAAACATATGGTTTGTATTGGGTATCGATGATCGGTTTGGTGCCGATAATAGCTATCCAGCTTGAGGACCCGAGCGAGATATAAGCGCGGTTTTCCTTAAATCCCCGAGCGCCAAGCGCCATGCACGCATTGTCCACACCACCGCATATGACATGTGTGCGAGTCGTCAGACCAAGCTGGTTGGCAGCCTCAGGTGTCAGGGTTCCGACCACATCGTGGGATTTGACAACTTCAGGGAATATATTCGCTGATAGCCCAGAAGCCTTTATGTAGTCCATACAGTATTGATCTTTTATAAGATCATAAACACCGCTGCCTGACGCATACGATCTGTCCGTCATCATCCGACCTGTCAGCCGCAGGTTGCAGTAATCCTTTGATCCCAGTACTTTGTAAATACATCGAAACATTTCGGGTTCTTCGTCGCGGTACCACATGATTTTAAAGACAGAATAACATTCTGCGGGAAACCCGTTTCCTGTTTTTTTGTACCAGTCCTCGTAGTCAATTTTTTCAAAAAATACCGCAGTCTGTTTTTCAGTTCTAGAGTCGCTCCAAATTGGCGTAAATCTGCGAAGTAAATTGCCGTTCTCATCAACAGGAACCACACCTAATGATTGCCCGGAATTGGCAATTCCCACGATATCGCTGGGGTTTGTAGAAGTCTTTTCAAGCAGCATTTTCGTGGTTTTCACAATGCCTTCCCACCATATGTTAGGTTCCTGTTCGTGCACATTTCCGTTTCTGTAAACGGTATCATAAGATACGAAAGCATCCGCCAGAGAAACGACTTTTGTGTCAAACAAAGATGCTTTGATACCGCCTGTGCCAATGTCAAATGCAAGAATCTTTTCTTTCATAAAATTTCTTTCTTTTGTTTGTCCAAAGCTTTCTACAATTTTTTTTAGCTATAAAGTATTTGCAGCTTTTATCTGCTGCATAATTTGAATTCCTGATTTAAGGCTCACTCCAAAACGGGAAACCCCCATTTCGTACATCCTGCATATGGTTTGATAATCACATATACCGCCCGCGGCTTTGATTTTTATCTTGTCGTGCACTGTCTGGGTCATGATTTTGATATGATTCATCGTTGTAGGCATAGGCGCCCAGCCTGTGCCGGTTTTCACATATTCGGCGCTGCTGTCCATGACAATTTTACAGGCGTCAATTATTTCGCTGTCCGAGAGATATGTGACCTCTATAATGACCTTAAGCGGCTGATTGCCGATAGATTCCCGTACAACCCTTATATCATGGATCACCTTATTGTATAACCCGGATTTGAGCCAACCGATATTCATGACCATATCAAACTCTTTACAGCCGATTTCCAACAAAGATTTGGCTTGAAATGCTTTGATTTGCGTGGTTTCCGCACCGGTTGGAAACCCGATCGGAGCGCCCACATTTATAGGTGTATTTTTCATAGCAGCAATAAGGTCGGGCAAATAACATGGAAGCGAAAATATGCAAATGAATTGGTATTGCCTTGCTGCGATTATAAGCTTTTCGATATCTGATTTTGTGTTTGTTGCCTGCAAAACGCTAACATCAAGCATTTTTGCAACTTGTTCTTCGTATAAATTCATTTCGCTTTTCCTCGAATAATTGCTTCTATGGGGTTTTAGCATAAGAGTTTCCAGTTTTAAACCTCGGGAATCGACTCTAATCTCTGTGTCAGTCATTATCAATAAATCTCCAACTGAAATCCTTGGTCATTTTAGAAAAATTGCAATCACCGTGCCAAAAGCATAGCTTGAAAATTATTGATATATTATCATACTCAAATTACTTGAACATGTCAAATATAAAATCGCGGGTCTGTGATTAATCGCTTGTTTGACAGCTCATAAATAACCCTAATCCCCGGAAGTCTTTCAACTACTGAATTTGAGAGGATTTTTTCTATAGCGTCAAACTGGCTATTTAAAGGCAGTTTAGGGGCTTATTTCTTTTTTTTTGCTGTCAAACGGAGGTTTTTCTGCTCTTGAGAGAATTGTACCACAGCGCTCCGTCTGATGCGAACTTTCCGCACACCGGGAGCCAGTTCGTCGATCCATTCCGTAAGCACCGCCCGCGTCGGGTATCCGAGCGCTCTTACCGTCCGACTAATATTTCGCCCGTGCTCCAGATAGTAATTGATAGCTACCTTCATTTGAGCCGAGGTATATGTTGGACGCTTAATGTACCGCTCATGCAAACCGCCTGCTTCCTGATGCTCTTTTTACCATCGAACTAACATTTTACGACTGGGATATCCCAATTCTCGCACGGTGTCGGCTGTGCTTAGATCATACTTGATGTATAGCGTTACTGCTTTTATTCGATCTTCATACGAATACATGGACTACCTCCTGACTTATTACAAGTCCAGGTTTTTGTCCGCACCCCCAAAGGAACCCTTAAGATTTTCCATACTTAATTAAAACTCAGCTTTAAATTTGTAAGTTTGACTGTAAGGAAAAAAACAGGAAAATGAGAGCTCGTTTAGCACCGGTGCTCACATGACGGCAATAGTATTTGATTTGATGGTTGAGTGTGAAAAGATTTTGTCCAAAGCTTTTACTTGGGGAAGGGGGAGCGCAAGAGAATCTCTTGCTTAAAAAATGCATAAACAAGATGGCAAACCATTGAATAATACACCAAGAGGGATGTGGTATCATAGTATACGCACCAAGCTAATTTTAGCATTTCTTTCGTTGATAATACCTATATCGGCGTTGGGGTTTTTCTCGTATACTGTTTCAAGTGATTCGATAAAAAGTCTTACTATAAATTCGAAAACGGAAACCCAACAACAATTAGGTAATAACCTTGACATTATTTTTTCAATAATCGAAGATGCATCACTTCAAATTTCCACAAGTTCTGAATTTCAAAAATACTTGACTGGTCCTGAGAATGAAACCTCCGAAGCTAAGTTAGAGCATATCGAACTGGGACAAGCTTTGAGGACTACTTTCAGCAATGCATTGGCAAATGAATACATTTCAAATATAGTACTTTTAACGACTGATGTAACGTCATCAATCGGCACCGGAGATTTTTCTGTTACCAATCTGGATTTTCATTCCATAACAGAGTCAGAATGGTATAAACAAACATTGGGAAAAAATGGGCGAATATACTGGATGGGCGAACGCCCTGAGCTCGATAAGGCTTTTTCTATATCAGGTACTTACTCGGTATCGACTGCAAGAAGCATAAAAGATTTTAGCACGGGTCAAATTTTCGGAGTGTTGATCATTGATCTCAAATCCTTACCCATCTACGAACTTCTCCAAACTGTGAATTTGAATGCAGGAGGCGAGGTGCACCTTATAAGTCCGGAAGGACGACATATTTCATCTTCACAAATTCAAGAAATCGAACAACACGAAGCAGAGCTTCCAATAAAGGATATCACTGAGGAAACGTTTTTTAATGACATTTTGATTTCGCAAGAAATCGAAGGCACGAGAACAGTTGTTTATGATGATCGGGAACACCTTTTGGCCTATTCCAAATTGGGCGATACCGGTTATGTTTTAGTATCGCTTGTGCCAATGTCGACTGTTTTAAATTCAGCCCACTCTATAAGAAATCTAACTTTGATTTTAGGATTTATAGCCGCTCTTTTTGCAGTTTTATTGGGACTTTTCATGTCGAATAGCATGGGGCGTACAATCAATCGCATCATAGACACAGCAGGCCGAGCGGCTGCAGGAGATCTTACGGTGCACCCGAAATCGAGACGAAAAGATGAGCTAGGTATTTTAACAGGAAGCATAAATTCAATGATATCGGATCTAAGGCGGTTGATATCTGACACATCATCCATATCACGCAAGGTAACCGAATCATCAAACGTAGTTGCATCGACCGCGCAACAGATATCATCGTCTTCCCATGAGATTTCCCAGGCAATGCAAGAAATAGCTAAGGGTTCCTCCGAACAGGCAAGTGACGCCGAGCAGGGAGTCCAAAGCATGGATGCACTGTCACAGAAAATATCACAGCTTTCCGAAAATGCAGTAAATATATCAAAGCTTTCGCGAGATACTACGGAACTTACCGAGCAAGGATTATCAACCATTGATAACCTTGACGTAAAAACAACTCAAACAACCGTCATCACAGAAAATATTGTTACCGATATACTCTCTCTTGAGGAACATTCAAGGTCAATCGGAAAAATTATCGAAACCATTGACCAAATAGCCGCCCAAACCAATCTGCTCGCATTAAACGCGGCAATCGAGGCAGCTAGAGCCGGTGAAAAAGGCAAAGGATTCGCGGTTGTTGCAAACGAGGTCAGAAAACTTGCAGAGCAGTCAATAGTAGCCACTAAGGATATAGCGCAAATAATCAAATCAACCCAAAAACAGACCGATTTGGCGGTTAAAAACGCTAAGTCCGCGGAAGATATAGTAAAATCGCAGAGCGAGGCCGTATCCGCCACGATAGCTACATTCAAGAAGATCGCTTCATCGATGCAAACTTTAAGCAAAAATGTGAGCTTCATTTTGTCTGGCACTATAGAAATTGAGCAAAACAAAAACCAGGTGTTACTGGCGATGCAAAACATATCCGCCATATCGGAGCAAGCAGCGGCTGCCTCACAAGAAGTCGCCTCCTCGACAGAAGAACAACTCGCAGGTGTTGAAGAGCTCGCCGACTACGCCGAAGAACTGAACAATGCCGCGGATCTTTTGTCGACAACCATTAGCAAATTCAAACTGGAGTAAGCTAGTAAAAAGTGCGGTTTTTTAAACCGCACTTTTTTAATACATGAATACGACCGTGCCCACGAGCCTCAAATAACTCGATTACATCAAGTTCATCAAGTAGCCCCTGCAAAGTCCATTTATCAAATAGACCGGCGTCCTGCATCTTTTCTTTACATAAGATGAATAGATGAGTGCAACAAATTCAATAAATAGTTTACCATTCAAGGCTAACTCAAAAGAAACTTGCATTCTTCTGAAGTTCAATCGTTCTTTTAGGTTACCAAAACCCTTTTCAACGATATCTTTGCTTCTATAGACTATAAAATCAAATATTTTATACTTTACAAGCTCAACCTTAAGGTTTATAATGAATACGCACTTGGGGGTATAGCTCAGCTGGGAGAGCGCTTGAATGGCATTCAAGAGGTCAGCGGTTCGATCCCGCTTATCTCCACCACTTATATCAAGACTTCAGGGCTTTTTGGAAACTCCTGAAGCGGGTAAAAAACAAAAAGTAATGCAATTGTAATGCAGATTTGGAAAGCAACAAAAAAGCAGGGTTGCCAGCCTGCTAATGAATTCAAGTTGTTGCTGTATTATGGACGAAGCCCCGTTGAATAGGGGGAATTGAAATGAAAAGGTTATTGCAATATATACCTGGATTCAGGTCAGGAATGGTCTGGAAGAAAATTGTTGCTATTTTTTATTTTGGTTTTTCTCTGTTAATGCTCGCAGTAGGTTTCGGCGCGTTCTTATTCTTTCTGTCTGTCCCATTTCTTGTATTTTCATTCTTGGAGTTGATCCTACGGAACAAAAAAGGATTTTTCGTTAAAAGGGCTAGCATTATGTTTGTACTTTCTTTAGCTCTTGCAATAACCGGACTTTCTATTCCTTTGGCTATACACGAACCGCAAGAGCCGGAACAACCAGCCATAACAGAAGCTGAAAAACCAGAGCCTGAAGACCCTGCTCCTGCTGTTGTACAACCTACACCAGCTCAACAAGTTGTCAAAGACCCACCAAAAGCAGTAGTTGAAGCTGTCGAGTCTTTAATCAAAGTCGAAAAAGCAACAGTAGCTAGAGTCATTGATGGGGATACCATCGAAGTACGATTGTATGACGGGACAGAAGAGAGAGTTCGTATGATTGGCGTTGATACTCCTGAAAGCACCCGTGAAGTCGAACCATTCGGAAAAGAATCTGCGGCTTTCACTCAAGAAAAACTTGATGGTAAAATAGTTTATCTTGAAATAGATACCACCGAACGCGACAGATTTGGACGTCTTTTGGCTTATATCTGGCTTTTTCAACCAGCAAATGACAAAGAATCCGAAGTTAGAGCTAAAATGTTTAATGCGCAACTCTTGCTAAGTGGTCATGCACAAATAATGACTATCCCACCGAACATAAAGTATGTTGATTATTTTACTAAATTTCAGACAGAAGCTCGGGAAGGAAGTAAAGGATTATGGGCTATAACAGCCTATGCACCAGTGAGAGTAAACATCAATACAGCAAGTTTAGAAGAGTTGATTAAAATAATACATATCGAGGAAGAGAGGGCAAAAGAGATTATTGAGTTGCGACCGTTTGCGTCGCTAGACGACCTTGACAAAGTTAGTGGCATAGGACCGGCACGCCTTAGGGATATAAAGGCTGAAGGCATAGCTTATGTGCAGTAAAACTTAACGCAGTCACAAGAGGACTTTGAATACCTGGAATCGTAAGGTATATGGAAACGATATAGGTTCTTCTTTATTCACCTTGCTTCTTAGTAGAAGATTTTTCTTTCCCTAGCAGTAATTTGTTACCACCATAAAGTAGTTCGCAGTCGAGAAAAGTGCGGCATTGAAAGGTTTTGTGGCACTCTAAAATTTGTATCGTGACCTTTCGTGATCGTCCGTTTTATTTGTTTATGGCAAAAGTCTTAAGATCAGACCGCTGATAGGAAGATGAAGCAGCATATCAATAACAGGCCTTCCCGTTGCCTTTTCAACGATTTCTTTATATGTTCGCAATTGGGGCACATATTTTTTCATTCTGTCGAGAACGTCTTTCCCGGGATAATCCTTATGATCGATTATTACATAACCGGCAGGTGTATCTAGCAGAAGATCTATCCATCCCTGTACGATTTGGCCTTCTTCATTCCGCATTGATATTGGCCATTCCCTATATGCTTTGTAACCTTCATAACTCCTGTCAATGAAAGTGGCAAGCCTCTGGCCGGCATCTAAAATGTCAGTATGATCGATTGAAGATTCCATGCTCCAGTTTTTAAGGATATTACGCGCTAAGCTGCTCCGATCATCTGCAGCTAAACATTCATAATCGACAGCAAAATATGAATGAACTGCATTCCCCATTACGACCATTTCAGGGCTACCTTTAATCTTGATCCGCTGACCGAAGACTTCTACGATTTTCAGCTCATCCTTGCCAGCATTGTCTGGATTATATGGCAGTTCACTGGGTGATACCCTCGCATTGGGGTACTCTTTTAGTGTATCCGTAAAACTGGGAAGAAACTCACTGGCATCGCTGTTTAGGCCAGGAAGCCCCGCTTTTTCAGTACAGTATCCATAAATATCAAAAGGTATACGTGCTCTCCCAATTTGGATACTCCGGTCGCTTATATCTGTACTCATCCTGACAATCTGTTCGCCGCGAGCGTCTTTCAGGATGTCAAGCCATGTAGATTTCAAACTGCTACCGTCAGTTGACTTGCGTAGAGCTAATACAAGACCTTCTTTTGCCCTCGTCATACCAACATATAACAAGCGTTGTTCTTCCCGTTCAGCCTTATCCAGAATATGACGCTTAAACGGCAGCGCATCAACTTTAATATCAAGTGGATCATACTTTCTCTGCATGCCGAATGGCCAAGGCCAATAGCGTATTTTTCGGTCGGCCAGCGGATCGGTGGGATCAAATTTCTGAGCTGCTTCGATATTGATGCCGAAGATATTCTCTCTTGGCTTAGAGTCAAGGCCGGTCAACACCACCCAAGGCCACTCCAAGCCTTTCGATCCGTGATATGTAAGTACGTTCACGGTCTGGGCGCCGGTTCCCTTCGCCTGTTCGGTTTCAGATTCATTTAGGTAGGTAACAAATCCGTCGATAGTCGCTGCCCTGCGGCGCGAAGAACATAAATCTATGTATTTATTGCAAGCACTCCTTAATGCATCAAGATTGCTCAAAGCAAGCTCGGAATTTCGCCAAGATTTCAGCACGGGCAGAAGACCAACCCTGTTGATTGCCTGTTCCAAGGCCTCCAACGGGGTCCAGAATTTGATGCTTATCCTGGCTTCGTTCAGCGCTTTTGCTATTTCGCTGTTATGCCAATTTTCTTTTGTAAGCTCGGAATCAGTCATAAGATTTGAGTACCAATTATTATCGCAAGTAGTCAAACGTATGATCTCAGCAAGAGCTATCGTATCTGCTTGATTATTCATGTATCTCAAGGCAGCGGTTGCAAGTATGCACTCTCTTGTATCCATGAGCAGTCCCTGCCCTACAGATGCCCGGACACCCAGTGCCTCCAAGCAGGTGGCTATTTCCTTGCAGGTATCGTTTTTCCGGCACAAGATAGCTATATCTCCAGGTTTTACTCCTGGTATGCGTTCAACGAGATCCCTTATTCCGTTGGCTATAGCCAAAGCTTCCTCTGAATTATTTTTAGCCGAAAGATGCCACGCCTCAAGGTACCCGCCTAAAGCTTTATCTTCTCGTTCCTGTGGTACTCTTAGGGTAACCATGTCACTACCCATTTTATGGAACACTTCTGTGAACAGTGCGTTAGTGAAATCAAGCAGATTCTTTTTGGATCGCCACGAATAATTAAGTACTCCGGCATTTCCGATCAAAGACACGATATCGTTCATAAGCTGTGGGTCAGTGCCTCGGAAAGCATAGATAGCCTGCTTCGGGTCTCCAACCCATACAGACTTTCCCGCCAGTTCAGTCAGAGCGAAAAACAGTGCAAGCTGTATAGGGCTTGTATCCTGGAATTCATCGACCATCAACATTTGGATCCGGCCGCTTAACGACGATTTGAAAGCGTCATTATTTATAGCCATGTCAAGTACGCGGGTCTCCTGATCAGTAAAGTCCATTAGGCCGTGTTCTTTTTTGTAAAGGTCATAATCACGCAGCGCATCGCCAGCGCAGCCGAACACCCCAGCGATAATCTGCTTTACATCCTCATGAAATAGCGGTTGCGTTAAAACATTGTCGGCTATCGCCTTAACAGGGTTAATATAGTCTTGGCCATCCTTGGCTGATTTGAGTTTTGAAAGACGGACCCAATCGCTCCATGGCAAGCGTTTATTCTGTAGACGTTTACAGCATGATTTAAGCGTCTCCATAGCTTCTTGAGTGGTTTTCTTTGTGCTACCGAGTTTAGTGAGGTCGTCTATTGCACGATTTATCACATCAAGCAGATCTTTGTCCATGCCTGTAATCAAAGGGTCACCGAATAGAGCGCTCAGAGAGTTCCATGAGTTTTCCGCAAATACCTTCAAGCCGTCTGGAGATATCTGATTGCTTCTTGCCATATCCACTATCCGCTTTACGTCTGACCGCCATTCACCGTTCTCTTGATAACCTGAACCGTTGCCGTCAAGTTCCAGTCTCCTTGCCGCCGCTTCCATACGTTCGGCGTAAAGACCGATAACGCGGTCGATTGATACCTTAAATATACTGTCACTCTCTTCTTCGGGCATTACTTGTATCGCCGGAGACATACCAGCTTCAATAGCATATTCCTGGAGCAACCTTGCACAGATGCTGTTTACAGTACCTATATAACCGTCGCTTATCCTATTAACGCCATACGTCCATAATTCTTTTAGTAAATGGATGCGGATTCGTTCGTGCAGTTCTGATGCAGCCCGATTTGTGAATGTTGTCACCATCAGTGATTCGGGGTCGATACCGTTTTTTATCAGATCTACTATCTTAGTTGTGAGGCTATGTGTTTTGCCGGAACCAGCACTGGCGTTTATTAGCTCTATATTTTTCATAATCCACCTCCTATATGCCGCAAAGACGGTCAAAGTCGCAGAACATGCAGGGCGGGCTTTGATATAGCAAGCCATTCTTTCTGCATTCTTTTTTGAGTTCCTCAATGGTCTTTTCTTCAGAAAGTTCTAATTCTTGAGCCTTTGCCTTTTCAATAATTCCACGCACTTCCACTGTACCCGATTCAAGGCTTTTCAGTACATTTTTCAGACTGGCGACGCCCGTATTCCATATATCCTCGAGCTTATATGTCGTTTTGATTGCTTCGTCACCGAGTTTTAGGCTGCTGCTCAGCAACTGTCCTTGTGCAAGCATGAAGTATCCGGCATGAACTTCATGTGACGGTTCTGCCGACCTAAGCATCCAATCATACGCTGCTAGTTGAAGGGAGGTGCCTTCCTCGATTTCTTTTTTCTTGTACTTGAGGGACGATGACCATTTCATATCCAGTACGAACGGGTGACCTCGGGAATCCCTTAGCAACATATCGGAAAAGCCTTTGTAGGGAATACCGTCTACTGTACCTTCAAGAAGAGCCTCCGTTTTCTCTACAGTGAGTTGCATCTGGTTGATATCCTTTACAATATGACGCACGGCTTCGGTGATAAAAGTTTTGTATCGCTGTCTCTCAGCCGCGTTTCCTTCGAGCAGCAGCTCCGACGCCATCGAAGTGATTAGGCTGTCGAACAGATATCCTGTCTTTTCATATGCGTTGTCTGCGTCCAAGTGGTTAGTTTCGGAATACAGCTCCTCAATTATCCGGTGGCAGAAAGTGCCTATCATTTGATTTCCGGTAGGGACCGACTGACTTTCCACTGGCTGGAGCCCTGCGTGGTATTCAAGTGTCCATTTGAACGGACAACCGATTAATGTGCTCATTTGCGTATAAGACAGTCTCTCTGCTGCCTTGATTACCGAATTCGGAACAGTATAGCAGTCCGTCACCGGAGATATCTCAGCTTTTTGTACACTCTGCAGCGTGGATTTTCGCCCGGCAAACTGCCAGTCTCTTGTATGGCCGAAGCTACTGCATTCGCTGTAAATATATCTCTTAACATCATCATCGGAATGCTCATCGGAAATTCTTGATGCCGCGCTCCATATAGTATCCCAATATGGATGACGCTCGACTTCTTCGCCATCGATTTGCGAGATGTATATGGCTATAAAACGTTTGTCCGCATGCATTATCCCCTTCTGCCAATCGTAGGCTTCTCGGCTTCGGAAGTTCCTCGTTTCTTCGAGAAAAATGCCGCATTTTTCCAGAGCTTTCCGCTCTTGATAACTCCAGTAATCTGGAGATGAAGTAGCAGGCGCATTGAAGCCCCACCAAATGATTTCGTCTCTTACATTCGTGATTTGCCCCGGATGATCGACTACGTACCAAGGGGCAACTTCTTCGCCTATATCATCCAAAGTATTTCCTGGTCCTATTATCGTATCCAGCATTCGCTCGAGCATGATGCGGGGGATAAACCCTTTCCCAAGCGACAGCTTCTGCATTTCTCGTGCCTGATTAATCACTTCTGCCAATATAGGCATGTCACGGGCCTGCCGCGAAAGCCTCTCAATCAGCACCTGGCAGCGTTCCCTCAGTTTAGCTTCCGGAATACCCTCAACAGAATCGAAGCGATCATTTACCAGAAGCGACTGGATTGACCTGATCAATGTCTCAGCCTTTTCTTCTGATTCAGGATCGTCTTTTTCTGTAAGGAAGTCTTTATACTTTTCGGATATTTTGCTTAGGGCGTGATTCCATGCTCTGCCACCGATGCCCGGTTCTTCGGTGACGGCTTTCAGTACTATTTTGCATACCCATTTCGGGAACACGGATACGGTCAGCAAGAGCAATTCGACAACTAGGCGGATATCAACAGGCCGCCATGCATTAGCCAGTGTAAGGGGAAGTATTTGCTGTATTTCACGCCAGCGTGAAGGGGCTGTCCGGCCTAGGCAAGGAAGCCCGTGACGTTTGAGGGCATAATCCAAAACGCTGGTATCCATTCCGCATATTATGGCTACTTGATCATTGGCTTCATTTTTGGACGCCAACCACAGTGCCATATGCTCAGCTGCCTCCCATTCGTTGTCAACCTTTAGCAGTATAAGCGTATCATCATCCGGAGACAATGTACCATGTACGTCGGTACCACCAATCACTGCTTGGATTCGTGACAAATTGTCGCCTTGCGGTTTCCTGTCAGGCATTGACAGACAGGTTATATTCGTTCCTTGGCTTTGGAGCAGTTCAAACACATGCCGCCAAGCTTGCGGTAGCATGGATGAAGGCTCTGTTAGAATGATCGATTCGATATGGACTGGTATACCGCACTTGAGACAGGCGGTTACTCTACGAAGCTGGTCGGACCGACCGCCTGATAATGGAACGTCTACGCATTCCAATTCGGCTAAAGCGTCTAGGCGAAGTGAACCGGAAGGAATAGCTTGTCCGTACCAACCGGCTTCCACCAGCTCATCTCGCCATTCCAGTAGCTGCCGTGCAGTCGACCAAGGGTCGATCGCGAAAGATTCGTGTAACCATATAGACTCCCGGTCGATCAGTTGGAGCCGTTTCATATACTCGTCTATTCGATACACCGGATGTACTGATCGCATGCCGATCCCGAGTCGTGTTTCTAAAATCCTGAGCAATCCCATCGGGCCAGTCATGACTTCACCAATTGAAGCTTCTTTATTGCTCCAGATGACGCCATCAAGATGCATTCCGAACACAATCCTCATATAGTTCACTCTCTTTTCTTCGTTTCAATACTATTATTTGCCATCACGCCGCTTATAATCTTTCTGAAGCTCATTTTCGAGGTATTCACACTCAATATTAAGCAGTTCACGACGCCTGTCCATTTATTTCTCGACGTAATTATCGCCGATGTAGCTTGCGATATCACCAAGCAATTTCTCACGAAGGTAAACACTGTTTTGTCGAATACTGCGAGGTACACATTCAAATTATGGTCGGCAAGGAAATCTTTTATCGCCATGGTTGACACAGTTGGCCTGCTACTTTTCCAGTTGTTTGTGCTGCCAGTTCTCCTCGGTATAGCTATCTATAATAGCCGTAAGGCGTTCCAATATAGAAAACTGTTCCCATCTGCGACGGCTCAATAATCCCCAAATCATCGAACAACCAATGTGCTATAGTGACTACAGTCCTCAAGATTCCCGGAACGCCGTGTTTTGGGCAATATCTCGCATTTTGTCGGTCTGCCAATCATCCAAACCATATAAAATTATCGTATCTTCACATGAGTAAGGTACAAACGGTTCTCCAGTCATTAGATTAATTACTGTTCTTCTTCTCATTGTATAACCTCTTAACCCTCTTGTATCATTAGAATGCGACAGCGTTTCGTACTTCACTTTTGCAAAGAAATATTTATTTGCATGAATTTGATGAAACCGCTAGATTTCATTTGGGACTTGTCCCGAATTCCGTAGAATTTATGGGTGGCGGTCTTAACGATTTTTTGTAAACTTTTGTTTAGAAAAACACTTTTTACTAAAGAGTCACTACAATAAAAGTATATCACTTTTGTAAAGAAAAAGTAAATAATTGCTTATTCCGGAACATCCGGACGGCGATTCCGGAAACATCCGGACACGAAACCGGAGGCATCCGGACACTTTGCCGACTATATTGATTGTAAAATAATTTTTGCTCTTCAGCAACACATAATGTCTGTATTTAAAATTAACATTGTTTATTTAGACCAGACAAGTCCCTGTCCCCTTGTCTGCGTCAGGAAAGAATCTGCGGCAGCTGTCGCCGATAGTCTCGGCGACAGCAGGATCAGCCTATATAAATGGAAAAAAGAGCTGCTTGGCAAGGAGGATAAGAAACCCATGGATGGATCCGGCAATCCGCCACTTTGCGATGATAAGGATGCGCTTTTAGCAGAGGTTGAGCTTCTAAAAAAAGAGATATACCGAAAACAAATGGAACTGGATATACTTAAAAAGGCGGCAGAAATCATAAAAAAAGACCAGGGCATCAATCCACGCAAACTGAAGAACAAGGAAAAAACTAGTCTGATTGATGCCCTAAGGACAGAATATTCGCTATTTGTCCTATTTCGTTATGCAATAAACAAATGTTTTTGGTAGTCAAAAAAGGACTGAGCACTTGTTACAAAAAAAAGGTGCGTCAGCACTGTTATCATCAAAAACCGCTGGACTTGAGTGAGATTTTTTTGTATAGTAGTTTCAAGAATAGACAAATAGAAACAAAGGAGGAAACAACTTGTCTTTAACAAACTAGAATTCATAATAAGTCAAAAGGAGGTGTATTTATGGCCAATGTCCATAAGTGCTTTGTCGTATTTAATGGTTCTATCTAGTTGGATGACGAAAACCAAACGTTACGAAAAAAAAGAGGGATTATTATAGAGAAGCTTTAAAAAAATATTTCGGAAAATGCTAAAGAATATGATATGAGGAAATATAGTATGAAAAAAAACAAAACAATAATAGTAGTCTTGTTAGTAACAGCAACATTAATGACATTAGGGATTGGAGGTTCAGCTAATTCTCCTATAAGTATTATAGTCGATGGAACGCAGTTACAGCTATCCGCATCTCCTTTGCTTATAAATGGACGAGTTCTTGTGCCTTTAAGAGGAGTATTTGAAACATTAGGAGCTGAAGTGGAATGGCATCCTCCCTACTCAGCTTCTATTGCCTATAGAAACGATGGAGCGCATTTATTTCTGGCTGTAAGAGCGGGATTAGAATATGCCTATTCAGTTGGAAATATAGCAAATAGAAATATATATGTAGACGAAAAAATAAGTTTAGATTCTCCTGCAGTTATAAGGCAAGGCTCTTTTTTCGTACCGCTAAGATTTGTAGCTGAGAGCATAGGGGCATCCGTTAACTGGAATAGTTTAACACGAACAGTAACAATAATGTCTAGACAGAAGTGAGTGTTACTATATTTTAATAATATTCTTGTCTGACAAATAAGTATATTTATAGGTCGAATATTTGTCAGTAAGTCTAAGGTATAATGTCAAGACCAAAATGGAAAATGATCTTTGAAAATTTCATAGTTTTAAGCGAGTTTTGAGCGCAAGAAGGAATCCTTACTAAAACTGGCATACAGCACTGGAAAACATAGTAGCATATGGAATGCGAAATTTTAACCTTCGGAGGGATATAAAACTGATTGCTGCTCAGCAGAGCGTCAATGACCCGGACTAATTTTCTAGCAGTCAATGCAGGTGCTCCTTTGTGCGGTGTATTTGAGGGTTCTTGTACTTGAAATCATAGAAGAGCTTAAATTCAGGTTCGTGCATTCTAGCCATATTTGCAGCTTCTATGAAATAGTATTTCAAGTACCTGTTAACAGTTAGTATCATATGAGTATTTTCCGACGTATACTTTCCGGACTGATATTTTGTCCAGCAGATACCGGCATATTTAGCTAAAACCGCTTGATTCTTAAAACGGTTGATTTCGCCTATTTCAGCTATAATGCTGGCAGCATATACCCGACCGATTCCTTTGACAGAGGTTAGGGTGTGAGGAATAGTTTTCACAACTTCCTCGATAGCATTGTCGAATAGTTTTAGCTGGTCTTTCAAGGTCTTAATTGTATTATAAGAAATAGCCATCATCTTATTAACTGAATCAGCCACTGTCTTTAGAAGCCGATATAAACTTCTGGCAGCTTTTTGAACCATTTTAGCAATGTCCTCTGTACATTCAAATTTACCCTTGTTTTTATTGTCGATAAATTCCGCAAGTTCTTCGATAGAAGTGTAAGTAATTTCATCGACAGAAAAGAATTCTTCTAGAACAGACAAGGGGACAGGGACTTGTCTGTTCCCTTGTCTGTGGAGCTTGACGATACAACAAGAACAAACCAATGCGTCAGTATACTTCCGCTATATTTATTCC
>Ga0209316_100205_pt1 | contig 22553 bp, 27 predicted proteins | sample 3C3metaG_FD_184150 | JGI IMG/M metagenome (GOLD analysis project Ga0209316, IMG submission 184150) | Freshwater bacterial and archeal communities from Indian Creek, Illinois, USA - 3C3 metaG (SPAdes) (version 3) | ecosystem: Environmental > Aquatic > Freshwater > Unclassified | place: USA: Indian... | reverse complement strand
ATAGTAGAAAACTCTATTCCTAGTCGCTTCAATTCGTTACACTCGCTCAACTTCTTCGCTGTGGCAGGCCAAAAACCAGGTTTTCCATCTGCGTCCGCCACATCCGGCATGGATAAAACAAACTCGCGTTTGAACTTGACCGGAACTACTTTTTTATCGATACGGCAGCAGCATCCGACACCGATCTGTCCAGCAATCACAGGATATATGACACTTCGACCACCGGGTTGTGAATAAGCTATGTCATCTACCTTAAAGACCCTACGGGAACCGTCTAAGAAGTAGCTAAGAATCTGGTCATCGCGAGAGGCGAACTTCCTGCTAAGTCCTGACAGGTCAATATAGGTCCTGTGTTGAGTCGTTTCGGCTCTTCTTTTCCAGGTGATCTCACTATTGCCATAATCGATTGATGGGCGGTCCGCATGGTCAAGCCCGTACTTATGGGCTCTATAGCTCTTGCCTCCGGTAGCCTCAGAAATGATATTCATGACCTTTTTGTGCTTCAGCCTAGGAGAGGACTCGGTCGTGCTACTCATGGTCCTTTACCTCCTCCGCTGATGAATTTTCAGCTGCCCCGCCGGAACGAATCCATTTGTCCACCTCGGAAATTTTGAATTTCCAAAGCCGTCCAACCTTATGCGCAGGCATATTGCGATTACTAATCCACTGCAAAACTGTTTCGCGGCTTACATCGAGGTAATCCGTTATGGTATCCATCGAAGACCATTTTTCAATATTTTGGTTATGAATCATTTTCAAGACCCTCCACTTGCTACTCGTATCGTCCATGACTGAAAGTTACTTAATGTTCCAAGAATGCCCGAATAACTCATTTCCGTTATCGGAAAGATGAATCACTGTGTTTGCCTCAAGAATTGCTTGTGTTTTTTCAGAATACGAACCCTTTTTATCCAGTGCGATGAAAACCTGTTTTGGGGTGCTGCTGTAGAGTTCCAATATTCTTTCAAGCGGCTCATCGGCTATTTGCTTTAGTATTACCGAATCATGAACTAAGGCGGGTAATGGTGTTAACTGCATTACTGCCATGTCAAAGACAACTAACCCTTTATACGAAGTGCCTGTGCCCGTGTCCTCCGGTGTGAGGAATGTATAGCTGTTTGGCCTTTTTATTGTCAAGACGGGAGGTTTTTTTTCGCCTTGATAAACAGTGTCGTTAATCTCATCCATCTGAACGTTGATGGCACTCTGCAAAAAGCCAATTTGTTCTTCTTGCAAGGCGATAAGGCGTTCTTCCATGTTTTTAGTAGCGATCTTTAATTCTTCCATCTTGCTGTATGTCACGTTTTCTTTTTCGAAGGCCTTTATTTGCCCGCTCTTAAAGGCGTACTCTTCCAAAAGAGTACGAGATACTTTTGGAGTAAGACCAGAGGCTTTGATTTCGTTTTCCAGCACGTTGACTTCATTGGTTGCAAGCTCAATAAGGGAAAGATAGCGCCGCCTTGCTTCCTCATACTCTGCAATTAAAACACCAACCAATTGGTGATGGAATTGCTCGATGTCTTCGATTTTCTTGAGGTTCGCATCAGGGAAAAAACGCAACAAGGCCTGGAAGTTGCTCTGCCGTCTTGGAGTGTCGATACTGTCTGCTGACATATCACTTTCGATAACTGTTAGCTGAGAGTTTAGACGGCTTTTCTGGCGCTTTACCGAAGTGAGTTTTCGTCGTAATTCCGAAATATACTCGACTTGTTGGGAATCAAGTCCCATTAGTTCATTCCCACTGCTTTCATGCAGCTGTGCAAGCTCAGCCTGTAATTCCTCAATCCTCTTCTCATTAGCGGCAAATTGCCGCTTGCCGATTTTAGGGATAAAATGGAAATCTTGTGCTTTCTTATAGGCATCCTTCTCGTTTTTGCTTTCATCAACCGCTTGTTCTAGGTCATGCACTGCAGCGTACTTATTTAAAAGCATCATCAATGCTTTAATAGCCTTCTTGGGGGGTTCGCCTTTTGCTGTGTGTAGCGGACGTTTTTCATCTAAATTTTCTCTCCCGTAGATGCGAAAATAACGACCAACTATATCTCGGAAGGTGATCAGCGGAAGCTTAATCCCATATTGCTCAGACAGGAACGTTCGGAATTCCTCTCGTGACGTTTCCGATATGGGATTGTACTCCGTATCACAAAGGATGACGCGAGTGTGGTTAATAGTTTCGCGAGAGAAGAAATGTTTATTCCCATTGAACTCAAAGGCGAACTGGATGCTATGCGGTCCAACTTGGGCCTGAACGTCAGTAGATTTTAACACATAGTCATCTCCGCCAAAAACGAAATCCAAAATCATAAGCAAGGTCGATTTCCCAATGGAGTTGCTACCCGTTTCACTACCAAGCACGGTGTTGAGACCAGTGTGGAATGCAATAGGAGGGCGTCGTTCGCCGCAGCTCATGAATTTATCGCACCTTATTTCCAGCAACATAATATAGCGACCTCGTTTCCGCGTTGAATTCTAATTTCCCTAAAGCGTAAAGGCAGTCCAGTATATCTATAAACTCGTTTATGTCGGCGATTACTTTGCTAACTGAGGTATAGAGTGCTGAGGGTGATCTATCACCTTGTTCCAAAGCACTCAACACAGCTGGAAATCTGGAGATAACGCTTTCGTTGAAACTATTCACCTTATTGGGTAGGCGCATGGAATACCTCACAATTCTGCACAAAGAAAGCCACGATTATTTCGCAGGCAAGCGAGCTTTGCACTTTCCCTTTCTTTTTGAACCACAACACTAATTGTGTGAATATTTCTTCCTGCATCAGCCCGCTTGAGGCAAGCTTTCTGTAACTGCGCTGGACATCATTCGCCACGTCCTCAAAGTTCAATATTCTTTCGTGCTCCATTTGCGAGAATAGAGATTTGATAAATTTGTAATACTGAACCACGTAGCTTTGAGTTTTTATGATTAGCGGCACATTGCTGTAAATTTTCTCTTTTACCCGCAGAGCGCTATATTCAAGGGTATCCGATAGTAGTTCTTCCGACTCAATTGGTATCTGCCGTAATACCGCTTCTATCTGTTCATCCAGATACATTTTATCCAGCAATACAGTTGCATCGAAATTTCGTCGCAACTTACCTTTGATATCCAGTAACTGCGTGCACTCCTGTTGGCTTGTGTGTAGCTTGTATTGATTTGCACATTGAAGGCAGAGTGCAATTTTATTGTTGTCTGTCTCTAGGTCATTAGCATCGTTAATCAAATCACCTAGTTCAGCTCTCTCATCATCAGTAGGACGAAGCGGGATAATAGGCGTGATTGCGTATCCGGGGAGGCTATGGCTGTTCTTATGGTTAACAAGAGGCTTCCCGCAAGAGGGGCAAACGCTATTCGCTTCCAGAAGTAAATAAAGTTCTGATTCTGGAATCTCTTTCGGGTGTGTAGGCAAGGGCGGGCATGATTTTCCATTTGCTTCCGTGACCATAATATCTGCGGATGGTGTATTCGGTTTCTTGATAGCATATAAAAACACTCTGGCCAGAAACTCAGCGGGATAACCCCCTTCCTCTAAGGCAAGGAAGTCCGCTTGTTTGCTCTTAGGTATTTCATCATCGGACAAAATAAGCCATCTCAAGTTAGCAATCAAATCAGCAAGTAAATCAGGCATTATTTCAGGGATGACAACATCGCTAAAGTAATCATGAGCAGCGCTTACAATTTTCGGGGTGCCAGAGGCATCCCTTATTTTTTTGCGCGCACTGACCTTGCAGTTGAGAAGATCGCTGGCATGTTTGTCAGTAACGTCAAACGGCTCCCCGTGCTGATTTCTGACATCCTCGTTGTCTGTGATCAACCCCAGCAATAAACCCGTCACATGTTTATTGTGGCCTTTTATGAGGGCATTTTGAAGGAGTCTTGCATATGTCCCAAAACACAATTTCCCCATATAAGCAACATCCTTCCCATTACAAGGTCAAAATTAGGTCAAAAACAGGCCAAACTGCGAGGGAGTACTTATAGGTCTCATACAGGTATCATTTTCTTGTGGGTTACACGATTTTGCTGCGGCGGTGATATCGAGCGACAGCGATTTCTTCTGCTTTTTCAAGCGATGACTGTGTTCTGCGCCACCAGATAAATGCAAAAACTCATGAATAACGTTAACACATATTTGAAAATAAATAAACCCACTTAACTGAAGCTCGGTGTAAATACATATAAAACTACGCTATATCGCAATAGTCGATATTCAACCAAACGAAAAAGAACGGAGGAAAAGCCTTGACAGAAGTCAGAAATCTTGATGACAAACGGGTCTGCGACATTAGCAATGACATCAAATTTGCAGAAATAGTTAGAAAGGACTGCGTAACTAGGATCAGCGCCAAACCGGATGGATCGCTTCTGATCACCCACGAACGAATCACTGCAAAAGCCTAAAAACCCAAACAAGTTAATATGAGAAATCCGCGAGAGCGCAAGACGACAGTGCGGATACCCGTTATAGGGTATCGCCCTGTCGTTTTTCTTTCGTCGCGGATGGAAAGCGGCTCCTGCGGATTTCAAAGTCAAATTTGAAGCCGAAGGAGCCGATCTATGAAAATCAAATTCACGAATGCCCAAGGAGATACCATCGAACTGGAGATAGCCAGCGACTTTCACACTGACCTTGTGGTAGATGTCAGCACCGAAATGGGCACAGTCTACCAAGAGTCAACTAAAGCAGAGAAAAAAAGCAATCGCAGAAACACCCGTCGCCACACTCCACTGGATTCCTTTGTTTATGAGGATAAACGGTTCTTTGATAACGGCACTGACTTGCTTGCTGACCTCATGAGGTCCGAAGCAGTCAGCCTCGCCATGTCGCAGCTGACGGACCGCCAACAGTACCTCATCAAAAAGTGCTGTATTGAAGGTTGGTCATATACGGATCTCGCCGCCCTTGAGGGGAAAGATGAATCGGCCATCCGGCATGCCGTGAACCGTGCTAAAGCCAAACTTAAAAGATTTCTCCTGTAGACCGTCCGATTCGCCCTCCGCAGGCGGCATATAGCGAAGGCACACAAAACCAGCCTTCAGAGAGACAAGGTGGCTTAAATGAAGCACACGCTCAAAATCAGTGTTTCAAAAGAACCGCCGGGCGGGGGAATTGTAGGCTGTAGGCATATCACCATACGGGAGCGACTGGTTCGCTTCCTTCTGGGAGATAAGCGTAGGCTGATGGTCATCGTCCCCGGCGACAGCGTAAGGACGCTGTCCATCGTTGAGGAGGGAGGTGAAAATGATGAGCAAAATTAAGTTGTTACTTGATGTGGTGGACAATCTGCGTTTACTGGCCGACAGCATTCAAGCAGCTGCAGAGGCGATGGCGGGTAACGAACCTGCCGCCGCCCAGCCTGAAACCCCCATCGCAGCAATGGAAACAAAGCCTGCGGTAAAGGCGGTCACGCTGGAGCAAGTTCGGACCAAACTGGCCGAAAAGAGCCAGCTAGGACTCACGGCACATGTAAGAACACTATTGGAAAAGCATGGTGCACCAAAACTCAGCCAGATTGACCCGGCGAACTATGCGGCGTTGTTGGCCGATGCGGAGGGGTTGAAATGAATAAGCATGCCTTACTCTCCGCTTCCGGTGCCCATCGCTGGATGAACTGCCCACCATCAGCACGGCTGGAGCGTGAGTTTGTAGACAGTAGTGGTGAAGCAGCAGCGGAAGGCACAGCCGCTCATGCACTTGCTGAGCACAAACTTCGTCGGTCCCTAAAGATGCGCTCCAAGAAGCCTATCTCCAAGTACGACTGCGACGAGATGGATGCTTACACAGATGATTATGCGGGATTCATCCAGGATCTTGTCGCGCAAGCAAAGCAGGAGTGCGCGGATCCGGTTGTGCTTATTGAGCAGCGATTGGACTTTTCGCGCTTCGTGCCGGAGGGCTTTGGTACGGGAGACAGCGTGATCATCAGTGACGGGACACTTCATATCGTGGATTTCAAGTACGGTCAGGGCATTTTAGTCAGCGCAGAGGATAATCCGCAGATGAAGCTCTACGCCCTCGGCGCACTGGAACTATTCGACGGCATCTATGACATTAGCACTGTATCCATGACTATTTTTCAGCCGCGGCGTGAAAACATCAGCACCTACACGGTGTTCAAGGAATCCCTCCATCAGTGGGCCGACGAGGTCCTTAAACCAATGGCAAGGCTAGCTTTCGAAGGCGGTGGCGAATACCGTTGCGGTGAGTGGTGCCAGTTCTGCCGTGCTGCGGTCAAGTGCCGAGCACGGGCGGAGGAACACCTTAACCTTGCCCGGTTTGAATTTGCACTGCCACCGCTGCTCTCCAACGGAGACATTGAAGCAATCCTCATCAAGCTGGACGACCTGACATCCTGGGCCAGCGACATCAAGGCGTATGCCCTAGAGGCGGCAGTTAGCCACGGCAAGGAGTGGCGAGGTTTCAAGCTGGTGGAGGGGCGCTCCAACCGCAGATATGCCAATGAGAATGCTGTCGCCGAAGCCGCAAAAGACGCAGGCTATCGTGACATTTTCCGCCAGAGCCTTATCACCCTCACCGAGATGGAGCGGCTTATGGGTAAAGACAAGTTTCAGGTTATCCTTGGCGGTCTTATTGAAAAACCGCCTGGCAAGCCAACGCTGGTTCCGCTTTCGGACAAGCGCCCAGCAATCAACGCATTAGCGATACACGAATTTAAGGAGGAAATGTAACTATGTCAAACACTGCAAACCGTATTAACCCGAACCCCGGCAAGAATCCCACGAAGGTGATCACTGGCATCGTCCGGCTCAGCTATGCCAATGTACACGAACCTAAGAGCATCAATGGCGGAACTCCCAAGTACAGCGTCAGCCTTATCATCCCTAAGAGCGACGCTAAGACTATCACGGCCATCAACGCCGCCGTGGATGCCGCCATTGAGGAAGGTAAGGGCAAGTTCGGCGGCAAGGTGCCGAGCAAGTCCGCTTTGAAACTCCCGCTCCGTGACGGCGACATTGACCGCCCCGACGATGAAGCCTATGCTGACTGCTACTTCGTAAACGCTAACAGCAGTTCGGCTCCACAGATCGTGGACAAGTCCCTAAACCTGATTATGAGTCGCTCCGAGGTTTACTCCGGCGTGTACGCAAGGGTGAGCGTTAACTTCTACGCTTTTAACTCGAATGGCAACCGCGGGGTTGCTTGCGGACTGGGTAATATCCAAAAAGTCAACGACGGTGAGCCACTGGGTGGCAAGGCCAGCGCAGCAGATGACTTTGCATCTGACCGCGACGGCGATGACTTCCTCGGCTAAGCACATATGTAACGAGCAGGGCGGCGGGAAAACTTGCCGCCCTGCTCAGATATGGAGGGTTTATGCGGCATCTCAGTGTGGATATCGAAACGTACAGTGATCTAGATCTGTCCAAGTGCGGCGTATACAAGTACGCCGAGTCACTTAATTTTGAAATTCTGCTCCTCAGCTACTCCGTTGACGGCGGCGATGTGCATATTGTCGATCTAGCTGGCGGAGAAATACTGCCCCATGAAATAGAGAAGGCCCTAACGGATGAGAAGGTTATCAAGTGGGCGTTCAACGCACAGTTTGAGCGGGTCTGCCTTGCAAGACATCTAGGCCAGTGGCTTAAGCCCGAATCATGGCGATGCACTATGGTGTGGGCGGCCTATCTGGGGCTTCCTCTGTCTTTGGAAGGCGCAGGTGCTGTGCTGGGGCTGGACAAGCAGAAGCTGAGGGAGGGGAAAGAGCTGATCCGCTATTTCTCCATCCCTTGCAAACCCACGAAAGCAAATGGTGGCCGCACACGCAACCTGCCCTCCGATGCGCCGGACAAGTGGGAGCAGTTTAGGGCTTACAACGTCCGTGACGTGGAAACCGAAATGGCGATAAAGGCGAGGCTCCATAAGTTCCCCGTACCGGAGGACGAGTGGCAGAACTACATTCTTGATCAGCACATCAACGATCGGGGAATCCAACTGGACTTGGCTCTGGTCGGACAAGCAATTCGATTTGATGAACGCTCGAGGGCCGAGCTAACCAAGCAAATGATGGCAATAACTACGCTGGACAACCCCAACTCGGTTGCCCAGATGAAAGTATGGCTTGCGGAGCACGGGATGGAGACAGAAACTCTGGGCAAAGCAGCAGTCAAGGAGATGCTTAAATCTGCCCCGGAGGGCCTCAGGCAAGTGCTAGAGCTCAGGCAATCACTCGCCAAGAGCAGTGTGAAGAAATACACGGCCATGGATGCCGTTGTATGCAAGGACGGCAGGGCCAGAGGGCTTTTGCAGTTCTACGGCGCGAGCCGGACCGGGCGCTGGGCCGGCCGGCTGATTCAAGTGCAGAACCTGCCCCAGAATCACCTGCCAGACTTGGCGCAGGCCCGAAGCCTCGTCAAAAGCGGCAATTTCGAGATGGTCGATGCGCTCTATGATTCCGTCCCCGGTGTCCTGTCCGAGCTTATACGGACAGCATTTGTGCCCCGGCCAGGCTCTAAGTTCATCGTAGCCGACTTCTCAGCCATTGAAGCTCGCGTCATCGCTTGGCTGGCCGGAGAATCATGGCGCAACGAGGTCTTCGCCACCCACGGCAAGATTTATGAAGCATCGGCAAGCCAGATGTTCCAAGTCCCGATTGGGGAAATAACCAAGGGTAGTCTGCTCAGGCAAAAGGGTAAAATCGCGGAGCTGGCTCTTGGCTACGGCGGCTCTGTCGGGGCTCTGAAAGCCATGGGTGCCCTAGAAATGGGGCTAGCCGAGCACGAGCTCCAGCCGCTCGTCAATGCTTGGAGAACTGCCAATCCTAAAATCGTGAGACTCTGGTGGGACGTAGACAAGGCGGCAAAGACTGCAGTCAGTGAGCGAACCACCGCGCAAACACACGGCATCCGCTTTGAATGTAAGAGCGGGATGCTCTTTATTGTCCTGCCGTCGGGCAGGCGACTTGCCTATGTTAAGCCGAAAATCGGGCAGAACCGCTTTGGCGGCGATTCGGTCACTTACGAGGGCGTAGGCATCAGCAAAAAATGGGAACGCAGCGAAAGCTACGGCCCCAAGTTTGTGGAAAACATCGTGCAGGCCATTTCTCGCGATTTACTCTGCCATGCTATGCGGCGGCTAGACGCGGCGGGGCTTTCCATCGTCATGAGCGTCCACGACGAGGTGGTGATAGAAGCGCCCCCAGACATGCTGCCAGATGATGTCTGCCGCTACATGGTGGATACCCCGCCTTGGGCAGAGGGGCTTCTACTTCGTGCCGAAGGCTTCATGTGCCCATTTTACAAAAAAGATTGAGGAAGTTTGTTTGACCGTCCGAATCGGTCCTTTCCCGTGGCTTACGGTGAAGGCCAAAAAACACTGAGCCTTCGGAGGGGACAAACCATATGAATGAACTACAGGTATTCTCTTATGCGGGACAAGAGGTCAGAACCATCCTAATGAATGGCGAGCCCTGGTTAGTGCTGAAAGATGTGTGCGACGTTTTGGGACTCAGCAATCCCACGATTGTTGCGGCAAGGCTAGACGCCGACGAGGTGACTAAGTTTGACTTAGGGGGCTTGTCCGGAGAAAGCAACATTGTCAGTGAAAGCGGGCTTTACAACGTTATCCTGCGCTCTGACAAGCCCGAAGCCAAGAAGTTCAAGCGCTGGGTCACCCACGAGGTGCTGCCGCAAATCCGCAAGCATGGTGCTTACATCACAACGACCAAACTGGAAGAAATAATGAATGACCCCGACGCCTGGATCATGCTCTTAACCACCCTCAAGACGGAACGCCAGGCGAAAGAGCAGCTAGAGCTTCAGGCAGCAAAGAACAAACCAAAGGTAATCTTTGCTGATGCCGTATCGGTTTCTGAAGGGACCATCCTCATCGGCGAGCTGGCGAAAATCCTCAAGGGCAACGGCGTAGATATCGGCCAGAACCGCTTGTTTGAAAGTCTTCGTCAGGACGGTTTCCTCATCAAGCGCAAGGGTACCGATTACAATGCCCCGACCCAGAAGGCGATGGAGCTTGGGCTGTTCAGGGTCAAGGAAACAGCCATTACCCATTCCGACGGGCATGTCACCATTTCTAAGACCACAAAGGTAACAGGCAAGGGACAGCAGTATTTCATCAACTACTTTTTAGGCGCAAAGAAGAACGGCCATGGAATGGCGTAACAGCAAAGGTTACCCCGACCCCACGGCTGCAGTGGCTCTTGCGAGAGTGACATCTGAGGAAAAAGCAAAAGCAAGAGAGCGCCGATCGCTGGTCTACATTTGCTCGCTTTTTGCGGGCGATATTGACTATAACACCAGTCGTGCTCGCGGCTACTGCCGGTTTGCGATCAGTGAGGGGTGCATTCCCCTCGCGCCGCACCTCTACTTCCCACAATTTCTGGACGAGGACGATAAAGAGAGCCGTGAGCTCGGGTTGTCCTTCGCGCTGGCTCTCCTTACAAGATGCGACGCTCTGTGGGTATTTGGCGGCAAGGTTTCATCTGGGATGGCGCAAGAGATTGCCAAGGCTGAGAGCCTAGGGATTTCGGTTCGGTACTTCAATGAGCGATGCAAGGAGGTTGCGCGTGATGAAAATAGCCGTCGGTAACAGCCGCATGGACAAGAAGTGGAAGAACAAGGACATTTCCTGGGCAGAATTCAAGAATGCCGTTCGCACTACGAAGCGTACCACTGAGACAGTGTCCGAATATCGCAAGATGAACAAAGCGCAGCAGGATGAGCTCAAAGACATCGGCGGGTTTGTGGGTGGCGCACTACGGGAGGGGAAACGGGGCAATGGGTACGTCCTTGGCCGTTCCATGCTTACGTTGGATATGGACTACGCCACTCCCGACATCTGGGAACAGATAGAGGCACTCTATGACTGGATATGCTGCGCCTACTCCACCCATAAAAGCACGCCGGAATCGCCGCGCCTGCGTCTGGTCATTCCGCTTGCCCGTGAGGTTAGTGAGGACGAGTACCCGGCCTTGGGGCGTATGGTGGCCAAGGAAGTAGGTATCGACCTATTCGATGACACCACGTATGAGCCCTCGCGGTTGATGTACTGGCCCTCTACCTCTGCCGACGGAGAATACTTGTTCCACGAAAAGGACGGTGAGCTGCTCGACCCCGACGTGTACCTTGCTAGATATGCAGACTGGCGGGACACGGCCATGTGGCCGACATCTAAACGCCAGTCTGAGGTGTTGGAGCGCAGGTTGAAGCAACAACAGGACCCGCTTGCCAAAGGCGGTGTTGTGGGTGCATTCTGCAAGGCTTACTCCATGGAGGCGGCAATCGAAACCTTCCTCGCAGGCGTGTACGAGCCTTCCGCAATGGCAGGCCGCTATGATTACATCCCGGCTGACAGCTCGGCAGGTCTGGTCATCTACGACGGAAAGTTCGCCTATAGCCACCACGCCACCGATCCGGTCTGTGGTAAGTTGCTCAATGCATTTGACCTAGTGCGCCTGCATAAGTTCAGCGACCTTGATGAGAAGGCGTCATTCAAAGCCATGTCAGACTTTGCTGTTAAAGATGAGCAGGTCAAGGCCAAGCTCGCTTTAGAGCGCCAGACACAGGCCACCGCAGACTTCGCGGATGAGGATAACTGGCAGAGTCAGCTGGAGTTAGACAAGACAGGCTCAGTGAAAGACACACTCACCAATATCTCCACCATCATGCGCTTTGACCCTAACCTTCAGCCCATCGTCTTTAACCAGTTCAAGAACATGATTGACGTCATCGGGGAGCTTCCTTGGCCACAGGTTAAGCCCGGCTGGAGCGATACCGACCTTGCCTGCGCAAAACTGTACTTCGAGCGTGTCTATGGCATCTGGTCACCGACCAAGTTCAAGGATGCGCTACTTGGAGTCGTTTCAGTCGAGCGTCTCTACCACCCAGTTAAGGAGTACCTCAGCGAGCTGTCATGGGATGGTATCGAGCGTTTGGATACCCTGCTTATCGACTATCTTGGCGCAGAAGACACGCCATATGTACGGTCGGTTACCCGCAAGACACTCGCCGCAGCGGTGGCCCGCATATACCAGCCGGGGGTGAAGTTTGACTCCATCCTCGTGCTAAATGGCGCGCAAGGCATCGGTAAATCCATGCTCTTTGCCCGGCTGGGCGGCCGTTGGTACTCCGATTCTCTGTCCATCTCGGACATGAAGGACAAGACCGCGCCGGAGAAGCTGCAGGGCTATTGGATACTCGAGCTTGGCGAGCTGGCGGGCATGAAGAAGGTAGACGTGGAGACGGTGAAATCATTTATATCTCGTACCGATGACAAGTATCGGCAGTCTTACGGTGTAGTTGTGGAGAGTCACCCGCGCTCCTGCATCATCGTCGGCACCACCAATAGCGACGGTGGCTTCCTGCGCGACATCACAGGAAACCGCCGGTTTTGGCCAGTACGGGTTATAGGTCAGGGTAAACACCAGGCTTGGGAGCTGACTGAGGTTGACCAAGTATGGGCTGAAGCGATCGAGCGCTACAACGATGGGGAGGAACTATTCCTTAAAGGCAGCCTTGCGGAGGAAGCCATCACTCAGCAGCGTGACGCCATGGAGGGTGACGACCGGGAAGGTTTGGTGGCCGGATACCTAGACACTCTTCTGCCCGAGGGATGGGACAAGATGGATTTGTATGCCCGCCGCAACTTTCTCGAGGGGAGCGAGTTTGGCGGTGAGAGCCGCACGGGAACTATGCGCCGAGCGCAGGTCTGTATTATGGAGATCTGGTGCGAGTGCTTTGGCAAGAACCGCGAAGCTCTCAAGAAGGGCGATTCTTACGAGATTGAGGGGATTCTGAGCAAGATCGGCGGCTGGGCGAAGTTCACCGGAAACAAGACCGGCAAAAAGAACCTGCCGCTATATGGCCCACAGCGCGTGTTCACCCGTTCCAGTGAGGAGGTATAGGCACATGCCCATTGTTCCCATCGTGCCAATGCAAAAGTCTGTCGGCACAGTCGCAAGCCCCTGGTATGGCAAGCTCCTTGCCTTGCCTGTTCCCATTGTGCCAATAATTCTTCTCTTAAATGTTGTAGTTATAGGTAATAAAGAAGTAATGGGCACGTATAAGCGCGTATACGCGCGTAAGGGTTTGAAGTGCTTGGGCACATACATCGGCACAAGGGGGTTTTTATGCGCGAGAAACAGACTGAACAGAAATTTGTCCGAGCAGTTAGAGCGATGGGAGGCTTGGCCGTGAAATTTGTCTCGCCCGGTTACGATGGGATGCCCGACCGCCTTGTCCTTCTGCCTGGCGGTAGAATTGCTTTCGTTGAGGTTAAGGCGATGGGCTGCAAACCACGCCCACTGCAAGTCATAAGGCATGGGATGCTCAGGCATCTAGGATTTCTTGTGTATGTGTTGGACGATGAAGCACAGATTGGAGGGCTACTCGATGAAATACGAGCCACATGAATACCAGGTATATGCCACGGAGTATATCCTCCAGCATCCAATCGCTGCAATACTGTTAAACATGGGTCTTGGAAAGTCGGTGATTACCCTGACGGCCATCTTCGACCTCACTCTGGACAGCTTTCTCATTCGCAAAGTGCTGGTCATCGCCCCTCTCAGAGTGGCGCGGGATACCTGGCCTGCGGAGATTGAGAAGTGGGACCATCTGCGCGGTCTGACCTACACAGTTGCGATCGGTAGTGAGTCGCAGCGGAAAGCGGCTCTGTTGCAAAGAGTACAGGTCTACCTCATCAACCGAGAAAATGTGGAGTGGCTAGTCACAAAAAGTGGGCTTCCCTTTGACTACGATATGGTGGTAGTCGATGAGCTATCTTCTTTCAAGTCTCATCAAGCCAAGCGCTTCAGAAGTCTGGTCAAAGTGCGGCCCCTTGTTAAACGGATAGTGGGCCTGACGGGCACACCGGCCAGTAATGGGTTAATCGACTTATGGGCGGAGTTTCGCCTCCTCGATATGGGGCAGCGGCTGGGGCGCTTCATTGGCAATTACCGTGAAGCCTTCTTCATCCCAGACAAGCGTAATGGCCAGGTCATCTTTAGCTACAAGCCGAAATCCGGTGCAGAGGAAGCCATCTACCGCCTGATTTCGGACATCACCATCAGCATGAAGGGTAGCGACTACTTGAAACTGCCGGAGCTCGTGATAAACGAAGTTCCAGTCCGGATGTCTGCATCTGAAGCGCAGCACTACCAGACCATGAAAGCCGAGATGGTGCTGTCTCTCAAGGACAGGGAGATTGATGCCGCCAATGCCGCAGCGCTCTCCGGCAAGCTGCTTCAAATGGCTAACGGGGCTGTCTACTGCGCAGACGGCAGTGTGGCAAGAATTCATGACCGCAAGCTAGAGGCCTTGGAAGATATCATCGAAGCGGCTAACGGCAAGCCGGTGCTAATCGCCTATTGGTTCAGGCACGACCTGAAGCGGATATTGGAGAGGTTCGCGGCGGAAAAGCTGGATTCAGCAGATAGCATCAGGCGATGGAATGAAGGAAAAATCCAACTGGGCGTTATTCACCCAGCTTCCGCTGGGCACGGATTAAATCTGCAGTCCGGCGGTTCTGCGCTGGTATGGTTTGGCCTTACATGGAGCCTAGAGCTCTACCAACAGACCAACGCCCGCCTCTGGCGGCAAGGGCAAAAGGATACGGTTGTAATTCACCACATCATCGCTAGGGACACCATCGACGAACAGGTCATGAAAGCTCTGAAGGGCAAGAACAATACCCAAGCCGCGCTTATCGATGCGGTCAAAGTTGTGTTGAAGGGAGGATTGGTACAGTGAACATTGTGTGGCATTACTTAGATAAGAAAGCTGCTGCTATCAATGCCCTAAAGGATTACAGCAATATGCAATTCATTATTGAACACACTGATGAGAGTATAGCTACCATCTACGCAAAGGTAGCATCGCCGAAGAATTCGCTGCCAACACGTATGCCCAAGGCGTATAATCCTAAAGCCTCGGAAGATCGCTTGGCTTCGTGTATTGACGAGATTGATATTCTTAAGGAACGTTATCGGCAAGCGCTGGAGTACATGGAGTGGTTCAAACCAGCCTGGGGGATGCTTGATGAGTCCTCCCGCTTCATCTTGCATGAATTCTTCGTTCGAGACATTACTAAGACAGAGGCCGTTTTGAACATCAGCGAGAAGCTGCACATTGAGCGTTCATGGGTATACAAGAGAAAAGAAGAGGCCTTGCGCCAATTGACGCTTCTTCTCTATGGGCTTTAGAGTGGACAAACAGTGGACGACTTTTGCATAAAGACAGCTTACAATAGTATTGTGGATAACTGGGCAGAGCCTTCGCGTAAAATGCGGGGGCTTTTTGCGTAGCTAAAACGAGGTGAGCCGATGCCACACAAACCAAAGCGGCCTTGTTCGTATCCCAGCTGTCCGAAATTGACGGACGGTAGGTTTTGCGACGAACATGCCAAACAGGAAGCCAGACGATACGAACGCTACCAACGCGACCCAGCAGTGAAGAAGCGTTACGGCAGAACATGGAAGCGCATCCGCGACCGCTACTTAGCTGCCCATCCTTTGTGTGAGCACTGTCAGATGCGTAGCAAGATCGTATCAGCCGAAGAGGTACACCACATCACCCCATTGTCTAAAGGCGGCACTAATGAGTTTGCAAACCTAATGTCCATATGCACACCATGCCATTCTGAGATCACTGCACGAGAAGGTAGCCGCTGGAGATAAAGAAGCCAATGCTAAGTTAGCACCGGCTTCTTTCTTAGTGGAAGTAGAGGGTTTTAATGAAGTCCCCCAACCGTTCCGCTTCAGTCCTAGTGATATCCCTAGGAACTGCGATCGTGACGGTTGTGTCTGGGCGCAGGGGATAATCAACCGAAACAAAAGAATCCTCACCATTTTGATGGGGGCTTTGAGGTAAAGCATCACTGTATGCCAAAGCCCTGATAGCGTCATAGTGATTAGATAGATCGGCAGTAGCGCGGTGCACCTTCAACGACTTTCGAAGCTCCATGGGCAAGTTGCTTCTTGATGTTTGTGTGAGCCATTCGACCTTCCTCTGGTGTGAATATCCAAGAGCATCGCTGTCATAATGTGCGTCGAAGTAATAGTCGCTCGCAATGGTGCAAAAGTGGATATCGTCACCATCTGGGACTAAGACAAGATCATTGATGTCCATCTTGTTGACAAAAATATCAACAGTTGCATAAGCATTCCCTAGCTTCAGACTTTCATAATTGTATGGCGGCTGTGAAAGGATGCCTTTGATCTGCTCACGCGTCTTGCCGGAGAGATCGTTGATGCCCGGCCAGCCTATGGCAATGATACTGCCTGCTAGAAACTCGGCCATCCGATTGTGGTCGTGCGGTGAGGGACGAAGTAACCATGCGTTTGGCATTATTTGCTCCTCCTTGCTCAAAATTTGATTTCAACTAGATGATATCACATGAACAAGTAGATAACAAGTAGAAAAATAAGATATTTTATTGAGCCGGGGGGGCGGTCAAGATCTCTACAACCTTTGAGGCGTGCAACGGGCGGCGGGTCACGCGCGAAAAAATACCGGTTCAAACGGGGGATTAAGCCCCGCCACAGCAAGGAGGTGAAGGCGTGTGGCAAAAGACGGAACAAACAGGGGAGGCAGGCGTGTGCGTGCCGGCGACAAGCCGCAGCCCCTCGCGGAGAAAATCACGGCGGGCAAGGCCGCACGCGTTTTGGAAGCCCCTATACTACCTTCTGAGTCGCTGCTTGAAGCGGTCGAGCTGGGCGGCGCGGCGGATTTGTACGGCGAAGATATCCCTTCCCCAAGCGATTACCTAAGCAGCCGGCAGCGAGACGGGAAACCGCTCGGCGCGGACGCGCTCTTCATCGAAACATGGAGATGGCTAAAAGAGCGCGGCTGCGAGAAATTCGTCAACCCGCGGCTGATTGAAGCATACGCGCAAGCCTTCACGCGCTACATCCAGTGTGAGGAAGCAATCAGCACCTACGGGCTTTTAGGCAAGCACCCGACCACGGGCGGCGCGATCGCCAGTCCCTTTGTGCAGATGAGCCAGTCATTCCAGAAACAAGCGAATCTGCTCTGGTACGAGATTTTTGACATCGTAAAGCAAAACTGCACCACGGCTTTCATCGGCAATCCGCAGGACGACGTGATGGAGAGGCTGCTCTCCGCCAGGAGGAGCGACAGATGAACATACAAAAAATCAAGGCGGAGCTATTAAAGCCCGCCCGATACAACCCCCGCAAGGACTTAAAGCCCGGCGATAAGGAGTATCAAAAGCTCCGCCGCTCCATCGAGGAATTCGGGTATGTGGAGCCTGTAATCTTTAATCGCCGGACCGGCAACGTGGTGGGCGGCCACCAGCGCTTGAAGGTGCTGCTCGATTTGGGTCACAGCGAGATCGACTGCGTGGTGGTGGAGCTTGACCCAGAGCGGGAAAAGGCGCTCAATCTTGCTCTCAACAAGATTCAGGGCGAATGGGATGAAACCAAGCTGGCGGAGTTGATGGCGGAGCTTGACGCGGGCGCGTTTGACGTGTCCCTCACCGGTTTTGACGTCGCGGAAATCGACGAGCTGCTTAATCGCTGGCACGCCAAGGAAGCGGTGCAGGACGACTTCGATGTGGACAAGGAAAAAGAACGCATCGAGGGTGAAGGCGCGATCACAAAGCCGGGGTATATCTGGCTTTTGGGCAAGCATCGCCTAATGTGCGGCGACTCCACCAGCGAGACGGATTTCGCAAAGCTCATGGATGGCGGTCACGCCCAGGCAGCCGTCACTTCGCCGCCCTACGGCGTGGGCAAAGAATACGAGAAGGCCGGCATCGAGCCTTGGTTTGCTACCATCAAGCCAGTAATAAAAAATATTTGTAAATATGCTGATGTAATCTGTTGGCAGATGATTGACCTTTATTGCACAGGCACTCAGTTCATCGAACCAACGGGCTTTTACAGCATTCAGATGTTTGCGGACAACGGCTTTCGCCCCATCTGGATTCGCATCTGGAAAAAGCAAGGGATGAATTTCGGCGTGGGCCCCTATCACCTCGTTTCCAACAAGCCGGTGCAGCAGTACGAATACATTTCAGCCTTCAGCAAAAACGGCGAGACTGAGGAGTACAACGATCAGGAATATATGTGGCTCTCGGCTTTCGCCGGCCACAGCTACCGGTTCGTTAAACGGCTGACAAAGGAGGAGCGCAAAAAATGGGGCTACGCGGGCATCTGGGAGATGACGACGGTGCGCGCCAACAAGGAGCATCCGGCCATGTTCCCGGTGGAGCTGCCCTGGCGCTGCATCAAGATGCACAGCGACCGGGGCGGCAGCGTACTGGAGCCCTTCTCCGGCAGCGGCACTACCATCGTCGCGGCGGAGCAGACCGAACGCCGCTGCTTTGCCATGGAGCTATCCCCTGTTTACTGCGACTTGGCGGTCAGACGCTGGGAGACTTTCACCGGCGCAAAAGCGCTCAGACTGGAGGGATAAGTTTTGGAGATACAGAAAATTCCCGTCTCAAAAATCAAGGCGGCAAAATACAACCCCCGCAAAGACTTAAAACCAGGCGACACGGAATACGAACAGCTGCGCCGCTCTATGGCGGAGTTTGGTTATGTGGAGCCCGTCGTCTGGAACAAGACCACCGGCAACGTAGTAGGTGGCCACCAGCGGCTGAAAATACTGCTGGCGGACGGCGCTACCGCAATCGACTGCGTGGTGGTGGAACTGGACGCGGAAAAGGAAAAGGCGCTCAACCTCGCCCTCAACAAGATTCAGGGCGACTGGGACAATGAAAAGCTGGCCCTGGTCATCGCCGACCTGCAAGGCGCGGACTTTGATCTTTCCCTTGCCGGCTTTGACCCCGCCGAAATCGACGCGCTGTTCAAGGACACCCTTGCGGACGGCGTAAAAGACGACGATTTCGATATAGAGAGCGAGCTGCGGAAACCCGCGGTCACAAAGTCGGGCGACCTGTGGCTGCTGGGACGGCACCGCCTTGTCTGCGGCGATTCCACCCGCGCCGAAACCTTCGCCCTGCTCATGGACGGCAAGCTCGCAAATCTCACGGTCACCGATCCGCCTTACAATGTCAACTATGAAGGCGCGGCGGGCAAAATCAAGAACGACCACATGACCGACAGCAAGTTCTATCAGTTCCTGTTGGCCGCATTTACGCTGACTGAAAAGGTGATGGCCAAAGACGCGAGCATCTATGTATTCCACGCCGACACCGAGGGGCTGAACTTCCGCAAGGCCTTTGCCGACGCCGGTTTCTACCTCTCCGGCGCATGCATCTGGAAGAAGCAGTCGCTGGTGCTGGGGCGCTCGCCATACCACTGGCAACACGAACCGATCCTCTTTGGCTGGAAAAAGTCAGGTAAACACGCCTGGTACTCTGACCGCAAGCAGTCGACCATCTGGGAGTTCGACAAGCCCCGGAAAAACACCGACCATCCCACAATGAAGCCGGTGCCGCTTTTGGCATACCCAATACTTAACTCCAGCCTAACGGGCTGTATTGTGCTTGACCCCTTCGGCGGGAGCGGCTCCACGCTCATCGCCTGCGAGCAGACGGACAGGATTTGCCACATGGTGGAGCTGGACGAGAAGTTCTGCGACGTGATCGTGAAAAGGTACATCGAACAGGTCGGCGGCGCGGAGAATGTGTTCCTTATTCGGGACGGTGTGAAGGCAGTGTTTGGCGATATGGAACAGCCGCAGTCCGCTGCACAATAATTTCACCCCATACTTTCGCATAAACAACTTGCTATTCCACAGCTTTAGAGTGATATATGTAGTCACCAAGAAGCTAAGGAGGCTTATGAAAAATGGAAATCAGATTCAACGTAACGGGGGCGCGGCGCAGGGAACTGGTGAAGGCGACAGGAGAAGCTCTCGGCTGGGAGTCGGTCTACAAGGGAGCGCCGAGCTTCGCCTATGTGGTCAACAATATCACCATCAGCCGGGATGGCACCCTTTCCTGGGATGAGCGCACGGACGAGGCGACCATGCGCAATCTGCTCAGCAGGCTGCGGGAGATGGGCTTTGTTCCGGTGGAAGAGGAAATCGACCCCGACGACCACTGCGACACACTGACCATCGAAATGCCGCTCGCGGGCTTTACCGACGCGGCGCTTGATAACCTCGAGCGGATCATCGCCGGCAAAGCGGCGTTGATCAAGAAATCCCTCAGCACGGACTCTCTCCCCGTCGAGCGGACGGAAACGACACTCAGGTTTCCATGGTTTAAGTTCGGCATAGACGGCGCAACAGTCGCCGCCTACTCCCGCTTCATCGGAGCGCTGTGCGCGGCGGCCAAGGAGCAAAAACGGGTTAGCGCCAAGGAAAAGCCGGTGGAGAACGAGAAGTACGCCTTCAGGGTATTCCTCCTCCGCCTCGGCTTTGTGGGCGACGAGTACAAGGAGGCGCGGAAAATCCTTTTGAAAAACCTCTCCGGCAACAGCGCGTTTAAAAGCGGCGCCCGGTCCAAAGCGGAGGTGACTGCTGATGCCTAAGTTCCCCTCCAAGGAAACGGTGGAGCGGCTGCGCAAAGAGTATCCCCACGGCACCCGTGTGGAGCTGGTGCGCATGAACGACCCTTACTCCAAGCTTAAGCCCGGCGACAAGGGGACCGTTGATTTTATCGACGATGGTGGCACCGCGTTTTGTATCTGGGACTGCGGCTCCACCCTCGGCGTGGTCTACGGCGAGGACGTGGTAAAAAAGCTGTGAAATTCCTGATATTTCTGTGGTTATTCGCAAGAATTGACTTGCTATTATTTTCCTTCTGAGTGATATATGTGTATGCCGGAAGGCACACAACAAGCGCCCTGAAGGAGGATAAACCACATGCTGACAAGCAAATTCGGGATTGAGATCGAATTCACGGGCATCACCAGGAGCGAGGCGGCAAGGATTGCGGCGGAGCACCTCGGCGGCACGGCAACAAGCGCGAGCGATTACTACGACACCAATAAGGTCACCGCGCCGGACGGCAGGGTCTGGAAGTTCATGAGCGACGGCAGCATCACCTGCCAGACAAAGCAAGGGCGGCAGAGGGTTCCGGCCAGCCGCGACTACAGCGTGGAACTGGTCAGCCCCATCCTCACCTACCGCGAGGACATCGACACCCTGCAGGAGCTGGTGCGCAAGCTGCGCAAAGCGGGAGCCTTCGCAAACAACTCCTGCGGCATCCACATCCACTTAGACGGCGCGAGCCACACGCCGAGGAGCCTGCGCAACTTCATAAACATCATCGCCAGCAAGAACGACCTTTTCTACAAAGCCCTGCGGATTGCGCCGGAGCGGATGAGCTACTGCAAGAAGATGGACAGCCTCTTGGTCGAGAAGATGAACCGCAGAAAGCCCAAAACCCTGCGGGCGATTGAGGAGATCTGGTACGAGGGCTACAGCGAAAGCCAAGAGCGCCACTACCACTCCAGCCGCTACCATTTCCTGAACCTGCACAGCTTTTTCACCGGCAACCGCACGGTGGAGCTGCGCGGCTTCAACAGCGAGCTTCACGCCGGAAAGATTCGCAGCTACATAGTCCTCGCCCTGGCCCTGAACCACCAGGCGCTGACGCAAAAATGCGCTTCGGCAAAGAAGCCCCAGGCCGAGAACGAAAAATTCGCCATGCGGACCTACTTAAACCGCATCGGCTTGATCGGCGAGGAGTTCGCCAACTGTCGGGAGCACCTGACCACATACTTAAACGGCTCAGCGGCATGGCGGTTTCGGGCGGCCTGAGCCGCCCCTGGAGCCAGCGAGTAAGGAGGACATAGATAATGGATAAGCACAACAAGCTATACATCGCCTACGGTTCCAACTTAAACCAGGAACAGATGGCGGACAGATGCCCCACGGCAAAAGTCGTCGGGGTGGGCACGATGGAGGATTGGCGGCTCCTGTTTCGGGGTGCGCGCGAGGGCGCGGTGGCGACTGTAGAGCCTTTTGAAGGCGGCAGTGTCCCGGTGCTGGTCTGGGGGATCACCCCGGCTGACGAAGCGGCGCTCGACCACTATGAGGGCTGGCCGTTTTTCTACCGTAAGGAAACGGTGAAAGTAGAACTAAACGGCAAGACCGTCACGGCGATGGTGTATATCATGAACGAGGGCAGACCGCTCGGACAGCCAAGCTGCTACTATTACGCCGCCATTCTGGAAGGCTACAGGGACGCAGGCTTCGATGTGGAGATCCTGCGCCAGGCGACCATCGATTCAACGGAAACGGAGGAAACTGCCCATGAATGAAAAAATACTGGAGCAAATCCTCTCCATCCGGGCAAGCGGCGTCACCAACATGTTTGACCTGCCGCGCGTCCAGCGCGAAGCCTATATGCGCGGCTTCTACGAACTTGTGCTGTACCTGGAGGAACACAAGGCCCAGTATAGCCGCTTTATCCTGACCGGCGAAGCGGATATCAAGAGACCTTTTGACACAAATACTTTGGAATAAATTAACTCTACCCTTTATTATAAATTGGATAGCTTTAGTGCAGTCTGAAGGTTTTTGATAACATCGGGTTCATGAGGACAACTGGAGCTTGCTTTATGCAAATTCAACTCACTAAAAAAGCATTGACCGATTGGTCAAGTCAGTGTTATACTTGACTACGTGGTCAATGTTTTTGGAG
>Ga0209316_100203_pt1 | contig 22820 bp, 17 predicted proteins | sample 3C3metaG_FD_184150 | JGI IMG/M metagenome (GOLD analysis project Ga0209316, IMG submission 184150) | Freshwater bacterial and archeal communities from Indian Creek, Illinois, USA - 3C3 metaG (SPAdes) (version 3) | ecosystem: Environmental > Aquatic > Freshwater > Unclassified | place: USA: Indian... | reverse complement strand
CAGCTTTGTCTTTTTAAACTCTGCCCAATGCTCCCTCAATATCTGTGACACCTTTACATCTTTTTCTTTGACTAATTGTTTCAAATATTCTTCTTTTCGCATGATTTAAGTTTACTGGAAATATTAGTATTAATCAACTCAAACTATTGCTATAAGCCAGCCCAAGAAATACGAACCCACCATAATTTCCTTAACATTATAAAAATTCCGCATACCTCACATCTTAGGTATGCGGACTATAAGCTCAATATTGTCCTCGTTATCAATCTGCGTTAATTGTGATGGCAGTCCGTAATCTTTCATCATATTGACAGCCTGTTTTATCGTATTTATAAATATCCTTAAGTCAATATGTCCATCCGGCGATTTCTTTTGCCTTTCCTTGGCAAGTTGCTTGTATTGAGCTGAGTTAAGCATCCTTTCGATTAGCGCTTCGGCTTCCTTGACGTTTGAATTGTTTTTTAGGATCTGATTTGTCGCTTTCATGCGCATTTCTTCTTCAGGAAGCCTTAAGAGCGCCCTAGCGTGCCTTTCGGTAAGACTGCCCTGTAATATAAGCTCCTTTATAGCGTCAGGCAGCCTTAATATACGAAGCTTATTTGCGACTGTCGACTGATTTTTTCCCAATTTTTTCGCTATTTCTTCCTGAGTAAACCCATGGTGCAGAATAAGACTTTGATAACCTTTAGCTTCTTCAATAAAATGCAAATTTTCTCTTTGCAAATTCTCAATCATGGCAATGACAGCCGAATCTTTCTCCGCGACAATTAGCACTATAGCGGGTATAGAATTGTATCCGGCCATTTTGCATGCGCGCAACCGCCTTTCCCCCGCTACGAGCTCATACGTGTCTAAGCCCGTCTTACGTACGATGATAGGTTGCAATACTCCATATTCGCCGATTGATCTTGCAAGCTCATCTAATGGCTGCTCCGCAAAATACTTTCTTGGCTGGTACGGGTTTGCTTTTATCTGCTCAGTCGGGATTTGGATTACTTCTTTCCCTTCGATCTTTTTCACATTCTTTAGTCCAAACACATTATCCCCCCCGTATAAAAAATATATAGTACCATTCTCCAAATTTGTGCGTATTCCTGCTTATTTGGCCATATTTTTTTTTGGTGTTAATTTGTCTCTCTTTTTCTCTCTTTTTCTCCTTATTACTTCATATTTCATCACATAAAACAGAAAAATCGCCTTTTTATGGCGACATAATGCGATTACATAGGGACATACCGCAGACTTATCCATCGAAGTAGCGATGTGTTCCCGTACTTATTAAAAAAAGGCAATTTTTTGGGGTTAAGACAGCCGCAGAATTTATGAATAATTATGTTAATCTGCCAAACAAAACGTCCCCGTGGTTGGTCTGTCCCGGTGGTTGGTTACATCTAAAGGGGCGATTTTTCGGGTTTTCCGGGTTCTCTTGGATATTTTTTGGGAGTTTTTGCGATCTTCCCAATCATCACCAAATTGTGTCGCCTTTGTGAGCCTAGAATTTCAGCCGCATAAAGCTCCGGTTGCGACCCTCCGAGAATTTTTATCGCACTTCGCGCTAAAGGTAACTCAACTTCCACTCCGGGGCCTTTATGAGCAATAAAATTGCCCCCTATGGCGGCAAGCGGAAGGCAATATTCGCAAAGAACGCCAAGCTGCGCTACCGCACGAGACAAAACCACAGCAAAAGATTCCCTGTAACCTTTTTCATTACCGATCTGCTCTGCTCTTTTATGAATTGCATATGTATTATCAAGGGATAAAACGTTAATAAGCTCATTTAAAAATGAAACCCGCTTTTTTGAGCTGTCAACTAAAACCATCTCAATATCAGGCCGCATTATCTTAATCGGTATACCGGGAAATCCTCCGCCTGATCCAACATCGATAGCCCTGTCTTCATTACCTATCTTGCCTGTTAAAAGCGGTGTTAATGAATCTAAAAAATGAAAAACCATTACATCATCTAAAGCCTCAATCGCTGTTATGTTCATCTTCTGATTCCAATCGAAAAGAATCGAATAATATTTCTCAAATAATTGCAATTGTTTTCTGTCACAGGGCATTTTCCAGTTAAAAAGACCCTGCACCAAAAGTTCAAACCCGCTTGGCATATGGTAATTCAGTTCTCCTTCTCTTTTCTAAATAGATCATCAAAACCGCGATATCGGAAGGCGAAACACCTGAAATTCTCGATGCCTGACCGAGCGATACAGGTTTTATCTTTGCAAGCTTCAGTCCCGCTTCAATCCTTAAACCCGTAATCTCGGTATAAGGCAAATCTACAGGGAGTATTCTGCCTTCAAGTTTTTTGAACTGCTCAACCTGACGCATCTGTTTTGCTATATAGCCTTCATACTTGACCGCTACCTCAACCTGTTCGCGCTCCTGCCTTGTAAGCATAGAATTGCCCTCATCCATCGCTAAAAGATCCTCGTAGGTGATCTGCGGCCTTTTCAAAAGATCAGTGGCAACAATTCCGCTTTTTATTGCGGATGTACCTTTGTCTTCCAACAAATCACATACTTCGTCGGTAGGCGGGATGATCTTTGAATTAAGCCTTACGATCTCATTTTCTACATTTTCGCGCTTTTTAATAAACCTATCATACCTTTGAGCTGAAACCAAACCAATATCAGCGCCCATCTCCGTAAGTCTTAAATCAGCGTTATCCTGCCTTAACAAAAGACGGTATTCGGAACGGGAAGTCATCATCCTATACGGCTCGTTTGTTCCTTTTGTCACAAGATCGTCTATTAACACCCCAATATACCCACTTGATCTATCAATAACGAACGGATCTTTTTGCTTTACATACATTGCCGCATTTATCCCTGCCATAATCCCCTGTGCAGCCGCTTCCTCATAGCCTGAACTCCCGTTTATCTGTCCCGCAAAAAAGATCCCATTTACAAATCTGCTTTCAAGGGATAGCTTAAGCTCTAAAGGATCGATGCAATCGTATTCTATTGCATACGCAGGGCGCATTATCTCAACTCTCTCAAGACCCGTCAAAGTACGATATAGCGATAGCTGCACATCAACCGGAAGGCTTGATGACATCCCCTGCACATACATCTCGTTTGTGTTTTCGCCTTCAGGCTCAATAAAAACCTGATGTGCCTCCCTTTCAGAAAAGCGCACTATCTTATCTTCAATCGAAGGACAATACCTTGCGCCGACACCTTCTATTACGCCTGAAAACATGGGCGAACGATGCAAATTCGCCTTTATTATCTCGTGGGTTTCTTTATTTGTATAGGTAAGCCAGCATGAATGCTGTTTCTTTTCAACATGGTCATTCATAAAAGAAAAAGGTACAATCGGCTCATCGCCCGGCTGTTCAATCATTTTTGAAAAATCAACTGAACGTCTGTCAACCCTAGCAGGCGTACCCGTCTTAAAACGCCTTAAAGTATGCCCGAGTATAGCAATTGATGAAGATAAACTGTCTGCGGGGAATAATCCTAACGGTCCGCTTCTTAACGAGTACTCACCTATAATAACTTTTGATTTTAAATATACTCCGGTTGCGACTATCGCGGTATCACACTCATAGTATTCACCCGTTGCTAAAGTCAGTCCCGAAACCGCGCCTGCCTTTGTTTCAATTGATACGATCTCGCCTTGCTTCAGCGTAAGATTATCCTGACTCTCAAGTGTAAATTTCATAAGCGTCTGGTATTTCTTCTTGTCCGTCTGCGCCCTTAATGAATGAACGGCGGGACCTTTTCCCTTGTTAAGCATCCTTGACTGTATGAACGTTTCATCCGTATTAAGCGCCATTTGACCGCCTAAAGCGTCAATTTCGCGCACAAGATGCCCCTTAGACGTGCCTCCCACCGCAGGGTTACACGCCATAAGCGCAACGCTCTCTAAACTTAAGCAAAACACAACTGTCTTAAGGCCCAGTCTGGCTGCGGCTAATGCAGCCTCACACCCTGAGTGCCCGGCACCTATTACCGCACAATCATATTTATCCACAAAAAAACTCACAAAAATACCTTACTTCCCTAAACAAAACTTAGAAAATATTCTGTCAATCAACTCTTCGCCGATCGATTCCCCTGTAATTGCCGCCAGCGTTCTCCATGCTTCTCGCACATCAATTGAAACCATATCTATGGGCAATCCCCTATCTAGGGCTGAGAGGGCTTCGGTGAGACTTAAGAAGGCATCTGCTAAGGCTTGCTTGTGTCTTGCGTTCACAATGACCATATCGCCTTTGTGTTTTACTTTTTCCGAATATACCAAAGAAGCGATCGCATCCTCCAATTTACTGACGCCGCTGTTATCTTTCATCGAAGTTGTCAAAATTGGCGTCATATTTTCAAATTCCCTACTTAACACATTACCCAGATCTGTTTTATTCAAGACATAGATAACCCTTTTGCCGGTTAAAACTTCCATAATCTCTTTATCTTCGCAGTCAACCGGACTTGACGCATCAAACACCATTATCACTACATCAGCTTCTTCTATGATCTTTTTCGCTTTTTCAATGCCTATGCTCTCAACAATATCGGATGTTTTCCTAATTCCTGCCGCATCGCTTAATTTAACCGGAACACCTTTTACATTAAGCATTTCTTCTATTACGTCTCTGGTTGTTCCCGGAACAGGAGTAACAATTGCTCTATTTGCCTTTAAAAGAGCGTTTAAAAGCGATGATTTTCCGACATTAGGCTTTCCGGTTATGGCAACTTTTAGCCCTTGGCTTAAAATTATTCCATAATCGTATGATTTTAGTAATTCATCTATTCTTGTGCGCAAATCTGTTATTGATAAAATCAGAATATCACGTGAACCCGCATCTGATACATCGTCGGGATAATCAACCGAAGCCTCGATTTCTGCGGATATATCAAGGAGCTTCTCTTTAAGCTCATTCACATATTCGCCGAGTTTTCCTTCCATATGAAGGGCTGACATTTCCGCCGCCTGAACGGTAGTTGCGCTTATCATATCCATAACGGCTTCCGCCTGGGCTAAATCGATTCTGCCGTTTAAAAAGGCGCGCTTTGTAAACTCACCCGGTTGTGCAAGACGTGCGCCATTTTTTACGATTTCATCTAAAATTGCTTTTAACGGAATCATTCCGCCATGACAATGAATTTCAACTACGTCTTCTCTGGTATAGGATTTAGGCGATTGCATATAAACCGCCATGCATTCGTCTATTGTCTTTGCGCAGGAATCAACCGCCACTCCGTAATATAGATGTCTATCCTCAAATTGCTCGTTTTTTTTTCCTGACTTTTTGCGAAATATGGAGTGCATTATCTTTTTTGCATCACAACCGCTAATCCTTATTATACCGATGCCTCCCGTACCGGGCGGCGTGGCTATTGCGGTTATAGTATCGTTATCGATCATGGGTTTAGTGAATCTGCCCGTTTTCCCTTTAAGGTGAGAACCACCCTTCTGTAGGGCTCGTCTCCTCTGCTATATGTCTTCACATATTGATTATTCTGTAGGGTTGCGTGTATTATCCTTCTCTCATAAGGGTTCATGGGTTCAAGCGTTATATCCTTTTTTGTCCTGTAAACATTCTGCGCAAGGCGCTCGGCTAAATTTATAAGGGTGCGCTCGCGCTTCATTCTGTAATCCTGAGTATCCACAGTCACCCTTTTATGAATTTGCTCCTCGCGGTTTACGACCAGTCCCGTTAAATACTGTATTGCGTCTAAGGTCTCTCCTCTGTGCCCGATTAATACCCCTACCTGATCGCCCTCGATCTTTGCCGAAACCGTTTCATCGTCAAAAGAAACCTTAACGTTAGCTGAAACTTCCATCTTATCCAATAGTTTAACTAAAAAGTCGTTTGCTCTATCAGCTGCGTTTAACTTTACGCAAGCTCTTATCTTAGCGCCTTTTGTGCCAATTATCCCAAAAAGCCCTTTGACCGGCTGCTCTAAGATTTCGATTTCAAGTTTTTCTCTGTCTACACCAAGCTTTGAAACAGCTATTGATACAGCTTCATCAACGGTCTTAGCCGATACTTCCAAATCTTTCACTTAAGCTAACCTTCTTTCTTAAGAACGTTAAACAAGTTCAAAATCCATTCTCTTATTTTGTGGATTGGTCCGTTCTTTATCCCATCGCCGCCTTTTTTCGCATCACCGTTAATTTTGTTATAAATTTGCATATAAACTATCTGAAACAGATTATTAATTACCCAATACACCGCAAATCCTGCGTTGGCGGTAGCTGTAAACCATAACGACATTAAAGGCAGTATGGCGGTAAATCCTTTCATCTGCTGCGCCTGCCCGCTCATCTGCGGCATTAGTTTACCCTGATAATATGCGGTAACAGCAGCTAATATCGGTAAAATAAAAAACCCGTTTCTAAAGGAAGACAATATGCCTTCGGTAGGAGCGCCACTGACTGCCATAAGCGGAGAATCTGCAACCCAAATATTTCTTATCCATAAAAACCGGAATGAATCATACGCAGGATTTTTAAGAAACTCCATCACATCCGTATGCCCCGTGTTTTTTACAGCTTCAATCAAAATCGACACATTCTCAGTACCTGCAACCTCGCGCAAAGTTTCGACGATTCTAGCCTCAGGATTAGCAAAAATCTGTCTTATTATATTATCCATGCTATATCGTATAACATCTGAATTTTCAACTGAAATCCTTATTTGCTCAAGCGCTGTTGAAACCGTAGGAGACTGCTGTTCCAAAAAATCCATTAGAAATATTCCTAATTCATATGTTGCTATCTGCTGAAGCGCCGCAAACATGGCAAAAAGAAGCGGCATCTGTAAAAGCATCGGCAGACACCCTCCAAAGGGGCTTACTTTATGCTCTTGATATAGCTCCATAGTCTTTTTGTTCTTCTTGTCAGGTTCGTTTTTATACTTCTCGTTTATTTGCTTAAGCTTTGGCTGAATATCCGCCATTTGCTTCATTGATTTCCTGCTTTTTAAATCAAGGGGCAGAAGCAATCCTCTCATAAGAATCGTAAATATGATTATAGAAAGCCCATAGTTTCCTGTGGCGGTATTGATTCCTCTCAATATATCGCTTAAAAAGCCAACAAACGATCCCCAAATCCCCGGATTTGCCACATTTGCGACAACATTTCCAAGATTTAAGACAAAAAACTCCAATTCCATCAGGTATTCCTCCAAAAATTATTTTACAGGATCATAGCCCCCGGGGTGAAACGGATGACACTTCAAGATCCTAAAAGTCGCCAACAATACTCCTTTAAATGGTCCGTGCTTGTTTATGGCATCTAATGCATACTGGGAACAGGATGGATAAAACCTGCAGCTTAAAGGCAACAATGGAGATATAAACTTTTGATAGATTTTTATTGTTCTTATCAAAGCCCTTACAATAATCTCATTTGTTTTATCAAACATCTTCAGTCACTTTAGCCCTTTTTAAAAGATTCTCTACAGCCTGTACAAGATCGGCGTAAGTGGCGTTTCTAGATTCCTGACGCACCAAAAAAACAATATCATATCCTGATTTAACAAGCAAAATTCTCTTTTGAAGGATGTCTTTTAGCTGTCTTCTTATTCTATTGCGCGAAACGGCTTTCCCATACTTTTTGCTGACGGAAAAACCAAATCTCAATAGTGAAAAATCAGCTCTTTTGTACTTTAGCACAAGATATCTATTGGCAAGCGATCTGCCGTATTTGTACACCTTTTCAAAATCCGCGTTATTCCTTAGTCTGTAACGCTTATTCACCAAAACTCCTTTAAAAAAGATCTGTCGCGCCTTCAATCGTCTCCGACAGCTTAAAATTTTAAGCTGTCAGCGAATATCTTCCTTTTCTTCTCCTTCTTTTGAGCACCGCTCTGCCGTCTTGAGTTTTCATGCGTTTTCTGAACCCATGCTCCTTTTTACGATGTCTTTTCTTAGGTTGATACGTCCTTAACACAACTCTCACCTCCCGAATTGCTACTTTAACCATCAGACAGGGGGACGGTTCTCATGTCTATGAGACATAGACATGAGAACCGTCCCCCTGTCTGATGCCTTCTTTCGCCTGTAGAGTATTATAAGTTAATAATCTCTTAACTGTCAAGAAGCTAACAAAAAACGAATTGATCACACCGCTTTGATCTGATAATATATTCTCACTGTGGATAACCTGTTGATAGTTATACGCTATATTTATAGTAATGACTGAAAAATGTTATACACACACTGTGGATAACCTTGTGCATAACTTAATCGGCAGAATAGGAATTTTAAGCTGTTTTAACAAGATCTCACCCTGTTGATAACCTTTTTGCTAAAGCTTGCCGATAATGATTATGAAAAAACTCTCAAAAAGGGGTTAAATAAACATACTATTCCCAATTATGGCAATATTAAGTTTTGTTGGTTTACCATTACATACCGGAGGTTGGCTGTGGAAAAATATATGAATGACATATGGCAGAAAACGCTGCACATTATACGTCAAGCTCTCACTGAAGTGAGCTTTGATATATGGATTAAGGGTATTAGGCCGATATCTATAAAAGATAACGTTTTTTACCTTTGCGTACCCAATGAGTTTACAAGAAGCATTCTCGATTCAAGATATATAGGCCTTGTATCAAACGCTATTAAGCAGATATCCCAAAAGACATTTGATATAAAGTTTATTTTGCCATCGGATATTGAGAAACACGCGCTCAAACTTCCTGAGACCCTGCCAAATGAAGCTTATCAAAACACGCTTAACCCAAAATATACATTTGATACTTTTGTCATAGGTAACGGCAATCAATTCGCCCATGCCGCCTGCCTTGCCGTATCTGAATCGCCAGCTAAAGCCTATAACCCTCTTTTCATGTACGGGGGAGTAGGGCTTGGAAAGACTCATCTTATGCATGCGATAGGACATTACATCCTTTCTAAAAATCCGATGTCCAAAGTATTATACGTATCATCAGAAAAGTTTACCAATGAGCTTATCAATTCCATACGCGACGACAAGAATGTCGAGTTTAGAAACCGATACAGAACTATAGACGTGCTTTTGATAGACGATATACAGTTTATAGCCGGCAAAGAAAGGACACAGGAGGAATTTTTCCATACATTCAATTCCCTTCATGAAACTGCCAAACAAATAATAATTTCAAGCGATCGCCCTCCTAAGGAAATACCGACTCTTGAAGACAGACTGCGCTCAAGGTTTGAATGGGGACTGACTGCCGATATACAACCTCCCGATCTTGAAACAAGGATCGCCATTTTAAAGAAAAAAGCCGAGCTTGAAAATGCGGAAGTTGAAGATGATGTACTTCTGTTTATAGCTCGCCGCATCGAATCGAATATTCGTGAGCTTGAAGGCGCATTAATACGTATAGTGGCTTATTCATCCCTAACAAACAACAATCTAAGCGTCGAAACTGCGGAGGAGGTTTTAAAAGATCTCTTATCCGAAAACAGCCCGCAAAAAATAACCGTACAGCTGATACAGAAGGTGGTTGCGGATTATTTTGAGATAAAGACGGAAGAATTTAAATCAAAAAAAAGAAATCGTCCAATCTCACATCCCAGGCAAATCGCAATGTATTTATGCCGTGAACTAACAGATCTCTCGTTGCCAAAAATAGGCGATGAATTCGGAGGACGTGACCATACCACGGTAATACACGCATGTGAAAAAGTAAAACACGATATAGAAGCAGAGATCAACATGAAAAAGACAGTTGCCGAACTTACAAAGAACATAAAAGGAGATTAGTTTTCCACAATGTATCAACAGCCGATTTCGGTGTGATTTTCGCACATTTACCCTCAATCCACAAATTCACACCCCTTACTACTACTACTACTAATTAATATATTATTAAACTACAACTAAGGAGGACATTTAAGTGAAATTTAGTTGCTCTCAAAAAGAGCTTTCAGAAGCGCTTTCAATAGTACAAAAAGCCGTACCATCATTGACCCCCCATCCTATTCTTGAAGGAATATACATAGAAACTTATCTTGACGTATTAAAACTAAGGGCTACGAATACACAAATAACCATCGAAACCCATATTAGCGTCGATATAGAAAAACATGGTTTTATCATTGTACCTTCAAAGATGTTTACCGATATTATAAGAAAACTACCTGAAACTACTATCACTGTTACTGTGAGCGACCATCGTATAAAAGTTGAATATCATAATTCGTTTGTAAATATAAACGCTATCCCCGGCGATTACCCTGAGCTTAAAACCGAGGATACAAACGATATTTTTGAATTCAAACAAGATGACTTTAAAAAAATGATTCAGAAAACCGTATTCGCTGCATCTATAAGCGATCATCTACGTCCTGAATTCACAGGAGTTTTACTGGAGCTTAAGGAAAATTGGCTTACAATGGTATGCTTAGACGGTTTTAGACTTGCACTTTTTAAAAATGAAATCAAATCACAAACCTATAATTTTCCAGATAGTGAAGAAGATGTTATAGTACCTGCCAAATCAATGACTGAACTTTCCAAAATTTTAGACCTCGGACAGGAGAGTATGGACATCAAAGTAGGAAAAAACCAGATAGTTTTTGATTTAGGAAATATTCGCTTAACTTCAATACTTGTTCCGGGGAAATTTATAGATTACACGCAAGTAGTTCATAACAATTATAAGATTAACGCTAAACTTGAGAAAGATCTGCTCTATAAAAGTCTGGACAGGGCAGCCGTTTTTGCGAAGGATGATAAAAACAATCTTGTTGAATTCCAAATTAAAGAAGATAAGCTGCTTATTAATTCAATTTCAGAATATGGAGATATTCATGATGAAGTCCCCCTTATACTTAGCGGTGAAGAAATAAATATTGCGTTTAATTCAAGGTACTATATGGAAGCTCTTAAGGTTGTAGAAGATAGTGAAATACGAATCGAGTTTATAAACAGCCATACTCCATGCTTAATCCGTCCTCTTTCCGGTGAAAGATACGCTTATATGATTTTGCCGGTGAGAACGAGATAGTAATAAAGAGAGGATAAATTTTGCATCTTAAAGAAATCAGGCTTAACAACTTTCGCTGCTTTCAAGAATTGAGCTTTAAACCACAACAAGGTCTCACCCTTATAACGGGTAGAAATGCCCAAGGGAAAACCAGCATTCTTGAGGCTTTATATCTTTGTTCAACCGGGAGATCCCATAGGACATCAAAAGATAAAGAGCTTATAAAATGGGGAGAGAATTTCTTAAATATAGCGAGTAATGTTGAAAAGTCTTCAGGTGACTTAAAAATCGAAGTTTACTTTAATCCCAGCGAAAGGAAAAAAATTCAAATAAATGGGGTTAGTATAGCTCGATTAGGAGAGCTTATGGGCGGCATAAACTGTGTTATGTTTTCATATGACGATTTAAAGCTAATAAGGGAAGGACCGGCTGAGAGGCGAAAATTCATGGACATAGCGATATCTCAGGTGAAACCCCGCTATTTTTATTCCCTGCAGCAGTATTTAAGGATATTAAACCAGCGAAACACGCTTTTAAAATCCATTAATAAAGATATGTCTCTTAGAAAAACCCTTCGTGTCTGGAATGAGCAGCTCTCATCGACCGCATCATACATAACATCTGAAAGAATAGCTTTTACCGAACGGATTATGAAAATAGCTGCCGATATTCATAGTTCTCTTTCATTTGAGAAGGAAAGAATAGAATTTACGTACGCCCCATCCATACCTGTCAAAATAAATGATATGGAAGTAATAAGGCAAACATACGCAGATATGCTAATCACAAAGGAAGAGGAGGACATAAAAAGAGGCAACACTTCTATAGGCTGTCACAGAGATGATCTTGTGCCTCATATAAACGGAGTCGATTTAAGGGCATTCGGATCACAAGGACAGCAAAAAACAGCTATTTTATCGCTAAAACTTGCAGAATTGCATTTTATGAAAAATGAAACAGGGGAGTATCCGATTCTTCTTTTAGATGATTGTTTGTCGGAGATTGACTTTTATCGGCAAAAAAAGCTTTTTGAAATCTCAAAAGGCTTTCAAACCATCATAACCGTATCGGATATACGCGGATGGTCACCTGATTTTTTTCATGATGCCGACATATACGAATTAAAAACAATGGAGACGGAGCCTATTGCTTTTCTAGAAAAGCAATAGGTTGCAATAAACCACTTAAAAAGGTTATAATGGACGAAGGATTTATAATCTTGAAAGGAAACTGCCATGATTCTTCATTTAGGCGGGGATATAGCCGTGCCTTTAAAGGACATAATAGCTATATTCGATGTGCATTCCACTCTTAAATCGGACGTAAACCGTGAGTTTTTGGAAGTAGCACGTGAAGAGGGCTTTATAAAAGAGGTGAGCAAAGGAGAATACAAAACCTTTGTTCTCGCTGAAACTAACAATCGGACGGCTATTTATCTCTCATCGATATCTTCGGCCACGCTTTTGAAAAGAAGCGGACTTTATGGCAATGTTTCGACTTGAGTGAATTTGTTGTTTTCTACAAAACTGCATACTTAAACCACCGGAACGGCTTTGGCTTTATTGGAGCTTTCTCCTTGGTTTGTAAAAGAAAGGACATAATAAATGGCGTTAGATAAAATAAGAGGATACGACGAAAGCCATATACAGGTTTTAGAAGGACTCGAGGCGGTCAGAAAAAGACCCGGAATGTATATTGGCAACACCAGTTTAAAAGGGCTTCATCATCTGGTTTACGAAGTGGTTGATAACAGTATCGACGAATCTTTGGCAGGTTATTGTAAAAATATCGATATAAAGATAAACAATGACGGTTCAGTCACTGTAACGGATGACGGAAGAGGAATTCCGGTAGGAATTCATCCCAGTGTCGGAATACCCGCCGTTGAGGTAGCGCTTACAATGCTTCATGCCGGAGGAAAATTCGGCGGGGAAGGCTATAAAGAAACGGGCGGACTTCACGGAGTAGGCGTATCGGTTGTGAATGCGTTATCGGAATGGCTTGAGATTTTAGTCAAAAGAGAAGGCTTTGCCCACAGCCAAAGATATGAAAGAGGCAAGGCGGTAACGGAGCTTCAAAAAATCTATGAAACTGAGAACACCGGCACAACCATAACTTTTAAGCCGGATCATCTTATATTTGAAGATACCAATTTTAACCACGACACGTTGAAAACCCGCTTAAGAGAGCTTGCGTTTCTAAATCGTGGTATATGTATAATATTATCGGATGATCGGGACGGATCTGAAAATAAGTTTATATACGAAGGCGGAATTGTTTCGTTTGTCGAATACTTAAATCACAATAAAACCGTCATACACCCAAATATTATTTACATTAAGGGTGAAAAAAACGGAAGTTTTGTGGAAGTAGCGTTTCAATACAACGACTCATACAACGAAAGCCTGTATTCGTTTGCGAACAGCATAGCTACCTATGAGGGCGGAACGCATTTGATCGGGTTTAAATCCGCTCTTACAAGAGTTCTAAACGATTATTCTCGAAAGGGAGGATTTTTAAAACAACAGGATCAGAATCTTTCCGGTGAGGATTCACGTGAAGGATTAACGGCCATAGTCAACGTAAAGGTTTCCGATCCGCAGTTTGAAGGCCAAACTAAATCAAAGCTCACTAATTCCGATATGCGGGGTCTTGTTGAAGGTATAACAAGTGAGGGGCTTGAAGCTTTTCTTGAGCAAAATCCCGCCACGGCCAGGATAATTATAGAAAAAGCGATTGTAGCGGCAAGGGCGAGGGAAGCAGCGCGAAAGGCAAGAGATCTGGTTAAGCGCAAAAATGTGCTTGAGAGTATGACATTGCCCGGGAAATTAGCCGATTGCAGCGAAAAGGATCCTGCATTGAGCGAAATTTACATAGTCGAGGGCGATTCCGCCGGAGGCTCGGCGAAAATGGGCAGAGACAGAAGATTTCAGGCTATATTGCCTTTAAAAGGAAAGATACTAAATGTCGAGAAATCACGTCTTGACAAAATTCTTTCAAATGAGCAGATCAGATCGCTAATAACGGCGCTTGGAACCGGAATAGACGATGATTTTGATCTGGCAAAACTCCGTTATCACCGTGTGATATGCATGACTGACGCTGATGTTGACGGAAGCCATATAAGGATACTCATTCTTACTTTCTTGTACAGGTATATGAGACCGTTAATTGAGGGCGGATTTATATACATCGCTCAGCCACCTCTTTTTAGCATATCTCAAAACAAGACGAAGAGATATTTTCAAAACGAAAAAGAACTAAATGAAGCGCTTAAGCTTCTAGGCCGGGAAAAGGTGGAGATACAAAGGTACAAAGGATTAGGGGAGATGAATCCCGAACAACTTTGGGATACAACCATGAATCCTGTTGCCAGAACGGTTCTTAAAGTCACAATGGACGATGCGATTGAATCCGATCAGGTTTTTACGTTGCTTATGGGTGACAAAGTGGAGCCAAGGCGTGAGTTTATAGAGCAAAATGCGAGGTTGGTTAAAAATTTGGACGTTTAGGATAGAAAGGTTGATACTGCAGCAATATCAATTGTTGCAGTAGAATCGAGGAGGTTAAGCTTTAAATGGAATTTGACAAACAAAGAGTAGTAGATGTAAGTCTTGAAGAAGAGATGAAAAAATCGTTCATAGATTATGCTATGAGCGTTATAGTTTCACGTGCGCTGCCGGATGTAAGAGACGGATTAAAGCCCGTTCACAGAAGGATTATGCACTCCATGTACGAGTTGGGATTAACTCCCGATAAGTCATACAGAAAGTCCGCAAGGATAGTCGGGGATGTGCTTGGTAAATATCATCCGCACGGTGATAGAGCTGTTTATGATGCGATGGTAAGGTTGGCACAGGAGTTTTCAACAAGGTATCCATTAGTTGATGGTCAGGGTAATTTTGGCTCAGTAGACGGGGATTCGCCGGCGGCGATGCGGTATACCGAGGCTAAGATCTCAAAAATCGGCATTGAGCTTATGATGGATATCGAAAAGGATACCGTCGGTTTTGCTGAGAATTTTGACGGAACGCTCAAAGAACCAATGGTTTTGCCAGCTAAGTTTCCGAATTTGCTTGTGAACGGATCATCTGGCATAGCGGTCGGCATGGCGACCAACATTCCGCCTCATTGTTTAGAAGAAATAGTCGATGCACTTATTGCCTTAATAGATAATCCGGAAATGGGAATAGAAGAGCTTTCAAATATTGTAAAGGGACCCGATTTTCCCACCGGCGCATATATTCTAGGTAATTCCGGCATAAAGGATGCATACCGCACAGGCCGCGGACGCGTTATTATGCGCTCGAAAACCGATATTGAGCCTATGGCTAACTCAAAGACAAGAATTGTTGTAAACGAGCTTCCGTATCAGGTGAACAAGGCAAGACTGATTGAAAAGATAGCGGAACTTGTCAGGGATAAAAAGCTTGAGGGCATATCTGAGGTACGGGACGAATCAGATAAAAACGGAATAAGGATAGCAATTGAGTTAAAACGCGACGTAAAGCCGGCGGTTGTGCTTAACTATCTTTTCAAACACACTCAGATGCAGGAAACCTTCGGAATAATTATGCTCGCACTTGTCGACTCTGAGCCTAAAGTTTTAAATCTTAAGCAAATGCTTTCTTACTACATAGCGCATCAAAAGGAAGTGCTTACGAGGAAAACTGCCTTTGACCTTAAGAAGGCTGAAGCTAGGATACATATACTCGAAGGACTCTTAATTGCGCTTGATAATATAGACGCCGTAATAGCACTTGTCAGAAGCTCAAAAACAGACGCGATCGCAAAGACCGGGCTTATGGCTAAATTCGGGTTAACTGATATTCAAGCGGAAGCGATACTGCAGATGCGCATAAGGCGTTTAACGGGCCTTGAGCGCGATAAGATACAAGAAGAGCACAACGAGCTTATAAAAACAATCGCATACTTAAAATCAATACTGGAAAACGAGTCGATACTTTTCGGCATAATTAAAAAAGAGCTTAAAGATATAAGGCAAAAACATGGTGACGGGCGAAGAAGCTTGATTATGCCGGAACAATCCGATATCAATATAGAAGATCTCATACAGCAGCAGGATGTTGTAATAGTACGTACGCATCAAGGCTATGTGAAAAGAACTCCATTGAGCACATACAAAAGCCAAAGACGCGGCGGCAGAGGGGTTATGGGCATGGAAACCAGGGATGAGGATTTCGTGGAAGATGTATTGCTTACATCAACTCACCAAAGAATACTTTTCTTCACAAACCTTGGAAAAGTATACGAGCTTAAGGTGCACGAGATTCCGGAAGCCGGAAGGCAGGCCAAAGGTACTGCCATTATTAACCTTCTTCAGATAAATCCGGGAGAAAAGGTTCAAACCATGATTCCCATAAAGACTGCAGATACGGAGCAGTTCCTGTTTATAGCGACAAAAAAAGGATTCGTCAAGAAAACGAGCCTTAATGAGTATGACAATATAAGAAAAAATGGTATAACCGGAATATTGCTTAGAGATGGCGATATTCTCATAAGCGCTCTTTTGACCGATGGGGATAAGCAGATTCTGATGGCCTCAAAATATGGTAAATCGATCAGATTTCACGAATCTGATGCAAGATCGATGGGCAGAGGAACAACGGGTGTTAAGGGCATGGACATGGATGAGGATGATTGCTTGATTGCAGCTGAACTTGTAAGGGAAAACAGCTTCGTTGTCTCCATAACCGAAAACGGATTTGGGAAGAGGACAACTTTAGACGAATACAGGCTTCAGGGAAGAAGCGGAAGTGGAATTATCGCTTCAAAACTGACGACGAAAACAGGAAAACTCGTTGCGTTAAAACTTGTTGAGGAAACAGATGATCTTGTTATGATCAGTATAAACGGTATAACCATAAGGATCAAAACGGGCGAAATTCCCGTTATGGGAAGAAACACTCAGGGAGTGACCTTAATGAAAACCACTAGATTGGGACAAGTGGCTTCCGTCGCCAAAGTTCCCGGCGAGGAGCCTTCGGAAGCTTCTATAATAACGATCGGGGAGGATGACAATGGCGGATTTTAAAGTGACGATTGCTCAAAACCTTAGAGTTAAGCCTAAAGACGACGAACTTAAGTTCGGTACGGTATTTACCGATCACATGTTTGTTATGGATTATAAAAAGGGCGAAGGATGGCTTAATGCTTCAATCGTACCATACGAAGAATTTTGCGTTGCGCCGTCTATGATGGTTTTTCATTACGGTCAGGCCATTTTCGAGGGACTTAAGGCTTACGGAACAGATAACGGAGAAGTGCTGACATTTAGGGTAAGCGATAATTTTAAAAGGCTTAATATTTCAGCCGAAAGAATGTGCATACCGCTCTTTGACGAAGGGTATGTGAAAAAGGCGCTCTACGAGCTTTTAAGGATTGAGAAAGATTGGGTGCCTTCCCAAAAAGACACTTCTCTTTACATAAGGCCGTTTATAATAGCGACCGATCCTTATATAGGAGTAAGGCCTTCCGATACTTATAAATTTTTTATAATCCTGTCACCCGTAGGAGCTTATTATCCCGAAGGGTTCAAGCCTGTAAAGATATTTGTGACCGATAAGTATGTGCGCGCGGCAAAAGGCGGGGTAGGCTTTGCAAAAACCGCCGGCAATTATGCGGCAAGCCTATACGCCGCTGAGGAAGCGAAAAAAATGGGCTACACCCAAGTGATGTGGTTAGATTGTGCTGAGCGCAAATATGTCGAGGAAGTAGGCACGATGAACATATTCTTCGTGATAGACGACACATTAGTTACCCCGGATCTTTCAGGCGGAAGCGTGCTTGCGGGAATAACGCGCGATTCGGTTATAAAGCTTGCTGAGCATTTAAAAATATCCGTTTCAGAGAGAAAAATTTCGATCGATGAAGTTTTTGACGCACATGAAAAAGGGAAACTTAAAGAAGTGTTCGGCACGGGAACAGCCGCGGTAATATCTCCTGTGAGCGAGCTTAATTTAAACGGCAGGAAAATTACGATAAACGAAGGGAAAACGGGGAAAATATCACAGCTTTTGTATGACAAGCTGACGGCTATTCAATATGGCCGCGAAGCCGATCCCTTCAACTGGGTCGAAAAAATCTAAGGGGACGTGACAAGGGGACGGGATTTGTGACCAACCATGGGGACGGTTCTTTTGAGGGGACAGATCTCAACTCAGGCGACTGACATCGGAAAATATCCTACGCTCATTTTCTTACGACTTACTCCTGGAGTCTAATTCCTTACACCGACTCCTTACGTCCTACGTCTAATTGCTGACGTCTGACTCCTGACGACTTACTCCTGGAGTCTAATTCCTTACACCGACTCCTTATGTCCTACGTCTAATTGCTGACGACCGACTCCTTACGTCCTACGTCTTATTGCTGACGTCTGACTCCTGACGACTGACGACTTTTATGGAGGTTTATAGTTTGGCTAACTTCAAAAGAATTATGCAATATGTGGCAAATCACAAATTGCTCGTGGTAACTCCTGCCACTTTAATGCTTATATCATTATCTATGGAGATGATAAACCCGATTCTTGCGGGGATTATAATCGATCGCATTGTGATCGGACGAGAATTCGGGATAATGTATCAGGTTTTTGGTTTGATGCTTGGACTTAGCCTGATACGTGCGGCTATTACCTATGCGCGTACATATCTTACCGAAAAGCTTGCTGAAAATGTCGGGTTAGACTTAAGACGTAAGCTTTTCAACCATATACAGCGTTTGCCTTTTAAGTTTTTCGATTCGACCAATACCGGCGAGCTTATGTCGCGAATGACCGGTGACATTGACAGTATAAGGGAAATGCTAGCGTATGGCCTTATTATGTTTTTGGAAAATATTCTGTATTTTATTGTAGCTGTCGCAATCATGTTCACTCTTAACTGGCAGCTTGCCATAGTGTCCGTAATACTTATGCCTTTAATTGCGGTTTTCGCTATAAAGTTTGAAAGGGAAGCGGAGGACGCTTACGGCAAAGTAAGCGATCAGGCAGCTACGCTCAATACTACCGCTGAGGAAAACATAACCGGCATGAGACTTGTCAGGGCTTTTACACGCGAGAAGTTTGAAATTAAAAAGTTTAACAAAGAAAACGACAAAACCTTTGAAATGGGACTTTTGCTTGTGAATTCATGGGCGAAGCATTTTCCTCCCATAGAAATGCTCGGTAATATGTCGGTGGTTCTTCTTTTGATGGTAGGCGGATATTTTGTCATAGAAGGATTCATAACCATCGGCACCCTTGTAGCGTTTAATTGGTATATTTGGATGATAGTGTGGCCGATGAGATCATTAGGGTGGCTTACAAATATGCTTGCTATGTGCAACGCTTCGGCAGAGAAAATATTCAAAATACTTGACACCGGTTCTGAAATTAAGGATGCCGAAAATCCGTATCCCATAAAGCAAATCGAAGGCAGGGTGAGATTTGAGAATGTGAGTTTTTCATATCAGGATAAACCGGTTTTAAGCAATATAAGTTTTGAGGCAAAGCCGGGTAAGGTGACTGCAATAATGGGGGCGACCGGATCGGGTAAATCCTCGCTTGTAAGCCTTATCGGGCGCTATTATGAGGCTACAAAGGGACAAATACTTATAGATGGCATTGATATTAAAAAAATTCCGCTCGATGTTCTAAGGGGAAACATGGGCGTTGCCATGCAGGACACCTTTCTTTTTTCCGACACCATTTCAGAAAACATAGCTTTTGGAGAAAATGGCGCTGATATGGATGATATTCAAGATGCCGCAAAAGCCGCGCAGGCGCATGAGTTTATAATGGCAACTCCAAATGACTATGAAACGGTGATAGGAGAGAGGGGAATAGGCCTCTCGGGCGGTCAGAAGCAGAGGATTGCGCTTGCGAGAGCGCTTTTGAAGAAACCTAAAATACTGATACTTGATGATACGACTTCATCTGTTGATATGGAAACGGAAGGCTTTATACAAGAAGCGCTGGCAAAAAGTATCGCAGATTATACAGCATTTATAATAGCGCATAGAATTTCATCAGTTCGGGACGCAGACGAGATATTGATCCTTGAGGATGGAAAAATAATCGAGCGCGGGGATCATAATACGCTTCTTGCGCTAAATGGAAGGTACCACGAAATTTACATGCAGCAACACAAAGACTTCGACGAATTTGTAAGGGAGGTGGTGTAATTGCCTAGACATCGCTTAATCGATGATGAAAAAACCGCCACTAAAATCGATTTAAGGTTAATATTAAGGCTGTTCGCTTTTTTTAAGCCTTATAAAAGAAAAGTTTTATCAGCGCTTGTTTTAGTTGTTATAACTACAGCGTTAGGACTTATGATGCCGTATCTTCTAAGCGTAGCAATCGATGACTACATAGCCGGTAAAAATTTCCCGGGATTGTTGTTGTTAGGCTTTATAATGTTTTGCGCCTATATCGGATCGATGTTTTTATCCCGTATCCATATAAGGATAATTTCGACAACTTCGCAGATAATTGTAAAAGATATAAGGGAAAAGCTCTTTGCGCATATCCAGACTATGTCTTTTTCATTTTTTGACAACAGGCCTTCAGGCAAAATACTTGCCCGCGTTATAGGGGACATAAACTCGTTGCAACAGCTTTTTAACAGTACTGTCACAAACCTTTTGCCGGATACCTTGGTGCTTTTAGGAGTAGTTGCCATTATGCTTTTAATGCATTGGCAACTTGCCCTGGCATCTTTGATGATGTTGCCAGCACTTGCCATTTCTATGTCGATAATTCAGGCGTTTTCAGAGCGCCGATGGCAGGATGTTCGCAAAAAGGCCTCCACGATGAACGCTTTTATTCATGAGAGCTTTTCAGGCATCAGGGTGATACAATCGTTTAAGCAGGAGAAGGAATCGCTTAATATGTTTTCCGAGCTTGCGGGTAATTCACGCACCTCATGGATGTCGGCAATCCGTGTAAACAACACGCTTTGGCCGATTATTGAGCTTTCGTGGGCGCTCGGGACGATAATTGTTTATTGGTACGGAATAAGGTTAATCGGCACAGGCGGGATAACCATCGGCCTTTTGACCGCGTTTGCGGGCTATGTGGGAATGTTTTGGAATCCTATAATGAATCTTGGAAATTATTACAACATGCTCATATCATCGCTTACCGCCGCTGAGAGAATTTTTGAGATATTGGATCTTGAGCCTGAGATAAAGGATAAAAAAGGGGCATTACCGATTGATCGTATAACCGGTGAAGTGATTTTTGAAAACGTAAGCTTCGGATATGAGGATGGGCAAGTGGTGCTCGATAACGTGAGCTTTGACATTAAGCCCGGAGAGAGTATAGCGCTAGTCGGAGAAACCGGCGCCGGGAAAACCACTATCATAAATCTTGTAAGCAGATTCTACGATCCAACCCGCGGAAGGGTTTTGATTGACGGAAAAGATATCAGGGATCACACGATCGAGTCCGTAAGAAGCCAGATGGGTATTATGATGCAGGATACCTTCCTCTTCTCGACCAGTGTTATGGAAAACATAAGGTACGGCAGACCCGACGCAAGCGACGAGGAAGTGATCGAAGCCGCAAAGGCTGTCTATGCACATGATTTTGTAATGGAGCTTAAAAACGGATACGAGACAAACGTCAATGAGAGGGGATCAAGGCTCTCGGTCGGACAAAGGCAGCTTTTATCATTTGCCCGCGCAATACTTGCGAATCCAAGGATTTTAATACTTGACGAGGCAACCTCAAGCATAGACACCAATACGGAGATACTCGTTCAAGATGCTTTAAAAAGGCTGCTTCAGGGCAGAACCTCCTTTATAATCGCTCACAGGCTCTCAACCATTAGGGGAGCTGATCGTATTATGGTCGTGCATGACGGGAAGATTACCGAATCAGGAAGCCATGAGGATCTAATGGCTGCAAGGGGAATGTATTACGAATTGTGCGTTGCCCAGTACAAATATGCATATCAGGACAGGCAAAGGATGATTGCGACATAACAAGCAGCTTTAAAATAAATTTATCTAAAAGGCAGGAATTTTGAATATTATGTAGAATAAGACCTATGTGTAATATTTTCGTAAACTACGCGTAACAGAAGCGCAAAAAAAATACATATCTTACGGGGGAACTGGGTGCTGATGAAAAGAGCTATAGTGTTTGTTCATGTATTGGTCTTGATGTTTTTATTCCTTGTACCCGCAGGGCTTGCGGAAAATGCGCTGTTTCCGCCGACTCAGGCGCAAGAGGGGGACAACGTCGAATCGGAGCTTGAATCAACGCTTGAAAATGTATTATACGATATGTATGTAGATGAAGTAAAAGTTGGTACTGTAAAATTTGCTTCATCCGGGCTGGTCATTTATGATCGTGCTCTTTTAGAACTTATAGCTTCCTTCGACAGGGAAGTGTTTGTTGAGGGAATAGTTCAATTCAGAAGAAATGAAAACGATGATGAGCAAACTGCCGAGGGACTTATTATCGATTCGATAAAAGAGGTATTGGAAGTTTATACCAACACATACGCAATCTCGATTGGCGAAGAGGTTATTGCCTATTTGAGCTCTGAGGGAGATGCGCAAAGAGTACTTGAGCTCGTTAAAGAGCCGTACAGGCAGTTAGTCCAGTCAAAGGAAAACACCACACTTGAGGAAATATACATAGCGGAGCAGCCATCGATAAGCGTTAAGACAGTGCCTTACGATAGTATGATTAGTGTTGAGGAGGCGCTCGCACTCATAACCGTAGGCGTTGAGAAGGCGAGTGAATATGTTGTGCAAGAAGGCGATACCCTGTGGGATATAGCAAATGAGCACAACATTGACATATCCGATATTATGCTGGCTAACCCTGACCTAAAAGGCGAAAGAATTCATCCGGGCGATTTGCTTA